>WNFC01020682.1_pt1 | contig 10757 bp, 10 predicted proteins | sample 5400541 | NCBI WGS metagenome assembly WNFC01 (sample SAMN13153342, study PRJNA577476) | soil metagenome | isolation source: 120 cm saprolite under Douglas fir tree site 2 hole 2 replicate 1 | place: USA:California | collected 2015-04-18
TGAGCCTCTGTGGGTCGATGCGGGTCGCATGCGCCTCGGGCTCGACGGCGGGATGCATTGGGAGACTTATCGTATTGAGAAGGCCGCCTATCGCTACAGCTACAGTGCCCGGCCGATCGGTTACCGTCTATTCAACGCCATTGTCCTGGGGGCAACCTTAGTACTGCCTCCGCGCAGCTTTTACAGAATTCGTCAATGGTATTCATCGAATAGATTTCACCAGCTTCGGGATTTGATCGGGAAACCGACCCCTGCCGCACCAATCATTGAACAAAAACTTAAGGATAAATGAGAAAAGGCTCTAAACTTCCCTTCACATGGAGTCATGTACGATTTATGGGAATCTTAAACTGACTGGGTAGGGACTCACTTATTGTGATTTTTGTAGTTAAATAATTGATCCGCGTGAAGCAGGCACAGCTGCGGCTTGGAATCATTCAGTGTTGTCCTGGCTTTCGCCACTACGATATGTGATCAACTAGGTGAAATGTTTGCACGCACCCGGCAAATGTGGTCGGTCCAACCAGAAGGGGGAACCCACGTGAACACTACAGAAACAATGCGACGTGATTGGGATGAGCGTGCAAAGAAAAACGCATTCCATTACATCGCATCGTGGCGAAAAGACTGGGACCTCAACTCTTTTCTTGCGTCCGGAGAGGAGGACTATCAGAGATTTGTTTTGCCGGTGCTTGAACGTTGCAAGATCGCCTCGTCCGGTAAGGTCATGGTTGAGCTTGGTTGCGGCGCCGGACGAATGACGCCGAATTTCGCACTCCATTACGAATGCGTCCTGGCGCTGGACCTCTCGATTGAAATGTTGGAGCGTGCCCGCCAAGTTCACTCCAAGCAGAAGAACATTCTGTGGCTGCGCGCGAGCGGTGGGGATTTGGCGTGTCTCGCAAGCGACTCCGCCGACTTCGTCTTCAGCTATCTGGTATTGCAGCATCTTCCCAGTGAAGACCTCGTTTTTGCTTATGTCCGCGAGATTCTGCGTGTCCTCCAACCGGGTGGTGCCTTTCTCTTTCAATTTAACGGTAGTCATAGTCCAACGATGAACCTGCGAGGGCGAATAGTATGGGGTATGGTGGACACGCTTTGGTCCGTCAAGCTGACTTGGCTCAGCCACGCTGTGGCTTCTCTATTTGGTCTAGACCCCGCCGCAGCCGGCAAGACCTGGCGCGGCGCGGCGATTGTGGCAAGCCGGGTCGGAGATATTGTGCAATCGAGCGGTGGAGAAATTCGTGAGATGTCCGGAGTGAATACTCCGATGACTTGGTGCTGCGGCGTCAAGGTTGCCCGTGCCTGAGCCGAGATGCTAACCCTGGGCATCAACTATTCACAAATGCACGATTCTTCGGCGTGCATCGTGCGAGATGGTGAACTGCTTTTCGCGGTCGCCGAGGAACGCCTAAGCCGACTAAAGCATGATGCCGGGTTTCCGCAGCTTGCGATCCGTGCATGTCTTGACTTTGCCAAGTCCGATCCTAACCAGCTTGACGAAGTATGTTTCGGCTGGCCCGCCCCTGGGCCGCTCTTTCGCCACGATCTTAAATGCTTTGCGACACGCCGCATGCCATTCAGCTATCTGAACCTGCTGAATTCTACACGCACCTTCGCAAGCATGTGGCACCAGGGTGGCGGCGCCAGGCGCTTCACGCAGCGCTTCGGCAAAGTGAAAGCGCGCATGAGGTTCGTAGATCACCACCTCGCGCACGCGCTCAGCTCCTACGCCTATTCTGGCTATAGCGATGCCGCGGTAGTGGTCATGGACGGACGCGGCGCGTGGGAAGCCACATCCATTTGGCGAGGACACGACGGGCGGCTTGAGCATGTACTGACGATTCCGTTCCCTGACTCCGTGGGATACTTCTACAGCGAGTTCACGGAATTTCTTGGCTTTCAACGGAACAGCGATGAATGGAAAGTGATGGGCCTTGCACCGTACGGGCAACCGGGGGTGGACCTCAGTGCGTTCATCGATTCTAGCGCCGCGCCTTACCGCGTCCACACGAGGAATCTCGTAGCTAGTGGAGCGGCACCGTTTGCACATATGATTTCATTGCTTGGTCCATTGCGCGTTTCGGAAAACGATATTAACGACAGGCACAAGAATATCGCCTACGCGGTGCAGGATGCTTGCGAAACCGCAATGACGAACGTGGTGCGAATGGCCATCGAGAAGACAGGCTGCCGCAAATTGTGCCTCGCAGGAGGCGTGGCGCTGAATTCGAAAGCCAATGGGAAAATTGTCGCTGCCGGCCTCGCGGAAGAAATGTTTGTGCAGCCCGCAGCGTCAGATGACGGTGTGGCGCTTGGCGCGGCGCTCGCGCCGTATCTCGATAGTGGCGGCAAGTTGCCGAACAAGCCGATGCGTCACGCTTATTTTGGTCCTTCGTTCGACGATGGCGCGATTGAGCCCGTATTAGGCACCTACAAGCTGCGATATACGCGCCTGCAAGATCCAGCAGAGACAGCGGCAGAGCTGCTTTCCCAGGGGAAAATTCTTGGTTGGTTTCAGGGACGCATGGAATTTGGCCCACGCGCGCTAGGCAGCCGTTCAATCCTCGCGGATCCGCGCGATCCGGAAATGAACGCCAAGGTTAACAACGCCGTGAAATTTCGCGAATGGTGGCGGCCGTTTGCGCCATCGCTACAAAAAGAAGTGGCTGGCGAATATCTGGAAAGTGCAACCGATTCGCCATTTATGATTCTCACCGCGCAGGTGCGGCCCGAAAAGCGCAGCGTCATTCCTGCGGTTACCCACGTGGACGGCAGCGCGCGACCGCAAACCGTCGAGAAAGAGATCAATCCGCTTTATTGGCGTTTGATTGACAAGTTCGGCAAACGCACAGGCGTGCATGTCGTTATGAACACTTCTTTCAACTTACGCGGTGAAGCCATCGTCCACACACCCACCGACGCTATCCGGACTTTCTTCAGTTCGGGGATGGATGCGCTCGTCATGGGTGCCTTTCTTGTGGAGAAGTAGAGTGCATGGCGCAGGTTCCTGTCTAGCTTAGGTAATGCAGGCTCTATCGGCCCGAGCTAGGAGGTGGTGGTGGTGACCCTTCTGATTCAAAGCCCCAGCGCACGTTCTCTGGGCGACGCAGGCGAAGCGTCCCGTCGAAATAGGGCGCGCAAGGTAACACTGCCTCCCAGCATTGATCAACTTCAACAGCAAGGAGGTTCGCGCCTTACTTGGATGGGTACGTCTCGCGGATGAGTCGGAAGCCATTTTGGGAGCTTGCGGCCCACACCCTTCGAAGCGATAATCCAAACGTGCTCGAAATCAATATGGAACTTGAATCGGCACCTGGGAGATGCGGAAACATATGAAAGGTGTTGTGCTCGCTGGCGGCACTGGGAGCCGACTAAATCCAATTACGCGAGTGACAAACAAGCACTTGCTACCCGTCTTTGACAAGCCGATGGTGTACTACCCCATTCAAACCCTTGTGAACGCTGGGATCGAAGAGATTCTTCTAGTCACGGGCGGAAAGAACGCGGGCGATTTTTTGCGGCTGCTTGGAAATGGCCGCGACTTCGGGTTGAAGCACTTGAACTATACTTATCAGGAAGGGGAAGGCGGGATCGCGGAGGCGCTCGCCTTGGCGGAATATCTTGCGGACGGGGAAGACATCTGCGTTGTTTTGGGCGACAACATCATCGAGAACAATATTTGCCAGGCTGTTGAAAACTTCAAGAAGCAGAAAGGGGGAGCGAAACTTCTTCTAAAAGAAGTGACAGACGCGCATCGTTTTGGTGTCGCTGAAATTCGAGACAAGCGCGTGGTCGGTATCGAAGAAAAGCCCAAAGCCCCCAAATCCAAGTATGCAGTGATAGGCATCTACCTCTATGACGAGACTGTATTCGAAAAAATTCGCCGTCTGAAGCCCTCGGGACGAGGCGAGCTTGAGATCACCGACGTCAACAATCTCTATATTCAAGAAGACAAGCTGAGCTATGAAATTCTCGATGGTTGGTGGACTGACGCTGGCACATTCGACTCCTTACTCCGCGCCAATAATCTCGTCGCGAAGACGGGCGCAAATAAAATGTCGCACGGGAATCGCACCGATATTTCTGACCGGCAGGCCGTGGGCCAGTGAAGATTTTCGCAACGGGCGGCGCGGGCTTCATCGGCTCCAATTTCATTCAACATGTCCTGAGACTCGGCCAGAACTACGCTGTCGTCAATTACGACAAGCTGACCTACGCTGGAAATCTCCAAAACCTCAAAACGGTCGCAGAGAATCCGAATTATCGGTTTGTTAAAGGGGACATCTGCGATGCCGTCGCGTTGGAAACGGCTATGCGCGGCTGCGACGTCGTGGTGCACTTTGCGGCCGAGTCTCATGTGGATCGCAGCATCTACGAGCCAGCAACCGCGATTGAAACCAATGTCACTGGTACCTTTATTCTCCTCCAGGTTGCTCGAAAAATCGGGGTCGAGCGTTTCGTCCATATCTCCACCGATGAAGTGTACGGTGACTTGAAGGTAGGGACCTTCGCGGACGAGAACTCACCTCTGGAACCCAGCAGCCCTTATTCGTCTTCAAAGGCCGCATCCGATCTGTTGGTGCGCTCTTATGTGCGAACGTACGAATTCCCGGCACTGATTACGCGCTCTTCCAATAACTATGGTCCGTACCAGTTTCCTGAGAAATTTTTGCCGCTGATGATCACCAACGCGCTCGACGACAAGCCACTCCCCATATACGGTGATGGAAGACATCAACGCAATTGGCTCCACGTCCAAGACAATTGCCGGGGGATTCTGGCGGTCCTAGAGCGCGGCCGCGTCGGCGAGGTTTACAATATCGGCAGTCTCGATGTGCAGGAGAATCTGACCTTGGCGCGGCGCGTTCTTCGCATGATTGACAAACCGGAAACGCTGCTTTCCTACGTGGGGGACCGTCCGGGCCACGATCGCCGCTACGCCCTCAATTGTAAGAAAATAGAAGACGAGCTAGGCTGGAAACCGCTGATTTCTCTCGATGAAGGATTGCGACAGACAATCCATTGGTACAAGTCCAACGCTGATTGGTTAGCAGGAGTGAAAGATGGCGAGTATCGCTCCTATTACGAAAAGTATTACGAGAATCGAGATTCATCACTGCGAGCGATTGCGCAGCCAGCGTCAAGACCGCCCCATTAATTTCAAGCAATGACGGTCAGTTGCCTGGTTCTGGTAAAGTTATCTACGGGTTTCATACACCGAGTCGATTTCCCAATTATCGGACGGCGGGACTTTTTTGCAGAGAATTGAAACTTCACTTCCAAGTGTTTGGGAACTACGCCCGAAAGTCTTTGAGGACGCGCGTGGTTCTTTCATGGAAACCTACCACCGCATAAAATTCGGCGAGCTTGGCATCACCGATTCTTTTGTACAAGACAACCATTCGTGTTCCAGGAAGGACACCCTGCGAGGCCTTCATTACCAATTGCATCATCCGCAAGCGAAATTATGTTGGGTGATAGAGGGCGAAGCACTCGACGTCGCAGTGGATATCCGACAGGGCTCGCCGCACTTCGGGAAGTGGACCAGCGTGCTTCTCTCCACAAAACAGCAGAACCAGATTTACATTCCAATAGGGTTTGCGCACGGCATTTTGGCTCTAACCGACAGAGTCCAGTTGCTATATAAGTGCAGCGACTTCTACAATTCGAGGGATGAGTGCGGCGTATTGTGGAGCGATCCTGATCTGAAAATCTCCTGGGGTATTTTAAATCCCCTTGTATCGGAAAAAGACGCGAAACTCGCCACGCTAGCGAATATTCCGAGAGAATCTCTGCCACAATACATGGGTAAATGAAGTACAGGATACTGTTGACTGGAAAGAACGGTCAGGTTGGTGCCGAACTTGCTGCGCTTCTGCCGCGCCTTGGGGAGGTGACCGCATTCGATCGCCATCAGTTAGATCTCTTAAAGCCTGATCAGATTCGCCGAGCAATCCGGAACACTCGACCGCACGTGATCGTCAACGCAGCTGCTTATACTTTCGTAGATCAAGCTGAATCAGAGGAATGGAAGGCCCGCGTCATCAATGCGGATGCCCCAGCAATGATGGCCGACGAGGCGAAAAGGATCGGCGCGGCCCTGGTGCATTACTCTACTGACTACATCTTTGACGGCTCGAAAAACCTTCCGTACGACGAAAATGATCCGCCGCACCCGATAAACGTTTACGGAAAAACAAAACTTGCCGGGGAACAGGCCATCCAACAGGCAGGGATTCCTCACCTGATCTTTCGGACAGCCTGGGTGTATGGGAGGAGAGGGCGGAACTTTCTACTCACGATCTTGCGACTCGCCACAGAGCGCGAAGAATTGAGAATAGTACGCGACCAGTTTGGCGCGCCTACCTGGAGTCGTGAGATCGCCAAGGGCACCGCAAGAATTTTGGGGCAACTCTTCGAACAGGGCCAGGAATCATTTTCGAGATCTAGCGGGATCTACCACATGACAGCCACCGGCGAGACCAGCTGGTTCGAATTTGGTAAGGCGATTCTCGAGGAAGCCTCGCGAACTTCTCAGGGCGTTTCCTGGTTTGCCGCAGCGACCAAGGGGCACCAGTTGGTCGCGCGTCTCGTGACTCCCGTGACGACAGAAGAGTATCCAACTCTAGCCCGCCGTCCTGCCTATTCTGTGCTATCGAATTCGCTCCTCAAGCACATGTTTGACTCAGAATTGCCCCACTGGCGTACGCAATTGCACTCGGCGTTCGCCGAGAGCCAGGTCAAAGACCAATCCATCGATCCATAACCAGTCGTGGCTTGTTCCTGACTAGATAGGTTCCCGTTTCTGGTAAATGCCCGTTGCGAGTTGACATTCCTATCTTGGACAAACCGGACATCCACGTTTTGAATCTAGATACCTGTGTCATAGAGCGCGGGCGATCCCATGCCGGCGTCCGTGACAGTCAACGCAAAGCGTGATCAGGTTACCCACGCGGTCGAAGAGTATTGCCGCTACCTCGGCGAAGCTCTCGTGGCGGAGGATTTCGATTTGATCATCGAGCGAGTCGCGTAACCCCGAAAGCAACTCAGCGAGTGCACGCGCGTGCCGCGACGGCTGTCGGCAAAATTCGACATGGTGGCCAGACGCAAATCAGCGAATCCAGCGGCGCCGAGGTTGGGCGGCCGGGGCGTTAGCCGCAAATTGTGCCGAGAGCGCGATGGTGGGAAGCCGGAACAACACCCCAAGAGAGAGCCAAAAATACGCATTCAACAGGAAATCTTCGTAAGGCTGCATGCCGCCAAAGGTGGCAGGAAATAGCAGAAATAAAGCGTACCAAAAAATGACGAAGCCCAGCGGAAACCAGGGAGAGCCTCTCAACTTTTTGACGACCTTCCAGGCGGAGACCGTAATCGCCAGGCTCATAACGATCCAAATCCCAGCTACGATGCATCAATTCGCTCGTTGGGCTGTCGGGCATGAGCGTTTCTTCGTAGATAGCGAGCCGCGAAAGGAGAGCGTCAGGATACGCATAGAAGAGCAAAACAATGCCCAGCCCAATACCTAGCGCGGCTCGCTGAATGGCGCGAAGGACGCGCAACGCCTCACCCTGTCGCCAGGGGGCACCCCAGAGAAAGGCAACGCTGGTTGCCAACGCATTAATCATCGCCCACATGAACGAACCCCTGGATGCAGTTAAGAACGCTCCTGTGGCGGTTACTGCGATTGCGATGAAGGCGAGTACTCTCCCTCGCTTTTGGCGGACGAGGAGGTAGCCACTGAATCCAAGGACTAGCAGGAAGGCCACCATTATGAAATTCGCGTAGCGACCAGCGCTGACGAACACTGAATTGGGCCGGTAAGCGATAGCGCCGGCCGCAGAAACGCGATACATATTGCTTAACAATCGGAGGTCTTCCGCTTGATGTGCCGGGTTCAGAAAGGATGCGCCAAGAATGGACTGAGCGATGCCGAGTGAAATAATGATGAGTGCAAGAACCACGTTGACCGTAAAAAAACGGCGTAATTGAGCCTCGGAATTGATAAGTGCATAGCCCAAAAAAACCAATGGGACGTAGTAGAAGAATATTTTGAAACCCATAAGACCGTACCAAATACTCGTGGAGGCTGGATTGAATATCTGGAGGACGCCGAACCAGATAAATATCAGCAATGGCACAAGAAAGGGTGGGCGGAAGGATGTCACTTCCTTGCGCCGGTAGGCTGCTAGGAAAGAAATGAATACTACGAGCGCCAGAAAATCCTTGGCGAAGTAGATCGCCATGTTGTTGCCAAGAAATTTCCGCGCGAAGTCCTCAAACAGTAGCCAGGTCAGGAAAAAGTAGACTCCGTTGCGCCAGTTGTTGAGAATCCCGATGACAATCGCGCCGCCCACGAGAGCCATGCCCGCATAGGTTATCCCTGTAAAATCGTCCCTGATCACGTATTCGGCGGTTTGGTAAGCAGCCAAGGCGCCCACGACGAGAGTGCCGACGGTAATTAGCGGGCCTTTTCGGAACTGGCCTAAAGATAAAGCAGTCGCAATTCTCATAGTTTGGCTTTGCGCCGAGTCTCATGATTATTACCGACTCTGGTGTATTACGAAAGGGGCATGAGACTAGGGAGTGTGTTCGTTCCGAGATTCTGGCGTCTTGTCTGCTCTTTAACCGAAGCTCTATACTCAGTCCGTCCAAGACTTCTCGCAGCTAGCCAGATATGAGGCGGGGAAGAGTCGATCGTTGTTCGCGCAAGTTCTGGGACGAACTTACCAGGAGCAATAGAAGCGTTGGCTTTGCCGATGACCCACCAGGAAAACAAAAGGCTACTCGCTGCCGATATTGTTATCCCTGTTCAGGGCGAGCGGCCAGAGGCTCTTGCGGCAACTCTTTCTGCTTGCCTGAATCAGACTTACCCTATTTCAAGGATCTTCGTCGTCGACGATGGTTCTCCTAAACCCATTAATCTGCCCCATTGGGCGCAATCTTTGGCTTAGATTTGCCTTCTTCGTCTTCCTCAGAACTTGGGTATTTCAGCTGCCCGAAATGCAGCCATTGCGCGTTCAACTGCCCCCCTTCTGGCATGCATTAACACACAGGTTCTGCCCGGACCCAGACTGGCTCGCTACGTGCGAGAACTATCTTTCGAACCATCCCGGTGTCGGAGCCTGTTACGCGCGCCTCGTTTCCCACAGACCAAATCGTATTCTCACGCGCTGGCGCATGCGGTTTCTAGAAAGAAGGTTTGGAGAACAATCCGGCCCTTCCCAATTCGCTCCAGGGCACGCTGTCTTATTTCGGAAGGAAGTCCTTGATCTTGTCGGCGGCTATGACGTTCGTTATCGGCGTCATCACGAGGATTCGGACATCTGCCAAAGAATGTGCAGATCTGGTTGGGAAAGGTGAGCTGCCCTTTCACACCAGCTCCGAGTCCTGGAGCCATTCGCTCCTTCACTACCAGAGCCAGAGTTGTCTGCAAACGATCCAGGTCCGCGCCGCTTCGCTCTCAACTGTCCTAGCGGATGGAAATAGGGCCGCCCATCACAGAGGCCGCCGTGGTTCTCTATTCCCCGGAAAAGAGTGGTGAACTTGTGACAGCGCTACTTCGTGCCTTTCAGGACCGCGAGTTACCCCATCAAGAAAGGGATGACTACACGGTTAGATACGCAGGTTTACGCTCCCTTCAAGTCTGACAGGATTTAGACGATAGTGGACCAAGTAGGGAGACAGAAAAGGAGCGGGCGAGTTCTGTTCAGCAAAGGACGCGCAATTGAAGAATAACGAAAATTCATCTAACGTCGTATAGTCGATATACCTAAGAGCCTAAAATGGAGTTCGCAATGAGTGCTGCTTTGCTTGAGAAGATACTTGCGGAACGTCCGAAGCTCCATACCGGGGATACTGAGACAAAGGCCGTGATTTCCGCCCGGGACACTTTTTTGCGGGGTCCCATTCTCGATGCCATTGCTAAGAATCTGCCCGGCGATTACGGTCTCGATTCAGTCGTGGCGAGATTCATCTACGAGTCCGTCCCTGAGCATAGCAAGACTCTTGAAACCGGAGCGGGAATCTCCACGCTCATCTTTGCACTCCGAAAGTCTACGCATATCGCTATCACACCTAACGCGAGCGAAGTCGCGGCTATTCAGGCTTATGCACGCACGAACCAGATTTCACTGGAGCGTGTCGAGTTTATCATCGAGCCTTCAGATATTTATCTGCCTCGCTGTGCAAGTCAGGATTTAGACCTCGTGTTCATCGACGGCAAGCATGCCTTTCCCTGGCCCATTATCGATTGGTTTTATACAGCGGATAAGTTGAAGGAGGAAGGCATTCTCATTTTGGATGACCTACAAATGTCTTCGGTCTCTATCTTGAGAGATTTCATCCTCGAGGATCCCCGTTGGAAATTCATCAAATCATTTGGAAGACGCGCGCTTGCCGCCAGAAAGATCGCCAAATCCGTCCATGATGTAGCTTGGCACATGCAGCCCTATATCAGTCGGAGATACGGACGAAGGGCTCGCATTCTGAACGTATTCGGAATTCGAAAGCGCTGAAAGCATTATGGGGTTTCGTGCCAGAGGATGGCGCCGGATTCGGCCGAATGCTCAGAATTTGGAGGAGCAACTTCCAGATCCTCGGCGAGCTGGGCAAAAGAGTGAATATCGCAGTGATAGGTGCGGGCAAGACGCTCGAGCAACTCAGCGACTGCACACTGCGTGCCACGACGGCTGTCGACAAAAGTCGAAATGGAGGCCAGACGCAAGTCAGCGAATCCAGCGGCGCCAAGGTTGGGC
>WNFC01022052.1_pt1 | contig 10757 bp, 9 predicted proteins | sample 5400541 | NCBI WGS metagenome assembly WNFC01 (sample SAMN13153342, study PRJNA577476) | soil metagenome | isolation source: 120 cm saprolite under Douglas fir tree site 2 hole 2 replicate 1 | place: USA:California | collected 2015-04-18
CCACCTCGGCGGCACGCGCCGACCCTGCCCATCTGAATATTAAAAGGATGCCGAGCCATAGCGCTTCGGCAGCCCACAGAAAACTCGCCGTATAGTTGATCGGAAGCATCAGGGCGGTGAATACCGCGATACCCAAATAGTCTGTCCAGGCGTGGCCGCGATGCGCGCGCACAAAGAAAGTAATCTGCGCCAGCTCGACAACGGTCAGCAGGGGAAACTCCCGCGCCGTGCGATCCGACACCACTATCGTGAGATTCAGCGCATACATCAGCGCTGCGAATGCGCCGCCGACTTCGCCAGCTTCGATGGCCGCGTCTCCGCCCAGGGAACGGCCGGTCTCGCGTACGGCGATAAACAACAGCGTGATCGCGAGCGTGCCCAGCGCCGCCGACATCGCGCGCATCGCGAACAGGCTGTCGCCGAAAATCCGCACCCATTCGTGCAGCACGATATCGAACAGCGGCAGCTTGCCGCCGTTCTCAAACTGCCAGAACGCCGCCGACACCTGTCGCAGAGTAGGCTTTATCACCGCCGCCCACGCGATGCCTTCGTCGCCGTTCATGTCCCAACGGGCGAGGCGGTGGAAACGATAGAACGCGCCGAGAACGACCGCGAGCGCGAGCAGCACTAATGCGAACAGGCGCGGCGAGCACCAGGCCGACCAGGCCGTCTCCCACGGTGTCGGACGGGACGAAGGCGGCAAAGCGGCGCTGACGTGCTCCGGTGCGGCCGAGAGAGCTTCCTGACTCACAATACCGGATAGAGATATCCGTGATGCGCCATCGAGGTCAACGCTATTTCGCGGAACATGGAGGATACTGTGCCTGCATCGGTGCGCTTCTCAACGGCCTGCGAAAAATCTCCCGGCGCCGTAGGTTACCGCCGCCGCGACGACGCCGGTCGCCATGCTCTCCAGTCCGCTCCGCCACCACGGGCGCGCCGTGATTATCGTCTTCGCCGCGCCGACCACGAACAAAGTCGCAACCGTCGCGACCACCGAGATAACCAGGCCTTCGCGCGGCGGCACGAAAAGGTAGCCGAGCACCGGCACAGTTGCGCCCGCGAAATAGGACAAGCCCACCGTCAAGGCCGAGCGCAGCGGCCGATCGAACGATTCGACCGCCAGCCCCAACTCCTCACGCATCATCACGTCGCTCCAGCGCTCGGGGTCGGCCGTGATATGGCCCACGATGCGGTCGAGCAACTCGCCGCGGAAGCCCTTGCCGCGGTAGATCGCGCGGATCTCGTCGCGTTCGCGCTCGGGCCATCGTTGGATCTCGTCGCGCTCGCGCTCGATCTCGCTGTGGTAGAACTCGATCTGGGAGCGCGCCGAGATAAAGGCCGCCAAGCCCATCGAGACCGCACCGCCGAGCATCTCGGCGAGCCCGGCCATCACCACGATCTTGCCCGAGGTAAATGCGCCGGCTACGCCGGAAGTCACCGCGAACGAGGCGACCAGTCCGTCGTTGAGCCCGAGCATCAGGTCGCGCAAGCTGGCGCCGCCGGCCGCGTGGACCTGCTCCGTGTGGTGATCGTACTCGCGTCTGCGAATCGAGAAGGCCATAGCTCGGCGATGCAGTAGATGTCTACGGTGTCAGTGGCCGCGCGGCGGCGGCGCAAACCCGTCCGCGGCGGCAGGCCCCGCGCCATGCACGAGACTTGCGGACGGCGCCGCCATGGGCGCTAGGCGCGGCGCGCGCGCGCGGTGGCGGCTCTCGAGCCCGTCGCGTAGTTGCCAGAACTGCGCAACGGCGCGCCGCCGCTCGTCGCGCTCCAGTGCACTTGCGCCGAGATAATCATAAAGACAACGCAGCCGGGCGGGACGATTCAGGAAGCGTCCGATACTGCGGTCGAGATGAACCAGATTGAGCAGCCTTCTGTGCCAGGAGACCGAGCGCACCCGGCGGAAATCCTCGAGGTCGACGAAACTTAGCCGCGGCGGCGCGCCGTCGCGCTCCTGCACCATCAGGTTGGTCTCCTGCAGATCACGCGTGTACAGCCCCGCGTCATGCAGGCGGCGAACCTCGCGCGCCACGGCGCTGAGCAACGAGCGGCGCGAGCGAAAATGTACTTTTCCCCCGCCCAACACCGCGCCGCTCAGCACGGTCGCGTCGTTGAGTGCCTCGCAGACCAGGTAGGATTCGCTGACCGCGCCCGCCTGGCGCACCTCCAGCGCGGCCAGCGGCGTTGGACGGTTGAACCCCGCCCTCGAAAGCATCGCCGCGCCCTCCAGCCAACGCCGCACGCGCGAACCGCGCGCGGTGGCGATGAGCCCCCTCGCCCACGAACCGGTGCGCACGCGCTTGACGAAGACCCACGCGCCGTCGGGCCCCTTGAGCAGTCCGGCACGCGTGCGGGCTTCGTCTTTAAGCGCACGGAATCCGCCGTCCGCCATCAGTACGTCAAGCTGCTCGGCCATTGCGACCCATCGCGGGTCTGCCGCGTAAAGCACGCGTTTGTTCATCCGGAAATAGCGTAGCTTATCTGAACCTTTAACGCATCGGGCTGTTCCGAGTTGCAGGGGTGGTTTAAAAATGCTGGACAAGAGCCGATAATGGAGGGTCATGAATTATTCATACGCAATGTTCAGTTCTACGGTTACAGGGCAGCAACGCGGCGGAGTCGCCTCCGATTGTAACGCAGCGGTTAGATTCCGCATGAGCCTCGGCGCGGGCTTGGTGAGCGCAGTCTTCCTGGCCAGCGCGCTTTGCGTTCTGATACCGCGGGCGGCGCATGCCCAGGCGAACGCTTCGGCAGCGGTCATGGGAGCCGACCCGACCGCGATGGTCAAGGCGGTTATCGATCAGGCGACCGCGGTGGTGCGCGATACTCAGACGCCGACGGCGGCGCGCGACAAACGGTTGCGCGAGATCGCGGAAGCCAACTTTGACTTCGCCGACATGGCGCGCACCACGCTCGGCTACCATTGGCGCCAGCTCACGCCGCAGCAGCAGGCTGAATTCGTCCCCCTGTTCGCCTCGTTCATGGAGAACGTGTACCTGAGCAAGTTGCAGGAATACAGCGTGGAGAAAATCCGCCAAACCGCGACTTCCTCCAACGTCAGCTTTACCGGACAGCAATACGACGGCGCCAACTACGCTGAGGTCCATAGTACCGTGTTGCTCAAGGATCAGCCGCCGCCGGTCAAGGTCGATTATCTGGTCAGGCGCGACGGCGCGAGCTGGAAGATCTACGACCTCAATATCGACGCCATAAGCGTGATGGCCAACTATCGCCAGCAGTTCAACCGCGTGCTCAACAACGACGGCTACCCGGCGCTCGTGGCCATGCTGCGCAAGAAAGTGCAGGAACTGGGCTCTACGCTCGACAAGTAGACGGCTCCGCCGCGGCGAGCGTTCGCACCGCGGCCCGCGGGTTCAGCCGTTGAACTGCTTGCAGAGCCGGCGCCAGGCGTCCTCGTCGGCGCCGGCTTTGTACGGCATGTAGAAAGCGACGCGGTCGAGCAGGCCGTCGTAGCGCGCCTTGACCTTGTCCGCGATATCGTCCCACTTGCCGCTCACCGAATAGGTGTCTAGCATCTCGTCGGTTATCTCTTTGGCCATCCCGGTCCAATCGCCTTTGGCGGCCTTCTCGTTGAGACGCGGCGCCACGTCGCCCCATCCATGTGTGTCGAGCACGACCTTATAGGTGCGGGTGGAGGCGTAAAAAGCGATCTGCTGACGCACCGCCTCGCGCGCCTTTTCGATCTCCTCGTCGTTGTTGCCAACCACCACGAAGGCGGTGGTGAAGACGGTAAAGTTCTGGCGCGAGCGGCCGGACTTTTTGAAGCCCTCTTCGAGATGCGGCATCACGAATTCGCGCAGGTACTTGGGCGAGTTGAACGGATGCGCGTGCAGGCCGTCGCATAGCTCGCCCGCCAGACGGCAGATGTGCTCGTTCACGCCCGCGATGTAGACCGGAATCCGGAACTGATGCGGCCGCGGCGCGAAGAACGGCGTCATCAGCGAGAAGTTGTAGTACTTGCCCTTGTACGAAAGTTTCGAGCCGTCTTCATTCCAGCATTTGAAAATCGCGGCCAGCGACTCCAGGTACTCGCGCAGCTTGGGCACTGGCGGCTCCCATCGCATCCCGTAGCGCCGCTCGATATGGCCTTTGACCTGGGTGCCAAGCCCCAGCACGAAGCGGCCCTCGGACAGGCGCGCGAGGTCGTACGAGGTATAGGCGGTCACCATCGGGCTCCGCGGGAAAGCGATTGCGACCGCAGGGCCCATTTTTATCCGTCGGGTGTGCTCGGCGGCGAGCGTCAGCGGCAGGAATCCGTCGTTGCCCGCTTCCATCGACCAGATAGCGTCGAAGCCGGCATCTTCGGCGGCTTTCGCCGCCTTGGGAACCTCGTGCAGGTCGCGTGCAGAGAGCATCGTGTCGAGCTTCATCGATTCAACCTCCGGGCGGCGCCGTGCTGTGGAAGCGGCCGGATCGTAACAGAAGCCCGTCGCGCCGGGAAAGCGCGCACACGTCCCTTGGCGTGCAAGCGTGGACTGCAAACGCGAACGCTGCGGGCGAGCCGGCTAAAAGAGCGCGAGCAGGCGGGCGGGATAGTCGGTGATGATGCCGTCGACGCCGAGATCGAGCATCGCACGCATCTCGGCCGCGTCGTTGACCGTCCAGACGTGCACTTCGACGCCGATCCGATGCGCCGCGGGGACGCTCTGGGGCGTTACCAGCCGCCACGACTCGTATTCGGGCGGAATCTGGAGCGCGTCGCCGCGCGGCTGATACGGCTCGGCACCGGGCGCGAGCGACACCATGAAGCCGGTGATTTCGTGGTAGGGAAATCCGGTCGGAAGCGCAGGAGCGAGCGCCCGCATTTCATCGATCGGGGCCTGCTCCTCGCTCGCGATAAGCACCCGCCGGCGCATCCCTGCGCGCTCGATCACGTCGAGCAGCACTGCCGCGAGGCTCGGCCTGCTCTGCTTGACCTCTATGATATAGCGGCGCTCGGGAAACGCCGCGAAGACCTCGGCCAGCGCCGGCACTTCGATTCCGCGCCCGCGAAACGGAAACGCGCCGTCGCTGGCTGTGAAACCCCATCCAGCGTCGGCCCGTTTCAGCTCAGCGAGCGTCAGATCGCGAATCGCGGCGTCGAGGCCGCAAGTGCGGCTGAGTTCCGCGTCATGGCTGACCACGATCACGCCGTCGCGCGTCATGTGAACGTCGAGCTCAAAATACGGCGCGCCGGCTTCGGCCGCTGCGCGAAAAGCAAGCAGGGTATTTTCGGGATGCTCGCCGCTGGCGCCGCGATGGGCGATTACGCGGGGAGTGGGAAGATCGAAAAAATCGCTATCTAGTGAAGCACGAGTCACGGCGAGCGCCGCTGATCAACGTACCATCGAGGTGGGCAAGGAATGCCATCGATGGCGCGACCCCCGATGCGGACCCTGGTCGCCCGTCAGATGCGTGGCCGCCTGACCGGTCGCCTGCGCAACCGAGGATACCGCGGTGCCGACATGGAAATGACCGCCCAAGTCGGGCAGCTTCGACAGCATCGCGAGATAGTTATCCTTGAACTGGTCGAACAGCGACCGCATCCGCGGCGACACCTGATGGTTGACGCCGATATTCTCGGTCAGCGGGTTGATGTATTGACCGTCACGCTCCAACGCGAAGTGCAGATGCGGCCCGGTGGAGAGCCCGCTGCTACCGACCCGTCCGATAGTCTCGCCCAACGACACCCATTCGCCATGATCCAATCCGGGCGTGATCTGTGACAGGTGGCCATAGATGCTCACCATGCCCTGCGCGTGGTTCAACCGCACGCATCGCCCCAGCTCCCCGCACCAACCCGCAACCTCGACCCGTCCGTCCGCCACCGCCTGGACAGGCGCGCCGTACTCGGCAACCAAATCGACGCCGACGTGCGGGCGGTACTCATGCAGGATTGGATGGTAGCGATGGAACGTGAAGCCTGAGGAGATGTAGTTGAATTTGACTGGGAAACGCAGCGTCTGCGGCTGGCCTAACTCCTGGCCGTTGGCATCGAACAGGCGCGGCTCGCCGTGTTCATCCCGAAAAGCGAAGGCGCTCATGAGCCGGTCTTCCGACTGAATCTGCGCCGCCTCCACCCCGGTCACCAAGTTGTAGCTGCCGTCGCGAGCCACCTTCTCCTGGTAGATGAGCTTGACCACCGAGCCCGACGGCAATTCGTCGAGCGGCTGGTGGTCGCTGAAGATGTTCTCAAGTGTATAAACGATTGGCTCGGGCAGATTGTGGAGCTGAGCGGCAGTGCGGAAGCTGCGATCGACCTGGAACGCCAGACTCACCCGTCGAACGTCGTACTGAATGAGGTCGCGCGTAATGCGGATGACGCCCGCGCCCAGAGCGTGCTCGCGGATCGCGATGTTCGTGTTAAGATCGTAGCGGAGGTCGCGCAAGTCGCCGGTTTCGGGATCTTTGTAAAGGACCAGCGCGTGGCCTTCCTTCATCGTCCCGGTGTTGGCAACCTCCTGGAAATGCCTGGCCCAGTTCTGCGCTTCCGTGGGGTCCAGCCCGGCGTCCTCGAGGTAACGCAAGACCGAGGCCGAGCGGTCGAGGGTCAGCTGGATGATAATTGGGTCGGGAGCCGGTGTGGCGCTTTCGACGATCTCGGCGGGGCCGCTATCGGTACGACCGGCCTGCAGATCCATCAGCGCTACGATTGGGGTTGGAGGCTCGCCTGCCCGGAAAAACAGTTGGATCGACGCAAGCGTAGCCAGAGCAGCGACCACCAGGGCGGTCATCAGACGTGGAAATACTCGCGCCAAGGTCCCCCGAACCATCGCGCCCAACTTAGGGGATTTGCCTAACATACGCAACAGTGTGGGCGCCCATGTTTCAACAGTTCCCCTTATAAATGATATTAGCACGCCTAAGGCCGGTTATGCAAATTACGGGGATTGATTTCGGCCGAAAACGCATAGGATTAGCGATCAGCGACGGCCACGGAGCCTATCCTGTCGCAGTAATCGAACGTCGTTCGCTCCAGCGCGACCTCGACGCGATTCGCTCGTGGCTGGTGGATCGCGAGATCTCGCTTTTCGTCGTCGGCCTGCCCCTTAACATGGACGGGACTGAGGGGCCGTCGGCGCGCGCAGCGAGGGCTTTCGCGGAGCGCGTGGGCTCGGCGACAGGTCTCCCGGTCGAGATGTTCGACGAACGCGAACAGGGCTGCGCGGAAAAAGGCCGCGCGCGACGCCGTGGCGGCGGCGGTGATTCTCGAAGGATGGCTGGAAAGCCGTCGGACGCAGAAACAGTGCGACAGTGAAACGGCGAAACGGTGAAAGGTGCTCGAAGCCGCGATATGCTCGATCTGCGACGACTTTTTCTGACGACGCCCTGGTGAGCCAGTGAGCCGATACCTCAAGGCCGCAGCCGCCCTCACGATGCTTGGCGTCGTGGCGGCCGCTGCATGGATTGCCTACGCGTGCGTCGTCCCGGTCGCGAGATTCGCGGCGCCAAGGGTCGTGTCCGTCAATCCCGGCGATTCGTTGGGGGTGGTGGCGCGCCGGCTTGCGTCGGCCGGCGTCGTCCGCAGCGCGCGGGCGATGATGCTGTATGCCGACTTAACCGGTGGTGGGCGCAGTCTCAAGCCCGGCGACTACGCCTTCAGTGGTGGCGAGCGCCTCACCGACGTTTTGCGCCATCTGGTCAATGGCGATTTCGTGGCAGTGACGGTGGCGATTCCCGAGGGCGCGACGCTCCATCAGGTAGCCGAGCGGCTGGAGGAAGCGGGGCTCGTGTGTCAGGAGCAATTCGAGGAGGCTGCGCGACGGGGTCCGCTGCCGGCCGCGCTGGGGCTCGCGCCTCTGGGGGTCGAGGGCTACCTGTTCCCGGCCACCTATCGATTTTCGCCGCGCGCAACTACGGGGCGGATTCTGACCGCGATGCTGGGTCGGTTCTATAGCGCTTTGCCATCGCCAACCGAGGAGCGGCTGTTCGAGCTTAATTTGAGCGCGCACGAATTGGTGACGCTCGCTTCCATCATTGAAAAAGAAGCCAAGGTGGCGGGGGAACGTCCGACTATCGCCAGTGTGTTTTATAACCGCCTGAGGCTGGGGATGCCGCTTCAGTCCGATCCCACCGCCCAGTATAATCCAGACGGAGAAATTGTGGCGGCGGCGACGGCGGTGCATACTGCGTCTGCCTATAATACGTACTCATTTGCAGGACTCCCGCCGGGACCGATTGCGAACCCTGGAATGTCGTCGATACTGGCGGCGCTTTACCCGGCGCACACGGACTATCTGTATTTTGTGGCGCGCAATGATGGAACTCATATTTTTTCGCGCACGCTGCGCGAGCACCAACACGCTATCGAACTCGTGCGCAAGCTAAACGCCCAAGGGAGCGCCCTCAAAGCACAAAGGCCCGCAATCCACGCCGCGCCGCTACCGGCGTCAGCCGCAAGACCGCTGCCGGCGTCAGCCGCCAAACGATGACACCCATTGCAATCAATCCCTTCGAGCAAATCGCGGCCGCCCGCCGCCGTCTCAAACGGGTCGCCGCCCTGCGCGCGGGGCTGATGCTTTTCGTTCCCGCGCTGACGGCTCTGATGCTGGCCGCGACGCTGCGAGCAATCGGCGCCGCGACCTGGGAGCGTATCGGCTATGTACTCGCGCCGGCGAGGCTCGGAGGCCTGCGCCTCGCGCTGCTAACTGCGGGCATCGCGGCGCTCGCCGGATGCGCCTTGATGGCCTGGCGGGCCTGGCGCGAGGCGGACGATTTCATGGATGCCGCCGAGCGCGTCGACGACGCCGTCAACGGTCATCAGGAGATCGTCACGCTCGCCAGCCTGGCCAACCCCGCCGAATCTTCCTCGCAGCGCGCACAGCGGAGCCCGCTGTTCCCGCTGCTATGGCGCCGCGCCGCCGGCTACCTCGAGCGCTTCGATCCCGACGGCGCCTTCGCCTTTGAGGTGCGCCGTCCGCTCGTGCGTTCGCTGCCTATCGCAGCCGTCATTGTCGTGATATTCGCGGCGGCAGCGGTGGCGATGGTGCGGCCGCCCACGCCCGAGCAACTGCAGGCGCGCAAACTCCGCGCCGCCGCCGAGCAGCTTGCGAGCTCGCCCTCCTCGGCCGACCGTGAGCTTGCCTCCAAGATACTCGCCGCCGCCGCTGCGCTGGAAAATCCCGAGCTTCCGCCGCAAGAGAAGCTCGCGCGGCTGGCTGAAGTGATGAGTGAGCTGCAAAAGCAGCAACAACAAGGATCGACGCCGGAGCAATCCGCCAAGAATTCCTCGGGTAACGGAAATAGCAAGGGCAAATCCGGGAAGGGAACCGGGCAAGGCAGCGGGCAGAGCCAGGACAGCGGCAATGGCCAGGGCAAAGGTCAGGGTCAGGGCCAGGGTCAAGGCGAGGGCCAGGGGAACAATCCCAACGGCCCGAAGAGCAAGGAACAGATAGTCGAGTTGCGCAACGACCTCTCCAAGGCCCAGGCGCAGATTGAAACCGGTGCGGGCTCCACCAGCAACGCACCGAAGCCGGGCCAGGGCGACAAGGGCAACGCACTCAAGCCCGGCAGCAACCCCAACGAAAAGGGCCCCTCGCCGCAGCCCGACTCGATGGCCCAGGGCAACATTCCGCGGCCCGGGACCTCGGCTAAGGACAAGATGCCGTCGGGCGGCACGAAGGGCGGCAAAAACGAGAAAGGCGGCAACGGCGATACTCATCTCGGAGAATTCCCGGTGGCCGAAAATTTTCCGCGCTTCTACAAACCGGGCGAGGGACCGGCGATCGAAATTCGCGACGCGCGCTACGTGCTCTTCCGCCTGCCAACCGAGGTGGTCTCTGCCAACGGCGGCAAATTAGTCGCCGATACCAACCGGCCGACCGCGAGCGTCCCCTACGCCAACGTCCCGCTCAAGGCCGAGCGGCTCGACGCGACACCCCAGGAACGTCAGCTTGTGCCGCCACGCTACCGCGATCTGATCCATTAAGCGCGCGCACGGCATGCATCAATTGGAACAAGGAGAAGGCATGGGAGCGGCCCCGCAAATCACGCCAACCGAGCGCGTCGCCGATTTCCGGCGCACTTTCGCGCGCGCCGAAGCCGAGGTCGGCAAGGTAATCGTCGGACACTATGACGTGGTCCGCAAAACTCTGACCGCGCTGTTCGCGGGCGGCCACGTCCTGATCGAAGGCGTCCCCGGGCTCGGCAAGACCTTGATGTGCAAGACCGCCAGCGACGCCCTGGGGCTCAGCTTCAAGCGCATCCAGTTCACACCCGACCTGATGCCCTCCGACATCGTCGGCACTCAGGTTCTGACCGAGGCCGATGGGCGGCGCGAGTTCCATTTCAAGCCCGGTCCGATTTTCGCCCATGTCGTGCTCGGCGACGAAATCAATCGCGCCACACCCAAGACCCAGTCCGCCGTGCTCGAAGCGATGGAGGAGCGGCAGGTAACGGTCTTCGGCAGCACTTATCCGCTCGATCCGCCATTCATGGTGTTGGCGACGCAGAACCCGATCGAACTCGAGGGCACTTATCCGCTGCCCGAAGCGCAGATGGACCGCTTCTTGTTCAAGGTAGTGATGGGTTCTCCCAAGCCGGAGGAACTGCGCGAAATCCTGAACCGCACCACCGGGTCCACGATGCATGCGGCGCAATCAATCTTTCCGCCAACCAGCGCGCCGGAAGAAATTGAAGTGCTAAAGGCGCTGGTGCGCGAGGTGATGGTGGCCGAGCCGCTCGAGCGCTACGTGATCGGCATCATCGGCGCCTGCACGCCCAATGGGCCCGGCGCGATTCCCGAGGTTTCGCAG
>WNFC01055409.1_pt1 | contig 10756 bp, 13 predicted proteins | sample 5400541 | NCBI WGS metagenome assembly WNFC01 (sample SAMN13153342, study PRJNA577476) | soil metagenome | isolation source: 120 cm saprolite under Douglas fir tree site 2 hole 2 replicate 1 | place: USA:California | collected 2015-04-18
GGGCGGGACATTGCCGGGGAATCGATAGAGAAGGGATCCTACGCGCTGGCGTGCCGGCTTTATCCGGGCTCTAAGGAGCCGGGCGTTCCGCCCGTGGAGATGATTCGACGGGCCGTGCGAGACGCGCTTGACGGAGATCAGCAGTGAAACACGGGTCCGGAGTGTCGGCGTCGATTGGGGCGATCGCGAGTTCGCTGGCGACGATTGGGTGCTGTCTTCCGGTGGGATTTGCCGCCGCGCTCGGAGCGGCGGGTGCGAGCGCTTTCTTGCAGACGTTCCGGCCGTGGCTGCTGGGGCTTTCCGTCGTGTTGATCGGCGTGGGATTCTGGCAGCAACGGCGCGCGAAACAATGCTCAGTGAAGCGGAGCTACGTGAGCGAGGTGCTGTTGTGGGCTGCCGTGGTGATGGTCGCGGGAATGATCCTGTTTCCGCAGGAGATCGCCGGCTTCATCGCTGACCGGTTCCCGGGGGCCTGGAAGTGAAGAAAAGACGCATCGTTTTTGGTGCGGTGGTGGCCGTCCTGCTGCTCGGCGCAGCGTACCTGTGGTTGGGATCGTCCGTGCCGGCGGGACAAGAAACGCTGTTAACTCTCACTTCCGAGAACTTCGCCGAGTTCGAAAAATCTTTTGATAATTCGGTCGCGGGCCCGCGGCTGGTTCTGCTGTTGTCTCCTACTTGAGCGGCATGTCTGCGGGGGGCCTCCGCAGTAGAACAGATCTTGCAGCACAACGCGGACCCCAGGCTCCGGGTGCTGGTGGTGTGGGAGCCGATGCTGGTTACGGATTGGCGCGCGCCCGGCTCAACCACGCTGGCGCGCATTCGGGATAAGCGGGCGAAACAGTTTTGGGACCCAAAGCGCTTCGTCGCGCAAGAGTTGCGGCTGGCAAGTGAAAAATTGGGACAGCCCGCGCCAACTTGTTGCTTTGACAAAGGCTTTTACTGGGATGACGCAATCGTCTACGGACCGCTGGCGAAATGGCGGGAGGGGCCAAAGCCAGCATTATGGTGTGGAGAATGCACTCCAGGAGAAGTGATCCGTTATTCGGGTTTCGAGTCGCGTGCGGGCCGCTAAAACTTAATCGGCTTCGTAGTACACGAATTGCACGCCCACGCCGGAATTCTCCTCGGAGGGCTCGACGTGCACGATCTTTCCCGTAAAGCGCCACTCGTTCGCCGCGCCGCCGATGACCTCCGCCGGCATTTTCAGATGGACTTCGAGCCAAAGCCCTTTGGACACCTTGAGATCCGTGGCGAAGTAAACGCCACGGTTGCAGATGTTCATCGTTTCAGCAGTTTGCTCCGGTACGCGCACGCCGTTCAGGGGCCGAAACCGCAACGGGACCTTCATGATCAAACGACGGGCAAAGCGACGATCGGATGCTGGCACAGTTCTGCCTCCGAACCTGGAAGGCGGGAAACAGGTTGGATTAGGGGCGGGCGAAGTTAAGTTTCGCCAATGCAGAGGAATACGTCAAGCACGTCCTACAAGTCTTGAGAGGCAAAATACGTGGTTACCGCGTGCGGCGAAGCTGTTCGAGCCAGCGCGAAAGGATGGCCGTAGAAACGTTATCGATATCAATGAATTCAATGCCCATCCCAATGCGTGGCTTGACGATGCGCACCGTGGCAAGAGCCTCGACTTTCTCACCCTTGCGGGTGAGCGTGATACGGGTGCGCGATTTGAGGGGGAAAGGCCGGCTGGTGCAAATGAAGCAACCGCCCAGCGAGACATCCGAAGTGACTCCGTCGGCGTGCGCCCCGGTTTCGAGGTCCAGGAGTTCGGCATCGGCGGCGAAGGGGAAGCGAATGGCATAACGACGATCGCGGAGGGGAGTTCTCTGCGCTGCGCCTTTAGGCTTTCGGTCATCCATGGAGATAAGGTTGTTCACCGACACATTGACCGCGGAAAGGCGGTGCGAACAATCGGGGGCGCTTTCCCGGTACGAGCAGTGTGCCTGAAAACGGTCATTCCGGGCTGGATTGCTAGATGCGTGACGCCGAAAATGACAACAGCGGGGGGCGGCTGGTCGGCCCGGAGGCTGGAGACATTGTGTTATTAGTGGGTAAGACAAATATGAGCGGAGGGACAAGCCGGCCCACGCGGCGAGCATGCTAGATTGAAGCTAGAGCTTCTCCTCTTGAGCACTGAAACCATGCGTAGGGAAGGACTTCGGCAGAGCGATCGCGTAAGTTTTCGCATGCCTGTCGAGGTGTCCTGGTTCAGCAGCGAGGGCGTTGCGGTGAAGCACAATGCCCAAACGCTGCTGGTGAGCCGGAGCGGCGGCGTGTTGCGCCTGCCGGAGAAATTGGCGGCGGGCCATGAGCTCACTTTGGTTCGCAGCGAAGGCGACCTGACCAAGATGACGCGAGCGCGGATCGTGGCAGAGATCGACCGCGAGCCGGAGGGATTTCTCTACGCCATCCATATCACCGAGCCGCGCGCGGATTTCTGGGACATCGACTTCCCTTCGCCGCACAAGGGAGACGAGGCGATTGCCCGGCTGCTGATGGAATGCAGCTTCTGCCAGAAACGCGAAGTCGTGTATCTGAATGAATTGGAACTGAAGTCCTTTGAGATCCGCAGGTGCATCGCGCGAGTGTGCAAGATCTGCGATACGCCGGCGATTTGGGTGGAAGCGCTGTCGGAACTCAAAGCGCCTGAAACTCCCCTGCTGACCCCGCCGCTGAACGAAACGCGAGTGTTTCCGCGCCGGAACCGCGCGCGGATAAGAGCGCGGGTGCTGGCGTGCATTCGCAGGCGGGGTTTCCAGGAAGAAGTTGCCGTTTGCGAGGATTTGTCAAAAGGCGGACTCAGTTTTCGCAGCCGGAACCAGTACCCGGAAGGCACGCGGGTGGAGGTGGCCGTGCCTTACACGCCGGGAAGCGGAGCGATCTTTGTACCCATCCGCATCGTATTTTCCCAGGCGATTGCTTCGGCCGGACTATTCCGTCACGGGGCAGCCTACATCAAAGCGCCCGTAGATTAAGACGACACAGCGCGACGCGCCGCGCACAGCAGATAAATTATTGAGGATTAGTCGACGGCGGGAACGGCGTCGCGGCGGCGACGGCGCAAATAATGCATGGCGATGTTGAGATAAACCTCGCCGCAGGGCGTCTCGACGCAAATGACCATGGCCTCCGTGTCCGCGCTGCCTGCCAAGCCTTTCTCGTTCATGTGAATTTCCGGGGGAAAAACTTTGAAGCGGAAACCGCCGTCGTTGAGCAGGGTGACGGAGTTTCCGATGACCATGTTGGCGAGCTCGCAGACCGTTTCGCGCACGACCTGATCGCTCTCCGGAACGGGTGAGCCGGCGAGCTGGCTGGCGATTTTCAGCGCGACCTCGGGCGCGAGATCAAGAATGACGCGGCCTTCAATATCGCCTTTGATGGAGATGAGAGCGGCGACCCCTTTGCTGCGATAGGTTTCTTCGTCCATCGAGAGATCGACGATTTTTGTGGGCGCGTTGAGCGACTCCGCGAAGACGGCATCGGCAGCATTGATGAACGGTTGAATGAGTTCCATTCTCATGAGCGTTGTTCTCCTGCGAAGGCCACGGGCGCGCCGGTGGCGTTGGGATCATCGTTGAGGACATAGCGAAGAATTTCGTACAACACTTCGGGCTTGACGGGTTTCTGGACGAAATGTTTCGCGCCCTTCTGGAGAGCGGCAAGAATGTTTTCCTGGTAACCGACCGAGGAGACCATGACGATGCGCGCGTCGGCGTGCTGGCGGACGATGCGCTCGACGGCCTCAATGCCTTCCATCTGCGGCATGGTGATGTCCATAAGCGCGATATCAGGCTTGGTGCGGTTGAATTCGGCGATGGCGGTGAGGCCGTCGCCGGCTTCCCCGGCGACTTCGCCGCCGAACATCTCGATCATCTTGATGAGATTCTTGCGAGCGAAGACGGAATCGTCCACCACCAGGTAGCGAACGGGTTGATTGTCTTTCCGAAGCAGGGCGGCAAATTGTTGCATGGGCATCTCCTTCTCCCGGCACGCACGTCAGGTGCGATGGGAAGAAACGGTTGTCCTTTCATTTATTTCTTTTTTCTCGTTCTTCTTAATCTTTTCAGGCTTGTCAACGTTTTCTGAGGCAGCGCGCTCGCCGCCGTAATGCTGGATGAGGAATGCGGCCAGGGCGTCAAGCGGAACCACTTTATTGGCGTAGCCCTTGGAGATGGCGGCGCGGGGCATTCCGCTGATGACGCAAGTGTCTTCGCTCTGGGCGATGGTCATGCCGCCGGCGGACTTGATGACACCAAGGCCTTCAGCGCCATCTTCACCCATGCCGGTCATAAGCACGCCGACGGCGGTGAGGCCAAATTCCTGGGCAACAGAATGAAACATGACGTCCACGGAGGGGCGGTGACCGTTAACCGGCGGCCCGTCAGAAAGGACCACCATAAGCCTTCAGGCATGTGCTGAACGATGATGATGCTCGCGGGAAAGTCCTCCGGGATTTGCGCGAGAACAAATTGAAGAGCATTCGGACCGCCGGTGGAAATGCCGATGGCGATAATGCGATTGGGCGGGAGAGCCGCGCGTTTTTTCTTTTTCTCCGGAGCAGGCTCTTCCGAGACAACCGCAGGCGGCAACTTGCGACCACTGGCGCGCTTGGCAACTTTGATTTTCTCAATCAGGACATCGGCGATGGCATCGAGATTTCCGGCGGCAGCGTCCTTGGGCTTGGCAACAAAATCGACGGCGCCAAGGGCCAGGGCTTTGAAGGTGGAATACGCGCCTTCCTTCGAATGAGTGCTGAAGAGGATGACGGGCAAGGGCGCGCGACGCATGATCATGCGGAGCGTTTCCATGCCGTCCATGCGGGGCATTTCAAGATCCAAGGTGACGACATCCGGCTGGAGTTCCTCGATCTTCTTGAGCGCAAAAGCGCCATCCATGGCGGTTCCAACGACTTCTATCAAGGGATCACGACTGAGGATCGCCGGAATGAGTTTCCGCATCAGAGCGGAATCGTCGACGACGAGAACGCGGATGAGACGGCTGAGTTGATCCAGCCGGACGAGGGTAAGAATCTGCTGGCGCAACTGGAGAACTTCGCGCTGGTCGACGCCATGAATCTCGTTCTCGGTGATTCGCGTGATCTCGACGACGGAAGACAACGGCAGGGCGAAGAGACGGCCGCCAATGCGGAAAAGCAGGGTCTGAATGCTTGCGAGGGTGAGCGGCGCGCGGAGCTGGATGGTGGTGCCGCTGTTCTTTTGCGTGGAAATCTGCACCGTGCCCTTGAGGCTGTGCATAACCGTTCGAACGACATCCATTCCGACGCCGCGACCGGAGACTTCGGTCACTTCGGCGGCGGTGCTAAAGCCCGACTCAAAAATCAGATTTAGCGCATCCTGATCGGAAAGGCGGGTGGCCTCATCAGCGGTGATAATTCCGGTGGCGACGGCCTGGTCCCTGACGCGCGCGAGATCGATGCCGCGGCCATCGTCGCGGACCTCGATGACCACCTGGGTTCCCTGGTGATAAGCCTTCAAGTAAATCGTGCCGCGCGCCGGCTTCCCGGCGGCAAGGCGCTCTTCAGGGCGCTCGATGCCGTGATCCACGGCGTTGCGAACCAAGTGCATGAGCGGCTCAGCGAGAGAATCGAGAATGCCCTTGTCCAGATCGGTGTTCTGCCCGGAAATTTCGAGAGCCACGTCCTTGCCGCACTGCTTGGCGACGTCGCGGAGGAGACGAGGAAACCTGCGGAAGAGCTGCTCGACGGGAACCATGCGAATTTTCAGGACGCATTTGTGGAGTTCATCGAGCACGCGCGACTGAAATGCCAAAGCATCCGCCAGTTTAGCCCGCAGAGGATCGCGGGCGTGCTGCTTGTCAAATTCCGCGAGCGCGCGATTCAGCATGGATTTCCCGATGATCAACTCGCCGACGAAATTCATGACGGAATCAATGCGGGCAGCGTCGACACGCAGGGTGCTGGCAGCAATCGCGCTAGCCGCAGAGCCGGCAGCAGGCTTATTCGCCCCGCCATTCTCGCCGCGCTCAAGAGAATTGGCGACGGCTTCCGCAGCCTGAGCTTCGAGGAGATCGCCGAGCAATTCGTGTTCGGGCGTGTCGGCAGCCACAGCCCGTTCGATGCGCACGTCGGAGACGATTGAGGGGACGTGGCAACGCTGACTAATTGCGGCTTCCGGTGTGGCGCTGGCGAGAGCGGCCTCGACAACTTCAACGGAGGCAGCCCCGAGGTTGTCTTCCGGGCGGAGAGCAATAACCGTACCGCAGCCGTGAAGAACATTGCGGATAAGCTGAAAGGCGGCGGCGCGCATGAGGCTGTTGGGATCGATACGGAGAGCAATGTTGTAGACGAGTTCGCCGCGATGAAAGGCCTCGGAAATCATGAGCTGCTCGTATTCCGTCCAGGCGAAACAGGCCGGAACCTGCGAGGGGGATTGCAGCACTTCGCCGGGCGCCGCGGGCGCTTCCAGCAGGCCGCGGATCAGCCCGTGAAGGACATCCGCGGAAGGCGGATGGACACGCCGCTGATAAGCGGCCAGTGTGGCTTCAAAAACATCGACAGCCGCAAGGACGACTTCGGCCAGCTTTTCACCGCGGGCCTGCGCGACCTGCGGCGAGAGAACGTCCTCGAGAGCATGGGCGAGTTCGCTGAGTTTGTGGAAACCGCAGGCAGCGGAATCACCCTTCAAGGTATGCACGGCGCGGCGCACGCTGCGGATGAATGAGGCGCTTTTGCTCGGCCTCGTCAAAATAGATCATGACGTTGCGGCAGAGGATGATGTCGTTGCGCCGCGGAAGGAATTCGGTTTTGAGGTTGTGGAAGTCGAATTGAACCAGATTTTTCAGCTGTGGCTTGACGGCGTATTTCCCGCCGGCCTTTTCGAAATAGCGCAAGCGGCAGGTGTAGTCCACGGGCTCCATCTGCTGCTCGGTGTAGAGACCTTCCTGGCCAGTGCGCAAGCTGGCATAGCTAATGTCCGAGGCGACAATCTCCATCTTCCACGGCGGAGGGATGAGCGGCTTCGGCGAAGGCATTTCGAACGGCAGCGGATTCCGCAGATAGTAGTACGCGAGGGCATCGCAGATAAGGATGGCGACGGAATAAGGTTCCTGTCCCGCGGAGCAGCCCGCGCTCCAGACGCGAAGATTCCAGTCGCGGCGTTCCGTTTTCTTTCGAAGAATATCTTCGAGGACAGTTTTCTGGAGGAGGTCAAGCTGCGGCTTGTTGCGGAAGAAACTTGTTTCGTTGACCGTCAAGTTCTCGAGGAGAAGGGCGAGCTCCGGTCTCCCTTCGCGGCTAGTGAGAAGGCGGTAGTAGCTGTAAAAGGAATCGAGCTGGCAGACTTTCAAGCGGCGCTGAAGACGGTCCTTGAGAAAATGAGCGCGGCGCTCATCAAAGAACATCCCGCATTCCTGGTAGACGAGCGTTTGCAAGAGCTTCAGCTCGGCTTCAGTAAGCTGGATCGGGGCGGTGGTTAGCGTTCCCATGTGAGATGAATGCGGTTGCCCGGCGGTGCAGCGGTCCCCGATCGAATCGGAGGAAGGCTACTTTGCAGTGCCGACGGTTTCCGCGGCCTCCTCGAGTCGTTTCAATTCCGGCCGTTGCAAAAGCTTGGCGATATCCAGGAGGATAATCAGGCGGCCGCCGAGCTTGCCGACCCCGGTGATACAGCCAGAGTCGCCTTCCGCAAACACCGACCCCGGGGGTTCGATTTCCGAGGGCGGAATCTTCAACACTTCCGATGCGGAGTGAACGATGAGGCCGATCAGTTTGTTTTCCAGTTCCACGACCAGGATACGGTTTTTCTTGCTGGGCTGAGTCTCGCCACGGCCGAATCGCTTGCGCAAGTCCATTACGGGGATGATTTTCCCCCGGAGATTGATGACACCCTCGACCATCTCAGGCGCGCTGGGAACAGCGGTAATCTCAGGAACGCGGACGATTTCGCGGACGGCGCCGATGCGGACGCCGTACGTTTCGTTGCCGATGCGGAAACCAACAATTTGCAGTTCCTTTTCCATCGAGCGGTCTCCGCGTCTTCAAGAATGAGTTAGCTCGGCGTACTCCGGCTGCCCCTCGCGTGAGGAACCGGCCGAGCGGCGACCGAAAGAGTGCTCTTTGTGGCGCAAGCGCTCCTGGGCGGCACGGTCCAGAACAAAGCGGTCCATGCTGTCCAGCAAATTTCGAGAGAGTTTGAGCATTTGTTCGGCGGCGGCAGAAAGCTCAGTAGAGCTGGAGGCCGACTGCTGCACGAGCTCGCGCATCTTGTCCATGGCGCGAACAACGGCCTGCGCGCCGGAAGCCTGCTCTTCGACGGCAGAGCTGATTTCCTGGGTAATTTCGGTAAGGCGGTTGGTGGCCTTGGCGATTTGCGCAGAGCCGACGGACTGTTCATTGGTGGCGGCGCCGATTTCCTGGGAGAACTTGTAAACTTCGGTGACGACGTTGGAGATTTTGTGGAGAGCACTGCCAAGCTCGTTGCCCAGAGTCAAACCTTCCTCAACGATGCGCGTGCTGCGCTCCATGTTCTCGACGGCCTGGCGTGCTTCGCGCTGGATGCTTTCAATGAGGTCGGCAATTTCCTTGGTGGACTGGGTGGATTTTTCCGCGAGCTTGCGAACTTCGTCGGCAACGACGGCGAAACCCAGACCGTGCTCTCCGGCGCGGGCGGCCTCGATGGCGGCGTTCAAGGCAAGAAGGTTGGTCTGCTCAGCGAGGTCGTCGATGACTTCAATGATTTTGCCGATGTCGTCGGCGCGGTGGCCCAGGACGTTGATGATTTCGGCGGAGGTCTGAATCGCCTTGTTGGTGCGGTTGAGGCCGTCGGTGGCCTTCTCCATGGTCTGGATGCCAATGACCACCTCTTCGCGCGAGCGATTGGCGATATCCAGGAGCACTTTGGCGGTGTCCGCGACGCGCTGAATGGAAGTGACCATCTGGTCGATGGAAGCGGATGTTTCCGCAACGCTAGAGGCCTGAACTTGAGTGTTCTTGACGACGTTTTGGACGTTGATACTCATTTCGTGCATGGTGCTGGTCACTTCCTCGATGGCGGAAGAAGCCTGCACGCTGACTTTGGCGGATTCATCGGCGGCGCCCGCAACCTGGTTGGAGCCAGCGGAAACCTGGCCGGCAGAGTCGCGAGTGGAGCGCACGAGATCCTGGAGGCCATGGGACATGCGGAGGAAGGCATTGCCGAGAGTGTCGCGCTTGGAACGCGGGACGACTTCGACGGTGAGATCGCCCTCGGCGACGGACATGGAGACGCCGGCCATTTCCTTCAAGTAGGCAACCATATTGTTGAAGGTCGTGGCGAGCGCGCCGATTTCATCATTGCGATGAATGTCGATGTTCTGATCGAGGTCGCCGGAATCGCCGATCTCGCGAGCGACGGTGATGAGATGGTTGAGCGGTTCGGTGATGGACTTTGCAGTGTAGAAGGCGATGCAAATGCCGAGGAGAAGAGCGAGAAGCGTTCCGAACGTAGTAACACCGGTGCTTATGCTGGCAGCGCGCGCCGCGGACTGGGTAGAGTCATCCAGAGATTTGGTAATTTCCTGATTGGTCTGGTCCAGAACGGCGGAAGATTTTATGAGCCAAGAAGCGGGATCCTTTTGAAGATAAAAAATCTGGAGATCGGAGACGGTGGCGTCGCCGGAATCGACCTGGTGGCGCTTGGCGAGAAGAGGCTTGGCGAAATTATCGGCCCAACTGGATTCCGTGCTCTCCACCTGAATCAGAGCGGTTTTGACGCTTTCATTGGAGGCTTGCGATTCACCGCGCTTGATGAGGTCGATGATCTCGGTAAGCCCTTTAACGACTTTATCTTCGTCGCGTGGATCGCCGCTGAGCAAGAAATTATTCACGTTAAGGCGATTGAGCATGATCTGGTAGCGGACCGATTCGATAGCGCGCACATTGTCAAGAGCGGATTTGGCGATGTCGCGGGCGGAGCGTTCTTTGATGCCCGCACCAATGTTCACGAGGAAGAGCGCGACCAGAATGGCCACGATGGAACCAAAACCTACATAGAGTTTCTTACCGATGGTCATTGCGAAATGCCTCCGCTCAGCGCGGCGGAGCGGCTGCGTAGGACTACTCCCCCGCCGCTGCTCGCCATTTTCCTAATTCCCTGGGGCCTGAAAGTCGAATTCAACGAGCTGGGTGGTCTCGTCGGGTCCGGGAACAAACTTCCAATCTTTTACGGCATCCTGACACGCTTGGACGAGCAGCGGATGGCCACCCAGCACGCGGGTACTCTTTACGTGCCCGTCCGGAGCGACGACGACTTCAATTTTGACCTTGCCCGCTACGTTCATGCGGCGGGCAAGGTCCGGATAAACAGGTGCAACCTTCCTCTTAACTTTGCGCTTGGTTTCGTCGGTCGACGTAGACTGTGAGAAAGCAAACGCCCCCCAGGAGAGGGTGAGCAATGCAGCCGCGGTGACTGGGCCTAATTTCCTGCAACCAGATCGCATCGACACTCCCCCTGAAAAGGTTCAGAGATACCCGGGCTGGAGAAAGGCACGTCGGGTGCCACGGTGGGGGCCGCTGTGAGGTGGAGGATTCGGGGAGAGGAAATGACAGCAAGTCGCACAGAAATGGAGAGTTAGCGAAATCGGAGCAGGGCGATGGAATAAATCTGGGTAACTGATCGTCTCAGCGGCGGAGAAGTAGGTGGAGTCGGGTCTCAGGCTGAGACAATGCCAATGAGGGCAGAAGGGCGAGGGTAGATGATTCGGCAACAGGGAGCGGATCGACGATTGA
>WNFC01009529.1_pt1 | contig 10755 bp, 8 predicted proteins | sample 5400541 | NCBI WGS metagenome assembly WNFC01 (sample SAMN13153342, study PRJNA577476) | soil metagenome | isolation source: 120 cm saprolite under Douglas fir tree site 2 hole 2 replicate 1 | place: USA:California | collected 2015-04-18
TCGCCGACTCCTTCCTGCACGACCCGGTGCTGGTGCAGGTGGCCCGACTCAACACCGCGGCCGAGTTGGTGCAGCACGTGGCGCACCCGGTCCGGCGCGAGCGCAAGCGCGAGCTGCTCGCGTATCTCGTGCAGTCGCGCGATTTGCGGCAGGTGCTGGTCTTCACTTCAACCCGCATCGGCGCCAACCGCCTCGCCTACCAGCTCAACCGGGACGGCATTCATACCTCCGCAATTCATGGCGACAAGAGCCAGCCGGAACGGCTTCAGGCGCTCGCCGACTTCAAATCGGGAAAGGTTCGCGTGCTGGTGGCGACCGACGTCGCCGCGCGCGGTCTGGACATCGAAGACCTGCCGCACGTCGTGAATTTCGAGCTGCCCGGCGTGCCGGAAGACTACGTCCACCGCATCGGCCGCACCGGCCGGGCCGGGGCGAGCGGTGAGGCGATCTCGCTGGTGTGCGCAGAGGAGCATGAACGGCTCGATGCGATCGAAAAGACCGTCCGGCTCAGCATCCCGAGGAAGATCGTTCCGGGATTCGAGCCCGATCTGAGTGTAGCGCCCTCGATGATGAGCAAGCCGACCGGCCGTCGTGATCACGCGGCGCGGGAGCGCCGGCCGCGTCAAGACGATCGGGAGCGCGATCGCTTGACCCGCGCAGCTTCGAGCCCGAAGAATGTCGACCCGATTTTCAGTTCTCCCTACAAACCGGCTCTAGCAACATCGGCCGTGGCTCGGCCGGCGACGCCGCACCAGGCCCCTCGCCAAGTCGCCGCGCTGCTCTGCGGCTTGCCCAAGAACAAGTAGGCGCTTCTAGTTTTTTGTCCGGAACGGGCTCCGTTCGGCCAGCTCGTCGACGTAGCGCTCGATTCCCTTCGACTCCCGGGCAAGAAACTTTTCCACCGCGTTTGCGAACTCCGGATGACGTAACCAGTGCGCCGACCACGTGGGGTTCGGCATGAATCCTCGCGCGAGCTTGTGTTCGCCTTGTGCGCCCCCCTCGAAGACACGGATGCCGCGTTCTATGCAGAACTCCAGCGCTTGGTAATAGCAGACCTCGAAATGCAACAGCGGCACGTGGCCAATCGAGCCCCAGTAGCGGCCGTACAGCACGAGCGGCGAGAAAATATTGAGGGCGCTTGCGATCGGCTTTCCATCGAGCTCGGCAAGCACCATCAGGAGGTGCTCGGGAAGCGTCTCACCGAGCCGTCGGAAGAACTCCAGATTGAGATAGGGCGTCGAGTGATGCGCGCGGTACGTGTTGTTGTAGCAGCACGTGAAAAAGCTCCAGTGCTCGTCGCGGATTTCGGCTCCTGCCAGCCGCCGCACGTGCACGCCCGTTTCCCGTACCCGTCGTCTCTCCTGGCGGATTTTCTTGCGCTTCGCGGGGGCAAGATCGGAGAGAAATTCATCGAAATTCGCGTAACCACGGTTTTCCCAATGAAACTGCACTGAGCGGCGCAGCATCATTCCCGCGGTCTCCATCTCGCGTGCTTCGGGTTCGGTGGGAAACAGCACGTGCAGCGACGAGACTTCGAGCGAAAGCCGCAGCGCGGCGCGAACGAGGAGTGCCCGGGTCTCGGCGTCGCGCGCAAGCAGACGGGGTCCGGTGACCGGCGAAAAAGGTATTGCGCCGAGCAGTTTGGGATAGTACGAAAGTCCGTGACGGTGATAGGCATCGGCCCATGCCCAGTCGAAGACATACTCGCCGTAGGAATGCGACTTGGCATACAGGGGCATGGCACCCACGAGCGATGCGCCCTGCCACAGCGTGAGATAGTGAGGCGACCAACCCGTGGTCTCGCAGGCGCAACCCGTTTCATGAAGCGCATGGAGAAATTCGTGGCGAAGGAACGGATGCCCCACGGCGAGCGCATTCCATGCCCCCGGCTCGATAGCCCGGAGCGTATCGGTCACTTTGACCGAGGGCGTGTCTTCCTTCAACCGACCGGTCCTGAGGTGGCGCTCACTGTTGCCGATTATAGAGTCGATCGAGCCGTCCCGAGCGCGGGGGCGAGTCCCCCGATGCTAAACTTGCCGGATGGCGAGCATCGTCAAGATCGCGATTGCCCAGATCAACTGTGTCGTCGGTGATCTTGCCGGCAACGCCACCAAGATCCTTCGATATTGCGAACGTGCGCGCGCAGCCGGCGCGGACTTGATGCTGACCCCGGAGCTCGCACTGTGCGGCTACCCCCCTGAAGACCTTCTGTTGCGCGGAGGCTTCTATCGCGACTGCAACGCCACGCTTGAGCGCTTGGCGCGCGAGGTGAGCGGCATCACGCTCGTGGTCGGGCATCCGCATGAAGACCAGGGAAAACGCCACAACGCCGCGTCCGTCGTAAAGGACGGGCGGATCCTTGGCACCTACTATAAGCACGTCCTGCCGAACTACACTGTGTTCGACGAGGAGCGCTACTTCAAACCCGGCGACCGTCCGTGCGTCTTTCAGGTAAGAGAGACCCGCTTCGGCGTAAACATCTGCGAAGACACTTGGGGGCCGCAGGGGCCGCTGACCGCCCGGCCGGATGTCGTCAGCATCGGCATCAACATCTGCGCGGATGCCTGGGGTGCGAAGGCGCCGCAGGCGGCCCGCGAAGCGGGTGCGCAGGTTCTGCTGGTACTGAACGCCTCGCCTTATCACATGCGAAAACAGGAATCGCGCTACGACGTGATGCGCGAACGCGTGATCGAGACGGGTATGGCGCTCGTTTACGCCAACATGGTGGGTGGCCAGGACGAGCTGGTGTTCGACGGCGCCTCGTTTGCGCTCGACCGGCGAGGGGAAGTGGCATGCCAGCTCCCGGTTTTCGAGGAGACACTGGAATTCGTGACGGTGGCCGATGGTGAACCGCAGCGGGGCCGGATTGCAGAACCGCCGCCGCTCGAATCCGAGGTCTATAAGGCGCTTTGCCTCGGGGTGCGCGACTACGTCGGGAAGAACCGATTTCCCGGAGCGCTCGTCGGCCTCTCGGGCGGGGTCGACTCGGCGTTGACGCTGTGCATCGCCTGCGATGCGCTCGGCTCAGAGCGGGTGCGCGCGGTCATGATGCCTTCCCAATATACCTCCGAGATGAGCCTCGAAGACTCTCGTGAGCTCGCCAAGAACCTCGGGGTGCGCTACGACGAGATCCCCATTGGTCCGGCGTTCGACGCCTTTCTCGCTTTGCTGGCGAAGGAGTTTGCGCGCCTTCCGGCGGATGCGACAGAGGAAAATCTCCAGGCACGAATCCGCGGTACTTTGCTGATGGCTTTGTCGAACAAGTTCGGAGCGATCGTGCTGACCACCGGCAACAAATCGGAGATGGCGGTCGGCTACGCAACGCTCTACGGGGATATGGCCGGCGGGTTCGCAGTGATCAAAGACATTCTCAAGACCTTGGTGTACCGCTTGTGCCGCTATCGTAACGGCGTCGAGCGCGTTATTCCCGAGCGCGTGCTGACCCGCGCCCCCTCGGCCGAGCTCAAAGCCAATCAAACCGACCAAGACAATCTCCCTCCCTATGACGTTCTCGATTCCATCATTTCGGCCTACATGGAGAACGACTTGAGCCCTGCTGAAATGGTGGCGCAGGGCTTCAGCGCCGCGGACGTGAGGCGTGTGGTCGAGATGATCCACCGCAGCGAGTACAAGCGCCGCCAAGCGCCCATCGGCATCCGCATCACCCACCGCGGTTTCGGCAAGGATTGGCGCTATCCGATCACATCGCGCTACCGGGAGCCGTACGAATAGCCGGTGATGGCGCGCGGGTCTCATCGGGCAAGTTTCGACGCTCGTTTGTTATACTGGCGAGCAGCAGTCAACGCGGGAGAATGGCCATGAAGAAAATCGAAGCCGTCGTGAAGCCCTTCAAGCTCGACGAAGTCCGCGAGGCCCTCGCCGAAGTCGGGGTAACCGGGCTGACCGTGACGGAGGTGAAGGGCTTCGGTCGCCAGAAGGGGCACACGGAACTCTACCGTGGCGCCGAATACGTCGTGGACTTCCTGCCGAAAGTCAAGATCGAGGTCGTGGTGACGGAGAAGATGCTCGAGGCAGCGATCGAGGCGATCGTCAAGGCGGCGCGCACCGGAAAGATCGGCGACGGAAAGATCTTCGTGAGCACAGTGGAGCAGGTGGTGCGTATCCGGACGGGCGAAACCAACGAGGCGGCCGTCTAGCGGCCGCGTCGGAAGTCGGCGGTTCGGAGGATCCAGAGAAGAAGCTTGCTCGACTTGCCTCAATCCTACGCTTTCAGCAGCACCAGCAGCGCACCGCTTCCACCTTGATTTTTCGGGGCCTCGCAGAAGGCGAGGACTTCGTCTCGCTGCGCCAACCACCGCTGTACTTTCCCCTTCAACACCGGCTCTCGTCCGGGCGAGCGCAGACCCTTTCCATGGATCACGCGGACGCAGCGCAGTCCGCGCTTGAGGCATCCGCCAAGAAATTCCGCGAGCAACGACCGGGCCTCCTGCCGGTTGAGCCCGTGCAAATCGACAATATTCTGCACGACCCAGTGCCCCCGCCTCAGCTTGCGCAGCACATCGCGGGCGAGGCCGGTTCGCAGGTAGGATGGCTCTTCCCCGGTCTCGATCGATTGATCCCAGGAAGGGGCGCCGGCCAGACTTTCGAGGAGCGCGTCATGTCCGTCGAGCAACGATTGAACCGGGACGGGCGGCGGCGACTCGGTCTTGGACCCCACCCGCGCCGAGGATTCGAGGGGTGTTGCATCCCGAACCGCGTCGCGAAACAGGGCGGCTTCGTCGTCGGGAAATCCGCTACTCGTGCGTTTGCGCATGGTTTCGTCGTCGGCGCGACACCCGAGGCCGGTCGCGGGGCTCAGCGCAGACCATCCAGATATTTTTCCGCATCGAGCGCGGCGATGCAACCGCTGCCCGCGCTGGTCACTGCTTGCCGGTAGACGTGGTCCTGTACGTCCCCTGCTGCGAACACCCCTAGGACGCTGGTTGCGCTGGCGTTACCCTCGCTCCCCCCGCGGGTGACGATGTATCCGCCCCTCATCTCGAGTTGTCCTTCGAAAATGCCGGTATTCGGAGTGTGGCCCACGGCGATAAACAGCCCCTGCACGTCGATCTGTTGCGTCGCGCCGGTCTGGATGTCCTTGATCCGGGCGCCGGCCACTCCCCTGGCATCGCCGAGGACTTCGTCCAAAACGTGGTTCCAGCGCAGCGTGACGTTGCCTCTATCGAAGAGCTTTTTCTGAAGGATCTTCTCGGCCCGGAATTTGTCTCGTCGGTGGATCACGGTGACGTGACGCGTAATATTGGAAAGGTAGAGCGCTTCTTCAACCGCGGTGTTCCCGCCGCCGACGACGGCGACGTCCTGACCCTTGTAGAAGAACCCGTCGCAGGTGGCACAGGCGGAGACCCCTTTTCCCATGAACCTTTTCTCCGATTCGAGCCCGAGATAGCGGGCAGAGGCGCCGGTGGCGATGATGAGGGAATCGCAAGTGTATTCACCCGCGTCGCCCTGGAGCCGAAGCGGCCGCTCCCGGAGGCTTACAGCATGGATATGATCGAACACGACCTCGGTTTCGAAACGCTCGGCGTGCTTCTGGAAACGCTCCATCAGCTCCGGACCCTGTACTCCCTTGGCGTCAGCCGGCCAGTTATCCACGTCTGTCGTCGTCATGAGCTGTCCGCCGGGAGCGAGGCCCGTAATGACGACGGGGTTCAGGTTTGCCCGCGCAGCGTAGACGGCGGCGGTGTAGCCCGCCGGACCGGACCCCAGTATCAACAACCGAGAATGTCTGGTTTTTTTCAACATGAAGGAGTTGTGGAGACGACGCCGTGCGAATTCAATTCGACCGCCTTGCGCAAATTATAACCCGGTTGAATCGCTGCTCCGCCTGATGCGGGGCCCCTGAAGGCATTGCGACGTCGACCGGATCTGCCGTGTGAGGGGGTGTTCGCGAGTCTGTTAAGATATGCGGGTAGCAAACGAGGTTCCTGGAGGAAGGAAGATGCCGGCCCCGCCCAGCGTATCGATGCTGCTTCTGCGCAACGTGCCGCTCTTTTCGATGCTGTCCGAGCATCAGCTGGCGCTGCTCACCAGCGCCGTGAGCCGCAAGGGCCTTCCCCGCGGGACCACTATCATTGCCGCGGGCGACGTAACGGAGTCCCTCTACGTGGTGATATCGGGCCGGCTCAAGGTCATGATCAGCGATGACGAGGGGCGCGAGGTGATCCTCGCGATTCTCGGACCGAACGAGTTTTTCGGAGAGATGGGCCTGATCGACGATCATCCCCGATCGGCGAGCGTGGTTGCCCTCGAGGCTTGCGAACTCCTCAGTCTCTCGAAGCGCGATTTCAAGAGATGCCTCTCCGAAAACTTCGAGATGACCATGACGGTCATGCGAGGACTGGCCAAACGGCTTCGAGAGGCCGATCAAAAGATCGGCAGCCTTGCCCTCATGGACGTGTACGGCAGGGTGGCGCACTTGCTGCTGGATATGGCGGAAACCGTGGACGGCCAGAAGGTAGTCACTAAAAAACTCGCCAAACAGGACATCGCCAAGATGATCGGAGCCTCTCGCGAGATGGTCAGCCGGGTGATGAAGGACCTCCAGTCGGGCGGCTACATCGAGGTGCGTCCTGGTTCGATTTTCCTGCACGAGACCATCCTAACGATCGATTGAGGGGGCCCGGCCCGGAGGGGGGCCGGCATCCCACAGCGCAGTGAGCGGTTTGAATCAATCAGAGCCTCTTTGAAACGGAACCAAGCGCCCCTACCCGGCAAGGTCGCCGCGCTGCTGCGCGAGTCGAGGCTCTTCGTCCTGGCCGCAGCTGCGCTCTATCTTTCCCTCGTTCTCACCACTTTTAACCGAGCAGACCCCGGCTGGTCCCACAGCGTGGCGGCGGGCGAAATCCGCAACCTCGGCGGGAGGGCAGGTGCCTGGCTGGCCGACATGCTGTTGTCCCTGTTCGGCGTTTCGGCCTGGTGGTGGGTCGTGCTCCTCGCCGTTGCCGCGACTTGGACCCTGCGGCATCTGGATGGCAGCTCGACCAGCGACCGGCGATCTTCCTTCATCGCACTCGCCGGGTTTTGCCTGCTGCTGGCCGGATCGAGCGGCGTCGAAGCCTTACGCCTTCATTCACTGAAGGTCGCGCTTCCCCTCGCCCCAGGGGGCTTGGTCGGAGATGTCGTGGCGAGGGCGCTGCAATCGGGCTTCGGCTTCACGGGCGCCACGCTGATCCTGCTTACGCTTTGCGCGATGACTCTGTCTCTATTCACGGGCATTTCCTGGCTGGCCGTGATGGAAAAACTGGGGGGGGCGCTCGAAGGCGCGTATCTTTGGTCGCTGGGGAAATGGCAGGGGTGGCAGGACCGCAAGGCCGGAGCCATCGCCGCGGAGAAGCGCGAGGCGATGGTGGGAGAAAAGCGCGGGCTGTTGATCGAGGAACACGAGCCGATATGGATTGAGCCCCCTGTCGTCGAGATTCCGAAATCCTCCAGAGTGCAAAAGGAGAGGCAGGAGCCGCTCTTCCGCGAGTTGCCCGACACGCCGCTACCCCCGATCAAGCTCCTCGACGAAGCTGTAAGCGACATCGAAGTCTTGTCGCCCGAGACCCTGGAATACACCTCGCGGTTGATCGAGAAAAAACTCGGCGATTTCGGGGTTCAGGTCAGAGTGCTCGCCGCCTACCCGGGGCCGGTGATCACGCGCTACGAGGTGGAGCCGGCGGTCGGCGTGAAGGGCAGCCAGGTCGTCAACTTGGTGAAGGACCTCGCGCGCGCACTATCGGTCTATAGCATCCGCGTGGTCGAGACTATCCCGGGCAAGTCCTGCATGGGCTTGGAGATCCCCAATCCGCATCGCCAGATCGTACGGCTTTCCGAGATCGTCAGCTCGCGGGCCTACCACGAGTTGCACGCGCCGCTCACGCTCGCGCTCGGCAAGGACATCGCCGGCAATCCGGTGGTTGCCGATCTCGCCAAGATGCCGCACTTGCTCGTTGCCGGAACAACCGGCTCGGGGAAGTCGGTCGCCCTCAACGCGATGATTCTGTCCATTCTGTACAAGACCGAGCCGCGCGAGGTCCGGCTCATCCTGGTCGACCCGAAGATGCTCGAGCTCTCCGCTTATCAGGATATCCCGCACCTGCTCGCGCCGGTGGTCACCGATATGCGGCAGGCCGCGAACGCTCTTGCCTGGTGCATGGGCGAAGTGGAACGCCGCTACCGGCTCATGACCTGGATCGGAGTACGAAACTTGTCCGGCTACAACCACAAGGTCGCCGACGGCGAAAAATCAGGCAATCCGCTGAAGGATCCCGACACTCTCGACTCGGCTGAACCGCAGCCGCTGGAGAAACTTCCCTATATCGTCGTAATCATCGACGAGCTTGCCGATATGATGATGGTATCGGGCAAGAAGGTGGAGGAGCTGATCGCGCGCCTGGCGCAAAAAGCGCGAGCGGCGGGCGTGCACCTGATTCTCGCGACGCAACGTCCGTCCGTGGACGTGATTACCGGGCTTATCAAGGCCAACATTCCGACGCGCATAGCCTTTCAGGTGTCGAGCAAAGTGGATTCGCGCACCATCCTCGACCAGCATGGTGCGGAGTCGCTGATCGGGCAGGGCGACATGCTCTACCTGCCGCCCGGCAGCGGAATGTCCCAGCGCGTGCACGGCGCCTACGTCGCCGACCAGGAAGTGCACAAGGTTGTCGACTATCTCAAATCGCTGGGGCGCCCCGAGTACGTGGGGGGGCTGCTCGAAGGCGAGGATGTCGACGGCGGCGCCGAGTTGGGCTTGGGCGAGCAGGGCGGGGAGGCCGATCCGCTCTACGATCAGGCCGTGGAGCTCGTGATGCGCACGCGGCGCGCGTCGATCTCGCTCGTACAGCGCCATTTGCGCATCGGCTACAACCGCGCGGCGCGTCTCATCGAGCAGATGGAGCAGGCCGGTCTGGTATCGTCCATGCAATCGAACGGCAATCGCGAGGTGCTGGTGCCCGCGAAAGTGGAATAGCTGCCTCGATGGCCTTGCGTTCCGGGTCCGTGGCGGTTTTCCTTGGGGCCCTACTCGCACTCGTGGTGCCGGGCGCCGGCGCATCGAGCCTGGAGCGCTTCTCCGAGTTTATTTCCGAGACCCTCACTGCGAGGGGAGAATTCGAGCAGAAGATCTTCGACCACAACCTGAAGCTGCTGCAAGAGTCACGCGGCGTGCTCGCTTTTTCGCGGCCGGGGAGATTTCGCTGGAGCTACGTGAAACCCTATGCCCAGCTCATCGTCGGTGACGGCGCGAGGGTATGGATCTATGACGAAGACTTGAAGCAGGTTACGGTGAAGAAACTCGACCTGGCGCTCGGTTCCACGCCGGCTGCACTTCTCGCGGGAAATAACGAGGCCATGCGGGCGTTCAGACTCTCGGACAAGGGCACTAGGGACGGTCGCGAGTGGCTCGAAGCGCTGCCTCGGGACAAGGAAGGCAATTTCGAGAAAATCCGCATGGGCTTCGGTTCTTCCGGTCTCGAAGTCATGGAGCTTGTCGACAGTTTCGGACAGACCACGGTGCTTAAGTTCGCGTCGCTTGAGCGCAACCCCAAGTTGGATCCCGGACTGTTCCGATTCTCCCCTCCCAGGGGTGCCGACGTGATAGGCGACGTCAAATAGCCCATCTTCGCTTGGCAGGCGAATGACCGATCTGTTTCCCGCTGCTGCGCCGGTGCCGCCGATGGCGGAGGCCCTGCGGCCCAGGTCGCTAGCCGAATTCGTGGGGCAGCAGCACCTGCTCGGACCGGGCAAGCCTCTGCGTCTTGCTTTCGATTCGGGCAAGCCGCATTCGATGATCCTGTGGGGACCCCCCGGAGTCGGCAAGACGACCCTTGCGCGGCTGATGGCCGACGCGTTCGACGCGCAGTTTATCGCGCTTTCCGCCGTGTTTTCCGGTGTCAAGGATATCAAGGACGCCGTGCGGCGCGCCGAGGAAGCGCTTGCAACTACCGGAAAGCGCACCATCCTCTTCGTCGATGAAGTGCACCGCTTCAACAAGGCGCAGCAGGACGCGTTCCTGCCTTTCGTCGAACGCGGGCTGCTCACTTTCGTGGGCGCCACGACCGAGAACCCCTCTTTTGAAGTGATCGGCGCGCTGCTGTCGCGCACCTCGGTGTACGTGCTCGAAAGTCTTTCAGAAGCCGAGCTCGGAGAGCTGTTCGACCGCGCCGTGCGGGAAGTCCTCCCTGGGCTCGCGTTCGACCTGCGCGCGCGCGAGCGGGTGATCGGACTTGCCGACGGTGACGCGCGCCGTCTGCTCAATCTGCTTGAGTTGATCCAGACGGCCGCGACGCAAGCCGGAGCGAGCAAGATCGACGGCGACTGGGTGCAGAACGCCGTCGCGCGCAACCTGCGGCGCTTCGACAAGGGCGGCGATGCGTTCTACGACCAGATTTCTGCGCTGCATAAGTCGGTGCGCGGGTCGAGCCCCGACGCGTCCTTGTACTGGCTTGTGCGCATGCTAGATGGGGGCGCCGATCCGCTCTACATCGGCCGGCGCATGGTCAGGATGGCGGTCGAGGACGTCGGCCTGGCCGACCCGCGCGCGCTGCGCGTGGCACTCGACGCATGCGAGACCTACGAGCGACTGGGAAGCCCCGAAGGCGAGCTCGCGCTCGCCGAAGCCGCGATCTATCTCGCGTGCGCAGCGAAATCGAACGCCGTGTACGACGCGTATAATCGGGCGCGCGATTTCGTCGCGCAGGACCAGTCCCGCCCCGTGCCCATCCATCTGCGCAACGCCCCCACCAAGCTGATGAA
>WNFC01009534.1_pt1 | contig 10754 bp, 8 predicted proteins | sample 5400541 | NCBI WGS metagenome assembly WNFC01 (sample SAMN13153342, study PRJNA577476) | soil metagenome | isolation source: 120 cm saprolite under Douglas fir tree site 2 hole 2 replicate 1 | place: USA:California | collected 2015-04-18
CCGCCGAGTGGGTGAGGGCGCCGGCCGACGCCATCGCCGCCCTTAAGGCGTTGCGGGCCAAGCTCGGCACTCTGCCGTCCGGCTTGACCGAGAAGAACAAGATCTTGCTCCGCCAGTTCGACGATGCCCGTCTGCTCGCGGCGTTGATCAACTTGCCGGATCGACTTTGGCGTGGTGCACGTCGGGGGCTCGCGACCTCACGGCGACCACTCATCGAGCTCCAAACCGCACTTGCCATCGACATCCTCATCCACGTGCCGTTGCGGATGGAGAATCTCTCGGTCCTCACCTTCGGGGTTCATCTGCACTGGCCCCAGGGACGCGGCAAGCCGGCCCTCATGGTCATGCGCGGCGACGAGACCAAGAACAGCTACCCGCTCGAGTTCGAGATCCCGACCGCACTGGCGGAGCGCCTGCAGATCTACCGGAACGAGATCGCGCCCGCCATCACCGGCGAGCGGCCCGATGCCCTCTTCGTCGCGTGGGATGGGACGCCGATCACCCAATCGGCGCTCACGGTCCGGATCGAACGGGCGATCCGGAAGCATCTCGGCGTGAAGATGACACCGCACCAGTTCCGGCATCTCGCCGCCAAGATCATCCTCGACGCCAACCCGGGTGCCTACGAACTGGTCCGGCAGATGCTCGGCCACAAGAACATGAAGACGACCACAAACTTCTACGCCGGCAATGACACCCGCCGCGCCGGCCGCGCCCACGCCGACCTTCTCCTGAAACTGCGGGAAGAGAGCCTCTGCCGTGGACGCCCGCGCCAGCCAAAGAAGGAGGAGGACTAGGCTATGCCCGGACGCGCACCATTGCTGCATCTGCCCTACGACCAATGGCCCGCGGAGGACCGGCGCCTATGGGAGTGTGCCATCAGCGGCGATGATCCCTTCGGTGACGCGGCCGGCGCGCACCTCGCCGAGGCCTCCCTCAAACTTTACCTGTTCGGGTGGCGGCGCTTCCTCGGGTTCTTGGTGATCGAGGAGCCGGCGGCGCTGGACATCAGGCCGGCCGAGCGGCTCACCGTGGAGCGCGTGCGGCGGTTCGCCAACCACCTCGGCGAGACCAATCTGCCGCAGTCGGTCGCCGCGCAGGTGGACGTGCTCTACAAGGCGGCGCGCATCATGATGCCGGACCACGATTGGTCTTGGTTGAAGAGCATAAAGGCGCGGCTCTACGCGGCGGCTCCTGCGTATGGCACGACCAAGCCGGTCATTACGAGCCTCCAGCTGCTCGACCTTGGCCAACAGTTGATGGACGAGAGCCAGCCGACGCCAAGCGCCCCGATCCGGATGGCCGACGCGGTCCGCTATCGGGATGGCATGATGATCGCCCTGCTGGCATTTATGCCGCTCCGGCGCAAAAACCTCGCCGCCATCGAAATCGGCCGTCACCTGGTTCGCGAGAAGGATACTTGGTTCGTCATCCTTCCGTGCGCCGAGAGCAAGACCGGAACCGCCGGCGAGTTCGCGGTCCCTGACCTGCTGGCACCCTACCTTGTCACTTATCTCGACGTCGTTCGTCCACGGTTGCTCCGCCGTGCCATATGCGATGCTCTCTGGGTCAGCCGAAACGGTGGCGTCCTCTCCTACTCAGGAATCTGGTTCATCACGGCACGGCATTCGAGTGAGCGGCTCGGCGTGCATGTCGCCCCACATGACGTTCGCGATGCAGCCGCAACCACCTGGGCGATCGCCATGCCGGCGCAAATCGGTGTCGCGCGCGACCTGCTCACCCACGCTGACCTGCGTCCTATTACAAAGCACTACAACCGCGCGAAAGGGGTCGAAGGCAGCCGAGAGCACGCCCGGCTGATCGCCGCGATCCGGAAATCGACATGATTCGCTGATTTGTAGGATTGGTATCGCAAGTTCGAATCCCACTCCATCCGCCAAATGACATTGAAATCGCTAATGAATTTCATAATTTTAGATCATAACCCCCGGTGCACGCCCCGTTGTAGCCAAACAAAACAATACCGCTCAGGCGGTTCGGCGGTAGGTCGGCCGCGGGCCTAGTAGCAACCAGCTGCCGCGCTCCCCATATGGTTTGACACGCTGATTATGGAGGGCGGATATGAAGTCCGAGTATTTCAACCCGTTCGGAATCCCGGTTGCCGATTGCGAGGTCGAGCCCGGTTTCCATCCGAACTTTCGCATCCCCTACCTGTTCTTCCGCTCGCCCGGCAACCCGCTGGTCGGTCTCGATCTGACGGGGGCAAGCCAGCTGCAGCAGCTCCTGGCCCACGCCGGCGAGGCTGAGAGCGCGAAGGAAATCGAGCAGCACATCGCAAAGGCGAGGCGGATGGTCTAGACCGCCGCACTGCCCGTCCCGGCCGAAGATGAGCAAGAAGCCGGTCAAGGACTACGAGTGGCGCATTACGCGGATCAAGAGCAGTCCTGCTGCGTACGTCGGTCGTGTGCACGCGCCCGACGCTGAAACCGCCAGCCGGAAGGCGATCATAGAGTTCGAGATTACGAACCCCGAGCACCAGAAGCGGCTCATAGCCCAGCGGGTCAGCTAGCCATGGACGACTGGGAACCCACGCCGCATACGAGAGAGCACCGGCTCAAAAGCTGGGAGCAATTCCAGGAATACGCCGCTGCGTTCGAAGATCCGACGCGCAAGCCGTGGGATGAGGTCTGGTTTCGGGGGCAGTCGGACGCAGGATGGACGCTGAGCACCAGCTTGGAGCGTCGCTGGAAGAGAACGCGGGCTGTCGCCGATTATTTGAGCCTCATCGGCGAGATTCAGCCAGCTATCGAGGCATTCACCGACAATCAGTTCTCGATACCGCAGCGGCCGGAGCTGGAACAATTCTGCCGGGAGTATGACCTGTTTGAGCAAAGGTTACGTGGATGCGCGATGTACCTGGCACACCTTCGGCACGGTGCCTTTCCCTCCCCACTCCTCGATTGGACTCTTTCGCCCTACGTTGCAGCGTACTTCGCCTTCCATAGTGCACGGCATGACGGTGACGTAGCGATCTACGCGTATCGGGAATGGGCGGGCAAATTCAAGGTTGGCGGGTCTGACGACCCGCGCATCGTCAGCTTCGGGCCGATAATCAAGACGCATAAGCGCCACTTCCGGCAGCAGTCGCGCTACACGGCATGCGTCCAGTTCGAGGACGGCAAATGGTTCTTCACCCCCCACGATGCTGTCTTCGGACAGAAGGACCACCTGAAGCAGGACCTCCTGTGGAAGATGACGATTCCCGCAAGTGAGCGGCTGAAGGTCCTTCGCTTTTGTGACAAGGTGAACCTCAATGAGTTCACCCTGTTCGACACTGAGGAGGGCTTGCTAGAAATGCAGGCGATGCGGGTCTTTGACCTACGCCCCTAAGACGAGCCTGTAATGGCAGTTCGAGAGATCAGTCTTTCGGTCGGTCAGGATAGCGCGAGCAACGCCAGAATGTGCGCGGCTCTGGCTAACAGCGAAGGGGAGAGGCCATGACCGCGTTTTGCGCTGGGGCTCGCTGAGCGAGAATCGTAAACTGAAATAGAGCCCCCCGTGGCTTGCAACCGGTTGCCCAGAGCCGTCCGCCGTGCGCCTCGATGATCGAACGGCAGATCGACAGGCCTATGCCGAGGCCGCCGGGCTTCGTCGTGTAGAAGGGCTCGAAGAGGTGCTCGAAGCTTGTCGGAGCCAGCCCCGGGCCCGAGTCCTTGACCGCCACGAGAACGTCATTCGGCGTGGATTGAGCCGTGCTGACGAGCAGCTCGCGCGGCCCTTCGCTCGTTGCATTAATCGCTTCGACGGCGTTGGCAATCAAGTTGAGGATTACCTGTTGTAGCTGGACCCGATCTCCCTCAATGAGCGGCAATCCCTCCCCGAATTGCGTCTCAACCGAGACCCCGTTCTTCATCGCATCGCCGCGGCTCAGGAAAATCACCTCGCGGATCGCCTCGTTGAGGTCGAAGCAGCTCCTGTGCGGCGGCGCTCTCTTGATCAGATCGCGGATCCGGCCAATGACCTCACCGGCCCGATCGGCATCTCTGATGATGCGCTCGATCGCTCGCCGCGCCGCCTCGAAATCGGGCGTTTCATTGGCAAGCCAGTGCAGAGCGGCTTGGCCGCTGGTGACGACCCCGGTGATGGGCTGATTGATTTCGTGGGCGATCGAGGCCGTGAGTTGCCCCACCGCAGCGACGCGATTGGCGTGCGCGAGCCTGTTTTGCGCATCCCGGCGGGCTTCTTCGGCCCGCGTGCGTTCGGTGACGTCAACAGACGTGCCCGCGAATTCGACGAGATCGCCTGACGAGCTGAAAACGGGATGGCCCACCTCGTGGACGTACTTGAGTGTGCCGTCGGGGTGAATGGTCCGGTAATCAACTTCGAAATCCCTTTGTTCGTGGATTCTTTGCTCGATGGTATTCACTGTCCTCTCGCGGTCCTCGGGATGGAGGCGTGCAACCCAGTCGTCCCAAACCGGAATCCCGCCTGCCGGATCGAAGCCAAACAAGCGATGGTGCTCCTCCGACGAGTGGACGAGCTGTCGGGTCTCGACGTTGAACGCCCAGCTGCCCGTATGGCTCATCCTTTGGGCGTCCGCAAGATACGCCTCGCTCCGCCGCAGGTCTTCTTCGGTGCGCTTGCGCCGCGAGATTTCGGCGCTCAGGCTCAGCGCCAGCTCGGTCTGCCGACCCGCGAACGTCGCGACCAAGGTGCTGACCGCGATCAGGACGGTAAACATCGCAATCAGCACGGCAAGCAGCGTCGGCGAGAGGGCCATGCTGTAGGTCGGCGTATCGGGAAGCGGAAAGAAGATCGACGCCTGCATTGCGGTGTAATGCATTCCGGCGACGGCGCAGCCCATGACCGACGCGGCGATGATGGTTACCGCCGTTCGGGATGATTGCGGGTGATCGAGTTGGAAACGGATGCTGAGCGCGACGAAAGCCAAGGCCACCGCAACGAAGATCGAAAGGGCAACCAGTCCAGGGGCGTATCGTAGCAGCGCTTCCGGCCGCATCGCGGCCATTCCCGAGTAGTGCATCGCGGCGATCCCGGCGCCCATGAGCAGCGCGCTGAACGATCGCCGGCCTAAGCCCGGTTGGTTTCGCTTGCTGATTGCGTCCAGGGCGATGCCGCTCGCCAGCATCCCGGGAATCATCGACGAGAGGGTTCCGACCGCGTCGTAGGTGATCCCACACGGCAGCGAAAACGCCAGCATACCGATGAAGTGCATCGACCAGATGCCGCCGCCCATGCTGATCGCGCCGGCGCTGACCCAGGCGGCGCGGGCGCGCAGCGTCGTGGCAGCGATAATGCGCCTGGAAATTGAAAGAGCGACGAACGCCGCTAGGATTGCGATCGCGACCGAGGTGGCCACCAGCCCCAAATTGTACGTGCCGGGATAGGCGGTCGCCGGGTCCAGCCGGTCGAAAACGGGAAAGAAATGCCAGTCGAGAGTCAGCATCGCTAACCGTCCACCCCCCCCACGGGCATCATCCGGAATTCGACATGCTGGTCGATAAGAGCCGTTTCCCCGGCAGGGTTCCCGTTCCTACTTGGGCAAAGGCGAAGATTCTTACGGGCTGTCGGACGTCCGCTTCGGGTCGATGGCGTTGATAAAGCCGCCGATGAGATGGGCGAAGCTATCCTAATGGGCTTTGGCAGGTCCACGCTGATCCCGTTGCGTTGCCCACTGGCGGGAGCAGGGTCATTTGTGAGGGCGTCCAATGCGTGACGGACGTTGGACGCCACGCACGCTCACGCCACGCATGCAGTCGGGACGTTCGGCGGCGGCCGCCAGATGCGGATCGCAAGCGTTTTGAGGTTCTGCACGATTGCGGCGAGGTGGAACTCGTCGCGGGCGCCGGAGAGACCTCTCAATCGCATGCGCTCGAAGCGATGGTGGGTCTTCAGGTGCGCAAATCGCATCTCGACCTTCTTGCGCTCATCTCGCGATTTGGCGAACTCCGGCGTCATCATAAGAGCACGAGTCTGATCGCGGGCATCCTCGTGAACATCGCGAGGGATTTTACGGAAGGTCATGTTGGGCGTGCATTTGAACTTGATTGGGCATTGGCCGCAGTCGCGGGTGCGCGCACGATAGAGAATGGTCCTGCCATCGTGGATCCGACCAGTCGTCTTGAGGAGCTTGCCGGTGGGACAGATGTAGAGGTTGCGCTCTCCATCAAAAGTGAAGTCGGCGCGTGAGAAGGTGCCATCATCGCGCGCTCCCTTCTCCCACACGGGAATGTGCGGCGTAATGCCGGCATCGGCGAGCCAGCCTAGGAACTTGCCGGTGCCATACGCCGTGTCAGCAGCCAGACGTGCCGGCTTAAGTCCCAGACGTGCTGCTGTCCGCTTGATCATCGTCTTCGTTGCAGCGACCTCGTCGTAGGTGCGGGCCGGCGTGGCCTCCACATCGACGATGATCGCGTTTTCGATATCGATCAGATAGTTGAGCCCGTAGCCGAACTGGACTCGCTTGTTGGCTTTCGCCGTCCAAGCGGAGCATGGGTCGCTCGGCGAGACCACTTTCGGCAGCTTACGATCGGCATCAGGGTCTTCGTCATCAAGTGCTGCAAGGAACTCGGCGACTGCGCGCGTCTGACGTTCTGGCAACGACCAGTCAATCTCATCGGGAGCCTTGCCGTGATAGCGGCTGGCATTGGCTTCCATGACACTGGCATCAACCGCAAAGCCTTCGCCCTTGACTAGGCCCGCATCAATGCAGGCACGCACCACGGCTTCAAAAATATGGCGCAGGATATCGCTCTCGCGAAAGCGGCCGTGGCGGTTGACTGAGAACGTCGAGTGATCGGGCACCTTGTCGTCGAGATCGAGCCGGCAAAACCACCGGTACGCAAGATGCAGTTCGACTTCCTCGCAAAGCCGCCGCTCGGAACGAATGCCGTAGCAGTAGCCCACGATCAGCATTCGGATCATGAGCTCGGGATCAATCGAGGGACGGCCGATCTCACTGTAAAAGGCCGCCAACCGCTCCCGCAGATCGGCCAGCGCCTGTCTCACGATCGGATTCATCCGGCGCAGCAAATGGCCAGCGGGGATGCGCTGCTCGAGATTGAAAAGATAGAAAAGCTGGCCCTGATCGTCCCCCTGCCTGCCCATCATCGCGAACCTCGCCCCTGAGAATCCTCAGCAGACGGAATCACTGTTCGCGGAAAAGCACGAGGTCTTTTTCAACACCATCGACCCAAAGCGGACATTCGCAGCGTCTCATCGGACGATCTTGCTGCCAAAGCCTGCATCACGCGCATGCCCAATCGCTTGTGCACGGCCATTGAGCCGAGCTTGCTGAAAATGATTGAAACGCGATTTCGAACCGTCTTCTCGCCGAGGCCGAGCCGGTCGCCGATATGGTGCTATCCAGCGGTCTCGCGCTGCAGATTCAGTCGGCGAAGCAGTTGCGCGTTTGCAGCCACGATGATGGTAGAAACGCTCATCGCCACTGCACCCACACTCATGGGGAGATCAATCCCCCAGCGGACGAGAAGACCTCCCGCGACTGGAATGGCGACCACATTATAAGCGGTCGCCCAAACGAGATTTTGGATCATCTTTCTGTAGGTCGCGCGTGAAAGCTCGATTGCCGCGACCACGTCGCGAGGGTCACTGCGCACGAGTATGATTCCGGCGGATTCAATCGCCACGTCGGTTCCAGCACCTATTGCAATCCCGACATGTGCGGTCGCCAACGCGGGTGCGTCGTTCACGCCGTCACCGACCATTGCGACCTTCTTGCCGCCGGCCTGAAAGCCCTTCACCGCCGAGGCCTTGTCGGCGGGGAGAACCTCGGCTGCGACCTCATCGATTCCGATACGCCGAGCGACCGAAGCGGCGACCGTCTTCGAATCTCCAGTGATCATGGCAACCCGGATACCAAGGCGATGAAGTTCCGTGACGGCGTCTCTTGATTCAGGCCGAATCTCATCTTCAACTGCGAAAGCTCCGAGCAGTTGGCCTTGAGCGACGGCATAGAGAACCGTCTTGCCGTCTGATGCCCATGCTGCCGTCAATTTTTCAACTTCTGACGGCACCGTTACCTTGGCCTCGGTCAACAGGCGCGGTCCGCCGACTACGACAATCTTGCCGTCCACGAGCGCTTCCGCTCCTCGACCAGGCAGCGCCGCGAAATTCGTGGCTGACAGTTGGGTCACGCTTCGCCGCTTGGCTTCAGCGACGATTGCTCTGGCGAGGGGATGTTCGGAGTTGGACTCGACGGCGGCAGCACGCGCAATTAAATCGTCTTCGGTCGTGCCAGGTGCAGCCGCGACTTCCGACACGGCAGGAGAACCGCGTGTCAGGGTACCGGTCTTATCGAAAACGACCATATCCAAATCGCGGGCGCGTTCGAGCGCAAGTCTGTCCTTAACAAGGAGCCCATTTTGAGCCCCTAGCGAGGTTGAGATTGCGATGACGAGCGGGATCGCCAGGCCAAGGGCATGCGGGCAAGCAATGACGAGGACCGTTGCCGTTCTGACCAAGGCATGTTCTAGGTCGCCTGAAAGCCACCAGTAAGTGAAAGTAATCGCGCCAGACACGACGGCCACGTAAAAAAGGATCGCGGCTGCACGGTCGGCAAGAGCTTGCGTGCGAGAGCCGGAAGCCTGCGCCGTGGCAACGAGCCGCATGATTCCGAAGAGAGCGGTCTGGTCCCCGATTGCCGTGATGCGGACGCGAAGGCTTCCGCCACTGGCAACTGTTCCCGCGATAACTCCGGCACCTGCCCCCTTCGGCACCGCTCTGGATTCGCCAGTGATCATGGACTCGTCAACATCGGCAGCGCCCTCTACCACGGTGCCGTCTGCCGGAACACGGGCTCCGGGGCGAACAAGAACGATGTCGCCAACACGCAAATCAGCGAGTTGAACAGACTGCGTGTCTGCGCCTATGACGCGTTCGGCGGTGTCCGGTAGCAGGGCGGCGAGCGCATCGAGCGCGCCACGAGCCTGGGAAATGGCCCGCATTTCCAGCCAGTGGCCGAGGATCATGATCGTAATCAGCGACGCAACTTCCCACCACACGTCAATCTCGAAGAGGCCGAATGTCGCGGCGAGCGAAGTTCCAAAAGCGACCATGATTGCCAGGCTGATCAGCGTCATCATGCCAGGCTTGCGATCGGCAAGTTCGCCCCATGCCCCGCGGATGAAGACGAGGCCGCCATAAAAGAAGACGACTGTTCCGAGGATGGCGGAGATAAAACCGGAGCCGGGGAAGGACGGCGCTGTGTAACCAAACCAGTGTTGAAAATCGGTTGACCAAAATACGACCGGGATTGTGAGGACTAAACTCAGCCAAAATTTGTCGCGAAACATGGCAACGGAGTGCCCGGCGTGACGGTCGTGGCTCCCGCGCATGTCTGACATCTTGTGACCGGCGTACGGGTCGGACGCCTGTCCGTGATCTTTGTGCGCCGAATGGTCCATTTCAAAAGCTGATCGCGCGCGACAGCAGTCCTGTATCCTCTTGATACGAGCCTTTTCGCGCAGACGCTATGCATTTGACGCCCATCGGCGATAGAAAATGTTGTGAATCGGAACGAATAGTAGGCCGATGTAGATCGCGTCCAACCTGCGCGGCGAGTCCGCTGCTGGCCGATTCTGTTGAAAAAGTCTTCGGTTGCGACGCACGACGTTCGCTGATTCAGTTGTTACGAGAGGGCTGAATCATGATGGGACATCGACAAGTCGAACAGGCTGCGTTGTTCTATGAGTTCTCGCTCGAACGGCACATTCCAGGCGATCATCTGTTGCGCTCGATCGACCGGTTCGTGGAGTTCGGTGAGCTAAGGCGGGAGCTGGCGCCATTTTACAGCACGCTTGGGCGGCCATCGATCGATCCGGAGCTGATGATCCGGATGCTCATCGTCGGCTACTGCTTCGGCATTCGCTCCGAGCGGCGCCGCACCGCACCCGGAGCCCAGTGCCTATGCCAAAAAATTTTCCGGCAAATATGCGCACCGGCTCGTCAAGGGCGGCGTCGGGCACAACCTGCCGCAAGAAGCTCCGCAGGCGTTCGTCGAAGCAGTGATCGAGGTCGACGGATATTGATCGCAGATGGCCGCGCGGGCGCTTGGTCGCCGGCAGTGCCCGGCTTTGCCAGTCGTGCGAGCGCAGCAAGCCCGTTCCAAATGGGGCAAAGCGAGACTATCCGCGCCGAGGCGGCGCAAATAACGATGAGGCGTCAGCCGAGGGAGACGTGGGCGAGGCATTGAAAGCGGCGCGGCAGAAGATGTCCGCCGAGAGCGGCCTCGAGGCCTGATCGTCGGCGAGCAGCGAAAGCCCCGAGGTGAGGCATGGCGATCACGATCAAGGTCAACGGCGTCAACCGGACCGCGGACGTCGACGGCGACACCCCGCTCTTGTGGGTATTGCGCGACGTGCTCGGCATGACGGGCACGAAGTTCGGCTGTGGCATGGCGCTCTGCGGCGCCTGCACGGTGCACGTCGACGGCGCCCCCACGCGGTCCTGCGTCACTTCTGTCGACAGCGTCGGCACCTCCGCGATTACGACGATCGAGGCGATCGGCGCGACTGCGGCGGGCTCCAGGATCCAGAAGGCCTGGCTCGACCGCGAAGTCGTTCAATGCGGCTACTGCCAGTCGGGCCAGATCATGTCCGCTTCGGCCCTGCTCGCGAGCAACCCGCATCCGACGGATTCCGACATCAACGACGCGATATCGGGCAACATCTGCCGCTGCGGCACCTATGTGCGAATTCGCGAAGCGATCAAGCAGGCGATCGAATGGGACGACGGTGCGCACGCCCCGCCGG
>WNFC01021366.1_pt1 | contig 10752 bp, 10 predicted proteins | sample 5400541 | NCBI WGS metagenome assembly WNFC01 (sample SAMN13153342, study PRJNA577476) | soil metagenome | isolation source: 120 cm saprolite under Douglas fir tree site 2 hole 2 replicate 1 | place: USA:California | collected 2015-04-18
TGGGTGATGCGTGAAGATGATTCGACACCGTGGCTGCACATCACATGACCGCACGTTCCGAACGCTTTGAGCCGCCGGTGTTTCTTTGGAACGGTGCTTGCTCTGAGGGCCGGGACCAATTTCATCAGCGCTCGACGTGCTCGATTGGGACATCATGACGTCATGTTTCCAGTCCAAGGAGACCGTAGTGAAACTTGCCATCGCAGCCGCATCGTGGATTCTGGCATCCGGTAACGCCGGCGCTCAGACCTTCGACGAGCTGACGGCGTTATATCGCTATGACCGGTCCGCGCCGCTGGACATCAGGCAAACGGAGATGGGCAGCCACGCCGGCGACAAGCTTTCCTCGATTAGCTACGCGCTTCCGAAGGTTGGACGAATATCGGGCTAGCTGGTGTCGCCGGATGGGGCGGGCCGCAAGCCAGCTATTGTGTGGATGCACTCGGGCGGGCCGATTGAGTACCTCGGTAACGCTATCCTGATGGCGAAAGCCGGGGCCGTCTCCCTTCTGGTGGTCGGCAATTGGCGCAGCGTTGCTCATGGGGACCCTGTTATTGCCGGCACCCGCATTCGCCCAGACTGGAAATCCGCTGCAGCCCGATCCCCGAGAGTTTTGGACGATAATCAAAACCGCACTAACTGCCCCTGACGGGCAGGACTACTTTGAGCACAATCTCAAGGGTGCGATGGATCCTGGTGGTGCGGATGGAGTCGACTTGTTGATAGGTACTCTGGTGTCTGCCGAACCGGTTGCACAGCCCGCCTTCTTGATTGTTGCAATCTCGGACGCCAAAACACCGGAAGTAACCCTGCGATTTAAGAATTCCGAATGGAAGGACACGCATCTTAACTGGCCGCTTATGCCCGGTTCCGCGATCCAGTTCGAGGGTGTGCCCGTCGCGTTTACAAAAGAACCCTTCATGTTAACGTTTGATGTCTCCGTGACGAAGCGGAGCCATGTCCGCAGCAAAATCGCCCGGTAGGGCAGGGCTGCCGCGTCGTTTGCGGGGACCTGCGGCTTTTTCTTCGGACGGCCGAAAGGCCGCAGGTCCCCGCCAAAATCAGGCGTGGCTCTGCGCTACGAACTAAGGGGCCGGCGCGGAATTCATTCGCCGTGTCACCGCGTCTTCGTGTCGCCGTGTCTGCAAATGCGCAGCATTGCGCCGCGCGGCAAGCGCGGTTAGCCCCCTAACTCCTCATCGCAATCATTCGCACAGCCCGAGCACGGAATCTGTAAAATGCGTACGTCCGTTTAGTAGTGGGGTCTTAGCATGGAGATGACGGGTCGATCTCTCCGGAGAGCACGGCATGGATGCACTTTTGGGCTTCATTTAGAATTCCCCGAGCCTTGATCTGGTCCTTAGTCAAATAGTTCGCGGAAACGTCGATCAGCTTTACAGCTTCTGAAAGCTTCTGGAGTTGTTCTTCACGAAGGTTTGAGTTGTCCATCCCCTTCACTCCTCAAACGCTCGTTCATGACATCGGATGATATCACTTCGAGGACGCTAAGGGGATTTCTGCTCATCTCCACGCTAAGACCCCACTACCCGCCCGTTTGAGTTCGGCCATCTAGAAGTTCTATCGTGGAGAGCGAGAGGTCGGCTTACTTTCGCATGTCTGAACGGGGCTCGCTGAGATTCTCCAGGCAAGTGCTTGCCTTCATTCTGGCAGTATTACCGTTCTTGTTTGCCAGTAACCAGAATATCTTCGACAGGTTACAGGAGCAAAAATGGGAGGCTGTATACGACGACTGGCGCAAGAGCCATCCTGCGGCAAAGTGCCGCTCATTCGATGGCCCGGGCGGCTTAGCTGATGAGGAGTGGTGTTACCGATGCATCGAGATTAACGGCTCGGAGTCTTACGAAACATCTTTCTACGCTTTCGATCCTGACAAACCGGTATGCAGACTCGAGCAGCTGCGCGCGTGGCAGACGGGTCCCTCGATCGCAGAGGTGCAGCGCGGGCTCGAGTCCCAGCTGATCGCGTTGTATGGCCCGTCGGATTCCAACAATGCGGTGGGCGAGTGGTCGTCCGGTTTTTGGCAAGATATCCTGCATTTTCGCGCAAAGCAGGGCGAGGTCTACCTGTACCGGCGCGTGGAGCGCAGCCAGCCTGAAGCCGTCGAGGTGCGGGCGCGCAGCGCGAATCTGGTGGCCGCGCGTGCTGAGGACACGAAGATCAACGAACTGGATTCCGCACAAAGAGCGCCGGTTGGAACGCCCTTCGATCGCAGGCTTATGCAGGATCTGGGCAAGGAGTTTCCCGGATTCACCACCTTGCTCAGCGAGGAGCCGGAAGAAGCGCGCCGTCCCCTACAACGCCAGACCATCGAGCAGCTTCTTGCGGCGATACACGCTGCACCGGCCGGACGAAAAGCCGAAATGCTGCTCGCCGCCGACCGCGTGGCCGGTCTCCTTCCGGACCTTCAGCGAGGGGATCCGAACATCTATCAACGCGTGCAGACCATCGCCGGTTTTCAGCTGAATTATCGTTATAGTGAGTTAGGTGGACAGTGGGCTTATCAGCACGACTTGCTTAAGCAGGTCTGGCGGGACTACCGGAACTTCGAGTGGGGCGATGCGGCCTTCCTCTTGTTGGAACGAACCGGCTGGGACACGAGTGGGATGTGCGAATCAGGTTCGGATCAGTTTCGCGAGGTCATCGCGCACGGGGAAGAATTCCTGGCAAATCATCCGTCCGGATCCCTTCGCCTGGAGGCACTGCTCGCTGTGGGTGCGGCGTATGAAACCTGGTGGTCTCTTAGCCGCGCAGGGCCTAACAACGACTACGTGCAACCCGAAAACTATCGCGAGGGCGCGGAGGCAGCACGCCAGAAGGCCATCAGGCTTTATGAGCAGGTAACAACGTCGGCGCCCGTAAGTCTCGAGGCTGCTTCGGCGCGGCGTGAGTTACCCCGCCTAAAACTCGGCCTGGACACGGTGCAGCGGCTTTACTTTTGCGTATACGACTAAGTCTTTGAAACTCAACGGCGGTCGTCGTCATCCATAAAGTTAGGGTAGAATAGTCATTCACCGGAAATGAGGCGTTTTCTCGCATTTGCGCTGGTTTGTCTGCCGCTGTGTGCCGCGGATGCGGAATACGACCGGGCGTTTGATCTGTATAAACACACCGACTATCAGGCCTCGCTCCACCTGCTTCTACCGGCAGCAGATAAGGCCGCGGCTGAATTAGCTTTGATCGGCCAGGACTACTTCATGCTGGGCGATGCCAAGCGCGCCGCCGAGTTTTTCGAGCAGGCGGTTGCCGCCGAACCCGGCAACTCCGTCTTTCATCACTGGCTAGGCCGGGCGTTTGGCAGGCGGGCGGAAATGGGGAATCCATTTACAGCGATGAGCTACGCGTCCAAAGCCAGGCAGCATTTCGAGAAAGCCGTAGAACTCGATCCCACGAATTCTGAAGCGGTCAATGATTTGTTCGAGTATTATCTCGAAGCGCCGGGTATCATCGGCGGGGGCATGGACAAGGCGGTTAAAGTCGCCGAGCGGATCGCGGAGAAGAACGCCGCTGAAGGAAACTACGCACGGGCCCGCATCGAGGAGAAACGGAAAAACTACAGCCGGGCCGAAGAGCATCTGCGCCGCGCCATGGAATTGGCTCCCCGGCAGGTGGGCCGGGTCATCGATCTGGCGAAGTTCCTGGCCAAGCAGGGCCGCTACGAAGAGAGCGAGCGAACGTTCGTGGCCGCCGAAAAGCTCGCGCCCGACGCCCCCAGAATAATGTACGCACGGGCCGCGACTTACATTGCGACGGGGCGCAACATTGAGGTGGCGCGCGCGCTGCTGGAAAAGTACCTGGCTTCCTCGCTGACGCCTGATGACCCTTCGCGGGAAGAAGCGCAAAAACTGCTGCATCAGGCCGCAGGCGGCTAAGCAGAAATGAATCTTGGTGAGGCGCTGAGATTCAGCGTTCAGGCCCTTGAAGCGAATCCCATCCGGTCCGTACTCACGGGTCTCGGCATGGTCATGGGAACAGCCTCCGTAATCCTGGTCGTAACCATCTCACTGACCAGCCGCGACTACATTCTCGAGCAGATTGAAGGCATAGGCTCGAACCTGGTTTATGCCCAGGCCGAGATTGGCACGCAACAGACCTCCACCCAGGTAGACGCCGACTTTGTGAAACTCGCCGACGTAGAGGCAGTGCGGGAGCAACTGGCGGGCCGCATTGTGGCTGCTTCGGCGACCATGAACACCTTCGATCGCATGCGGATCAACGGCAAGGACCAGGACATACAGGTAATCGGCACGGACCAATTCTACAAGCCTGTACGCAACATGCTCGTGCTTTCCGGCCGGTTTCTCGACTCGAGCGACGTGGCGCTGCGCCAGAAGGTGTGCCTGTTGACGGAAAAGCTCGCCCAGCGGCTCTACGGAAGCACCTCTGCCGCCATTGGCAATATCATCAAGGTTCACGAGCTGCAGTTTACGGTGATTGGCACGTTCAAAGAGAAGGTGGAAAGCTTCGGGCAATCGGAACTCGGTTCCGAAACCATTTTGATTCCCGTCACTGTTCTGCGTTACTTCACGACGATCGAGCGCATCGACCCGCTGGACGTGCAGGTGAAATCGGCGGACGACGTGGAGGCCGTCACGCAGCAAATCAAGCAGATTCTCGAGAGCCGCCACCGGCCCGGCGCGCGCTACCGCGTGCAGAACCTTGCCGAAATCCTGAGCGTCGCCCGGAAAATCGCCATGATTCTGAGCCTGGTTTTGGTGCTGGTCTCAGCGATCGCACTGATCATCTCGGGCATAGGCATCATGAACATCATGCTGGTGACGGTGACGGAGCGCACGCGTGAGATCGGCATCCGCATGGCGGTGGGCGCATCACGCAACGAGATCCTGCTGCAGTTTCTTACCGAGGCGGTGCTCATTAGCCTAGGTGGGGGAATTCTGGGAATACTGGTGGGAGTCTCGATTCCACTCAGCGTGCAACTTTTCGTAGAGAATCTGGCGATCCCCGTCTCTTCAGCCTCGATCATTATTGCATTCAGCGTCTCATGCGCCGTGGGATTGATCTTCGGCATGCTGCCGGCGAGCCGCGCGTCAAAGTTGAATCCAACTGAAGCGCTGCGCTACGAATGACCGGTGCTGCGCACCGGGCGATGCTCCGCATCGCGGACGTCCGGAACGGACCCGAAAGCGTGGCGGCGAAGGGGCGACGCGGCGACTCTAAGCGGCCGGAACTCATTCGCGGTGTCGCCCCGTCTCCGTGTCGCCGTGTCTGCAATGCGCAGCATTGCGCCGCGCGGCCAGCGCGGCTGCGGCCGCGAATGCGAACGCCAACATCACCAGCAAACTCAAAATCCGGCAAGCACGCCGCTCCCAACCCCCATCCCAGCTCAGCTCCACCTCGCAGGGGCCGGCACACTGAGGGTGAATCGTCACCAGACCGATGCCGTCGCGAGTGATCCGGGCCGGTTTGCCGTTTGCCTCCGCCATCCAACCGGCGGCGTAGGTGATCTGCACGGCAACCGATTGGCCGGCCTGGGCGGAGGTGCTGATCCACGCGTGCTCCGTGTCCCTCCAATGGAAATCGGCGATGGGCAGCGTTGGATCTTCCAGTGCGGCGACGAACCCCTCGACGTCGGCGGTGTCCAAGCCGTGGATGGGCTCACGTCCAATCACTGCGGAATCAGGAACCACGTGGGCCAGCGATTTGGATCGCTGCGGCACGGCATAGATTGTGTCGTCTTCCTCCTGCCACAGCACCGGAAGAACGCCGTCGAACTTGTGCGGCTGATGGTACGGATGAGAGGACTCGCGGCTATTCACTCCGGGGACTGTGATGGCCTGGCAACCGAACGCCTTCAGCCAGGTGATGCTGGTCTTGGGGTCCTCGGTGACATAGATGGTATAGACTGCGATTTCCAGCATCCAGTTGGGAGAGAACGGGTCGGCGCCCCCGCTGAGCTGCGTGTTGCCTGAGAAGACATTGAACCAAGTGCCTGTATCGCCGGAGACCATGGCCTTCTGATCTGGGAGGTTCTGATCCAGCCAGTTCGCTGTCTTGTATTCGATCGTCTGGGTGATGTCGATGCGTTGAATCAAGCCGCGAGCGAAACGAACATACGCGTTGACCTGTGCACCCAGCGCCAGAGCAATGACAGCAGCGAGGCCCACTCGCACGCGAGGGGGAAGATACCGTGCCGCAAAGACTGCGGCGAGCGAGAGCCCCAGTTCCATCTCGAGGTGATAGCGTTCCGGCTGGGGAACAACCGCGATTCTAGCGAAATGCGACAGCGCAGGGATCACGAAGAAGACATACACGAACAGCAAGGAAAAGCGGAGGATTGCGTCCAGCCGAATTGTCAGCCGCCAGATCACGAATGCGCCTGCCAGCACCAGAAGACCGGTAACAATGAGCCCCGGCGTGATTTGGTAGCCAACGCCTATCATCGAATTCCTGCGAATCGTCTGGATGAGTGTGGGAGTGAGGAAAGGCGAAATCCACGCATAGGCGATGATTCCGGTGAGAGCGAGCATCGACAAGCTTCGCAGGCGGCTTCCACGCGGACGAACGACGATCAGGCAAAGGATGCCGATGACGAGATCGACCGCGGCGAATGCGTTCGTCAGCACTAATATCCCCGCGACCGCGCCGGTGGCGACGCACCATCGGAAGCGCCTCTCTTCCATGGCCAGCCACGCGCACAGGAGCGCAACCGGCAGCAGGCTGAGCGCGACGTTGTGTGCTCCCTCGCCATAATGCACCAGCGTGTGCAGCCGCCGTGCATGGAACCACCCACCCACATCGCTGCGTACGGCCGGGAACAAGACAGAGGGCGACGTTAACGAATAGACCAATCCGCACAGGAAGCTGGGATAGAGGGCGCTCGACATGCGCCATGCAAACCAGAAGAGGCATACGGGACCAAGACAGTAGAAGAAGGCCAGCGTCCGGTGGAAGGCGAGCGCTGTCGAAGAGTGAGCCACTTTTGCCGATACTGCGTCCACGATTTGCAGCAACGGCGAGTAGGTGTTTTCGAACGGAACGCCGTTCATCCACCACGAGTACCATCCGCTGGTTGGCCAGTGGACAACCAGGAACCGGCTGATGGCCATGAACAAGCCCTCATTCGAACTCATGTGCTGGGTGAATTCCGTCGAGAAAAGACGCCAGGCGACGGCCAAGTTTAGCGTGAATAGGATCAGCGCGAAGACAGCCGGTTTTTTGGGGAGGCGAATGCGCCTATTCTATCTTGTGAGGCAGGCGCAGGGAACCGTCACGGCTCAACGGCTATAGCCGAACTTCTTGCGATGGTGAAGCCGTTGGCATGATGCAATTGATACGACTTCCCGTGCCCCTTGAAGTAGTGATCGGAGTGATAGAGAGCGAAGGGGCTGTTCCATGTAGCGGCGAAGTATCGCACGTTCGAGATCTGCGCGGCCTTCTCCGGATCAGTGCCGCCGAAACGTGTCAGTTTCACTTCGCCATTGCCATTTGCGAGTTTGGCATAAGCCGTTTTTCCGTCCGGCGCGATTTTCCAAGTGATCTCCGACGTGTCCATCTGGACGTCGCTCCACTTCACCGGGTAGATCTTGGTGAAAATGGCCATCACGCCGTCTTTCTGCTCTTTGGTCGCCTTCGGCTCGAAGGTGGCGACCAGCCAATCTGCCTGGCCCTTGGTGCCCCAGTCGGCTCCCAGATCGCCGGACAACCAGACCTTTACGCCCGTCAGGTCTATATCACCGCGCTTACCCACGACCACACGGGCGACGTTGTTGAAGGTACAGCTGTGTGCGCCAGTGCCCTGGTGCGATGCGTGGTCGTTAAAGTAGCACGGGCAGAACAGATCACACGAACACGCCTCGATATACTGCAGTTGCGCCTGCCAGGGCACGTCTTGTGCCAGCAGCGGCAAACCCAATAAAAGGAACGCGAATTTTTTCATGCGTTTCTCCTCCTTCGGGATATGGTGCTCTTTTAGCACCCGTTTTGCAAGGCTCACTCGCGACAGATTCCCCGCTTACTCCCGCGGATGAACTTCACAAGATGCGCGGCTTCCTCTCCGCCAACTTCGGCTTCAATCCGTTGCAACGCATCTTCGAGCTTGAGCCCCGAGCGGTACAGCAATCGGTAAGCAATTTTCAGCGCAGTAATTTGCTTCGGGCCGAGGCCGGCGCGCTTCAGCCCCACAACGTTCACGCCCTTAGCTTCCACGTTGAATCCGGAGTATAGAAAAAAGGGCGGCACGTCGCTGTTCACACGTGTGTTACCGCCGATCATGGCCAGCCGTCCAATCTTCGAAAATTGATGAATCACCACTCCGCCGGAAATAAACGCCAGGTCCTCCACCTCCACGTAACCGGCCACCAGAGCACAGCTACAGATAACCGCCTGGTTGCCGATTTTGCAATTATGCGCGATGTGTCCTGAGGTCATGATATAGTTGTCGTCGCCAATCTCGGTTACCGATTCCGGTTCCGTTCCGCGCGAGATGGTGTAGTGCTCGCGAATGATGTTTCCGTTGCCAATGCGGAGGTAACTGCGCTCGCCGTTGAAATTCTTATCGAGGGGATCGGTGCCCAGCACGGTCCCGGCCGAAATGGCATTTCGCTCGCCGAGAGTGGTCCAGCGCTTCACATAGACGTAAGGCTCGAGTAGGCAATCGCGGCCGATGCAGACATCGGATTCGATCACGCAGAAATCGCCGATGCGCGTGCCGGAACCAATAGACACATCCGCATGCACGCGGGCAGTGGGCGCAACATACGCTGAGGGGTCGACAGACATTGCTCGTCCATGATACAAGCCGGGGCTGGGCCCCGGCGCAATGCTGCGCATTGCAGACACGGCGATAAGGGCGACGCGGGGACGCGGCGATCTTCCCCGGTACGGTCGGAATGGCTTCGCCGTGTCGCCCCGTCCCCGTGTCGCCGTGTCCGCCATGCGAAGCATGGCGCCGCGCCGTGCGCGGCTACAGCGGATATCCGTGGATGAGCATGAAAGTACGGCGCCAGCGCGTTTTGGTAAAGAAGTGCTGGACCAGGTCCACGAAGTGTCCAAAGGTGAAATCCACCAGGTCCTCCGTGGCTGCGTCGTACGACCAGTACACCAGCAGTGGCTTGCCCTTTATATTGTCGCGGGGCACGAATCCCCAGTAGCGGCTGTCGGCCGAGTTGTCGCGGTTGTCGCCCATTGCAAAATAATGATCGGGCGGCACCACCACTTCGCCATTCACCACGTGGTGCTCGAGCATATCCAGAGCCGATGGCGGCAAGTTCATATCGGGCGTGGCAGGAAAATTATCGCGATACGCATTCATGTAGCTGGATTTGTGAACCTTGTAAGGTTCATTTAGCTTTTGGCCATTCAAGTAGACTTGCTTGTTCACCAGACGGATGCGGTCACCCGCCACTCCGATGACCCGCTTTACGTAGTCTTCTTTTATATTCAGCGGATATCGGAATACGATGATGTCGCCGCGTTTCACGGGTTCATACGGCAGCAGATGTGCCGATAGCTTTCCTGCGGGAGCGTAGGCCATCCGGTCGACAATAAGATGATCGCCGACCAGTAAGTTGTCCTCCATGGAGGAGGTGGGAATCACGAAGGGCTGCGCGATTGCACCCGTAGCGAAGATCAGAATGATGAAGTTGAACATCCACTCGGCGATGCCGCGCGAGAAAGCGTCGCTTCTGGGCCTGGTTTTGGGGCTGGGCGCTGCCAGAGGCGCGGTGAGCGTCTGCTTTTTGGGATTCTTGCGACTCATGAGAGGTCTACCCTTTATACCGCTTTATCGCACGTTCTGGAGGCGCGATACAGTGTTTACATGCGTGTCAGAGAATTGGCCGAGTGGCTCGGCGCAACTTTTGAAGGCAACGGTGAGAAAGAGCTGACGGGAGTGAAGTCGCTCGAGAGCGCCGGCGATGAGGATCTCTCGTTCGTATCGAGCATGAAGGCGATGGTGCAGGCGGAGGCATCGGCAGCCGGTTGCCTGATCGTTCCGGCTGAGTTTCCACCGGGCCGCACGGTGATTCGAGCCGGCTCCCCGCGGACCGCCTTCGCTCGAGCGGTAAGCCGCCTCGTTCCGCCGCCGCCTCACCGGGCGGGGATCGATCCTACCGCGGCGGTGAGCACGCAGGCAGAAATTGGCGAGAATGTCGCGATCGGCCCGCATGCCAGCATTGGAGAAGGTTCGCGGATCGAATCCAACTGCCGCATCGGACCGGGATGCGTCATCGGCAGTCGCGTGGTGGTGGGCCACGATAGCGTGCTGCATGCGCATGTCACGATCTACGACGATGTGGATGTCGGCAGCAATGTCATCCTTCACGCGGGCTGCGTGATTGGCGCCGATGGATTCGGCTTCGTCCTGGATGGTGAAGGCTACCAGAAGTTTCCCCAGATCGGGCGCGTAGAGATCGGGGACTCTGTCGAAATTGGCGCAAACTCCTGCGTGGACCGCGCGGCGCTAGGTGCTACTCGTATCGGCGAAGGGACCAAGCTCGATAATATGGTGCATGTGGGGCACAATTGCCGCATTGGGCGGCACGTGGTGGTCGCGGCACAGACAGGCTTCTCGGGCGGAGTGGTGGTGGACGACTACGCGGTCATCGGCGGCCAGGTGGGAATCGGCGATAAGGCGCGCATCGAGTCCCATGCGGTGCTGGGCTCGGGCTGCGGTATTTTGACGTCTAAAATTGTGCACGCTGGCCAAGTGATGTGGGGGACGCCGGCCCGGCCCCTCAAGCAACACCTGGAACAACTCGCCAACCTGGCGCGATT
>WNFC01010074.1_pt1 | contig 10750 bp, 9 predicted proteins | sample 5400541 | NCBI WGS metagenome assembly WNFC01 (sample SAMN13153342, study PRJNA577476) | soil metagenome | isolation source: 120 cm saprolite under Douglas fir tree site 2 hole 2 replicate 1 | place: USA:California | collected 2015-04-18
GCAGCGACTGCTCACATTTATGCAAGAACTGGCCTCGTTTGCTCATGCTCATGCTATGACATACGTCATGATTCCCAGCGATACTACTCTTACCGATGTTGTACAGAGGCTGCTCAGGCAGGTTGAGATAGTCAAATGAGAACATTGAAAGCCACACCTCCAACGCTGGTTCTTGCCCGTTCCTCCAACGCCACTGCGTGGCTGAACCTATCCGTCTCGCCAACGCGGCTGCGCCGCTACTGCTGCGCAGTCAGGCGAGACGCAAGGCATACCGTGCGCGGTCAGTCGGAACGAAAGGCACTGCGCATCTACCCTGCGGGTCAGGAGGTGTGATATGAGTCTACTTGTTCCGGCGGCACTCGCCTTTAGCATCATTATACCAGTGATCCTCCTGCTCTATTTCATGCGGCCCAAACGGCAAGAGCGGGTGGTTAGCAGCACGCTGCTCTGGCGGCAGGCGCTACAGGACCTGCAAGCAAAGTGATCGTGCTTGTACTTGCACGGCCGGCAACCTTCATACGTAGCCCCATCGGGGGCAACACCATCATCATTTTACAGGCATCAGCCAGTATGCAGGCTACCGATGTATCTCCCAGCAGGTTTGATGAAGCTAAAAGCCTGATCGCGGATTTGATCGATGGGCTGGGTCCTGGTGACCAGCTCTCAATGATTTCGATGGCACGCACACCACAGGTGATGATTGCCTTCTCCTCAGATAAAAGCCAGCTTACTGCCGCGCTCCAGCGTACGAAAGTCACCAATCAGGATGCTGACCTCGAGCAGGCGCTCTCACTGGCGACATCGCTGGCTGCCGGCCACACAGATGCGCAGGTACTGGTCATCGGGGATGGCCATGTGTTGTCTTCTGATCAAACACTCGTGGCCCCCTTTGCGGTGCGCTACTTGCAAATCGGTACCGATGCCCCGAATGTCGCGTTTCTGGCGCTCGCCTCGCAAACTGTCCAGGGCCGTCTCGTCGCCCTGGCGCAAATCGCAAACTATAGTCACCAGCAGCGATCAATACCAGTCGAACTGTATGCTGATGGTAAGCTGGTAGGCGTGCAAACCGCCGTCCTGGCCGCCGGAGCCAGCGGAACGCTCGAATGGGGCCCATTGCCGCCAACGACCCTTTTGCTGCACGCACACATCATCTCTCAAGATGCTATGACGGTTGACCACGAGGCGTGGGCCGTTGCTGGTGGATCGATACATAGCCGGGTGCTGCTGGTAACCAGGGGCAATAGCTTTCTTGAAGCTGCGCTGCGTCTCCAGCCGGGTATCAACCTCTATGAAACGACCCCCGGTAACTATGTTGCAAACGCGGGCAATTATGACTTAACGGTGTTCGACGGCTTTGCGCCCTCGACCCTGCCGGCAGGCGACTTATTCTTCATCAACCCACCGGCCGGCTCTTACATCTTCGGCCAGTCAGGTGCCGAGATCGATGTCAGTCACATCGGTGCAGGTAGCGACAACCAGAATCTGCTGAGCGAGGTTGATCTCAGCAGTATCCATGTGCTGCGTGTCAGTCACCGGCTAACCTCTGCATCCTGGATGCAGCCAGTCATTGTTACTCCCGAAACTCCGCTGCTGATTGCAGGGGAGCGGGAGAACCGGCGGATAGCGGCGTTGAGCTTTGACTTGCACGATTCTGACCTGCCCCTGCAGCCAAGTTTCCCCATCCTCATTTATAACCTGGTCAGCTGGTTCCTACCAGCTCCTGTGCCGGGCAATGGGCAGGTCGCCCCCGGTACGCCTATCACTGTTCAGACATGGTCGGGTGCACAGCGCGTAACGGTCAGCGGGCCAGGCCAACAACCGGTCACGGTTGCTCCCCCATTTCCGGTAACAGTCTTTGATCAAACGGATAGGACCGGCATCTACACTGTGACACAATATACACCGGACCAGGAGCGACAAGGAGCCTTCGCCGTCAACCTGTTTGACCCGTTACAATCGCAACTGGCACCGGCAGCCCAGCTTCCAATAGTACATAGCACACCTTTTAACCCGGGAGCGCCCTCTGTGCCTCGCGTATTGCGTGAGATCTGGCCCTGGATCGCAGCCTTTCTATTGCTGGTGCTTTGCGCGGAATGGTGGCTCTTTAGCCGCAGCTATACAATGCGAGGCGCTTCGATTCTGGAGCGTCCAGCGTCATCACGTAATGGCAGTCGCACTCATCAATTGCAACAATTTGGAGCGGTTGCCAGTCTACAAAACCAGCTAGTAACTCGTTTTAGAGCCGTGAGGAAGCGGGTTATCAGGGTGAGAAAACGCTTGAAGAGCAAGCCAGGAGCGAAAGGAAAGAGAAATGCTAGAATTTGAGCAGCCGCTGCTGCTATTGCTCTTAATCCCCATTGGCGTGCTGGTATTTCTCACCTGGCGACGTATGTCCCTGCCGTTTCCCGGAGCGCAGCGTTACATGATTCTGGCGAGCAGGCTGGCACTCTTCGTGTTAATCGTCTCGGCTCTGGCCGGAGCGGCGCTATCGCTGCCCATCTCGCGCCAGGCAGTTGTTTTTGTCGGTGATATCTCTGCCAGCACTTCGCCACAACGAGCTTTCATCGAACAATGGATCAATAACGCCATTCAGCATAAGCGACCCGGTGACCAGGTGGGGATTGTAGCGGTTGGGCGTAACGCGCTGGTTGAGCAATCGGTCAGCACACAGATTGACTTTTCCCAGTTTGAGTCAACCCCTGAAACCGATTACACCGATCTCGCGGCAGGGCTGCGACTTGCGGCGGCCATCCTCCCGCAAGATAGCGAGAGGCGCATCGTACTCTTGAGCGATGGCCGGCAGAATATGGAGGATGCACTGCAGGAAGCGCAGCTCCTGCAACAGGAAGGAATCCGGCTCGACGTTGTGCCACTTCCTGCCTCTAACGGCCCGGAGGCACGTGTTGACGGCCTCAATGCCCCAGGTACACTGCATACCAACGAGCGTTTTCTACTACACGCCCGGCTCTTCAGTACCGTGGCGCAACCTGTCACGCTTCACCTCTACCTTGATCAAACGCTCTTATTACAGCGATCGTATCACCTGGTAGCTGGTGAGCAAGATGTTACATTCAATCTAATGGCTCCGCCAGCAGGTTTCCATACCTATCGCATCACCATGGATGCCAAGCTGGACACGATCAGCCAGAATAACGAAGCTGCTGCCTTCGTCAACGTGCAAGGCCCGCCAAATGTGCTCGTCATCGAGGGCAAACCCGGCGCAGGGAGCAACATCGCTGCCGCGCTCCGGGCTACGCAGATCAACGTCACGATTGGTACCCCTGCTGATGTGCCAATAGCCCTGCAAGGGCTGGTCAACTTCGACGCGGTTGTGCTGGCAGACGTGCCTGCCGCAGATCTGGGTCCCACGCGCATGCAGGTGCTCCAATCGTTCGTGCGTGACCTTGGGCGCGGCCTCGTTGTGAGTGGGGGCGAGAACAGTTATAGTATCGGCGGCTATGCTAACACTCCGCTGGAAGAAACGCTGCCTGTGAGTATGGAGATACCACAGCACAAAGATAAGCCCTCTATTGCTGTCGTCCTGATCATTGAGAGTCTAGAGAACGAGTCTGGGGTAAATATCTCTAAAGAGGCGGCCAAGGGAGTTGTCGGCCTCTTAACTCCACGTGATTATATCGGTGTTTCAGAAGCGTCCGGTGGCCTGGTTATTCCCATGCAGCACGTCACAAGTAAGACTGCTATTGATCAGGCTATTGATGCACTGACACCTAACGACCCTCAAAGCTATATAGTAGATCTGGTCGCTGCGGAACAGGCGTTATTGCATACGAATGCACAAATCAAGCACGTGATTTTGTTGGGTGACGGGGATGCCCCGGATAACTATGCTACGCAAGTGCTCAAAATGGTAAGCGAACATATCTCTGTGTCAGTGGTTGGTACGAATATAGGGTCATTTCAGGATTTGACGATGATGCAGCAGATTGCTGTCTGGGGTAAGGGACGTTTCTACCGGGCCGATGACCCGAACGCCATCCCGAAGATACTGCTTGATGAGACACATCAGGCAGCCCGGCAAGCAACCATCAATGAATCATTTGTTCCGGCTATCGTTGTGCCTCATCCTATCCTGGCGGGCCTGGGTTCGCTGCCGCAGTTGAATGGCTATGTCGCGACCACGCCCAAAGCAGCGGCGCAACTGGTGCTTATCAGTCACCTTGATGATCCTGTGCTGGCCGTCTGGCAGTATGGGCTGGGTCGTGTCGTCGCATGGACAAGCGATGCCCTGGGCCTGTGGACGGCCAACTGGCTACAATGGAAGGATGCCGCCCGCTGGTGGGCCAACCTGGTCACCTGGACATTACCTCCGCCCGATAGTCAACTCATCGTGAATGGGGAGGTAACCGCTGGCAACGGGCACATCATCGTCGATCTTCCCACCGGAATCTCACCTGCGCCCGGGTTGGCAAATCAGCAGCAAGTGCAGGTCAAGATTATCGCGCCTGATCTATCGCAGCAAACGGTGACATTGCAACCTAGCGCACCTGGCCGCTGGGAGGGGAACTTCCCAACTACAGGGGTGGGGGCATACTTACTGCGTGTCGCCTGGCAGGCACGGGACAGCACTAATAAAGCCGTCAGCCAGTTGAGCACTACCAGCGGGCTGGTAGTGCCCTACTCACCTGAATTCAACGCCTCAGGAACAGACCTGCGCTTCCTCAACCTTCTCGCCCACGCCGGGGATGGAAGCGTGCTTGGCCCGGACGACTATGCCGCCGCCTTTGCTTCAAACCTACCATCTGTGCACGCGGCTCTGCTGATCACCTTCTGGCTATTTGCCCTGGCAGCGCTCTTGCTGCCGATAGACATTGCGCTACGCCGCCTCTCGAGCCTGGAGTTCCTGGTTGTTGGCTACCGGTGGCTGGCCTCACATGTTAGATTGGGCAAAGCTGCGCAAACGGAGGTGAACCTGGTACTTAACACTATACGTGCCCGCCGCCAGGAACGCAGGAACCATGTAGCCAGCCTCAAGCCGAAGGACGCTCCCGCCGGGATGCTCAGTGACAGGTCACGGACTACTCAGCTTGAATCCGGCAAGCAGGCGACTACGACTGTGAAGAAAGAGCAGAAGTTGCCAGGGAAGCAGCAGGAAGGCTCGATGACGAGCACGCTGTTGGAGGCGAAACGGAAGAGGGGGGACAAGGGGAAGATACAATGAGACAGCGCGAAGTGCCCCCGGAAAGCGAAGCACGCGTCCCTCCGGCACAGAGTGGACACCTGCCAGCAGAAGGTCCTGGCAGCCAGGAGCAGGCGAATAAATGGGTGGTGCTGCTGCTCGCTGCCACCGGTGCATTCATGACGACCCTCGATGGGTCGATTGTCAATATCAGCCTGCCGGCAATTGCACACGCCTTTGGCGTGCCACTCAGTGGTGCTCTCGAGTGGATCATCATCGGCTACCTGGTGGTGATTGCTGCGGTCTTGCTCACCTTCGGGCGCCTGGCTGATATGATCGGGCGTAAGCCGGTCTGGTTGGTAGGCCTGGTCGTTTTCACCCTCGGCTCAGCGCTCTGCGGCGCAGCGCCTGCCCTGGGAGTGCTGATTGGATCTCGCCTTTTCCAGGGGCTGGGAGGCGCGCTCATCTTTTCCGTCAATACAACGCTTCCCAATTGGTGTATGACACGTTTTCAGAAATGCCTCTGCTTCTCATAAACTGCATGTCTGCATACGAGGAGTTGAGGTCAATAAGCGTATTTCTTTGTGGTCTGCGTTGTTCCAGGTCTAAGTGGTGTTTCGCATACGAGCGCATAGACCATAATGTTCGCTCTGGCAACAATGCCATAAGTTCGTGTGTAGGCATGGTTGCATAATGCTGCTCTAAAATGTCAGCTTCTTCCGTACTCCAATCTTTTAACGCGCCTACACGACGACGATAGTACATGCGCTCTACCCCCCATTCTTCATTGAGCCAAAGCACCTGTATCTCTATCCAGTGTGTTGACACTTTGTTTATCTTGACCTCTTGTATGGCAAAGTTGAGAAGAGAACGGCGTTTCTTAAAGCTGTAGTCAGCCCAACCATTTTTGAGTTTAATTAACTCTTCGTCTAAGCTGCCTATATCGTCTTCAATTTCTTCCTCTAACACCTCCTTTGCTTTTAAGAGTCTTCGCCGTTCCCGTTCAAGCGTCTCTATTTCCTGTTCAAGAAGTTGTAACCGTTTCTCTTTTATCTCAACAGTAACGGTGTCGTTTTTCGCTTTCGATTCCTCTATCTCAGTCTCTACCCTTCCGATGTTTCGGGTTAGCCCGCTCTGCTCTTTATCGATGTCTTTTAATGAGTCGTCAATTTGCGCTACTTTTGCAAGGCGGGTTTGTCTCACTGCTGCGGTTGTGGCTTCATACGCTTCAATTTCTCCCTGCCTTTGGCTTAACTGCTCTGCTCGTTCAAGCAGTCGGGTAACAACGAACGTATCTACATCCTCACACGCAACCTCAGCGTAGTATATTTGGTGTCGGAGAAAACCTTCTTTAAGTCCCTGGATGCGGTAGACTCCTGCTGTTTTGCGACAACCCTTATGGACACGTACTTCACCTTGATCTGATTGAATGCGAAATTTCAAAAGCCCTATTTCCGCGTCTTTATCGTGAAAGTATCGTCTCTTGCTTTTTCCCTCTAAGGGATTTCCGTCAAAGTCGGTTCGTGCAAGACGATAGTACGCAAACTCGCGCAGTTCCTTATCGATAACTGGCTCGAAACTTTGTAGTTTATTTCCGTCTTGGTCACGGCGTATCACACCCTTAACCGCTCGGTACCCCCCATACATAGGGTGCGTGAGAATGGAGACGAGTGAAGACTTGCCTTTAATGTAGTATCCCCCGCCAGGATAGCGACTTAACTTAAATTTGCTTATCACACGGCGGTCAATGGATGGGGGAAACTCAGGGAACACAATAGGGGATGTTCTCAGGTACTGGTAGAATAGGCTTATTTCCCCTCCCAGTTCCATATACAATGTAAAGTGTTCTTTCACCTTTTCAATATGCGGCCAGTACGGTATTGCGTGTTTATACGTTTCGCTTAGCGGATCGTAGTCGCATATGAAACCAGGGGGGAGGTCGCCCATACCCGCCCATTCATCATCTTCCCACGCTGCCCGCTCGCGTGCGGGATGTAACCAACCTTTAATATGCTTGGGGATAAACTCTGCCGCTTCTTTGAACTTGTCGCGTAAGCGTTCCTGATCGAAAGGGTCGCGCATGTCGTAAATGTACAGTCTTGGAGAAAGTACAACCATGACAACATCATGTTGCAGCATCTTATCTATAAGCTGGTTATAGTAAATGTGCGTCTCATCACGAAATGGGCGGTTTTCCTGCCAGCAAGCAATAGTACCCCCGTCAAGTTTCCCGCTATCAAGATCATCAAACAACCGTAACATGTCGGGTCGCTGGTCTGGCCGTAGCGTTCCACTTAAACCAAGATCAGCAAAGTACGGAAAAATGAGACTGTCTACCCAACTGTTTCTTTTTCCCCACTTGATAAAGTCTCCCGTTTGCATTTCCCTGCTTTGGGTCTTGTCCTTCTTCGCGTTCTTTGCGGTTTGGTCAGACCGCCTTGCATAGATAGCAAGCGGTCTAGTTGTTCGTAGCTGCTTGACTATTATCAGGTTTTGCTGTTCGATTTCTCTCTCTGGTAGAAATGTCCTCATCTGTCTCGTGTCCTTCCTTTGCTTGGGGTCGCTTCCGTTTCGGGTTGTCTACAAACAGGTCAACTAAGAGGCGGTAAAAAATTTCCCTTTCTTTCTTGGTCATGGCTTCCCCTCATTTCTGTGTGTTTCTGACAGGGGTGAAAAAGCCATAAAGGGACTACTTTTTTTGTGTGCGGCGGGCTGCGGGCTGGTATTTTCAGACATGCGAAACTCCCCATTATGGAGAAAGGAGAGTGTAAAGAGGCATGGAGGTGCTGGTGAGTAAGAACATGCTTACTCATCGGAGTTTGAGGATACCTAATCACTACTATACCCGAAAAGTTATCCATTTGCAACCCTTTTGCGCGGCGAAATTATGGACTCACTATAGACGCTGCTTTAGTGACACCATCTGCTCTCTCGACAGACGCCTCCTGCTGGTCGCGGCGTCCCTGCATCGTAAAGCGTGCGAGTTCGCGCAGCGTTTCGCCACTGAGTTCCATGACCGTATCCAGGTAGACACATACCTGCTGGTGGAGCCAGCGCGCGATAGCTGTGTGCCTCCGGCAGTAGGACTCCAAGAGCACAAGCTGCATGGCTGCCTTCTCGGTGTAGTGCTTGAGCAGGGAGAGTCTGAGGCGCAAGCCAACGGTGAGCGGGGCCGGGCAGTCCTGCATAAGCACATATGCATGCAGAGAAGCGGCGAGCTCGTGCATAGTGCGTGCCACCTTGATGGCCTGCTTGCAGTGTCTCGGTTGGATGAGAGCCTCACATTCAAAGAGCAAGAGAGTGGCTCCTAGCTGCTCATGGGCCTGGAGCAGGGTGCAGTGCGTCACCTGCACCCGGTCAAGCAGCAGTGGCACCTCTACAGAGAAACGGTGTTGCATAGATAGTTCTCCTTTCCTCAAAATCCATGCAGGGCATGGAAGACCTGTAGCACGATCTGCAGTGCGACGATCATACACACGGTAATGACCAGGGCGCAGACGAAGAGCATACAGCCAAGTTGGACCTGTTTCATACGAAGCAACTCCTTAGTGTTTTGGTTCGATCTGCCAATAGCTAAAAGCCTGCGGTAGTTCTCTACCGCCCGCAGTGATCCAGTAGCTCGCTTCCTCCCCGTCGATCTCGCGGGTCGCTGGATTGTCGGGCCGGATGGTGGTGATGATTCCTACTGCGCCGCTGTATTCATGCCCCGCGCTCTCGTTGACGGTTACCTCCGCGTGAAGCGGATGGGGCGCGTAGGTTGGTCCGTCGTCTGCGCCTGGCCTGGCGTTCCAATACTGGCCGTCAAGGATGCGCCCCGCTTTGCGGCGGCCTACACGATAGAACGTAGTCCTGTCTTGAATGAGAGTCGGCACTGGCTTGCGTGACTTGCCTGGCTTGAGCCGGTACAGGGGGGCGCCAGCCTCTTCGATCATCTCTGCTTCTGCCCCTGGAAGCTCGGTAGTGAATTCGCCCCATTGCTTGAAGTGGTAACTTACCCTGGCTTCTTCGCACTGGTCGCGTAAGCGCCTGGGCCAATCAGGGTGCATGGGTCGCGCATGCTTGCCACTTTCGCCCCCAGCAATAACCCATCCTAGCCGATCAAGCCACTTGGAGAGGTCAAGAGGACCGATCAGCGGCTCGGCGCTCACAAAAAGCTGGCTGGAAGCAAGAGGAAGCTGCGTGAGCAGGGGCAGACGTTTTTCTGCTGTGGCCTGGTCCTCCGCTGAGACGCCCACAATAACATGTGGGAAATTGATACTGTTGAAGTCGGCAAGCCCCTCTGGCGGGGTTCCTTCTAAGAGTTCCAGCAAGCGCTCTGGGCGCTTGGTCAGGATATAGTAGGTGTGCCAGCTGTAGTTCCATATGGCGCTGAAGACCTGGCCGATGAATGCACCAGGTACATCCTTGTGAAACAAGTCGCTCTGTGAGCAGACAAAGATGTCCCGGTGCTCCTTCCAGTGGGCGGGATCGGAGAGACGCTCCGGTAGCGTCTTGACCGCCCCTGTCCAGTTCAGGATGCCATTGGCTTGTTTGGTAACAAGTCCACTATAGACGCTGCTGATCTTCGGGTTGGGGTTGCTTTCCATGCGCCTTGCGTCCCGCATGGCATAGCAATCGTAGCAGCCAGGTGAGACTTTGTCGCATCCGACCGTGATGGGCCAGGTCGTATCGGCCCATGAGATGTGTGTTCTATCCGACATAGGTATCTTCTCCCTTTGCTAGTCCTTTTGAGTTGGGTCTTTGCCGCTCGCATTCCGCTTCTTCGTTCGTCTTGTGAGGAACCTTTTCTGTACCTGCCGCTCTCTGTACCATCTCCCCTGCATACAACGGGATCTAAAGCGTGTCACAAGCGCGGGGCTGGTGAAGTCGTAGACAGTTTGCGAGGTGACAACGACAACATCGTGTTCAAAGCACGCCATGAGAAACAGGCTGATCTGTAGCATATCTGCCTCTTGAAACAGGCGGCTTTCATCTGCCACTAAAACCGTCTGTATGCTGCCTTGCCCAATGGCTGTGACAAGCGCTCTCAATCCCTCGCGGCTCATCATGGGTGCCTTGCCGGATACTACCCCAACGTCCTCATAGATGGTGATTTGCTCAGGCGTATATCCTCGCTCCTGGGCGAGAACGAGTACATCATCCGTCAGAGGGATGTGTGTTGCAACTCTGGTGTAAATTGCCGCTTTGCCGGTGAGGGGCAACTGTGGGTCACTAGCTGATTGATGGTCTAGCATCCGCATTGATCTCCTTTGCAGTTATGGACTTATTAAAACATCGGTATATCTGCTCAACCTCTTGTTGAGACAAGGATTTTGCTACACAAACATCTACAGGGACAATAAGAGGATGCGTTTGAAACTCTCCCCTTTGTGGAGAAAGGAGCGTGTGACGAAAAAAGTTATGAGCGCAGTGCATTCCTGATCCCTCTCCCGTAGCAGTCAAGCGTTTCGATGCTCTCAATTTCAATGGTGTGTACCCCTGTCTCATAGCTGTATGCGATAACAAGACCTCGCTTAAAGTTGTCCCCCCACTCGTCGCTGTCTACAATGACGGCTGCTCTCCCCGGCAGAACTTTAGGGAGTGGATAGTGTACCTGGTCAAAGAGTCCTACCT
>WNFC01021952.1_pt1 | contig 10749 bp, 9 predicted proteins | sample 5400541 | NCBI WGS metagenome assembly WNFC01 (sample SAMN13153342, study PRJNA577476) | soil metagenome | isolation source: 120 cm saprolite under Douglas fir tree site 2 hole 2 replicate 1 | place: USA:California | collected 2015-04-18
GTGAGGAAATTGCGGATATTCTCGAGCTCGCGCACACGAGCGATCGAATCCCCTGCACGCCGCGTCTGAAAATAGGCTAGCGGCAGCGACATCAGGTGGCGAAACAGGCGCGCACCCAGCTCGACGTCGATGCGGTTGGTCGTATGGGCGAACAGGTAGGTGCGTAACGCGCCGAGGATCGCCTCGAAAACGGCAATGGTTGCAAGACCGATGGCCAGAACCTCGAGCGTGCTCAGCCCGCGATGCACGAGCACCTTGTCGATCACGACCTGAAAGAACAAAGGGGTGACGAGCGCAAAGATCTGGAGGAAGAACGAGGCGACGAGCACTTCGCCCAAGAGGTGGCGATACTTCTGAATTGCGCCAAAGAACCAGGTGATGTCGAATCGGCGAGCGAGGTCCGAGAGTGAGGCGCGGCGCGCCATCAGGATGAGGCGGCCGTTCCACAGCGCTTCGAATTCAGCGCGGCTCAGCGCTTCTGGGCGCGGTGCCGAGGGGCGCTGAACGAGCACCCGATCTCCCCCCGCATTGCCGAGCAGGAGGAACCCGCCATCCCTGAGTGCCGCGATTGCCGGCAATGGCGTTTGCGCGAGGCGCGCCCACGTCGTCCGGACCGCACGGGCCTTGAGCCCGAGCTCCTTTGCACAGCGCAGCATCTCTGTGATGCCGACGGCGGCCGAGCCCAGGCGATGACGCAGCTGCGGTTGCTCGGCAGCGACGCCGTGAATCCGCAGCAACATGACAAGGGCGAAGAGCCCCTGGTCATTGTCTTGGGTCATGCGCGGGCTTCCATAGCTCTCAGCCATAGCTCTCAGCCGATCATTCGGTCGCCGACTATTTCCATTCGTTCCGCCTAGCACCGCGCTCAGGCGTGGTGATGGTGCGGCGTAGCCAAAAACGCCAAGTCCTCGTGGCTCCCGTTCGAGCCGAACATCGAAGTGATCGCGCCAAGGCCGGTTTGGTCTTCGTGGAATCCGGCCGCCGTGAATTGATCCATCAGCGCCACAAGGCGGTCGATCTGTCCCAGGTTCGGGGTCGAAGCAACGGTTCCTCCACGCGGCGAGGCACTCGGCCCACCACCGGCCGTCACCGCAGGAGGATCGATCACCGTCATCGTCTGCGCCGCCGAGGTCGCCGTCTCCCCGGACGTCGTGTTGCTCGCCGTGACCGTGAACGTAGCAATCGGGTGATCCGAGCCCGTGTAGCTCGAAGACAGCGTGAGTGCGGTGAGCGGCGTCCCTTTCGTTGATGCCCCCTCGGTAACGGTCCAGGTATTCGTGCCATCTGCTTGGAGGCTGCTCGTAACGGTATTCCCGCCGGGTGCTGTTACCGTCTCGTATGTCGGCACGCCGCTGATCTTCACCGATATCGTGTCGTCGGAATCAACGGGTGTAGCGGTGATTCCGAGCGGCACTGATCCGCCCGCCGTCACGTTCAACGACGCATTGGTGATCGTCAGTGTCGGCGTCTCTGCGGTGTCGATCGCGACCTTGGCGACCGACGTCTGCCACCAGTTGTTGGCGACATATTCGTTCGATATCCAGAACGAGTTCGGGTTGTTTGGGTCCACGGTTGCCGAGGAATAGTTGCCCCACGGTTGCACGCCGGCGCCGTTGCCCGAGTTGAAGAAACCGGTACTCGCTTGATACAGAGCGGGCGCGCTGAACGAGCCGGGCGGGTCGCTGCCCCGCTGATAGACGTAATAGTCTCCCGGATACATGTTCGGGCCGCTGGCGGTGAAATTGATGATGACGTCGCCGCCGGCGTCGACGGCAATCGAGCCATTGAAGGTCGCGACATTGCTGCCGAGCGACGCGCCGGAGATGTCGCCCTGCGCCGCCAGGGTCGGGCTGTTGGGATTGCTGACATCGATCTTGAACCAGTGCACCAGCGGCACGCTTGATCCGATCGGCTTCTCCTCGGTGACGCCATAGAGAAAGCCGTTGGCGTAGATGAGATTCTGGATCCGCTTGTCGCCGGCATCCAGCAGAAGGCTCGTTCCCAGTTGCTGAGCAGTATAGGATCCGCCCTGATCGATCTTGCCGAGCCCGATGGCGCTGACGGGTCCGAATGTACTGGTGGCGACGTCATAGATCTGCAGCGCAACGACGATCTGGTTGCCGTTGGAATAGCTCGAGGCATAGTAGGTCTTGCCGCTGCCGGCCACGACCGTGAAAATGCTCTGGTTAGACGGGGTGAGCTGGTTCGCGGTGACGGTCAGCGTGCCGCCGCTGTAGATGCCGCCACCGGGCCCCGCGGTATCACCGATGACCCAGCATTCCGTTCCGGCGTAACCGGAGACGTTGACGTTGTACTGCGAAGCCGTGATGTAGATGTTCGTGCCGTCGACCGACACCATCGGGCGGTCGGACGAGGTCAACTGATTGTTGATCGTGAGAGACGTGTTCAACGAGGCGAAATACCAGCCGTCGTTCGGATTGGAGTCCCTGGACACCGCAATGTCGATATTGCTTATCGTGTGACCGGACGCGCTATTGTCCATCACCACGATGTAACGCTGATTGATGCTGTCGTAGACGCAGCGCGGATGGTTCAAGGAGCTGGTCGCGGTCGCCCCGAGCGGCGAGAAGAAGTTGTAGACCGATTGCATCGCTGGCGATCCGCCAGCGAGGTTCGTCCATTCGATCCGCGACCCCTCCGCCATGACGATGTTATTCGGCCCGACCGCGAGACCATTTTGCGGCGGATAGGTCGACGTAACCGAAATGCCGGAGAATTGCGTCTCGATCTCCGACGTACTGGACGCGGCCGTTACTGTTACGGCGTAGAGAGCCGACAGCGTGCTCGCATTTCCCGCAGCATCAATGGCCTTCGCCGTGATGTTGTGCGTTCCGCTTGCGAGCGTTGATGTCGTGATGCCAAACGCTCCGGTTGTGGCATTCGCGGGACCTGTGCCAAGCACGGTGGTGCCGTTGGTATCGTAGAGCGTTACATCGTAGAGCGTTACGATGCTTCCGGCCTCCGCGGTGCCATCAATTTTGACTTGTGTGAAGCTCGTGATCCCATCGCCCTGGGTGCCGCTGTCGGTCGTGGCATCGAGCGACAGGCCCGTTGGCGCTGCAGGCGCCGCTGTATCCATCCTCACCGCATAGGCGGTTGACGCCACGCCGGTATTACCGGCTGCGTCAGTCGCTTTCGCGCTGATGCTGTGCGTGCCGTCCGACAGCGCCGAGGTTGTGATGCTGAATGCACCGGTCGTGGCATTTGCCGTGCCGGTGCCGAGCACGGTGGTGGGCATCGAGCGACAGGCCGGTGGGGGCTGGTGGCGCATTGCCATTGATGGTTATTGAATATGCAACTGAAGCAGGACCAATATTGCCTGCGGTGTCAGCCGCCTTTGCCGTAATGGCGTGCGTGCCATTTGAAAGTACTGACGTGACGATGCCGAATGCGCCTGTCGTGGCATCGGCCGTTCCCGTTCCGAGTACCGTCGTGCCATTGCTGTCGTACAGCGTCACCGCACTGCCAGGTTCGGCGGTGCCATCAATTTTGACTTGTGTGAAGCTCGTGATCCCATCGCCCTGGGTGCCGCTGTCGGTCGTGGCATCGAGCGACAGGCCCGTTGGCGCTGCAGGCGCCGCTGTATCCATCCTCACCGCATAGGGGGTTGACGCCACGCCGGTATTACCGGCTGCGTCAGTCGCTTTCGCGCTGATGCTGTGCGTGCCGTCCGACAGCGCCGAGGTTGTGATGCTGAATGCACCGGTCGTGGCATTTGCCGTGCCGGTGCCGAGCACGGTGGTGCCGCTGTATCCACTCTCACCGCATAAGCGGTCGATGCTGCGCCGGTATTGCCCGCTGCGTCGGTCGCCTTGGCGCTGATGCTATGCGTTCCATCTGACAGCGCCGAGGTTGTGATGCTGAACGCACCGGTCGTGGCATTTGCCGTGCCGGTGCCGAGCACGGTGGTGCGGTCCGTGTCGTAGAGCGTTACCGTGCTGCCGGCCTCGGCGGTGCCGTCGATCTTAGCTTGCGAGACATTGGTGATCCCGTCACCCTTCGCGCCGCTGTCCGTCGCGGTGTCGAGCCCGAGGCCGGTCGGCGCCGCTGGCGCCGCGGTGTCGATTTGCAGGACACCGGCCGGATTGTAATTGGTGGCGCCTGACAGGTCGGCGGCGTTGCCAACTCCGTCCCGGATGGTCGCGCCGTTCAGGTTCAGAGCCGACACAGTCAAGTCCGATGTATTCTGACCGGAGGCGACGGTATAGCTGAAGGCGATCGCGCTGGTGCCCGAGCCCCCGGAATAAGTGGCGCTGCCGCCATCGTTGAGCGTGAGCATCGGTGTGCCCGCCGTGGTGTCGATCGTGACAGCCGAGCTGAAATTGACAGTCAGCGTGACCACCTTGCCTGCGTTTAAATCGCCGGTGCCGCCACTGATGCCGAGGCCGGAGGTCACGATCGACCCCACCGTGGTTGAGCTGGAGGACTTAACCTCGATCTGTGCGACGGAGGTCTGCCACCAGCCGGTGGCGACATATTCGTTGGAGATCCAGAACGAGTTCGGATTGTTGGGACCGACGGTGGCCGAGGAATTGATGCCCCAACGTTGCACGCTGGAGCCGTTGCCCGAGTCGAAGAAGCCGGTGCTCGCCTGATACAGAATTGGCGCGCTGAAGGAGCCAACCGGATCATTGGCTCCGTGAAAGACGTAATAGTCCCCCGGATACATGTTGGGGCCGCTGGCGGTGAAATTGATGATGACGTCCCCTGCCCCGTCAACGGCGATCGAGGCGTTGAAGGTCGCGACATTGCTGCCGAGCGACGCGCCGGAAATGTCGCCCTGCGCCACCAGGGTTGGGCTGTTCGGATTGCTGATGTCGATCTTGAACCAGTGCACCAGCGGCACACTTGATCCGATCGGCTTCTCCTCGGTGACGCCATAGAGAAAGCCGTTGGCGTAGGCGAGATTCTGGATCCGCTTGTCGCCGGCATCCAGCAGAAGGCTCGTTCCCAGTTGCTGAGCAGTATAGGATCCGCCCTGATCGATCTTGCCGAGCCCGATGGTGCTGATGGGTCCGAATGTACTGGTGGCGACGTCATAGATCTGCAGCGCAACGACGATCTGGCTGCCGTTGGAATAGCTCGAGGCATAATAGGTCTTGCCGTTGTTGCCGGCTACGACCGAGAAGACGCCCTGGCTAGACGGGACGAGCTCGTTCGCGGTGACGGTCAGCGTACCGCCGTTGTAGATGCCGCCACCGGCTCCCGCGGTATCACCGATGACCCAGCATTCCGTTCCGGCGGAACCCTGCGACGCCGTGATGTAGAGATTTGTGCCGTCGACCGACAGCATCGGGCGGTCAGAAGCAGTCAATTGGCCATTGATCGTCAGCGACGTGTTCAACGAGGCGAAATACCAGCCGTCGTTCGGATTGGAGTCCTTGGACACCGCAATGTCGATGGCGCTGATGCCGCCGGACGCGCCATATTCCATTATCACGATGTAGCGCTGATTGATTGGGTCGTAGACGCAGCGCTGATCGTACAAGCCCCCCGTCGGCGAGAGTGACGAGAAGAAGTCGTAGGTCGATTGCAGCGTCGGCGATCCGCCGGCGAGGTTCGTCCATTCGATCCGCGACCCCTCCACCATGACGATGTTGTTCGGCCCCACGGCAAGACCATTATGCGGCGGATAGGTGGTTGTGACGGAAGGGCCGGAAAATTCAGTGTCAATTTGCGAAGATGAGCTCATCTCGCGCTCCTGCATCTGCAAGGCTACGGTCGTTGGTATTCAGCAGCCCGTCATCATCCCGGGCTTGCCGGCCGGCGCGGTCCTGGAAAGGGCGAGCACGGCAAGCGCGCCGCAGCCCAGGCTGGACCATCCATTTCGATGCACATGCGTGAATGCGGCGCAATCGCGCGAATGCTGCGGCCAGTGTTTCGGGGGTCGTCCGGCGCGGCAAAGGCGGAGGGGTTGGTGCTCGGCTGCGCAATCCCTGGAACCGCGAGACGGCCGAAGCAGGCCGATGTAGTGGGAGCGCAGGATCGGGATCGAAGCGAGCAATGGATAGGTCCGGTCAGTGAGCCGTCCGAGTTGGTGCGCTACGAGCGGCAGGAGACTGCTGGGCTCGAGCTGTAACTCAAATGATGGGAAGAGCTCGCGAATCCGCGACTTCGTCATCGCCCTTATGGCTGGATTCCACGGGTTCGGATAGCGCATGTCGTACCAGACAACCACACCACGGCTCGTCAGGACGCGCCCTATATTCTGCGCTACGCTCCTGGCCATCGCGACATCAAGAATCGAAGAAAACACCGTGAAGACCAACACCAGGTCGAACCAGTCATCCGGAAAGGAGAGTTGCTCGGCGTTCCCTTCGAGGAAGGTGAAGGCTGGAAAGGTCTCGCGAGCGATTCTGATACGATTAGGTAAGAGGTCGACCCCATATAGATCCCCAGGCTTCACCCCTCGCTCGTGGAACCAGCCTAACAGGCCGCCGTGCCCGCACCCGACGTCGAGGACCCTGCACTGCGACAAGGGGTGCTGGAATCGCTCGGTCAGAATGCGCTCCAACGTATCGTTACGCTCCCGCAGCAGCCGTTGGCGCCCTGGGTTGCCCTCATTCGACTTATGCGTTCGCTCCCGCTCCGCGTAGGCCGACCGAATCCGACGGACCTCGTTGCTGGAGTGATCGGTGTGGACCCCAATGTTTTCGGTCATGATACGCATCCTACGTTTCGCCCGAGAGGCGCGATCAAGCGCTGAGCGGCCTCCTTGGTTAAGTGGTGCAGAGCCAGGGGCTCAACTGGAGCAGCCGACAGGATGTGGTCCAGGATTCTCTCTGCCTCGGGCAACCGTCCTCCTTCCGAGAATTCGCCGGCGGTCCTGGAAAGGGCGAGCACGGCGAGTGGGCCGCGCCACAGGGCAACTCGCATACGACTGGGAGGGGCCATCATGTGATGAAGTCTCTCTGCCGGCGGACCTGCTTGTCGGAAAGGCGGCAACGCCACCACTCGACCGTGCTTTCCAACCCCTCCCGCAGCGTGACCTGCGGTGACCATCCAGTCGCACGTACGAAGCGGGTGCAATCGGCGAGCAGCGCTCGTACTTCCGAATTCGGTGGTCGCAGGCGCTTGTCCTCCTGAAGCACAGGCTTGCGGCTGGATGTCAGGTCGATGATGAGGTCGATCAGATCGCCGACCATGATCGCGCGCTGACTGCCAGCATTATATGCCTGGCCGAATTCTATGCTTTCGGCGAGTCCGGCAGCCAGGAACGCTGCAGCAGTATCGGTAACGAACGTCAGATCGCGCACGGTCGTCGCGTCGCCAACCATGATCGCGGGGCATGAAGGATCGAGCGCCTGTCGGATAATGGTGCCGATGATCGCTCTTTCACTTTGTCGTGGCCCGAACGTATTGAATGGCCTGAGGATTACGACTGGTACGCCGAACGACCTGGCGAATGCCTCCGCCATCATATCCGCGGCTATTTTGGAAGCTGAGTACGGCGATTGTCCCTGAAGCGGATGGGATTCATCGATCGGCATTGTCAGCGCGGTGCCGTACACTTCGCTCGTCGATGTCTGCACTATCCGCTCGGTACCGTGTTGCCGCGCCGCTTCGAGAACGTTCAAGGTGCCGAGCACGTTCGTTTCCACATAAGATTGCGGCGCGACGTACGAATAGGGAATCGCGATCAGTGCCGCGAGATGAAAAACGATTTCGTGGCCGTGCACGAGGCGACCGATGAAAGCCGCATCGCGGACGTCGCCACGGACGAGATTGACTTTCCCTCGGATCGACTCCGGCAGATCGTCCAGCCAACCATGGCTATCGAAGGAATTGTATTGGGCAAGAGCGGTAACTTCGGCTCCCGCCGAAACAAGAGCTTCTGTCAGGTGCGAGCCAATGAAACCGTCCGCGCCTGTTATGAGGATCTTGGCACCAAGGTAGCTCATAGCCATCGTTCGCCCGCCTCATTTTCTGATTTCGTTTGCCTTACCTCCAAGAGCCGTTTCGGTCCGCGACCCTGCCGCGATCGCCCACGCTCCTCGAAGAATCCAGCCAAGATCGGAAACAAGTGTTCGGCGCGAGAAATAGGCGAGGTCGATTTCCGCTTTGGCCGGGAACAGAACTTGCCGATAGAACTCCACCACAGGGACACCGGCGGGGTAGAGCTTGCTTTCATGTCGAAACATGACCTGACACGGCCCAAAAATACCGGGCTTGTGCTCGTGAATCTTCTCGAACCCGTTGCGGTAACAGTCGGAGAAAGCAAGCGACTCGGGCCTTGGTCCCACGAGCGACATGTCACCACGCAAAACGTTCCAGAGTTGTGGCAACTCGTCCAGCTTGCTTACGGCGAGGACGCGGCCGATCATTGTTAGACGACCGTCTCCTTCGACGGTCAGCGGACATCCGTCGCTGCCGCAATCCGGTCCGAATTTGCGAAATTTGTACATCCGGAACGGCCGTCCATTCAGCCCAAGGCGAAGCTGCGAGAACAGGATGGGTCTTCCGCCTTCGATCCATATTGCAAGCGTCACAATCGGCATCACGGGCGCAAGAACGGATACCGCCACACCTGCACCCAGAATATCGAGGGCACGCCGCAAGCCGACGTGCATCCCGAGCGATGGCCCGGAGAGCTGGTCCGCTGCGTCGCGCATGGTCATGCGATTGCCTCCACCGGGAGCTCCGCACCCAGCGCGGCTGCAAGAGAATTCACGACGAGTTCGACGGTGGCCGGGGTCATCCGGGGATGGAGAGGTAGCGTGAGCTCCCGTCGGGCAAATTCCTCGGTTCGCGGCAAATGAGAATCCGGGTAGAGGTCGTTGTAAAACGTCAGGCGATGTGCAGGGGGATAATGAACGGTGGTTTGAATACCTAGCTTGCGCAGCCGATCGACGACGGTCTGCCGCCTGATTGAGGTCGGAAGCGCAACCGGCATCAGATGATGCGCCGATGGCCATGGATTCGTGAATGGCACCATTACCGATGGGCAACGCTCCGCAATGAGCTGGCGATACCGCAGCGACAGACGTCGCCTAGTGTCATTCCATTCCGGCAATCTTTTTAGCTGTACGAGGCCAAGGGCAGCCCGCAGCTCGTCCATACGGTAGTTGAATCCAAGCATCGTCACATCGTAATCCGCACTGCGACTGTCGAGGCGCTGCCGCGTGCCGCTCGTCATGCCATGAGACCGTGCTCGCCTGATGGTTTCCCTCAATGAGCGGCTGCGTGCAATGATTGCGCCTCCCTCAGCAGTCGTCATGTTCTTGTTGCCATAAAAGCTGAATGCTGCCGCCTCGCCGAAGGTCCCGGCGGCTGGCAGCCCCGGCGCGTGCGCAGCGTCCTCGATCAAGAGCAAGCCCTTGCGGCGAGCAAAGGACTGCCAGGCGTCACGATGCGCCAGATAGCCGCCAAAATGTACAATAATGACGGCTTTGGTTCTCGCGGTGCACTTGGCTTCAGCCTCATCCAACGACATCAAAGGAACTTCCGGCGACTCGATATCGACGAAGACCGGCCGTGCTCCCACATAGAGCACGCTGTTGGCAGTGGCGACGAACGTCAGCGATGGAACAAGAACTTCATCGCCTGGTCCAATGCCAAGTCCGTGCAGGATTAGGTGGAGGGCTGAGGTGCAGGAGCTGACGGCGATCGAATCCTCGGCCTCGTGCAGGCGGGCGAATGCCTGCTCAAATTCCTGGACCCGGTCTCCCATCGTAACCCAGCCGCTCTCGATTACTGCGGCTAGAGCTTCTTTCTCCTCCGCCCCCAAAATTGGCTCTGATACCAATAGCATGTGTTAGTCTCCAATCCCGACCTCAGCGAAATGTTGAATTGGCCAAAGCAATCACCGCGACATGCGGCATTGCTTCAAGCAGCGATGGTGGGCGTGAATGCGGGCGACTGCTCGTCCCAAGCGACATCCTGAGCTTTGACGAAGTCATCCACCCGGCCTATGTCGAGCCACATGCCGTTGTGCTTGAACACGTTCACAGGTGTGTCGTCCTCCAGCATCTGGTACATCAAATCGTCGAAGCCGAATGGAACGCCCGACGGGATGCGTTCGAGTACTGAGGGATCCATGCAGTAGATACCCATGCTGACGAGATGCGACAGTTCAGGCTTCTCGCGAAATTCGGTCACACGTCCGTCAGTCTCGTCGATCACTCCAAAGTCCATCTTGGTGGGTCGGGTGGCGGTGGCGATAGTGAGGGTCCCGTGATGCCGTCGATGACAGTTCACGAACTGGTTGAGGCTGAGATCGGTAAGTACGTCGCCGTTAAGAACCAAGAACGGCGCGTCGAGGTGTTCGTGCAGGAGTGACAACGGACCCATCGTTCCAAGCGGTTCGACCTCCTGCGTGTACGTGATCCGCATGTTCCACTGACTACCGTCGCCGCAAACGCTGCGAATGAGGTGACCCAGGTATCCAGTCGTGATGAAAACGTCTTTAATCCCGTTTCGTCTGAGCCATTTGAGCAAAAGCTCCAGCACAGGTCGCGACCCGATCGGCATAAGTGGTTTCGGTAAAATGGATGTGTGTGGGCGCAAACGCATGCCCCTTCCGCCGCACTGGATAACAGCTTTCATTTGATCCTCCCGTACTACTAAAAGCGGCGAAAGTTCGCACCTCAAGCTCACTTCTACGGCGCTTGACGGCCGAGCTTACCGTCGCCGGCGCTCCGCCTACACGACTAAACCGTGTTATGATCAGCAATCGCTACAGGGCGTACGTCATTGTTAGGGATGCCCAAAAGTAGGTAGACATCCTTT
>WNFC01033177.1_pt1 | contig 10747 bp, 9 predicted proteins | sample 5400541 | NCBI WGS metagenome assembly WNFC01 (sample SAMN13153342, study PRJNA577476) | soil metagenome | isolation source: 120 cm saprolite under Douglas fir tree site 2 hole 2 replicate 1 | place: USA:California | collected 2015-04-18
CCGAGGGAAGGGTTTTCTTTCGCGACCAGTTTTATCGATGTCGTGGCTATCCAATTTGGATGTTGTGCCGCCGAGCCCGTCTGCCTAACAATCCGTAGGATTAGGAGAATGCCATGGCCACCGCCACATCTTTACTCCACACTGATTGGCGCCAGGAGTGGTTCGAAATCGAAGACGCCACCTATTTGAATTTGGCTGCGCAAAGTCCCATGCCAAAGGTGGCGCACCGTGCTGTTCAAGCCGCCATTGAATGGAAGAAATTTCCTCATCGCATCGCCGATTCCGCGTACTTCGACGTACCCAATCGCATTCGCGCCTCGGTTGCGAAACTGATCGGCGGCAAGCCTGAAGAAGTCGCGCTCACCACCGGCGCGAGCACCGGAATGTCCGCCGTCGCCTACGGACTTTCCTGGAAGCCCGGCGATGAAATTCTTACCGCCAAGGGCGAGTTCCCCGTGCAATACGCTACGTGGAAACCGATGGAAGCACGCGAAGGCATCGTGATGAAAGTTGTTGCGCCGCGCGAGCGCTTCATCACCGCCGATGACTTTCTCGCCGCCATCACGCCAAAAACGCGACTGGTTTCCGTCAGCCTCGTGCGTTTCGATGACGGCGTGTTGCTCGACGCGGCGCGCATCGCCGCTGCGTGTCATGCGCAGGGCGCGCTCCTGCTCCTCGACGTCAGCCAGGCCTGCGGCGCCGTGCCTCTCAATGTCGACGCACTCGGAGCCGATTTCCTGGTTTGCGCCGGATACAAATGGCTGCTCAGCCCCTACGGCACTGGATTTTTCTGGGCCAGAAACGAACACACCGACAAAATGCGTCCCGGCCCTTTCTACTGGGCCGCCGCTAAAGGCGCGGAAAATTTTAGTTCTCTGTCGTGCGAAGATCCCAAGCCCGTGCGCGGCGCCCGACGTTGGGACATGGCCGAGACTTCCAACTACTTCAACTTCGCGGCCATGGATGCCTCACTGCAATTTGTCCTGCAGCTAGGCCCCGAAACGGTCGAAGCACATAACCGCAAACTCATCGATCTCCTATTCGAACGTTTGCCAAAAGACCGCTGCGTCCCCGCCAGCCCGCTCGATTCCGCACATCGCGGCCCGTACGGATGCTTCGCCGCGCGCACGCCGGAACGTACCGCGGAGCTTTATCAAAAATTGGTCAAAGAGAAAATCATCACCAGCCTACGCGAAGGCAATATTCGTGTCTCCCCACATGTATATAATACCGAGCGGGACATCGATCGCTTGATCGCCACTATCACCGTATGACTTCGTCAGAAAAATGGCCGCGCGTCGCGGTCGTCGGCGCCGGCGCCGTCGGCGGTTACTTCGGCGGGATGCTCGCGCGCGCTGGCGCGCCCGTAGTCATGATTGGGCGCCCAGCGTTCGTGGAAGCCGTTCGAAGGAATGGGCTGCTGCTGGACACATTACAATTTAAGGAAACCGTGCGCGTGGAAGCGTCCACCGAACTGGAAGCCGCGCGCGGCGCCGACGTTGTCCTCTTCTGCGTGAAGACCATCGACACCGAAGCGACGGCGCGCGCGCTCGCGCCGCTGATGTCCTCGCCGGCGACGCTGGCGAGCTTGCAGAACGGCGTGGACAACACCGAAAAAATTCGTGATGCCGGCATCGACGCGCTCAGCGCCGTCGTCTACGTTGCCGCTTCGGTTCCGGAACCGGCGCGCGTCAAACATGTAGGCCGCGGCGATCTCGTGGTGGGTCCACGCAACGTGCGCGCGGAAAAGTTCGCGGCGCTTTTTGAGCGCGCCGGAGTGCCCTGCCGCATTTCAGACAATATCGATGGCGAGCTGTGGACCAAGCTGATCTGGAATTGCGCGTTAAACGCCATCTCCGCGCTCGGCCGCGCCAGATATGGTCAGATTGCCGCGAGCGAGGATGCCCGCAAAGTGGTCGAGAACGTCGTGGATGAGGTTCTTGCCGTCGCCGCTGCCGCGCGCATCCATTTGCCCTGCGTCGAAGATCTCAAAGCTGGCTTGGCCGGAGCGCTCAAGATCGCCACGCAGATGTTGGGCGCGATTTCCTCCACCGGGCAGGACCTGATGCGCGGCAAGCGCACCGAAATCGATTCCCTCAATGGCTACATCGCCAAGCGCGGCGCGGAGCTCGGCGTGCCGACGCCGGTCAATCACGCCCTATACACGTTAGTGAAGCTAGCTGAAGAAAGTAATGAAGCAGCAGCAGAAAAAAGAGGCGCCGCGGTAACCAAGTAACGCGGTAAGTGGCTTGCTCGTCTTTACCCTACTACTTAAAGTCCGCCGGCAATCGAAATGGAATGTGCACAATCGCCTCCAACTCCACGGCGGTGCCCTGCTTCGCCGCCGGCCGGAATTTCCACTGACCAAGCGCGCTCATAGCGTTGGCGTCCAGCCGTTCGTCAATCCCGCGCACCAACTGGATGCTGTCCACTGAGCCGTCGCGGCGAATCACGGCGTACAGCACCACTTCGCCCTCCACGCGCTCGCTGACCAGGGTCGGCGGATATTTCGGATCCACTTTTTTCAGCGGCACCGGCCCGGATAAATCGCCGGAGGCGATGCGCGGCCCGTCCGCACTGCCGCGCAGCTCGGAAAAATTGAGAATCCAACTTCCCGTCGCGCTATTTAAATTGGGCATGTTTACAAAGAGCGTGTACACCTTTTTCGACGCAAAAATCATTTCTGGCTTGGCGCCGGGCGGCAACGAGGCAAAATCCGGCGGACCGGTGCGCTCGGCCACGTCTTCGCTCTCACCTCTCGGATCTGGGCGGGTAATCAATTTGTGCGACGGCGCGCTGATTTTGCCTGCGCCCAGACCGGATGTGCCCGAGCCCGCAGGTGGATTCCCGCCGCTGATGCTGATTCCCACCGCGCTTTTTCCCGCGCCATTCCCTGGATCCGCCGTGGCGTTTGAGTTTGCCGCCCCATTAGGCATGCCTCCGGGCGCGCCGGGTTGCTTGCCCTCCGGGGAGACGGAGACGCGCGCGGCGAGGTTGCCTTCCGGCGGCTGCACCGGCGCGGGCGGAGCAGGATTCGCCGATAGCGCGATCAAAGCATTGGCGCTGCCGTTGGCTGCCGTGAGTTGCGTTCCGGCAACTTCGGGGGCTGGCTCCGGTTCACCCGATTGCGTTCGCTGCGCTAGGCGAGGTGCCGCACCGGCATTCAATTCCAGCTTCGGACGCGCAGGTCCGTTTTGCGCAGCGGGCAGATTCATTTCGGCGATGCGCTGCTCCAAATTTGGAGCAGCGAGTGGCGCGGGCGACTTAGCCGCGGCGGTTTTTTCGTGCGGGCGCAGCTTCTTGAGCATTTCTTCGGTGATCTGCAGACGCGGCTTGGCCGGTCCGGCTAACTTCTGGAATTGCACGATATTGGGCAAGTTCGGAAGCAGCTTGGGCGGCTCAAAAGGCGCCTTGGGATTGATCAGCGTCTGACGCGGGTGCGTGGGACGGACAGGGTCGGTAAAGATACGCTGCCGGGGGTGATACGCGGCGGCGCCCCGAGGAGTTGGCGGCACGTCCGGCTTGGCTTTTTCAGGCACTCTACGTTTCACTCGCGCAATTTCCAGCAAAGGCAAATCCTCGATCGGCCCGGACCAGGTCAATTCGACGTTCTGAAACGCAGGATTGCGATGCGGCATGCCGGTCAGAAGCGAGAACGGCAGCGCCAGGAAGGCGGCGTGCCAGAGTGCCGCGGCAATCACCGCACGTTTTGGAACTCGCCCTTCCACCCAACTGTCGCGGAACGCGCTGGCGTGCAGAAAACCCTTTGCGACCGAGGGGCCGAACAGTGCAGCGACGCTGCTCAGCGTGCCCTGGTGAAAGTCGCCCCAGGCGATCCCCAAGTTCGGCTCCAATTGACCGTCGGGCAGACGGTTTGGCGGGGGCGGCGCGACATCGCGGGGCGGCGACGGCGGCGGCGCCTGCCCCAGAAGGTCGATCGCATTCTGGATGCGGTTGAATTCCATGAAGGGTCCAGTATACCGCGCCCGAATGAGACGCCAAGCAGCGCAGATAAGCCTCAAGACCACGCGACGGCCCTGGGGCGATGGGGTTCCGGGATTTCAGCAGCTAGGCGGCGAAGGGGATTTCCTCGCCTTCAGTGGCTTGCCACTCGAAGAAGCTCAATGCGGCATCGCCTTGTCGTAAGACTCGTGTTTGCAGCAGTTTCCCAAAGTGCTGAGGGAGCTCAAGTGTTCGGCGATGCTCCGCGATGACAAGGCTGCCAGGCGCGAGAAACCGGGCGGAGCCGAGGAAGCCAAGGACCCGGGCGTACTGTTCCGCGTTCGCATAGGGAGGATCGAGAAACACAAAACCCACCGGCTCGTCCGTAGGCTTGTGCTCTGCCGCCAATTTCTCCAAACCGCGGACCGCGTCGGCCGACACGACGCGCACTCCGGTCTCGACTCCGAGGGACTCGAGATTGCGCCGGATGAGGGCCACAGCGGGAGCGTGATTCTCGATGAACAGGACATCGACGGCGCCGCGGCTCAGGGCTTCGATGCCCACGGCTCCAGTGCCAGCAAAGGCATCGACGAAGCGTGAGCCGCTGACTCGGTCGCCGAGGACATTGAACAGGGTTTCGCGCAGCCGGTCGCTGGTAGGACGGAGCGCCAGGCCCTTGAGGCTTTTCAAGATGCGGCTGCGATATTTTCCGGCGATGACGCGCATGGATGCAATTGTTAGTTATCAGTTCTTGGTTTTTAGTCAAGCGGGAAGAAGAATCACACCCCCAAGGCGAAGCAGCAAAGCGTCAAAGCGGCAGCAGGCTTCCGCACTCCAAACGGAACTCAGCCCACTTTCGCCAAATGATATCGCCGCTGCCATTCGCCGGGGAGTACTAGCAAGACGCGCTGCAAAGCTGCAGAGTGCGCCGGATCGTCGGCGAGCGCAAAGGCCTCGCGGCGGGCTCGCTCGAGGAGCTCGCGGTCGCGCAGCGGATTGGCGATGTGGAAGCCGAGGGCGCCGGACTGGCGGGTGCCGAAAAATTCGCCGGGGCCGCGCAGCTCCAAATCGGTTTCGGCGATTTCGAAGCCGTTGGAGGTGCGCGCCATAGTTTCGAGGCGGGCGCGTGCTTCGTCGGTCATGCGGACAGGGCCGACGAGAACGCAGTGGGATTTCTGCGCGCCGCGGCCAATGCGTCCGCGAAGCTGATGCAACTGCGAGAGGCCGAAGCGCTCGGCGTGTTCGATGACCATCACGGTGGCGTTGGCCACGTCCACGCCGACTTCGACTACCGTGGTGGCGACGAGGACTTGCACCTCGTTTTTGCGAAAGCGCTGCATGACCTCGTCTTTTTCTTCGCTGGACAATCGGCCGTGCAGAAGCCCGACTTTGATCTTGGGAAAAACTTCCTGGGACAGCCGCTGGTATTCATCGATGGCGGCTTTGAGCTCGAGCTTAGATTCTTCGATCACCGGATAAATGATGTAGGCTTGGTGCCCGGCTTCAACTTCGCGGCGCACGCCGCCCCACACGCCAGGGAGATGACGCTCGGTGGTGAGGTGCGTTTCGATGGGCGTGCGGCCGGGGGGGAGTTCGTCGAGGACGGAAACGTCGAGGTCGCCGTAGAGCGTGAGTGCGAGAGTGCGCGGGATGGGCGTTGCGGTGAGAACAAGCACGTGAGGGGCGTGGCCGTGGGCGGCAGCTTTGTCCATGAGGCGCTTGCGCTGCAACACGCCGAAGCGGTGTTGTTCGTCGATGGCCACGAAGCCGAGGCGTGCAAATTGCACACTTTCTTCGATCAAGGCGTGTGTGCCAGCCGCCGCGCTCGAGAATGCGTCGCGCGGAAAGAAAATGCTGCACGGCGAGAATTTCCGTTGGCGCCATCAGCGCGGCTTGGCAGCCGTTTTCGATGGCGATGACCGCGGCTTGCAGAGCGACGATGGTCTTTCCGCTCCCCACGTCGCCTTGCAACAGCCGGTTCATAGGCGCCGGCTTTTCGAGATCGGCGGCGATTTCCGCCAACACCCGCTTCTGCGCCGCGGTGGGCTTGAACGGCAGAATGCGTTTCAGCGCTTCGCGAACATTTTCCTCCCGTAGCCGAAAGGCAATGGCATTTTCCTTGCGCGTGGCGAGGCGGTCGAGCGCCAGGCTGAGCTGGTAAAGGAAAAACTCTTCGAAGATGAGCCGTTGCTGCGCCGGGGAACGAAAAGCGTTCAGCGCCTCGAGAGACTCATCCGCGGGAGGAAAATGCGTCAGCGCCAGGGCTTGGTGACGCGAGGGGTAACCGAGGCGCAAGCGCAACTCCTCCGGCACCACGTCCGGCATGCGCGGATCGAGCGACTGCAGCGCGGTGTAGATGGTGCGGCGAATGGAGCGGGAACCAAAGGTGGCGATGGCTTCGTAGATCGGCACGATGCGGCCGACCTCGGTGGAGTCGATTTCCTCACGGGCAGCGGATTTATCCGCGGCGTGCGCGGCGGCGGAGTGATCGACGCTGCTGAGCAGCTCGATTTGCGGATTCACCATCTCGAGGCGCGCGGGACGCATTTTGTCGATTTCTGCTTTCCCGTGCAGCACCAGGAGTTGGCCTTGCTTCAGCCGGCCTTCGAGATAGCCGCCGTGAAAGAATTTGCAGGGGAGGAGGCCTGTAGGATCCTGCACCAGCAAATGGTAAATGGTGTCGCGGCCGCGCGGTGTGCGCACGGCTTGGCCGCTCATCACGCGCGCGCGGATGGTGTAAACGCCGTCGGGCTGAATGTCCTTGATGTTGCTGAAATGGATGCGTCTTCATAACGGAAGGGCAAGTAAAGGAGCAGGTCCTCGAGGGTAAAGATCCCACGCTTGGCGAGCAATTCCGCGCGCTGCGGGCCGACACCTTTAATCATGCGGACTTCGGTGGTCAGGGTGAGAGGCATCGATAGTTCATTTATACCATCGGCGCAGAGGCGCCCGCCAAAGCCGGCGGCCGCTACAGTTGCATGCACGCTGACCTCGTCGAAACGGAAGGTTACTTGCTTGTGTGGCACGCGTATTTATAGAGTGGGGCGGACATATTTGCGGAGGATTGTGTGCCTAGCGAGCGGATGAGCGGGTCGGACAAACGGGCGCTGCTGTTGTGGGTCGCGCTTGGGATCGTCGGGACAAACGGGCGCTGCTGTTGTGGGTCGCGCTTGGGATCGTCGGGACGATATTTGCTTACAAGTATTTTTTCCGGGCGTTCCCAGAAGCTTCGGTGGACTTCCGCGTATCGCGCAGCGAGGCTCTGCAGCGAGCGCAAAGTTTTGTCACGGGTCTGGGTGAGAACGTCAGCGGATACCGCTCGGCAATCGTTTTCGACGTCGACGACAACGCCAAGACCTACCTGGAGCGCGAACTCGGGCTGAAACAGGCCAACCAGATGATGTCTTCGCAGCTCAACATCTGGTATTGGGACGTGCGCTTCTTCCGACCGCAGCAGGAAGAGGAATTTCTCGTTCGCGTCAGCCCGGCGGGGAATATCGTCGGGTACAGCCACAAGATTGAAGAGGCGCGTGCGGGCACCGCGCTCGATCGCGCCGCCGCCCAGAAAAGGGCGCGGGATTTTCTGGTGACTAGGCTGGGGCTCGACCTCAGCCAATGGGACTTCCTTCCTGAGGAAGCAAACTCCAACAAGCGCCCGAACCGCATGGATTGGTCCTTCACTTGGGAAAAGCACGGATTTCGCGCCAAAGATGCGCCGTACCGGTTGCAAGTCTCTTTGCAGGGAGATCGCATTGGGGGCAGCCAAGAGTTTTTGCAAGTTCCGGAGGCCTGGGAGCGGAGTTACCGGCGATTGCGCTCCGGCAATGACACGCTGACCCTGGCTTTCTTCCTTCCTTACATTTTGCTCCTCGGTGTCGCGGTATGGCTGGCGTTCCGGATGACGAACCAGGGGCAATCGTCATGGCGCGGGGCGATCATCCTCGGGTTGCTCGTCGCCGGCTTGCTTTTCCTGCAGAGCATCAATGATTGGCCGCTGTGGGGCGCCAGCTACGACACAAATGCTTCTTATCCGGGTTTTGTTCTGGCGAAAATTGGAATGGCAGTGGTCTTTGCGCTGCTGACGGCGCTGACCGTCACGCTGGTGCTGCCTGCGGCGGAACCGCTTTACCGCGCTTCCCAACCGGGGCGTTTGCGGCTTTCACCGGGAGCGGCGATCGGGCTGCTGGCTTCCACGAACGAGGAATTCACGTTTCGTTTGTTTGCGATCCCGTTTTTCACGCGCCTCACGGGCTCGCGATGGATTGCCGTGATCGTGCCGGCGTTCATGTGGAGCTTTCTGCACAGCAACTATCCGCAGGAGCCGCCATACATTCGCGGGATCGAGATCGGGCTGTTCGGAATTGTCGCCGGGCTGGTGATGCTGCGCTGGGGAATTCTCGCGACGCTCATTTGGCATTACACCGTGGACGCTTCGCTTGTGGGACTGTTCTTGGTGCGGTCCAACAGCTTGTATTTCAAAGCTTCGGGCGTCGTGGTGGCTTTAGCTGCGGCGGCGCCGCTTTTATTCGCGGCGGTCTCCTATCTTTCGCGGGGCGGGTTTGAGACGGTCGAAGACCTGCTCAATAGCGCGACTCCGGCTCCGGAAATATCGCTAGCCTCGACGCCGGAGGCTGTTTCTACAACGGCAACGGCGCGGCGCTATGAAGCTCTCTCCGCGGGGAAGCTCGCTGCCCTGGCAGTGTGCCTTATTATCGGCGCTCTGCTTGCGTGGCGGCTGAAACCAGAATCGATCGGCGACTATCTCAAGCTCACGGTGAACGCCCGCTCAGCGCAAGCGCGCGCGGATGTTCTTTTGCGCCAGCATGGGCGGGACCCGAAAACATACCGCCACGCGACGGTGCTGGCGAATACCACCGATCCCATCACCAATGAGTTTTTGCGCGAGCGTGTGGGCGTCGCGAAAATCAACGAAATTTTGGACAAGCAAGCGCCCGGAGCGCTGTGGCGCGCGCGTTACTTCCGCGACTCGCAGCCCGAAGAATATGCCGTGGTGCTCAAGCCGGACGGGTCGCTTCACGCGATTCGACACACCCTCGCCGAGGAGGCGCCCGGAGCTTCCCTAAGCAAAGAGGAGGCTGTGGCGCGCGCGGAGAAATTTTTACGCGAAGAGAAAAAGATGGACCTGAGCCAATGGTCGCTGGTGGAGTCGAACTCTGACAAGCGCCCGCACCGCACCGATCACATGCTCACCTGGCAGCAGAAAGCTCCGCTGGATGCCTCAAGCGCGTCCACGGCCAACTCGAGTGAGCATGCTTTCGCTCGTGTGGAATTGGTTGTCTTAGGAGATGAAGTCACCGATTACCGCACCTACATCAAAATTCCCGACGAGTGGCGGAGAAAGCACGAGGAGCTCACGTTAGGCCGCATCGTTTTTGGATACGCCATACCGATTCTTTTTGTTGTCGGAGTCGCGGCCACCGCACTGATTATTTTCCTGAAGAATCTGCGTTCCGAGGCGGCGCGTTCGATTCCGTGGAAACGTCTGGCGCTGTGGTCGCTATGGGGTCTCGGCGCGTACGCGCTGGTACTCGCCTGCGGGGACTTCCTGCCCAATGCGATGAATAACTACAGGACCGCAATCCCACTGAAAACTATGCTGGGGATCACCGCCATTAGCGCTCTGCTAGGAGCCTTGTTCTCCTATGGATTTCTGGCACTGCTGTTTGGCGCCGCGTGGTATTACGGGACGCGTGCGTTTGGGGAGGATCGCCTGCCTTCCTGGGCGGGCATGCCCGGCACGTACTATCGCGATGCGCTGTTCATAGGTCTTGGAGGAACAGCGGCCTGGGCCGGACTGGATGCGATTTCCAAATGGAGCTACCAGCATTGGCCTTCGGCGCACCAGGCGGCGGGAGCATCGTTCGGCGCGAACCTGGATTCTGCGATTCCCGCCGTTGCAATTATCGGCAACGCTTTGCGCGGCGGGCTGACGCTGACCGCGCTGGTCGCACTCGCGGCGACGTTCGTCGCCAGCGTGATCCGTCCGATCTGGATGCGCGCCGGCGTTTTTGCGCTCGCAGTTCTGACGCTCGGCGGCTTTGCGAGCAATTGGTCCGATCCGCTGGACGTAATCAAGAAAATGGTGATTGGCGCGATCTGGATCGTCGCGATCGACGTGACAATTCGCTACGTCATTCGCTTCAATGTCCTCGGGTATTTTTTGATTTTGGTGGGTTTGGCGTTGCTCGCCGGGGCCGGCGAACTGTTGCACCAGCCTGATCATTTTTATCGTGCGAACGCATATGGGGTAGTGATGGCATTGGTGGCGCTGTTCCTTTGGCCTTTATTCGCCTGGGGTCGGGGAACAACCTCCGCGCCAGCGGCAAGTTAGATCGAGTCTCCACTCGCCTGGGACCGAGCCACAGCCAGAAACAAAACAGGCGATCCGTGCGTTAATAGGAGAGAGGTGGCTGCTTACCCAGTTGGTCGAGGTCCGTCCAAATTGGGTGGTCCGCGCTGGCCCAGGTTCCACTCTCGTGCTATAAACCTGCGCTAAGGTGTTAGGGTCAAAGCCCTAACATCGAAAAGTGCGAAAAGAAAGCGAACATGCCACTTCGTCGATTGGCTTTGGCGACGGTGTTAGGCCGCGCCCCTGAAGGCGACGCCCCATTGGCTACGGTGGCTTCTTTGCCCCAGCTTGACGAGCGCTGCATCGTTTCGGAAGCGCAGGCCGGAAACCGCTTGGCGTTCGAGGAACTGGTCCGCCGCTACGACCGCGACGTGCTGCGCCTGGCGCTCAACCTCATGAAGCGTCCCGAGGACGCCCGCGATGTTTATCAAGAAG
>WNFC01009543.1_pt1 | contig 10746 bp, 8 predicted proteins | sample 5400541 | NCBI WGS metagenome assembly WNFC01 (sample SAMN13153342, study PRJNA577476) | soil metagenome | isolation source: 120 cm saprolite under Douglas fir tree site 2 hole 2 replicate 1 | place: USA:California | collected 2015-04-18
TGATTCTCGACTCGTGGGAGCGCTACGGACCGCTGTTCCGGAAGGTGGCCCCCTACACGGCGCCGGTGGCGGCGGAGCCGGCGGCGGAGGAGGAAGCGGCGACGGTGTGAGGTGTGCGGGCGTTGCACCGGCGCAACGCCAAGGCTCCGGTCCTCGATCGCAAGCGGCGGGGCGCGGGAATTGCGGCGGTCACGCAGCACCCCCCATGGTGGTCGCGAGCCCGCGCGTCGGCCTCGGCGCCTTCATCCTCAGTCTCGCGTTCGGCCTCGCCGCCTGCGGCGACACCAGCGGCCCGCGCGCGGGCCTGAATATCGTGTCGGGCGCCGGGGTGTCCGACACCGTGCTCTCGACCTTCAAGCCGCCGCTGACCGTCCAGCTCCTCGACGGGAATCGCCAACCGATGTCCGGCCAGACTGTGTACTTCAATACCAACGGCTTCGTGTTGGCGGCCCCGATCGACGACCCGGGGTTCGTGACCGACCGCCTGCCCGTGATCACCGACGCGAGCGGGGACGCATCCGTGTGGCTCGAGGCGAAGCAGTGGGCGGCGACCGGGAAGGTCGTCATTGTCGCACCGAGCGGCCAATCGGTGGACCTGTACTACACTGTGCTCCCCGGTGCACCGGCCCGTGTGCGTGCCGACCCGGTTGATACTGCGCTGTACGTCGGCGGCACCGTCACGTTCCGGCCCTACATAACGGATGCTTATACCAACCCTCTCAAAGTCGTGCCGACGTACCAGTACCAGAGCCTCAATGGTGCCCTTTCCATCACTGGGTCCGGCAAGGCCACGGGGGCGGCGATCGGTCGCGGATCTGTGTCGGTCAGTGCGATGGGGTTCACCGACACCGTGTGGGCAAGCGTTGTTCCGAAGGGTCGTATTGCGATCCAAGAGGCTTATATCGTGGCGACGAACCTCGACGGGTCAGCCTTCGACACGGTCCCCACACCATGGTCGGGGCGCCGCTCGCTCGACTGGTCGCAGGTGAACGGCACGTTCGTCTACGATGTCAACGCGTCTGATTATCGAAGTCTGATTTCACAGGACACCACCGGGCACGCCCGCACCGTCGTGCGGGACCCGCTCATGCGTAACGAATACTATCCGCGTTACGCGCACGACGGCTCCTACATCTACTTCACGGGCATCGACTCCCTCACCACGTGCTGGGGCGTGTGGCGCGTACACCCGGACGGCACGGCGCTCGAGCACATGGTCGCCGACACACTTGATTGCGGCCCCTACGCCTACCAATCGGGTCCCGCTCCGAACTACGCTTCCTCTCCTTCGCCCGACGGCACGCGCCTCGTGTACGTCGGTGGCAGGAACATCCCGTACGTCGGTGGCATCCTCCGCGTCCGAACCTTTGCGACTGGGGCCGACACGAGTCTCGGGGTCATTGGTGTCTTTCCTCGCTGGTCCCCCACGGGCGAATGGATCGCGTACGACAGCCTGGGGACCCTCATGTTGATCCGCCCGGATGGCACTGGCAATCAAGCGCTAGCCTTCCGCGGCGACGACGGTCTCGTCCGTGCCAGTTCGTGGTCGCCTGATGGTCAGTGGCTCGTCTACACTGGCTTCCCGTACTATGGCTGCCCCGATAGAACAGCTTGTTTCACCGGGCTGAAGATCGTGCAGGTAGCGACCGGGCTGAAGCTTCCATTGCCCTATACGGCTTGGTTAACCGACCCCACCTGGCAGCGTTGAGGCGCCGGCGAGGCCACAACCCCGCACCAGCGGTAGCTCCAGCCCATCCCGCAGCGCCTGCCAGCTCGCCTCGATGATGTTCTCCGAGCACCCCATGGTGCTCCACCGCTCCGCCCCACGCGCGGATTCGACCACCACCCGGGGCCTCGCGGCGGTGCCGAGGTGCTCGTCCACGATGCGCACCTTGTAGTCCACGAGGCGCACGGTCGCGAGCTCCGGATAGTGCGGCAGCAGCGCTTTGCGCACGGCATTGTCGAGGGCGTTCACGGGGCCCGCGCCCTCGGCGGCGGTATGGATCACCTCCCCGTCCACCCGTAGCTGCACCATCGCCTGTGCGGTCGTCTCGCCTCCGTTCCGCCCCTCGACGATCACGGTGAAGCCAAGCAGCTCGAACGGAGGCCGATAGTCGGCCGACGAGCGCCGCACCAGCATCTCGAACGACCCGTCCGCCGCTTCGAACTGCAACCCGGCGTGCTCCAGCTGCTTGATGTGCTGCAGCAACTCCTGGTCGTTAGCGCCGTCGCCGGACTCCAAGCCTAAGGCGTCGGCCCGCAGACGCACATTCTGCCGTCCCGACAGCTCGCTCACCACCACGCGCATCTCGTTCCCCACGAGCGCCGGATCGATGTGCTGATAACTCTCCGGCAGCTTCGCCACGGCCGCGACGTGGATGCCCCCCTTGTGGGCGAACGCGCTCGCGCCGACGTACGGCGCGTGCGCATCGGGATTCAGGTTCGCGACCGCCGCCACGAACAGCGCCACCTCCCTGAGGCGACGCAGCTGCTCGGGCGTCAGCACCGCACAGCCCAGTTTGAGCTGCAGCGTGGCGATGAGCGGGATCAGATCGAGATTGCCGCAGCGCTCGCCGTACCCGTTGATCGTGCCCTGGACATGCACGCACCCCGCACGCACCGCCGCCAGCGCGTTCGCCACGGCGAGGCCGCCGTCGTTGTGAGGATGGATACCGAGCGGCGTGCCGAGCTGATCGCGGACGGCGTGCACCCGCTGTTCCACGACCTCCGGGAGCTCCCCTCCATTCGTGTCGCACAGGACGATGCAGTCCGCCCCGGCACCGGCGGCCGCCCGCAACGTGGCGAGGGCATACTCGGCGTCGAGGCGGTAGCCGTCGAAGAAGTGCTCCGCGTCGTAGATCACCTCCCGGCCGAGCCGCTGGAAGTAGCCCACGCTCTCCGAGATCATGCGAAGGTTCTCGTCGCGGCTGGTCCCGAGCACACGCTCGACGTGCAGCGTTGAGCTCTTTCCGACGAGCGTCACCACCGGCGTCTCGGCTTCGAGCAGCGCGGTGAGATTCGGGTCATCTTCGCATCGGCCGTTGGCCCGCCGCGTCATCCCGAAGGCCGCGATTTTCGCGTGGCCGAGGGGCTCCTTGCGGATGCGACGGAAGAACTCGGCGTCCTTGGGGTTCGAGCCCGGCCAGCCGCCCTCAAGGTAGTGGATGCCCAGGTCATCCAGCCGCCGCGCGATCTTCACCTTGTCGTCGACCGAGAGCGACAGGCCCTCGCGCTGCGTGCCGTCCCGCAGAGTCGTGTCGTACAGGAACATATTCCTCGCCCCTCGCGTGCTTCCATCGGGATAACAAAAGCGGCGCGGCCTCTCGAGCTGCTCGAGAGGCCGCGCCGCGCATCATCGGGGTTCTGCAGTCCGTCAGCCGAGTGCCGCTACGCCGCCTCTCAGGAAGAGTCGGATGGTAATGCTCGCAAACGACAGGCTGACGCAACTAACGCTCATGCGTGTGATACTAACCCCCGGGCCGACTGGGTCAATCCCACGGGCTCCGCCCCCAGAAGCTCCCGGACCTGGACCACTTCACCGATCACCACGGTGGCGGGGGGCTCGAGTCGCTCCTCCGCGACCCGTGTGGCGAGCGTCGCGAGTGTGGCAACCACCGTCCGCTGGGCCGGCAGCGTACCGCTCGCGATGGCGGCGGCGGGCGTGTCGGGATCCGCGCCGTGCTCGACCATGCGGGCCGCAATCTCCGGCAAGGCCGAGAGTCCCATCAGCACCACCAAGGTCGGTACCCGCGCAAGCGCCTCCCAATCAAGGTTGGACACGCTGTCACACTCGTGCCCCGTGACCACGGCGAAGGCCGATGCGAGCCGCCGGTGGGTAACCGGTATCCCGGCCGCGGCCGGCACGGCGATCGCGGACGTCACACCGGGCACGACGTCGAACCGTACCCCGGCCGCGTGCAGCGCTTCGCATTCTTCGGCGCCGCGACCGAACACGAATGGATCGCCGCCCTTGAGCCGCACGACCGTCAGCCCGCGCCGAGCCCGCTCGACGAGCAACGCGTTGATCTCCTCCTGTGCCAGGTCCGCGCTGCCCCCGTGTGAGCGCTTGCCCACGAACACGCGCTCTGTCGTTGGTGGGGCTTCTGCGACCAGAGACGGAGCCACCAGGCGATCGTATACGACCACGTCGGCCGATCGCAGGATCTCGAGGCCCTTGGCAGTGATCAGGCCGGGGTCGCCGGGGCCAGCGCCGACCAGGTAGACGACCCCGGGCTCGCTATGTCCCCACTCTGAAGAGTGGGCCCGGTGAGTCACTGCCCTTAAGGGCAGTGTGGTTCCGGGCCCAGGCTTCAGCCTGGGAACCTCGAGGCCCACACTCCCCTTGTCCTCGCGAATCACCTCGTCGATCCGTTCGCGCGCCCCTTCCATATCGCCCCGGCGCACGAACTCGATCACGTCCGAGTCGACGATGCGGTACCACAGGATCGTCCGGGCGAGGGTGTCCGGGACCCGAGCGGCCAGCTCGGGCCGCAGCTCGCCCAACAAGCCGCACAGGCGCGCCTCGGCGGGACCGACCAGGCGCGCGACGCGTTGGCGCAGCCGAGCCGCGAGCGCGGGGCTCTTTCCCGATGTCGAGACCGCGACGGTGATGTCCCCCTCCCGGTGGATCGCTGGCGCGATGAAGCTGCAGTGGTCCAGATCGTCCACCGCATTCAGCAGCACGCCCTCGCGCTCCGCCTCGGCCCACACCTGGGCATTGGCCCCGCGATCGTCGGTTCCCGCGATGGCGAGCCACGCGCCCGCAAGATCGCCCCTTCGATAGGGGCGGCGCCGCAGGTCGACCCCGCCCCCAGCCGCGAGCTCCGCCAGGCGAGGCGTGGTTTCGGGACTCACGACGGTGACGTGCGCGCCGGCCGACAGCAGACCCAGCACCTTCTGCTCGGCCACCGCGCCGCCGCCGATCACGACCGCGCGGCGCCCGCGCAGGTTGAGAAACACCGGGTAGAAGGTCACGAGCTGACCGGGACCGAAGCGCGCAGCGCCTCAATGCCCACCCGATGGCAGAAGTCACCGAATCGCTCGTCGTCGAGCCGCTCGTCGCGGTAGCGCTCGAACAGCGGCCGCACGGTGGCGACGAGCCGATCGCGCGGAACGAGATCCGCGTACAACGTCCCCAACCTCGTGCCGAGCATGCTGCCACCCACGAACAGGCCGTACTTGTTCAGCGAGCGACCCACGAACGCGAGATCGGCGGTGTAGGGCCGCGCGCAGCCGTTGGGGCACCCGGTCATCCGGACCGTGAGCGCCGCATCGGCCACGCCCAGCCGCTCGAGCTCGGCCTCGAGCTCCGTGATCACGCCGGGCAGCGCCCGCTCCGCTTCGGCCACGGCGAGGCCGCAGGTTGGGAGCGCCGGGCATGCCATGGACCAGCGCCGCACCACCGAAAGGGCCCTATGACCGGCGATGCCGTGGTCAGCCAGGATCCGGTCCACCAGCCGCCGCTGCCGGTCGGGGATGTCGGTCAACAACAGGTTCTGCTGAGGCGTGAAGCGAACGCCCCCTCCAACGGTCTCGACCACGCGGCGCAGCGCGCTCCGCAGCCGGCGGTCCGCGTCGTCGCGGATGCGGCCGTTCTCGACGAACACGCCCAGGAACGAGCGTCCCTTGCCCTGCTCGTGCCACCCGAGATGGTCCTCGATGTCCGACACCTGGACCGAAGCCGCCGGCGCGAGCGGGCGACCGAGCTGGCGCTCCACCTGCTCGCGAAACCAGTCCAGTCCCTGCTTGTCGAGCAGGTACTTGAGCCGCGCGTGGCGGCGGTCGCTGCGGTTGCCGTGATCCCGTTGCACTTTGACCACGGCCTCGGCCACCTCTCGCACCTTGCCCGTCTTGGCGAAGCCCAGCGTGTCGGCGAGCCGCGGATAGGTGTCCGTCTTGCCGTGGGTGCGGCCCATGCCGCCGCCCACCAACACGTTGAATCCCGCGAGCCGATCTCCTTCAGCAACCACGAGGAAGCCGAGGTCGTTCGAGTGCACGTCGCAGCAATTATCGTCCGGGAACGCGAACGCGAGCTTGAACTTGCGCGGTAAGTACCGCGTGCCGTAAATCGGGTCGGGCTCCCCCCCCGGCGGGCCGCCCGCCACCGCCTCGCCGTCGAGCCAGATCTCGTGATACGCCCGGGTTCGCGGCAACAGGTGATCCGACACCTGCCGGGCAACTCGCAGGACGTCCGCTCGCAGGCCGCCCGGCAGCGGAGCGGGGCAAGCGATCACGTTGCGGACCACGTCGCCGCATGCGCCCAGTGTGGTCACCAGGACGTCGTTCACGGAGCGGATCGTCGCTTTGAGATCGCCCTTGAGCACGCCGTGGAACTGGTTTCCCTGGCGCGTGGTGACACGGAGCGTGCCGTTGCCGTAGCGGTCCGCCAGATCGTCGATCACGAGGTACTGCTCTCCGGTGAGCGCACCGCCCGGGATCTTGCAGCGAACCATGAACTGGTGAGATGCCTCCGCGTCCGTGCCGCGTAGCGCGCGGCGCTGGTCGCGGTCTTCCTGCTGATAGGTCCCGTGGAACTTGAGGAGTTGAGCCCCGGCGTCGGAGAAGTGGTCGCCGCCGGCTGAGAGCTGGGCCGCGAGATCACCCCGCAGCCCGCGGCTCTCCTGCTTGACCTTCTCGACCGGGCTGAGCGGCTTGTCGCTCATGCGACCGCCACCTCCCGCAGTCCGTCAGCCAGCACCTGGCCGACTTCCGGCCGGCTGAACTCGGGGGGCGGCAGCGTGCCGCTGCGCAGCAGCTCGCGCACTTTGGTGCCGGAGAGCGTCACATGGGACTCGGCGTCGTGCGGGCAGGTTTTGGGTGACGCCATGCCGCCGCAGCGCTGGCAGTAGAACGTGTGCTCGAAGCAGATGGGGTGGATGCCGAGCTCGGCCGGCGCGAATCGCTCGAAGATGCGCTGCGCGTCGTAGGTGCCGTAGTAGTTCCCGACCCCAGCGTGATCGCGGCCCACGATGAAGTGAGTGCAACCGTAGTTCTTGCGCACCAGCGCGTGAAACACGGCTTCCCGCGGGCCGGCGTAGCGCATCGCGGCCGGGAAGCCGGCGAGCAGCACGCGATCCCGCGGGTAGTAGCGATCGAGCAGTACGCGGTAGCTCTTGACGCGCACGGCGGCCGGAACGTCGTCGTCCTTGGTGGGCCCGAGCAGTGGATGCAGCAGCAGCCCGTCGACCGTCTCGAGCGCCGCCTTCTGGATGTACTCATGCGCGCGGTGCACGGGATTGCGCGTCTGAAAGCCGACTACGGTGCGCCAACCGCGCTCGGCAAACACGCGGCGGGTGTCCGCGGGATCGAGCGCCAGCTCCGGGAACGTCGGGGCGGTGCGCCGCAGCAGCCGAATATCCCCCCCGACCAGGAAATCGCCCTGGCCGTAGAGCTGGGCCACACCGGGATGCTTAGGGTCGGTGGTCCCGTACGCGAGCTGCGCCTCCTCTTCCTTCGAGTGTGTGAACACCTCGCGGACGTCGAGCAGGGCGACGGCCCGGCCGTCCGGCGCCGCGAGCGCCACGGTATCGCGGGCCCTTCTGGCGTCGGTCACGCGCAGGGTGATCGGCAGCGACCACGGGAGCCCGTTCGCCAAACGCATCTCGTGGAGCACGCGTTGGTAGTCGGCGAGACCCATGAACCCCGTGAGCGGGCTGTAGGCGCCGGTCGCGATGAGCTCGAGATCCGCCACGGTCCGCGCGTCGACCGTCAGAGACGGCAGTGCGGCCGCCAGCTCGAGCGCCGCCGGGTGCTCCTCGCCTGCCATCACCCGGCACACCAGCGTCCCGCCATGCGGCGCAATCGGCGTCGTTGCATCGCTCACCACTTAGCCCTCCTGCTTGACGGTGAAGGTGTGCAGCCCGCACTCGGTCTTGCCGGTGCCGCTCCACCGCCCCGCACGCTCGGCCTCACCGGGCGCCGTGGGGCGGGTACACGGCCAGCAGCCGATGCTCGAGTAACCCTGGTCGAGCAGCGGGTGATACGGCACGCCGTTTTCCCGGATGTAGCGCCACACGTCCGCCCGACTCCAATGCGCCAGGGGAAACACTTTCACAATCGGCCGGCCGTCGAACTCGTGATACTCGACGACCTCCGTCGACGAGCGCGTGGACGACTGATCCTGTCGCACCGCGCTGATCCACGCATCGAACCCGGCGATCGCCCGGGCGAGCGGCTCGACCTTGCGAATCGTGCAGCAGCGGTCCGGGTCCGTTTGGTACAGCGGACCCGGGTCGGTCAGGGGTTTCAAGTCGACGACGTTGAGGCCGTAGCGCTTGGCGAAGCGCTCTTTGAACGAGTACGTCTCGGGGAAATGGAACGCGGTGTCGAGGAAAAGAACCGGCACCGTCCGGTCAATGCGGCTGAGCAGGTGCGCGAGCACGACGCCGCCCCCGCCGAAGCTCACGGTCAGGGTCACCTTATCCGGGAACGTATCCACCGCCCATGTCAGGGTCGTCTCGGGGTCGGCACCCCTGAGAGCCGCGGCCTGCTCGCGAGCTTGGGCGGCGCTAAGCATCTCGCGGGCTCCGGAGGTGGCCGAGCTCGAGGAGCCGATCGACTACGCGGGAGGCGCTGTCGGCCACGTCCTCACGCTCAGTGTCGATCACGAGCTCCGGGGCGAGTGGCTCCTCGTAGGGGTCCGACACGCCGGTGAACTGAGGGATTTCCCCCGCCAGGGCTCGGGCGTACAACCCCTTGGTGTCGCGGCGGATGCACTCGTCGAGCGTGGCTTTCACGTACACCTCGACAAACGCGCCGATGTCCTGGCGTACCTCATCTCGGATCGCGCGATAGGGTGAGATCGCGGCCGTGATCACCGCGACGCCGTTGCGCGCGAGCAGCTTCGCGACGTACCCGATGCGGCGGATGTTGGTGTCGCGGTCCTCGCGCGAGAACCCCAGCCCCTTGGAGAGGTTCTGACGCACCTCGTCCCCGTCGAGCACTTCGACCGAGATGCCGCAGCGACGCAGCTCCGCGCTCACGGCGGCAGCGAGCGTGGACTTGCCCGCGCCGGACAGACCGGTGAACCAGAGCGTGAAACCACGCGCCAGGGTGAACCGCCTCTGCACCACCTGCTCCACTTGAGTCATCTCGTTCTCTCTCCGACCTTCCCCTTGGTCCCCCCTCTCCGGAACGGAGAGGGGGACAGGGGGTGAGGACGTGCGGTGCGATACAGAAAAAACGGGCCCGCTTCCCTAGGAAGCGGGCCCGATATGCGTCGCGCGTGCCGTTTACAAGCTAGTCGAGCATCATCCGATGCCGGCAACCACAGCGCCACAACCGCGTCCGCTCCCCGAGGGGCAAGGACACATCATTCGACAGGCCGGACAACAACAAGTGGCGATGTGGTGCGCAATCATGATTTTGCTATTTACCCGGCACGTGCCGCCGTGTCAACCATACTTTCGGGTGGTTGACAAGGATTGGGCCCGCCCGTTAGTTACCAGCCATGCAGCGTACCCGTTCGCATCACCGGCACCACCATCACCACCCGTTGCATGGGGGGAGCCGGAGGCGTACGCCAAGGTAACGAGTAGAGCGCAGCACCTTGAGTCCATCGCCGACGCCGACCCCCCGGGGCCGGCGTCGTGCTTTTAGTGGACGCCGTAGCTCCGGGGCCTCGGTTCGGCCCACGATTCGGAGCGACAACGATGTCCCGACAATCCGATTCCTCGACGCCCCTGCGTTTCGGCCTGCCGAAGGGCCGCATGGAGCAAGGGGTGCTGACTCTGCTCGGTGACGCCGGCATCCGGATTCGCCCGGGCGCCCGCGGCTACCGCCCCGACGTGTCCCTGCCGGACACCGAAGCCAAGATCCTCAAGCCGCAGAATGTCGTGGAGATGCTCGCCCTCGGCAGCCGCGACTTGGGCTTTGCCGGGGCGGACTGGGTGGCAGAGCTCGAGGCGAACGTGGTCGAGCTGCTCGACACGGGGCTCGACCCCGTGCAGGTGGTGGCGGCGGCGCCCAAGACGCTGCTCGTGGACGGCCGCCTGCCCGCCCGTCACCTGGTGGTGGCATCGGAATACGAGCGGTTGGCGCAGCGCTGGGTCGCGCGGCGCTGTCTCTCCGCCGAGTGCGTGCGCTCGTACGGCGCGACCGAGGTGTTCCCGCCGGAAGACGCCGACGTCATTGTAGACAATACCGCCACCGGCGCCACGCTCGAGGCGAACGGCCTCGTGGTCGTGGAGGAGCTGATGCGCTCCTCCACACGCTTGTATGCGAACCCCGCGGCGCTCGAGAACCCGGCGCGCAGGCGCCGCATCGAGGATCTGGTGATGTTGCTCGAATCCGTGCTCGTGGCCCGGCGCCGCGTGATGCTCGAGGTCAACGCCTCGGCGGAGTGCCTGGAAGCGGTGGTCGCGGTGCTGCCGTCGATGCGGCAAGCCACGGTGGCGCCGCTGTACGGCAACGGGGGCTACGCCGTGAAGGCCGCCGTGCCGCGCGACGTACTCCCCCAGGTGATCCCGGCGGTGAAGGCGGCCGGCGGCACCGATCTGGTCGTGTCCACCTTCTCGCAGATCGTCCCATGACGGCCGCCACCACGATCCTACAGGGTCCCGTGTCGCGGATCGATCCGGCCACTGCCTATCGCCGTCCGGCGAGCGTTCCTGGCCTGCTTCGCCTGGACTCCAACGAAGGAGTGCTGCCGTCCCCCGCCCTGCTGGGCGATCTTGCCAACGCGGACCCGGAGCTGCTGCGGCGTTACCCGGACGTCTCAGGGCTCGAAGCCGCGCTCGCCACGCGTGT
>WNFC01013650.1_pt1 | contig 10746 bp, 9 predicted proteins | sample 5400541 | NCBI WGS metagenome assembly WNFC01 (sample SAMN13153342, study PRJNA577476) | soil metagenome | isolation source: 120 cm saprolite under Douglas fir tree site 2 hole 2 replicate 1 | place: USA:California | collected 2015-04-18
GGCCGCCGGGGCAGCCGTTTGAGCAGGGGCCGCCGTTGGAGCAGGGGCCGCCGTTGGAGCTGGGGTCGCCGCCTCGGTTCGGCCGGCTGGCTGGGTCGGGGCTGCTGGCTGCGGCGGTTTCGGCGACGCGGCGGGCAGCCCGCCCGCGGGCGCGGCGCCCGCCATCAACTGGTTCACGTCGAAGGTGATGTCCTGGATGTCGCCGGCGATGACGAGCTTGCCGTCGTAGCGCGCCGGTCGAAACGGGAAGAACAACCCCGCGTAGAGTCCGCCGGAAGCGTCGCCCTGCACGAGCTTGAGCGGGACGCCGAGGCACTTCGTCCGATCGCCGTCGGTCTGCATGACGACCGCCTGTGCGCTCGACGGCAGCGGGACCGCGGCTTTGCTGGCGACGTGGACGACGAGAGTGACCGGTTTGCCCGCGGTCCATGGCTGGCCGTCACGCGTCTGCAGCGTGACCTGGTCGAGGCACAGCCGACAGTCGTCGGCCGCGACCGACGGGGCGAACACCAATGACGCAAGGACCAGCGAGAGCAGCGCAACGAGCCGTGGCATCGGGCACCTCCGGGTTCAAATTCCGTGCAGCGCCTATACACCTCGCGCGGACGAATGGTTCCCGGGTGCGCGCGCGAACTCGTTAGCCGGCGGCCACCCAGTTGTCGACGAAGACCACCCAGGGGACCGCGCGGTCCAGGACGAAGATGCCATGCTGCACGAACGGGTCGAGCGCGTACAGCCGCTCGACGTCGCGTGGTGGCAAGTATTCCGGATTCCAGCGCCGCGGAGGTTGCAGCGGGGTGATCCCAGCCGGCTGAGCCGCCGAAAAAGCATAGCTCAGAACGAATGTTCGGCATACTCCTGCTGACGTGATGGCCGACCAGCTCGCTGCGTGCGCGGCGCTCGGAAGCCGCCAGTTGCTGGGCCATGTGAAGCTTGGGCTGTTCTGCTCGATTCACTGCCCGGGCAAGCTCATCGTGCAAACGTATGATCTCGTGCGCGCCCTGCGCGATGTGGGCGTAACGCTGGTGGGCGGCTTTCACTCACCCATGGAGCAAGAGTGCCTGCGACTCGTGTTGCGCGGCGGCTCGCCGGTGATCGTCTGCCCGGCGCGATCCGTCCAGGACATGCGGCTGCAGCCAGAATGGAAGCCGCCGCTGCAGGGTGGTCGGCTGTTGCTGATCTCGCCGTTCCCGCCCAGCGTGCGACGCGTCACCCGCGCGACGGCGCTGAGCCGCAATGCCTTCGTCGCCGACCTGGCGGACGTGCTCTTTGTGGCCTACGCCGACCCGGGCGGCAGCACCGAGCGACTGTGCCGCGACGCGCTGGGTGACGGCAAACCAGTCCTGACGTTCGGCGAGCCCGAGAACCAGCACCTCATTGAGCTCGGCGCCCAGCCTGCGCGCGACGCGTCCAGCGTCCTACGAGCAATTGGCTCCCATGTCCTGCGGCTGTGACTACCCGGTGCCGACGTCGGCAGTCGCCACCAGCGCGGGCTGGACCTCGGACGGCGCAACCCGACGTTGGAACACGGCGAAGTACCAGCCAGCGGCGATGATCAGGAGCACCACCACGACGATCGTGACCCAGCCCAGGCTGACGACGTCCAGCGCCGCGAGCAGGGGCGCAATAACGGTCACGTACGCGGTGATGACGTACAGCAGATCGACCAGCGTATTTGACAGGCGCCGCAGCAAGCGCACCCGCGCCTCGGCGTCTTGCTCGGTCTTGGGTGCCTTGAAGGCGCTGATCTGGCGCTCGAACACGGGCACCAGGAGCAGCTGTGCGGCCGCCCGGACTCGACTTCGAATGCCGAGCAACAGCGCCAGTATCGCCAGCCCGATTAAACACCTCGGCACCCAGTGAGCCCATGGCCCAAACGCGACCGCTTCGTCGAACAGCGGCAATCCGAGGAGCATCGGCGTGCACATCAACAGCCCGATCGTCGGGAGCACGATGCGCTCGATACCTCGCAGATAATTCACCAGGAGGATGGTGATGCCGATCACAACGAGGGTGATAAATGTCGCCGTAAACAACGGTCCGATGAGTGGCGGTAACAACTGTTTCAGCGGAGTTGCCAGGATCGGATAGGAAATCAGGAAGAACAGCACGTCGACGAGCGCGTCGGTGGACCGCTCGATCACGAGGCGCTGGCGGGCAATGTGCTCCGTGGTAGCTGTCGCCGAAAAGCGGCCGAGCGAACTATCCAGGAACGAAACGACCACCTGCCGCAGCGCGTTCTGCACATCTTTACGAACACGGAACAGCGCGCCGACGACCAGCAGACCGATGACCAATTTGGCGGACCACTGCAGTGATATGCCGCCCCAGCCGGGTCTGTCCGCGGTGGGCATGCCCGCGATGAAAGCCCAGCACAGGGCCAGCGCACTCGTGCCGAGAACAGATCCGCTGGTGCGCCAGATGGCCAGCACGTTGGCACCTGCGAGCAGCAGCACGAGCGCGGCGACGGCGGTCGCGATCAGCGGTTCGAGGCGGTAGTCAACCGCCAACGCGATCGTCTGGATGAGCGGTGGGCCAACAATTTGGTAGAGGGCAAAGACGTACGCGATGCCGACGATGCCCTCAGCTGAGCCGACGATCGAATTACGCCAACGCTGGACACGTAAGGGTCCCTCGACGTCGGTGCCGAGTCGCACGTACATACGCGTGATGCGATCGAGTGCATCGATCGTCGCGCTGAACAGCCGCCCCAGAATACCGACCAGGTGCCAGCGGATACCCAGCAGCAACGCGGACTCGATCAGCGCCAGGATCAACAAGATGGGCCAATTCAGCGTCAGCGAGCCGATCACGGGCAGGTTCGGATTCGCCAGGCCAACCAGCTCGGGGGTGACCAGCGCGACGCCGATCGCGGCCACCAGATTTGGCGTCGCGTCGACGATGGCTTGCTTGGTCTCGAGCTGCATGCCGCGCGAGCGCTCGACCGATTCGACCAGCGCGGTGGCGAACTCATCGATGCGCGGGAAGCGGTGCTCGCGCGGCTTTGAGAGTGCGCGCTGCAGCACTTCGTCGACCGGCCCGGGGACGCCCGGATTGAACTCGCGCGGGCTCGGCGGCAGCTCCGTCAGGTGCTGGGTCTTGAGCTCCGAGATCGTGTCGGTCTGAAAAGGCAGGCGGCCGGCGACCAACTGGTAGAAGACGAGCGCGAGGGCATACTGGTCGGCCCGGCCATCCAGAGGCACGCCCTCCCATTGCTCGGGCGACATGTACTGCGGTGTACCGACGACCTCACCGACGGTCCACCCGGCAATCCCAAAGTCGGACAGCAGTGGCCAATCGGCACCGCCCAGCAAGATGTTGGCGGGTTTGATGTCTTGATGAACCACGCCTGCGTCGTGCGCGCACTGGAGCGCGGACGCGACTTGCGCGACGAGTTTGGCGGCGAGGTTCAGGTCGATTGGCCCGCCAATCTGGCGCAGGTAGTCCCGGAGTGTGCCATTGCTCACGTACCGCATCGCGATGTACATGACCGGGCCATCCTGGTCGAGGTCATACACCTCGATAATGTTGGGGTGGTGCAGCGCCGCGATCATGTGCGCTTCGGCTCGGAAACGCTCGCGGAAGGTTTGGTTTTCGGCGAATCGCGGGGCCAGGATCTTGACCGCGACGGTGGTCTCCAACGCAGGCATTTGGGCGGTGTAGACGGTCGCCATGCCGCCCTGGGCGATCGTCTCCAGAAGCTCGTACTTTCCGCCCTGTAGCTGGCGTCCGCGCAAATCAATGCTCACTGCTGCACGTTCCCTTTCGCGTCGGGATGCTTTTCTGCAACGACCGTCTTTTCAGAGAGGGTGGTCTGCTCTGGGTCGACGGACGGCGCGCGCACGGTGACTTCATCTGCCAGGTGCCCTGGGTCCGCGGATGGCGCACGGACGGTGACTTCATCTGCCACGGTCTTTTCAGCCGCAGCCCGGCGTTCAGAGACGGCTGTTTCCTGGTCTGCGTCGCCGGCTGTCACCGGGCGCGGCGCCGGCCGATCCAGCGCCGGTTGTCCCGATGTGGTGCCGCCTGCAAGCGCTGGCGCCGTCGAGCCGGCCAGAAAACCCGCCGTGGGCACCAGGCGGTCCATGACCGACCAGGCGAGGTAGGCGGAGACCGGCTTACTCGTCTGGTACATGTGCGACAGAATCAGTAACGCCACGACGACGACCAGGACCACGAAGGCGCCGTCCGCCCAGGCCGGCGAGAGATATGAGCTCGTCACCATCAGCAACGGCTCGCGCACTGTGTTCTGCATCACCAGGAGCAGTACCAGATCGAGCACGGCAGCCAACGCCGCGGCCAGGAGCGAACCGCGGTCCTCGATCACATAACGCCTCGGAATCGAGTCGGTCACGGCGAAGCCCGAGAACCAGCCGCGCGCCCAGCTGTTCAGGTCCTGACCGATGCGCAGGCGCGCCCAGATGATCACGCCAGACCACGCGAGCGCCACGACAAGCGCGAGCACGCCGAGAAGTGGCGGCTTGCCCGTCGTCAGAAATTCAGCGTGCCGCAGCGTCTCGAAAAGCACCCGCGAGAGCTGCCCGAGGATGACGGCTCCGACAAGGGCAAACCCTGCACGCTGAGAGCGCGCCCATGAGCCAGCTGCGGACACAAACGTACGGCTGTCAGACATTTGATCTCGAGCTTCCCACCCCGGCCGAACGAGCGCCGCTGATGCGCACGACACGGCCCGTCGGCAACTGTATCACCACCCGCGGCGCGCAAGCCTGGTCCGCGCGATCAGCTCGGCTGCGCCGGTAGAACCAGCCTGAACTGCGTCCCGCGGCGCAGATGCGAGGTAACCTCGATCGCGCCGCCATGCGCCTCGGCAATCCGGCGCGCCAGAAAGAGCCCGATACCCAACCCCGTCGAGCTCGACGACCTGGCGAACCGCTCAAACAGGCGCGGCAGCAGCACCGGATCGATGCCCGGCCCCTGATCGCTGATCGTGACGACCGCCTTCGGCTGGCTGGCGGATTCGTCGCGGGTGATGCCGACGCTCACGGGTGTCCCGGTCGGTGCATGTTGGACGGCGTTCGCCAGCAGATTCTCGACGGCCTGACGAATTCGTGCCGGATCGGCGACGACATTCACTTCGGGTGGCGCCACAACCTGGATCGTGGTTCCAGGAACCTCGAGTGCTTGCGCGGCGTCGCGGATCAGCGCAGCCAGGTCCATCGGCTGGGCGGTCACTTCGAACAGACCCTGATCGATGCGCGCGATGTCCAGGAGATCGGAGATGAGGCGGCCGAAACGGTCGACGGATCGACGCAGGTCGGCCGTATCGTGCAGGTTTGAGGCGTGCTCTTCGCGCGCGGCTCGCCGATACAGCAAGTCCAGTCGGCCGCGGATCGGTGCCAGGTGGTTGCGCAGGTCGTGCGCCAACACGGTGACGAGCTCTTCGGCCGCCATACTGCGGCCCCGCTCAACGGCCGCCGCTGCGCTGCGTTCGGCCAACTCGGCGTGTTGGGCCGCGTTGGCGACCCAGTGACACACCGCCCGCAGAAAGAGCAGATCCCGCTCAGCAAAGAAGTCTGGTTGAGTCGACTGGGCCGTCAACACGCCCCGTCTGACGTTACCCATCTCCAGCGGTACGGCCAACTGTGAGCGCACGTTGAGCTCGCGCCGGATGCCGATCAACTCCTCCTGGTCCTGTTGCACGTCGCCGTCGGCGTGCGCCTGGCCCGTCAGAAATACCTGGGCGACGCGGCCGCCGTTCGCGATGGCCTGACGATCGAGCCCCAGGGCGCGTTGCTTCTGGCCGAGTTGCGTCTCGCTCACGCCGACCGCCACGAGTGTCGACGTGGCTTCGTCGTACAGAAACGCATCCACTTTGTCAGCGCAAAGCGCTTCGGCGACCAGGTTGGCGACGTTGTCCATGGCCGCCTTCACCGTCGCGGGCTGCACTTCGAGCAGTCGCTCGAGCATCGTCAACAATCGGTCCTGCCCATCATGCAGACCGTGCTCGACTGCCCGACCGTTCCTGGGCACGCCCGACGTCCCGTCGCCACGGTCTGCAGGTGAAGACTCTGACGGCTCCTCGAAACGAGCCATGTGCGCCCCCGGTTGCGTTGGCTCCCCTCGTGCCGGCACAACTGTATGCGGGCAGCACCAGCGCAGTCTGCCATGTACCGAACTATTTCAAGCTTGCGCCTTAGAGATCGAGGTGTCCGGGCCGGCGCGGCGGCGCGCTGGTCACCCCGCGCACGATACTTCCCTGTTGGGAGGGCGAATAGACCGACATGACGAGCACCCCCGCCGCCGGACAGCCTGCCGATCCGGCGCACCTGGTCGACATCGATCGACTGATCGCCGCCTACTACGACATACACCCGGATCCGACCGTCCCCAGCCAGCGAGTGGCGTTTGGGACGTCGGGACACCGTGGTTCGGCGTTTCATGCTGCCTTCAACGAAGACCACATCCTGGCCGTTGTCGAGGCGACCTGCCGCTACCGCCATCAGGCAGGTATCGACGGGCCGCTGTTCCTCGGCCGCGACACGCATGGCTTGTCGCTGCCGGCCTTTCGAAGCGCCCTCGAAGTGCTGGCGGCGCACGAGGTCGACGTCAGAGTCGACGCCGCCGACGGCTACACCCCGACGCCGGCGATCTCCCACGCGATCCTGACCTGCAATCGCGGCCGCCATGAACACCTCGCGGACGGGATCGTCATCACCCCGTCGCACAATCCACCCGAGGATGGCGGCATCAAGTACAACCCGCCCAATGGCGGACCGGCCGATACCGACGTTACTGGTTGGATCGAAGCCGAAGCCAACCGCCTGCTCGAAACACGTCTGGCTGGTGTCCGGCGTGTGCCGTACGAACAGGCGCGCCAGGCTCCCGGGATCCGCCCCCACGACTACGTCGCGACGTACGTCGACGACCTGGCCACGAATGTCAACCTGGATGCTATCCGCGCGGCGAAGCTGAAGCTGGGCGTCGACCCGCTCGGCGGCGCCAGCGTCGCCTACTGGCAGGCGATTGCCGAGCGTTACCGGCTCGATCTCACGGTGGTCAACCCGCGCGTGGATCCCAGGTTCGGCTTCATGACGGTCGATTGGGACGGCAAGATCCGCATGGACCCGTCATCGCCGTATGCCATGGCTGGGCTGGTGAAGCTGCGCGACGGGTTCGACCTGGCGCTCGGCAACGACGCCGACGCCGACCGCCACGGCATCGTGACCCGCCGCGCGGGCCTGCTCAATCCCAACCATTATCTTTCGGCAGCGATCGCCTATCTCTTCGAGAATCGGCCTGATTGGCGAGCCAGTGCGGGCATCGGCAAGACGCTGGTCAGCAGCAGTCTGATCGACCGAGTCGCGGCGGACATCGGGCGACCTCTGGTCGAGGTACCAGTCGGCTTCAAGTGGTTCGTGCCCGGTCTCCTCGATGGCTCGCTGGCGTTCGGCGGTGAGGAAAGTGCCGGGGCTTCCTTCCTGCGCCGCGACGGCAGCGTCTGGTCAACCGACAAGGACGGCATCCTGCTGTGCTTGCTCGCGGCCGAGCTGACCGCCAAACTCGGCAAGGACCCGGGCGAGCTCTACCGCGAGCTCACCCAGCGCCTGGGCGAACCTGTCTACCGCCGCGTCGACGCGCGGGCCACGCCGTTGCAGAAAGACCTGCTCAAGCGGCTGTCACCCGAGGATGTGCGCACTACGCAGCTGGCCGGCGAGCCGATCGTCAACGTCCTGACTCGGGCGCCGGGCAACGACGCGCCGATTGGCGGACTCAAAGTGGTCGCGCCGAATGGCTGGTTCGCGGCTCGCCCGTCCGGCACCGAAGACACGTACAAGATCTACGCCGAGAGCTTTCTGGGTGACGACCACCTGCAGCGGATTCTCGACGAGGCGCACGCGCTGGTCGGCCAGGTCTTCAGCGCCAAGGTCGGTTGAGAAACGTGCCATTTCGTGCCTCGATAAGGCATCCGGGTGTAGCCGAGACGTACACTAGCGGCAGACCATGCCGCAGGCACACCTGTACGCGCAGTGGCGGGAGACGGTTCCGCCGTTGATGATGAACCTCCACGAGGCGCGTGTCTCGAACGGCGTGGTACGCGTGGGCGACACCGTGCGCGAATTGCCGGCTGACCATCACATCCAGCCGTGCGCGTGCACCCTGTGCCGCAAGCGACCGGAAAACGAGCGGGTCGTGCGGGTGGCGGCGATTGGTTCGCGCAACGGGACGGTGTACGTGGTGCTGCCAGGAGCGTACGAGTGTCCCGCACTCGAGGTCGAGCGCATAGACACCTGACTCCTCGTCCGGCCGATATTAAGACGGCCTTGACAAAAATCAATCCAGCCATTAATTTTCTCAAACATGACCAGTGAGATCAATGGTTGGACGACGCCGCGCGGCGGCGGACAGGATCCCCGCGCCGCGCATCAAGTCCTCACTCGCTGCCCCGTCTGCGGCGATGACCTGCGCATCGTGCGCCTCGAATGCCCGGCCTGTGGCTCGGCGCTGCACGGCAACTTCACCCTCGGCCGCCTCGCTCGGCTCACGCGCGAGCAGCTTCAGTTCGTCGAGGTCTTCATCCGCTGTCGGGGCAAGATCAAAGACGTCGAAGAAGAACTGGGGATATCGTACCCAACCGTCGTGGCGCGGCTGAACGAGGTCGTCCAGGCCATGGGCTTCGAGGTGCGCCAGGAGGATACGGACCTGGCCGCCCGCCGCCAGCAAATCCTCGACGAGCTTGCCTCAGGCAAACTTACCGCTGCCGACGCGGCCGGTCGGCTTCGGTCGCTGTAGCCGGATCGGAGGGTCACACTCAAATGCACAACGGCAACACGTGGGAGCTACCGTTCGGCCAGCCGGCCGAACTGGAGCTGCAATCAGAATGGGGCACCCTGGCGTTGGTGCCGGTCGAACCCGGCCAGACGCCGCGCCTGGAGCTGACGCACGGCTCGAGCGAACACATCGCCGTGCATGTCGAAAAGGTCGGCGATACGGTGCGCGTGGCCCTGGATCCGCAGCGCTCGTTCAACTGGTTCAGCGGCTGGGAGTGCAAGGCCACGGTGTATGTGCCGCGTGACGTCCACGCTCACGTACAGACCAACGCGGGCAGTGTCAGCTGGAAATCTCGGATCTGCAGCCCGGCGAGCATCGCATTCGCGCCGCGATGGGCTCGGTGCGGGTCGAGCTCGCGCGCGGGCTCGACGTCTCGGTCGAAACCCGCACCAGTCTGGGCTCGGTGCGCAACCGGTATCCGCCACACGAGTCGGCCATGGCCAAGCTGTTGCTGTCGACAGAGATGGGCTCAGTGCACGTCGACGAGTGTTCGACGCCTCGGCGGAGTGACCGGTCGGCGTACGCGCCGTTTCGGCCCGAGCGTCCACAGCCACCGACGGCGACTCCTGCGAAACCGCCGCGCGAGGATCCCGAGCTCGATCGCATCTTGAAGATGGTCGAAACTGGCGCGTTGTCGGCGCACGATGCGGACGAATTGTTGCGGGCGATGGGGCGCGTCTAGGCCATGCCTGAGAACGTCACCGGCGACGAGGCCGGCGACCGCGACCAGGACCGCCTGCGCGTCCTCGAGCTGCTCGAACAGCAGAAGATCACCGCCGCCGAGGCCTCCGAGCTGCTGGCCGCGCTGGGGGATCGCGGCGAACGAGGCCGCGAGGGCCGACGCCGCGAGCGCAATCGATGGCTCGCCGAGGAGCTCGCCCCGGCCGCGGATCGCGCGCGCTGGTTCAGGGTGCGCGTGACCGATCAACGCACAGGTCAGATGCGGACCAACGTGTCTGTTCCGATTGGCATGGTTGGTTTCGGCCTTGGCTTCGCGCGGCGATTCCGCCACATTCCTGGTGTCGAGCACGTCGACGATTTGTTTGAAGCGGTCCGCGCGGGCCGCCGCGGGACCATCTTCGACGTCGCCAACGAAGGCGGCGATCGCGTCGAAATCTTGATCGATTAGTTCTGTCATCCCGGTAGGTCGAGATCGTCGGCACCCAGATGACGGGCCAGGTCTTCGAGGGCGATCCGGGCTTCGGCTGGTTCGGCCCCTTCGAGCCATAGTCCGCGGACGCGCAGCACGCCTGCCTGGCGGTCGAGCTTCAGGTCGGCGCGTCCGCGCAGGCCGCCGCGAACCAGCAGCGGCAGCACGAAATAGCCGTATTGCCGCTTCGGTTCGGGCACGTAGATCTCCACGCGGTAGTGGAATCCGAAGATGCGCTCGACGCGGCTGCGCTCCCACATCAGGTTGTCGAACGGCGCCAGCAACGTGGGGCGATGCTCGGGGGTGTTCAGAGGCCCGTTCAAGGCATCTGGCGTGGCATAGGCCGGTTTGCCCCAGCCTTCGACGTCGACGGTCAGGATCCGTTCGTCCGCGAGCAGTCCGGTCATGGCCGCCTTGACCTGGTCGAGCGGTGTTGGGCCGGGCGGCATTTTCAAGCGGAAGTAATCGGCCATGTCGATCGCCGTCGCGACTCCGAGGCGGTTCAATCCGCGCAGCAGAAGGTGTTGCGTGGCTTCGAACTCGCCCGGGTTGCTGGTGTCGAGCCCTGACGGCAGCACGCGCTCGGTCAGATCGTAGAGTCGGGCGAAGCCGGCCGTCCTCTCCGCGCACATCAGCAAACCCTGGTCGAGCAGGTCCTCGAGCACCAGCTTGGCCGGTTTCCAATCCCACCACGTACCGCGTTTGCCGAGCGGATCGTCAAAGGCGACGGCGCCGAGCGGACCTTCGGCGCGCACGCGCTCGAGCACCAGCGGGTAGAGGGCCGCGTTCTCGGCTCGCACGCGCAG
>WNFC01009546.1_pt1 | contig 10745 bp, 10 predicted proteins | sample 5400541 | NCBI WGS metagenome assembly WNFC01 (sample SAMN13153342, study PRJNA577476) | soil metagenome | isolation source: 120 cm saprolite under Douglas fir tree site 2 hole 2 replicate 1 | place: USA:California | collected 2015-04-18
TCATTGCGGGAATTCTTTTTGTGCAAAGTCTAAACCGGCGGGCCTTCGCTGGCGTCAAACTCTTCCATTTCCTTGTTCCAATCAGAACTTATACGGCTCTGCAATAGCCTCACACAGCGATTCCACCGCAGGATTGCATCGTCATTGTCGGCTGGCCGGATCTTCTCCGCTTCTTCAAAAAGTCCCATTGCCTCTTCGAATATCGGCAGGACCGCGTGAGGCGGCCGGCCAGCCTGTAGCTGGGCCTTCCCTTTTCGCTCCTGGAGAATGCCAAGGTGATAGACGCGTTCATACTCACTTGTAAGACCGCGAAACACGCGCTCGGCTTCCGCATACCGATCAGAGATCTCGCCGATAAACTGGTCAGTGATTGCCAGCCCCAGAAGGCGCAATGCTGCTTGATTGTCAGCGTCGACGGCAAGTATGTCACGACAGATCGACTCGGCCTCGCCCGGCTCATTCAGATAACGATACACTTCCGTCTTAGAGATCGCTTCAGCAATCCCGGCCTCTGAGATTGGTTTAACTTTTAGCTCCATGTGGCCTCCTTACCAGCGGCAGACGGCAGCAGCAGATGGCAGAAAACAGTCGGCAGGCGCAGACGGCAGGAGCAGGAGACCTAATACATAAAGCACAAATGCGAAATTGATAGAAGCACGCATAGTTCTCTTGCCACATAGTATTCCTGCCTCCTGCTCCTGCCGTCTGCTCCTGCCTCCTGTTCCCGCCTCCTGCTCCTATTTTTTCTTCCCCTTTAGCTTCCGCAGGAACCAGCGAACCGGATTGTAGTAGTCATCAACCACCCGTTCTTTGAGCGGAATGATCGCATTGTCAGTAATGTGAATATCTTCTGGGCACACTTCTGTACAACACTTGGTGATATTGCACAGACCGATGCCGAGCTCATCCTTGAGCAACTCAGTTCGAGACAAACCGTCGAGTGGATGCATATCCAACCCGGCTATACGAACGAAAAAGCGGGGACCACCAAACTGTTCCTTCTTGTCATGGTCGCGCAGGACGTGACAGACATTCTGACAGAGAAAGCATTCGATGCATTTACGAAACTCCTGCACGCGGTCGACATCGCGTTGGTCCATCTTCCATTCGACATTCGGACGCGGCGTAAATGGTGGGATCTTGCGGTTTACCTGGTAGTTCCAGGCGACATCTGTAACGAGGTCTTTGATGACCGGAAACGTTTTCATCGGTCTTACCGTAATCGGTTGGTCCAGCGGCAATGCGTCCATTCGCGTCTTGCAAGTCAAGCGCGGCCGGCCGTTGACCTCGGCCGAACACGATCCACACTTTCCGGCTTTACAGTTCCAGCGGACGGCAAGGTCGGGTGCGTCATGCGCCTGAATGTAGTGCAGCGCGTCGAGCACAACCATGCCGGGCGCGACCGGAACTTTGTATTCCACCAGCTCGCCGCCGTTTCGATCGCCGCGAAAGATGTTGAAAGTTGCGTCAGGCATTGGTGATCGAAAGCCTTTCACTTTGGCAAGTAGCTAGCAAGTTAGCAGCCTCGGGGTCAGGAAGGCGGGCTTGCCCCCGCTCTTGATTACTCAAACAAAGCCGAAGAGCGGGGGCAAGGCGGGGTCCCCAGCGGGGCAGCCCCGCTGGGGTGCTAATCCCGCCTTCCTGACCATGAGACTACGTAGCCTGCCTAATTGAATCATCAACTTGCGCATCATTTTTCTTCAAGAATTTGCTTCAGTTCAAAAGGCATTTCGCCTGTGGGACGCTGCTTTAGTTTCATTTTATCGCCATCGCGTACCACGATGTTGTTTTGTTTTCCCCAGCTATCATCGTAGTTTGGATAATCGATCCGGCTGTGCGCTCCACGACTCTCTCTCCGTTCCAGAGCACTTAACGCTACCGCCTCTGAAACTGTCAACATCGATTTGAGGTCGCGCGCCAAATGCCAACCCGGATTGAAAAGTCGCGAACCTTCTACACGCAATCGCGAGGCACGTTCCTTCAATACTTGTAACTCCGAAAGGCCCTTACCCAGATCCTCTTCGTTCCGAAAGATTCCAACATAGCTTTGCATTGCGTCCTGCAATGCTTCATGAATTCGATAAGGACTTTCACCCTCGCTGCGCGCAAAGGGTTCCAGCATTTCCTGCGAGGCATCGTCGATTTGCTGCGGATCAATATTTACCGAACCCGCCGTGTTGGCGTGGTCGGCTGCCGCAAGTCCAGCGCGCCGGCCAAAAACCAGTAGATCCGAAAGCGAGTTTCCACCCAGGCGATTCGCTCCATGTAACCCTGCCGCGGCTTCACCGGCAGCAAACAAACCCGGCACCGACGCCTGGGCCGTCTCAGCCTCCACGCGAATGCCGCCCATCATATAGTGACACGTTGGGCCAACCTCCATCGGCCCTTTGGTGATATCGACATCAGCCAACGCGCGAAACTGATGGTACATGCTTGGCAACTTCTTCTTCACATACTCTGCAGGTTTGTGCGAGATGTCGAGATAAGCGCCGCCATGTTCGGTGCCGCGCCCTTCTTTCGCCTCAGTGTAGATCGCACGCGCAACAACATCGCGCGTTGACAATTCCATCTTTTCCGGGTCGTAGCGCTCCATAAAACGCTCGCCATTCTTGTTGCGCAAGACTCCGCCTTCACCACGCACCGCTTCCGTCACCAGGATTCCCTGCACTCCCGGCGGCCAAACCATTCCGGTCGGATGAAACTGGACAAACTCCATGTCCATCAACTCGGCGCCCGCGTCGTAGGCCAGAGCCATTCCATCTCCGGTGTACTCCCAGGAGTTTGAAGTGATACGCCAGGCTTTGCCAATTCCTCCGGTTGCGATCACAACTGACTTTGCTTTGAAGACTACAAAGCGGCCGGTCTCTCGCCAGTACGCAAATGCGCCCACAACTCGATCGCCGTCCTTGAGCAGGCGGGTCACGGCACACTCCATGTAAACATCGATCCCCAGGTGGACGCCGCGATCCTGCAAGGTGCGAATCATCTCGAGGCCGGTGCGATCGCCGACATGGCACAGGCGCTTGAAAGTGTGACCGCCGAAAGCTCGCTGCAAAATCTCGCCGTCGCTGGTGCGATCAAACAACGCGCCCCACTGCTCGAGCTCGTGCACGCGATCGGGCGCCTCCTGAGCGTGTATTTGAGCCATGCGCCAATTGTTTAGAAACTTGCCGCCGCGCATTGTGTCGCGGAAATGCGTGCGCCAGTCGTCAGCCTGGTCGACGTTTGCCATGGCCGCTGCAATTCCACCTTCGGCCATGACTGTGTGCGCTTTTCCGAGCAGTGATTTGCACACGACGCCAACGGAGGCTCCCTGGCCGAGAGCGGCAATGGCCGCACATAGCCCCGCGCCGCCTGCACCAATGATCAGTACGTCGTGTTCGTGGGTTTCGTATTTTTCGTTCACAGCAGTCTCAGATCATGAATAGATCCTGACGCAACGAGCCGGATGTAGAGATCCGCAAGCGCAACTGAAAACAGGCTCAGCCAGGCAAACAACATGTGATGTTCAATGAGAAAGCTGGCGCCGCGCCAGGCCGCGTGTCGTGACCCACCAAGGGCGACGCAGGAAAAGCAGTCGAGTTTGCCGCCCACGATATGCCGCAGCGAGTGGCAGGAGAAAGTATAGAACGAAAGTAGAACGATATTGGCGAGCAGCACAAGCGAGCCCACGCCGACGCCGGGGTGACCTGCAAACCAAAACGCGCTGATCGCGTCGTACCAGAGTATTACCAGTAAGATTAACGCGACATAAAGAAAATAGCGGTGGAGATTCTGGAGGATAAAGGGAAACCTTGTTTCGCCGCTGTACCGATGCGGATGCGACTCGCCGACGGCGCATGCCGGTGGATCGAGGAAGAAGGCGCGATAGTACGCTTTGCGATAGTAGTAGCAGGTGGCGCGAAATCCGAGCGGCGCCCAGAGAATCAGGACGGCGGGTGAGAGCGGCCACCAACGCGGCTTGATTAGCGGTGAGTAAAAAGGAGAAAGGTATGGGCCAAACTCAAAGTATGAGTTTTCGAAGGTTCGCCAGGTTGCGTAAATACTGAAGCCGCCGAGTATCAGGACAACTGGAATAAGCTCAAGCCACCACGCGTCGCGCCGGGTGGTGACACCAAAGCCTCTATGAGCAGTTGGGGTCCGCGATTCAGCCATAACATTGGCGCTAAGAATAACCGCTTCAGCCGTAACTTGGAATACTAAAAGAGCGATCCGGCCCCGATTCCGTTAGTGAGGAAGGCAAATGATTCCCATGAGGAGACCGATGCTTTTTCCGTCGACCCTGGCGGTCTCCGATACCAATCTTACTTAAGTGGAATGGCTGGGATCCGCTTTAACGTACGGGTCGTAGGGTCAATCGTAATGCCGACTGACTCCAACGCTGTAACTCCGAGTATGGGCTCGGCATTATCCGGACCGAAGATGACTCGGCCCGCAGTAATCTCATCCATGAACCGTATCTCAACGAGCCCGAAGCGATATTCATGAACTGTCCCGTCCGCCAATTCATAAGAAGTCGTCCCAACGGGCTGCACATCAATCCTACTAAGCTCCGAGCCCGGTACAAGAGAATCCGTCGCTCCCGTATCTACGAGAAACTGGGCTTCATAAGTCCCGTTTGCAGAGCCGAGACTTTTTAGTTTGACTGTTGTGTGGATTAAGCCCATCTAAATACTCCAGTGGGTGCGGATCAATCACCGCAGTCCTTCCCATCATTAGACCACGAGAAGCAGAAAGCTAAAACAGCGATCCGGTGTCACCTGGAAGCATCGCCCTCCGCACCAGCGGAATTGGTGGGCCGCCGTACTTCAGAAACTCATCGTGAAACTGTTGCCACGCTTGTTTGCCGCCACGCGTGGCGGTCCAATCGGCGCGCAGTTTTCGAATCATCAGCTTGCCCATGGTGTAGTTGAGATAAGCAGGATCAAACGTGCCGCGCGCTGCTTGCTGTCGCGCGTTTGCTGCATCCTGATAACCTTGTTCGAGAAACATCTTTTCCGATTCTTCAACGGTCATCTTGCCGGTGTGCATTTCAATCGCCGACACAAAACGCACGTTGCGCAACAGCGCTTCCAGCAATTGGCCAATGTGCATTTCGTCGGAACCGCTTCCCAGTCCTTCTTCCCACATCATTTCTTCGGTGTAGTGGGCCCAGCCTTCGGCGAATGCATAGCCAACAAAAAGTTGACCAAGTTTTGAGGATGATCTGTTCGCATGCAGAAACTGCAGGAAGTGACCGGGCCAAACTTCGTGCACGGAAGTGAATAGCAGACTTCCCTGCCCAGGCACATAAGCGTCTTTCTCTTTTTGCGACCAGGCCGGATCGGGTGGCGCCAGGTAGTAGATCGAGGGCAAGCCCTTCTCATATGGCCCGGGAATGTTGATATACGCGAAATTCCAACGGCGATATGCCGGCGCTTCCGCAACCTTTGCTTCTTCTGCGCCGGGAATCGTTACTACCTTTTTCTCGAGAATAAACGCCTTCAAATCCTTCAATTGTTTGCGTGCGACCTCAACCGCTCCGCCTTCAGGCTTATGAGATTGGGCCTGCGCCACACACTCGATGATCGACTTACCGGGCCTATAAGAAGCACACGCGGTTTTCAATGCATCGAGGTTGCGCTGCAGATCCTGCCGTCCCACTTCCGCCAGCTTATCGAGCGGCACATCGACGCGCTCAGTTGCCTTGAGCATTTCACTAAATTTCTCTACGCCGAGTTGAAAGTTTGTGGTCGCGCCTGCTTCCTGAGTCTTGAACCAGGCATCGATGTCCTGCATCGCCTTAATGGCGCCAGCGTTAGCGTCCTTGAAATCTTTCTGGAGCTGTTCGTCTTTGACGGAGGCAAAAATGTCGGGCACATCCTTTTGATAAAAAGAAATTAGGCCGCCGAAGGTGGTGTGGCCGATATTCACGAAAGTTTTAGGCAGCGGCGTCCGCAGGTTCTTGCGAATCTGATCGACGGCGATGGGAATCGATTTCGCGTAAGCAGTGTAAGCGCGCAAACGTTGATCGAGCGGCGCATATTCACGCGAAACGTAAACGTCAGGGTCAATACTATCGGCGTAAAACTGCGGGCAGCGGAATGGCCACTCGGCGGATTCCATCCAGAAGAGATCGCCGTCAATCACGGAGGCAACGTAATCACGTTCAAAACGTTGGCGCTCGTTGAGGGTGGAATCCTGAAAGCCGGCAACGCGATCCTTTGCCGCATGCAGTCGCTTTATCTCGTTCGCGATTCCGGTAGCACTGAAATCAGGAAGTTTGCCGTCGAACTCATGCCGGCCGGCGCGCACCGCGAAATCGGGATGTGCGACGAAATAGGTTTCCAGAAATTCGTTTAGATACGAATCCCACTCTTTTGATTCGCTGGTGTTCATGGTTTGTTGATTTGCTGGAGGCGTGGCTTGCTGGCAACCGGAAACGGCAAACAGCAGGGCAAAGGCAAACACGACGATTGGTCGGGACAGGAATCTGACTGACATGCGGCACTCTCCGTCAAACGGATTTGGTAATGAAGCGAAGTGTATGAGAGGGCTATGAGGTCAATCAAGTCCGCGACCGCCCGGTCAGCGACGCAGCGTTGCTGCCTCCAGCCGCTTGTGCGCTTCGGCCGCCTGCGGACTGCGCGGGTAACGGTGTACTAACTCCTGCCAGCCTTCACCATCGTAGTGAAATTGTTTTGCGCTCTGATCGAAGAGAAAGGTTATTCCCTGACGGTTGTAACGGTCCAATTCGTTGAAGTTCAAAAAGTAGCTAAACATCGGCGCGCCGCCGGCGTTCATTTCTCTCTCATCCAGGCGCCGCGTCGCATCGCGCGAGAGACGCATGGCAGAGTCTTCGGCTGCGAGCGCGTAGAGCAGCAAGACTTCCGGCCTCAGCTCGGAACCAGTGAAGTTGTCGAGAAAGATCTTCGCGCGCACCACTCGATCAAAACCTTCAGACGCCTTAATGAGCCGTACCAAACGGGCATCGTCGCCCTTACGAGAGGGCGCGAACACTGCATCACGCTGGATCCAGCCACCGGTGCGCGTGGTCACGTTTACTCTACAAAAAACAATGCCATCCCGGCTGCGCTTGTCTCCTTTGACAGCGACCAGACTGCCTCGACCCATTCGGCGTAGCAGATTTCCTGAAAGCTCAGGTGTGGACCTGAGTGCCGACAGTCTTTCATCGCCAACCACCGCCAGTCGTCCCCCCGGCGGAGGCCGCCGCTTGGCGAGAGCTGCAGGCGGAACGATCGCCAAAGACAGAAAGATAGAAAGTGAGAAGACTCGTAAGGATGGATTCATCACGATTCGTCCTCGCGAACAGGCCTTTATAAGGGTGATGTTTTCTCGGCTCGCGCCAGGGTTAGCGGGAGACGCGACGCCGATTTTGAATCGAAGCTGCTAACTTTCCACCGGCCCCTGCCTGCGCCGCGAGAATGCGTTCGGCATAAGAGGCATGATGAAAATGACAGATGGCCACAGCTAATGCATCGGCAGCGTCATGCGGTTCCGGAACGCTGTCGAGCGCAAGCAAGGTCTTGACCATCTGCTGTACCTGAAATTTTTCTGCGTTGCCATGCCCCACGACCGTTTGCTTTACAAGTCTGGGCGAATACTCATGAATGGCAATGGCCGCGCGTTCGGCGGCGAGCATGGCCACGCCACGAACCTGTCCGAGCTTCAAAGTGACTTTTACATTTGTGGCCAGAAAGCCGTCTTCAATGGCACAAGCTTCCGGGCTGTGACGGTCAATCACGTCCGCAAGCGCATCTGCGATTTTTAGCAACCTGGCTGGAAATCTTTGCCCGGCGTGTGATCGGATCGTACCGCATTCGACCAGCCGATAGTGGCGGCCATCGCTTTCGATGACGCCCCACCCGGTGGTTTCGCTACCTGGGTCGATTCCTAAAACGCGCATTTTTGAATTGAAACTCGCATTCCTTAAATGAGGTGAGCGGCCGCACTAATGAAAACGATTTTAGCTAGAGATACTAGTTCCGGATTTCAAACGAAGATCTAAGAAATCAGTGCGGTGAGTATACTACACCGCAAACTGCGCTCATGGACTTTTCTTTCCGGTGACTCATTTCGATGGTTACCAGACTTTTTGCATCAGCCCTTGATCTATTGTCGCGGTGGACTCCATTTTCACCACGACGGACAAAAAGATTCGCCTTTCAAATACGATGATTAACAGCGCGCCCCTGTTCCGCTCCAGGGAACAGATCCGCCAGCGCCTCGCGGGCCAGCGATTGCCATTCGACGCTTGTAGGCGCCCATTCAAACCTTTCGTAATGAAGTTTTCCGTCCTGCGGCGGGGCGCTGAAGTCATAAGCTATTGGTTGTCGAAATTTCTCCGGACCTATTGGCGACGCTTTGAGACTGTCGCGCTGCGTTTCAAAACAGGCGAACATCCGCTGCTTCAATTCCTTTGCCCGCTCGTCCAACAACAACGTGGTCGTCTCGCGATCAGCTCCCGCCAAAAAGTCCGGTACTTTGGCCTTAAAGTCTTCACTGGGATGAAGCCCCATCTCGAATAATACCGGCGGCTTGAAACCGTTTTGTTTCATGAGGCGCATGGCCGCGTGCGTTGCAAACGCCGTCGCATCATGATCGGGATGTGCGCCCTCGTAAGCATGGGTGACAACGATATCCGCTGCTGACTGCTGAAGAAACGTTGTTATCTTTTTGGTTAGGTCGGCCAGACAGACTGCGGCGCGTTGGTCAGTGATTTCCAGATCGACGACACGCTCCTGGGGTACATTCGCAATCGCGAGCGCAGCGAGGCATTCTTCTTTGCGCGCGCGCGCATAATCAGATCGCTCGTCAAAGCCGGCGGCCCTGGCATCCTGCATGTCGCGCGGCGCTCCATCTGTCACGTGCAGGACGGTAACGTCAACAAGTTTTGAGATCAAACAACCGGCACCAACTACTTCATCCGCCGGATGGGCCACGATCACGGAACAGCGCATCGTTCGATGCAAGTCGCCCGTGCCAAATAATTTGGCGTGGGCCGAGCGTGGTCTGCTGCTCGTTGTGTGTCGAACGGGCTGAGTAATCAACGGACACCTGCTTCCGGTTTTTGGATGGCAGCAATCACGTTTCGCCCTCCAAATCTCGCATGGAATCAAGACATGCGCTGTGTTTGTCCGGTACGAATTGCAGTGCCGCCGCAATCCAGAGTTACGCCCCAAAGATTGGGAAAACACCGCTAATAGGTAAGCCTGCGTCGAATGAATGCGAAGCTTTCCGTGTTTGCCCTCAATCCTTTGGGCTTTGCCTCGCAAAATACCTAATCAACCCTCATACCAGAGCCAAGCCAAAGCGGACAAAAACAACGGCGGGCGCTTTCCTTGAGGTCCGTCTTTCTCACGGCGAATTCTAGTACGGTGATTGAGAGGTGGCTGGTTACTGGTCGTCTACACGTGCGTACATGAACTGATCCAAAACTATCCCCTCCTTGATCGCGCTGCGGCGCAACCGGCCTTCGCAGGTGTAGCCGGCCTTTTCCAGTACTCTGATCGAGGCGTCGTTACGCGCGTAAGGAACGGCGAAAACGCGCGTTAGATTAAGTTGTTTGAAGGCGTATTCAGTTATCGCTTTGAGCGCGGCAGTCGCTATGCCCCTTCCCCAGTACTGCTCACTAAGCCAATATCCCACTTCAGCGGAGCAGCGCTCGACGTCGGCTTGTAACACTAACCCAATGCCACCAACTGCCTCGCCATTAACATCAATTGCAAAGTTAGTCTCGGGAGATTCCGCGGTTATGTGCTGAAGCCATCGTTCGGCATCCGCGCGGGTATAAGGGTGCGGAAACTGATCACGCAGGCTGATCCAGATTTTTCGATTGTTGGCATGCACGGGCAATCTTTCTTCATCATCGTGACGCCACGAACGAATTGTGCAGGGGCCGCATTCGAGATACATGCTCGATGCCTCTCCTTCCTGCTTCCCGTACGCGAAGCGATCTCATTAGCACCGTGGCTTCAGCCCGGTGGTCAAGTTCTACAAATGATTCCTGAACCGTTTCCAACGGTTTCTCCTGCTTCTCCTGCCAACAAAACCGTTAGAAACGGTTCCTTGTCGATTCCGGTTTGCTATCTGAAGCCGCGGTGCTAATGAGATCGCTTCGCGTCCCGCCGCCAACGCTCTCAGTAAAAGCGGCGAATCACAGTCATCTTCTGGAAATTTCAAACTGACCCACTACCCAGTTGTTAGTGCGTGTCGAGTTGTTCAAAGTTGCATTGCTTCGGTTTCTTTTCAGGGCGCCAGCGGAGGAACCTTGTGCCGTGACGGAAACGCCCACCGGTGAAGTGATCGTATTGAACTTCAACCACCAGTTTTGTTTTCAGCGGTTGCCATTCGCCTGAACGTTCGGTGCTCCAGCGGCTTGGGCCACCGGGCGCATTGCCGGTAAATCCTGGCGGCCCAATCAGCGGTTCGAGTTTCTTCGTTAGCTCTTTTTTCTCGCCTTCATTAAAACTCGAAGTGAAACCGACGTGATGAAGGAGACCCTTGTCGTCGTACAAACCAAGCAGCAGCGAGCCAACGACTTTGCCTTTCGACGCGTATCGGAATCCGCCCACCACGCAATCGGCGGTGCGCATTCGTTTGACTTTCTGCATGCCGTCGCGTGTGCCCGAGCGGTAGGGAAGATCGTTGCGCTTCGCAATCACGCCATCCAACTTAATGCCCGCTGACGACAGCCACTTTTGCGCCGTCGCATAGTCTTGGGTTTTTGGAGACAACTCGATGCT
>WNFC01022734.1_pt1 | contig 10745 bp, 16 predicted proteins | sample 5400541 | NCBI WGS metagenome assembly WNFC01 (sample SAMN13153342, study PRJNA577476) | soil metagenome | isolation source: 120 cm saprolite under Douglas fir tree site 2 hole 2 replicate 1 | place: USA:California | collected 2015-04-18
GGCGTGCCAAAATTCATGCCAGTGTTAAATAGCGCCGCAGGAGGAGTGAAATTGTCCGCTTGCTGCGTTTCAGGGAAAACATACGGGACGTTGTGGCGTTGATTGCACCAGGTGTTTAGATCCACGGGCGTGAAGAAAATGCCGTACGACGTGTGCAAGACCAAACCGTGATTGGGCAGATTCTTTGCGATACCGAGACGCGGCGCAAAGTTGTGCTGGTTTGCGTACATCAGTCCTCGCGGATAGCCGTTCTGTCCGCCGACAAAAACGGAAGGCACGCCATTCTGGAAAATCAGATTGGTGTTGGTGTTGTTCTTGTCATACAGAGGACTCGAGTATTCGTAGCGAACGCCCAGATTCAGCGTAGTAGTTGAAGTCACTTTCCAACTGTCTTCGACGAAGGCGTCACCGCCCCAATTTCGCAAATTCATCTGCGGGATTCCGGCTTGGCGCTGCTTCACCGCCGGCAGGCTGAGCAAGAGACTGGCGAATCCAGAGCCGCTGCCATCATTAAAGCCAGATTCAGTGGTGTAGCCGTTCGTGTATTGGTAAAAGCCGCGATTCTGGAAAAAGCCCCACATCGGCCAGGTGTACCAATGGAAATCGCCGCCAAACTTTATTCCGTGGCGGCCTTTTTCCCAGGCGTAGGTGTCGCGGATTTCGTACATGGTGTCCCACGCGTGCATGGGCGTTGCGGCAAAAGTATCTCCGATCCCGGTGTAGCCTTGCGCGGCAAACCACGGCGCGCCCCATGCGTTTTGGCCGCCGAAACCCACTCCCTGAATGCCGAGTTGACCGACGAAGTCATTCACGGCATCGTTTTGCGAAGTGCGATCCATCGATAGTCTCGAGACCGCGATCGATACCGTATTCACTTTGTTCGCGGCGAAAATATGATTCCAGGAAATCACCGCTTGCTGCGAACGGTTATCGAAGTTGGCGCCGAACCCGGGAAGATTCTCAGTGGTGGAAGTCATCCCGCTGCTCGGGGAAAAGCCATTCTCCTGACCGATTGAGTACCTGCCGAAGAGAGTGTCGCCGCCGGAAAAGTTGTGATCGATGCGAACTGTTCCCTGATCCTGGAAATGGGTTTCATTGCGGACATCAAGATAATTGTTGGAGTCCGCGGCGCCGCTCGTCATCATCATGTTCGGCATCGGGACGTGCTGCATCAAAAATGCTTCGAGCAAAGGATTTATTCGGTCGCTCGGGATAATGTTTCCGGGGAACTGGTTACGCGTGTATGGAAAATTGTTAGGACCAGTGGCTTTCGTCTTGTCAAAATTGGGATTAGCGACAGCGGTTGTCGGATCATAAATCTTAACGTTGCTCATACTGAAATCGCCCTGAATTTCTTCCGGCGTGGGTACCGTCAGAATCTGAGCATCCGCTTGAGCTAGCCGCAGGCCTTCGTAGTTGACGAAGAAGAAGGTATTTTTCCTGATCAGCGGCCCTCCGAACGACGCACCGAAATTGTTTTGTACCAGGTGATTGTTGCCCATGGACTCGAATGTGCTGGCATCCATGGCACCATTGCGTAGAAATTCGTAAGCCGTTCCATGAAATTGGCTGGAGCCGGAATGCGTGACGATATTGATCTGTCCGCCGCCAGCGCCACCCATATCCGCCGTATAGCTGCTTGTTTCCACTTGAAATTCTTTCACTGCGTCCGGCGAAGGACTTAAATTTTGCGTGTTGAACGTCGGATCGGTATTGCTAGCGCCATCCAGCAGAAAAAAGTTTGCGTTCGGTCGTGCCCCGCCGATCACCACCGCCGAGCGTTGCCCAGGCCTCCAGTAGAGTGGATTTGTAGAGCCGGTCTGCGCGCCAAAACCCACGTGGGCGCCTGGAACGGTAAGGACGAGGTCGATCAGCATGCGGCCATTGAGCGGCAGTTCGCGGATGGATGTTGGCTCGACGACTTCTCCGACGCTGGCGTCCGTCGTGCGCAACACTTCGCTCCCGGCGGTGACTTTCACTCCCTCTGCGACGCTGCCAATCTTGAGCGCGATATCTAACGCCAGTTTCTGGCCGACTTCCAGCCGCAATGTTTGCTTGGCCACGGCGAAGCCCGATGCGTCGATTTTCAATTCGTAATCGTCGGGCAACAGCGCCGGGGCTTCGAAGACTCCTTGTTGGTTGGTGATGACGCGGCGGATCGCGCCGGTGCTCACGGCCGTCAGCTGGACTGCGGCCCCAGCGACCGGGAGATGCTGCAAATCAGTGACGGAGCCCGACAGCAGCGCATAGTTGCTCTGGCCATCAGCAGGGAGAGCGAATACCAATAGCAATAGAAGTAGACCGGACCGCTTTGTCATTTTGTTTCTCCCGAAAATACGCGCAGAAGACTACAGGGACGCAAGAGACAGAAAAATTGGCGATTCGAACGGACACAAAACAAGCTATCCCCGGTGGTGAGGACTCTAGCCAGGGGAAAAAGACACAGCAATAATTGGAAAGTACTAGAAGCTGTCTGGAGCTTCGAACGCTTTAAAATTGTAGTAAGGGAAAGTCGCCATGTGCCGGACCTTTGCAGCGTCGAGCGCCCGACTTCGTGTTCCGCTTTGGGTTATGAGGTTCTCCGCGGCGTCCCCACTGCGCCTGCTCTTGGCCTGCCTTGCGCAACTGTTCAGCGGCCAGCAGCGATTGCAGTGCTTCCTCGACGCGCGCCAGCCTGCTCTAGGGCCTGTACTCGTGCTTCTAATTCACTCATCGTTTATCTCTCTCTGTCCGCTTTCCGGCCCTTCCGTGAGCCCTGGGCGGGCTTATTGTTCAGAAGAATTAATGGCTGACACATAACTATTGAAGAGGTAGAAAGCGTCAAAGGGGAGAAGGGAAAGAAATGATCCACCAAACCGAACAGCACACCCAATTGGTTGTCGATATAATTGGGACTCTCAATCTGCGCTTCAAGAAACTGAATCTCTATTATGAGGCGGCCTGGACGGACAGCTTCTGCCATCGCCGCTGCATGCACGAACACCCGACTCTGCTAGAAGCGGCTCGATGCGCGATGCCCCACGGCGCAGGCTGGTATGTGCTTGCCGTGGAGAACGGCACACCGCGTCAATTGCTAGGAGACGAAGAAGATGTTGTGAACAAGTTCCGTTTCGGCAAATTGAGCGCCGAGTCAGACCTATGGAATCCATAGGTGCTTATGATGATTCTAAAGACGTTAGGGTGATTTCGAGCATCGGAGCTTATAGAAAAAAGGTTTGTCTACCCACAACAGCGCAGCTGGGATGATTTATTGGGTCGTTTACGATGTGCCGCACAAACCAGCCAGACGTGACATTCTCGATGTTTCCGTACTGCTAGGATGTTTGAAGAACCAAACTCCGTCGTCATCTGCTCGGGGTGCGACACGTTGAGTTGTCGGACTTCCACCCCCGGACAAAGCCGCTCGACCGATGTAACGATTTGCTCGATGTCGCGCATGAACTTTCTATCGACTCGAATTAGGTAGCTTAATCCTCCACTGAGGACCTTCCGGCCAGCTAATATTCTCCAAGCGTACAACAACATTCGAGCCTGACGTTGAAACCACCGAGACCGTATTGACCACGTCACGGTCCCCTCCTTCGCGCTCCGTATCATCCCGTCTGTACGGGCGGAATTTCTGGTAGTCCTGACCGTGGCGCGGCCAATGTGTAAGTCGTAGTTTCCTGACTGTGTTGGTGTTCCAGGAAGACCTCGCCGAACAGGAGCGACCCGGCTGCCAAAATTGCTCCGATGACCGACCACGGTTTTTTGGAGCGCAGCGCGGCTTCCAAATCATTCGCACACTTGATGAGCCCGTCCCCCCTGTCGTCAGGGTCTTTAGCGAGAAGCGCGTTACCTGCGTCTCGCCACTGCCTGACCACTTTTTCGAGGTTCTCGTGCATCGCTCACCTCCTCGCCGGATTTTACCAAGCAGCCGGAATTCCTCCTACGGCTTAGCTGTTGCTTCCGTGGCCGCTTTCCGGACACTTCCATCCTCAGCGGCGCTGTGCCCGAACGAATAGCCAGCCTACGCCGTCGCAACGCTTACAGGTCCCAGCGCGCGACAATCCGGTTGAAGAACAAGTTGTACACTCTTTCCAGTCGCTCTTCCGCATCTCGCGTTTATTCGTACCGGCGCATTGCTTTCCACCGACCAGCCTGCCACATTCTGTGCTAATCAGGGTTGGGTCGTACGACAGTGCGCCACAATTCGTGCATCGGGCGACAGGCTTCGGTCTTTTGCTCATACGCTCTGGCCTATCGGTTCAGCTCCCACGGATGTTCCGGACCCGTCCGCGCGAACTATACACCCGTCGGTCCTTTCGTTCACTTTCCGTAAATTCCCGGCGTGTCCCTTTCCACAGAATGCTCCTCGGTTCTCCTTGGGTGTATAATTCGCGCCGCTGAAGGTGGGTACTCCGCATGATGCTCAAGTTTTCAAAAATCCTTTGCCTGGTAGCGTCTATCGCTCTACCGTCGCTCGGCAAAGCGCAGGTCCCTGTGTTCGTTGTTACGCCGGAAGACAGTTCGATTAAGTTCTTCGTAAAGGCATCGGTGGCTATAGGCGGTACTTTCGACAAGTGGGACGCCACCCTGACGTTCACGTCTCCTGACGTTACGACGGCTGTTTTAGACCTCAAGATACAGGCAGACAGCGTGAATACTGGGAGCGGCATGAAGGACGGCAAACTGAAGGGCAAGGACTTTTTCGACGTGAAGCAGAGTCCGTTGATTACGTTTCTGTCAAAGAAGGTTGTCCAGACCGGTCCTGACACCTTTGAAGTACAGGGGGACTTTACGATACGCGGAGTGACCAAACCGGAAAAGTTGACGCTAACGCTTTCCGGCAAGGGGACGGGCACGGGCAACATTAAAGGGACACTGGCTTTCGACCGCAAGGACTACGGGATGAATAGCGGCATTCCCTTCATCAAAATCGCCAACCGTGTCGAGGTTACTGTCGGCTTCATCGCGAAGCAAATCAGCGGGCCTCGGGTGGTCTACCAACAATAGGCAAGCCGATAAAGGGTTCCGACGCCATGACCGACGCGCCAGTTAAAGTGACGGATTCCGTGCTCTCGACTTACACTGGGCCTTCGGCTTTCACCGACTTTATAAGCTCATGAGTAAAGGCATATATCTCGTCTGCCCTCGTCCCGTACGCATCCAATTCCGCAAGGCTGATGGGATGCGCACTCGCTTCTTCGGGTGACATAGCTCGAATGAAAGGTTCTTGCTCTTTGTTCAGTTCTTCCAACCTACGAAGAATCTCTTTCTGTCTGTCAGTCGGCATAGCGGTCTTGCTTGGGTGACGCGTGGACTAGGCGCGGGCGGATTTGGTCTTGGGGCGCGCGGTCTTATCTTGCCAGGCTTTGCGCAGCTCTTCACGGTGCGCGAGGACATAAGATTTCGCTTCGTCGAAGCTGGCGTAGACGCGCGTGCCTTTGATGGTGTTACACGGGGTGCAGCAAGCCACAAGATTGCTGGGATTCTTCTTCCCTTTGTGAGCGCGCGGAACCACGAAATCGACACGCATGACCAGCGCGTTTTCAAAGCTCGCGCGTCCGTCCAAACCACAATACCGACAGACATAATCATCGCGTTCGAGAATCTTGCGGCCTTCTTCGAGCGCTACCGGGGAATCGACCAGAGAAAGAGTAGCGAGGCTAATCGGCATGAGGTCCTCCATAGCGGAAATCGTGTGGAGCAGGAAGGAGAGCACGACTTCCGACCTTTGTGGAATGAAGGTAGGACGGACACAGGGCGGTGTCAAGATGCGGTCTCGTTGCTTCGGAGCGACCCTCCCGCGGCACCTGGTCCACGTGCCTTTTCCGGACTCGCCTGCTCGGGCTCTCAGATGTAAACGCAGGTGCTATTGCACGCCAGGGGGTGGCGGGAGCTTATATACCTCGGCAGGAATTTGGTCAGTCGCAACGAATGCCTGAGCCAAAACTTTCCACTGTCCAGACCGCTTTTGCCAGGTATCGACAGCCACAAATTTCGCGTTCGGAACGTCATAACGCGCATCTTTATGGCCGGTCGCGTTGTACGTCCCCGAATATGTCACGATAGCAGTGTCGCCAGAAATTCTTACCTTGATGTCCTGAATTTCGATGCTTGCCTTAACGCCAGGGTCAGCCTTTCGCATCCCTAAAGTCATTTTTTCGACGTCTCCCGGCGTCTGGTCGCTAACGTGACCCAACGGGTCTACCGTTATCACGTGTTCCGCATTAACGCTCTTTCCGAACGCGATATCGGCGTCGCTCGTACCAGCATGCTTGGCTCCCTCAGTTTCCAGCTTTTTGAGAGTTTCTTCGTCGGATGTCGACTGGGACGAAGTTCGGGTCGTACAAATCACTAACATCAACAATGACAGAAACAACGCAGAGATTAGTCGGTTCATTGGGCCCTCCTTTGCGCTGGAGCCTAGCATACAGTCGCGCCCGGCGCGACATGTTCTGGCGTTGTTCTGGCGTTGTTTCTCCACTTTCCGGACATAAGCTGTTTTTACACGCGCGGCTATGCCTACCTGACGTTCTGCTCTCCCCGGTCCGTCGGCCTGGCTTTCCTTAACAGGACGCTCCTTTCCTTCTAGATCTTCTGCACGTTGTCCAAATCTATGGTTACGACCTCGCCCTCGTCGGGCAGGGTGCTTAGATGCAGTTGGCACCAACGTTCGGTGTCCTGCTTCGCCTGTGGCCGCGTTGCTTGGCTCCTAGCGGCTTTTCCGAAGAACCTGCGTGTCGTCTCGCCGTCTCTACCCACGATTTGACAATAGCGAAATTTGGCGTCCAACTCGTTGTCCCACTGCTTGTCGTAGTCGGCTGAGTATTTCAGTTTTGGATTCGATAGTGTCATGTTGCCTCCGTGACTTCCAGCCTACACTCAACTCGCGATGCGCTCAGCCGCGCGCTGCAGTTTTCCCACAGGAGATTCTATTCGTTCATTTTCCGGATGCATCTGGGCCGCTCTGGCGCGCCAATTCTCGTATGTCCAGTAGTCCATCTGCTCGGTCGCCTGGCTTTAAGATTTCCCCCAACCATCCTCATGAGCGGCGGTTATTAGTTTCCCCCAACCATCCTCATGAGCGGCGGTTATTAGCCTCGGCGGGTGTCCTGGCGCGCTCATCCGAATTGACCAGCCACGCTCAAGGTACGGGACAAGCTCTTGTTCGGTGCGGACATGGACGTGTGGACCCTGCTTGCTCTCGGTCGCTCTGTATCCCACTTTGCCGTACCGATGAGGTCGAAGCTCAACGTCCATATCGTCGCCAAATCGAACAGTGTAAGTGAGCATCTCTTCTCGCCCGGTATTCTATTCCCGCGTGCCGTCTCCGGCAACCGAACAGGAACGCGCGAACGCGCGCAACACGAACATATTAGACAGTGAGGGTGAACTCTCCGCGCTTGTAGTCCGCTATGCCGAGCATGCAGAACAGTTGACCCATAGCAACGAAATTACACGGTGCTTCCACGGCAACGCCGCCAAAATTTGCATCGAACCACTTTCGGGTGAAGTGCCCCGTAGCTACAAGCTGGCTATGCGCTTTCTCGAACTCTGATTTCGTGATGCCTTTCTCCGAGGGCCGCGCTGTCGAAGTCCGGCTTGGAATGCGGTACACAAGAGGGCGACGGCGGATTACACGTTGCGTTCGCTATCCCATCTGACGAATTGGCCAACTGGGAATCGTGGCTCCAAACCAGAGGAATCGCAGTGGAAGAGAAGCGGATGTGGGATTTGGGGGGCTGGAGCCTTTACTTTCGAGGACCCAGACCGCCATTTGGTGGAACTCGCCACGCCGGACACTTGGTCGGTCTATTGAAAAGGAATGCCGGGGGCTCTACTTAGAAGTTGTTAGTGACAGGTCGTAAATTTTTGCTGCACCGGCAAGGCGCACAAAGTCCACATTGAGCCTTGTCTCAGGATGCTGTTCCACAAAAACTTCATCGGCCTTTTCCAAAATCCTCAGGGTCGTCTTAACGCCCAACTCATCCACCATAACCTTGGCTAGGATTTCATCCAGCACAATCAAGTCCCACCTACCAACCAGAACGGACGCTCCCACATCAGCCGCAAAAGTTCACGCACTAGGCTCGGTCATCACTCAATTTGATGCAATGACACTATGAAAAGATTCAATAGGGCAAAGCAGTTATGCGGGGCGCAGGCCAGCGTCCGTTATCCGACGTATGCGACCAACCGAGCACCTACCGCCACGAGTTCAACATTTGGCAGCGTCGGGTCGAACTCAGCCCGGTATCAATTCTTTGATGAATGCCGCCGTGCAGTAAAGCAGCGCGTCGGCGTAGCTAGTCTTCAGTGGTATTCCAGGCAAGAGCGCCATCTTTTCCGGCACACGGTCCGCGGCGCGCGCGCTGTGAACTCTCATCAATTCCTCAATTTCCGCATGCTCCAATTCCTCGAATGCGCGCCCCGCCGCTGCGTTGCTGACGAGCGCGTCAAACTTCTTTTTCGCGACTTCCGTTTTGACGCGCTTGGTGTTTTCCTCCAGCGAGATTCCTATTGCCAGTCTTAGCCTGTTCGTGTTCATGCCGCCTCCAGCGCTGCGCTCCGTCTTTTTGGTTCTTGCCTACTCTACCCACAACGAACCGATAAATACATAGTACTAACGTTTTATATTACTTGCTTGATATACCGACTAGTTCCCGTTGCGAAGCCGCATAAACAAAGGCGTTTCGCATTCTTGTACCCTATCGGTACGAGCGCGACAGAATTGCTCGCCTACCTCGTTTCTTCGAGACACGACTGGCAGCGAAACTTCTCGACGAATTTGCCGGTCGCATCTTGCGCTTGGCGTTGCTTCGTCCGCTCCCCGCAGTGCGCGCAGTCGCGAACTCGAATGTTGCCGTAGGTTTTGCTCAGACGAAACGTGTAAGCGGTTTCTCCGGTTTCCATGTGGTTCTCCTTTTTCATCTCACTTCACCAAATTTTTGTAAGCGCGCGCGGCATGCCTGGAACGCCGGTCCATGCGGGTCGGAGTCCATGCCTTGCGTTGCGACATGGCATGCCTCATGCCTCATTGTTACAAGCGCATCCTCTAGGGTTGGATTCGCGGTCGGGTCAAGCAGGATGACGAAGCCCTCGCCGTCGAACAAAGTACTGCCGCTTCCTTCGGGTGCGCGTAGCACCGCCCAATCCAAGCGCACATCCGGGAGTGTGCCGCCAAAAGACTGCCGGTTCACCTCCATATAGATTCGACGAAGGGCTTCAGGCCGCTCGAACTCTTCAGCCGCAAAAACCGCTCGGATTCTTAACGCACCGAAGCCCACAACGCCAAGCGCTACAAGCGAGATGAGTTTTTCCAGGGAGGTCACATGCAACGCTCTTCACTGAACGCCACGCACGCGCGGCACTGACACCGAGTGCTGACCCAATTTCCTCGAACGACTTCCCGGCCTCCCGCAGTTCGCGCACCTCCGCCGCGCTCTTGCTTAGCCACGGTCGCGAGGATGCTGATAACCGCATCCTTGAAGATGCCGCATGAGTCGAAATATTGCTCAGTGAAGCTGCGATAGTTGACCCCATGTGACGTGAGACGGTTGAGATGCTGTAGTGTCTCCAGCACGCCCTCGCGCGAGAGGCGGTCGAGACTCCAAAAGAGCAGTACGTCAAACTTGCGCTGAGAGGCCGCTTTGAACATCTCTGGGAACTGTGGACGGTCGCTCTTTGTGCCGCTCTCGCTGTCCGTGAACTCGATTACGATTTCCCAACCCTGCTCATCTTCGACGGCGCGCCGTATGAGTTCGGCGACCTTGACATCGAGTTTCTTCGCCAGCTTCCTCAGCCGGTCCACCTGTTGCGTCGGGAAAAAAATGCTTGTTCGTTCCATTACAACGAGTGTATATCAGACAGGCATACGTTGTCAATGGTACTTTTGGTGTGCCCCAGGTGTGCCCAAGGATAGCTTTTTGTTAGGTTTGGGCTTCTCTATTCGGAGTAAGGTGGTGGTGCGCCACGTAGGAATCGAACCTACAACCTATCGGTTAAGAGCCGATTGCTCTACCAATTGAGCTAGTGGCGCACGGAAAATCAGAATAACAGCGGGCCGGTGCCGTGCGCAAATCGCGCAAAGCAACGCTCAAAATTTCACCTAACCAAACCTAAGGCAAAGCATTGAAAACACAGCGCGAAAGTGTGTTAGCGAGCGGTTAAGAGTCAACTGCTCTACCATTGACCTACCGGTCCACGGGTTTCAGGGTTGCACTTGCAAATCCTGATGTGAGACGAACTTTAGTAGTCTACATGGCGCTAAAACATTTGTCGAACGCGCGCCCGCAGTTGGCAGCATTCGCCCTTATTGTCGCCTACTTGTAGTGTAGTTCTGCTGCCAAGACTCTTCTTGCTGGCTCAACCGAAATGGCGAGCGGTCTTCCAGTATTCCGGCCACGGCTGGAGCAGCGTGCGGCAAACAAAAATGTCGGGATGCGCGCGCGTTTCCTCGTTCAGGACGTGGAAGCGGTTCCAGGTGTGCGCGGCCAGGCGGCAAGACGCGAAATGATCCTGCAACTCGTCGAGATCCCGGCCGACTACGATCAATGTCTGGGGTGGCGGATCGCCATAGCCTTTCTGCCAGAAGGAATTCACACCGCTGATCACGGGAGGCAATCCATATGCTGGACCGTACAGATTCACGGCGCCTGCTTCACCGTAATTCCCCGCGAGAATTCCAAAGTGTGCGCGGTCCTCAGCCGGGAGCGCATCGCGAACCTTGGCGATGGTTTCCACGAGTTCGGGCCAGCCAA
>WNFC01011529.1_pt1 | contig 10744 bp, 9 predicted proteins | sample 5400541 | NCBI WGS metagenome assembly WNFC01 (sample SAMN13153342, study PRJNA577476) | soil metagenome | isolation source: 120 cm saprolite under Douglas fir tree site 2 hole 2 replicate 1 | place: USA:California | collected 2015-04-18
TCACTCGGGAAGTGGTCGAAGAAGGCATGCACCGAGCATTCCCAGTTGGACAGGTCGGCGTCGTGGAGCCCGGACGTCGGCCCGGACGAGGCGACGATGGAGATGCTGCCGGCACAGGGGGCGCCCCCCGCTGTGAACTGATTCGGTCCGTGGGTGCTCAGTCCGTCCATGATTGGCACCGGGGTTCCAGCTGGAGCAGCGCTATACGTGCAACTCGTGTCGACGTAGGCGCCGGTCGCGCCTGCCACTGCACCCGCGAAGGCAATGCCCTTAGCCTCGAGGAGATCACCTCGCTGGGTGCCCGTCGGGCCGTTGTTGTGGAAGGTCGGGTCGGTGCCGATCAGCACCTTGTTGCCTCCACTGGCCATCACCACCGGCTCCCAGACGGAGGCGTTGGTCTGAGCGGCGGCGTAGGCGTCGCTCTGGCAGGTCGGATCGCCGATGACGAGCGCCTGATAGGCGGCGAACTGGCTTGCCGTCATAGCGTCCCACTGGGCGTCAGTCGCCAGGGTGACGGTGAAGCCGTCGGCCTCGGCCTGCTGCTGCTCCAAGCTCTTCCCGCTGCCATCGGTAGCGGTGCCAGGGGTTACGCTGCTAGCCAGGATGAGCACCTGGGGGGTGGCAGCATACGCGTGTCTGATGGAGCTTGACATTGGTATGACAATGGCAGCCGCAATCATAAGGAATGCGGCCAAAGCTAGAACAAGTTTTGACCTAAGAAATCCTTTCATGAATTTTTCTCCTACAAATAACTAGAAATTCACACTACAAAACAACAAAAACGCCAGGGAAAGGATTGCCGAAAAAGGAACATCCTGCCTGAAGGCTACATGGTGTACTAAACCTCTGCCACATAACCAAACAGTGAGTCGATACACTAAGAGTGGATCGCGCTCAGGAGTAAGCAATTTTACCTACGTAACAGGCTCAGTATAGGTAACTACTCAGGTGGGTTGGTGGCTGAGTAAGTTACCCGCCTCCTTCATAAAGGTGTGGGACACATTTAAAAAATACTGTACCTTTAAATAAATGGATATCATGACGAAGCCCATTCTCAGGGCAGATCATGAGGTATCCTCGTTATCATCGCGTTTGACTCGTCTGGCTTTAGAGTCGGCTTGAAAAGGGTACCTGAGTAGTTATCAGTATAGAAGAAAAGGGGTTGCATCTTAGTGGTGAATTGGTAAAGAGACGATTATGAATTTAGTAATGGAGTTAAGATTTCATAACTTTTTTACACAAGCATCAGCAAGCAAGAATACTGTGATACATGGAGGTACAGTGTAAAGCGAGCAGTATGAGGTATTGTTTGTGGAAACTAGCAGGGGTTATGACCAACTCTGAAAACACTAGGGGTGTGGGGGAAAGCGAAAGTCTTGAAACCCTCAGAGCCTGTCGTACGCTTTACCCAAAGCACCTTTGAGTTGCTGCTTGAGCTTCCGGTTTTCTTCTTCCAGTTCTTTGATGCTGGAAAGAGCCACTGCTTCGGATTTTCTTCAGGAGTGTAATGCTGCTTTACCCATTCCATTTGTGCGAGAACAACAGCCGCCACTTTTTTGGTGATTGGGATTTTGTGACCTAATACGCGCGTTTTCATAATGTCGCCAACGAGCCAATACTTGTCTCCGTCTTGCTCCAGACAATTGCCCAATTTGAGGTACAGAACATCAGAGATACGCCAACCGCTGGCACGTAGCAAAATTACGATAGAAATGTAGGTTGGCGATAAATGCTGGTTGTGAGTATCCAATTGCTGGAGAACATTTTGCGAAATGGACTGCATGTTGTCTTCAGGCTGTTTCAGGATATTTTTCGCGAACGTTATTTCAAGATTTCACGTTTCAGATTTCATGTTGCCAGTTTACGAAACGGATTTTATAGGATAATATACCAGTAGATATCTATTCGGCCTGTCGCATCTATCTAACATAGTACAGGTGAGACAAAAAGGATGGTATGAGCAAGAACAAATACCCGGTAACACCGCTACGTTTTAATGAGAGAGACAGGGAACGTATAGCAAAAGTCATAGCGATTTACCAGTGAGAGACGACTACCGAGGCTGTGCGCGTGGCCTAACACAGAGCAAGCAAAAAGTATCCAACAACATGGGAACTAAAACAAGCTAGAGATGGCCTGTAGAGCCACTTTACAAACTTTACAAATGGCCCTGTGAATAGCGCATTTGTTTTGTTATACTCAATTGGTAAGGCAATGATGGACAAAAACCGACCGTGAATAAAAGCATAGCAATACAGGGGTAGTGATTTGCGCATAGTCTTCGGATGGATGTACAATACAGGCAATAAAGACTCGAAGGATCCCAGCCACAACAGAGGGAGTCAGATACATGGTTGAGATGACAGTTGAAAGCGTGCGAATCAATTTGCAGACATCGCAGCGAGTGGTCATCTTGAAAGCAACGAAGCAAGAACGCTATTTATTCATATGGATAGCGCAAGCTGAAGCATATGCAATTGCTATTGAACTTCAAGGGACGAGCTCGCCTCGTCCTCTCACACATGACCTGCTCAAAAACATTATCGGTGACCTTGGAGCCAAAATCGAAAGCATCATGATTTCGGACCTGATCGAAGACATCTTCTACGCACGCATAGTGATGGATGTTGATGGCAGACATGTCGAAGCTGATGCGCGTCCTAGCGATGCTATCGCGCTTGCTGTTCGCGCGAAGGTGCCAATCTTTGTCGAGGATAGCATACTTGAACGCGCAGGAGTGGCTTTGGAAGCCACCGAAGAGACACTCACATCTAAATCTGACTCGCAAATAGAGCAGGAAGATGAGAACCTGGACGCTTACCGTGATTTCATCAATAGCCTTGACGTGTTGGATGAATTTGGGAAAGACTAACGTGATTTCAACAAGGCTTTAAAGCAACGTACCAGAATTCGTGAGAGCAACCCATACACAAAAATAGCACATACGATAAGCAAATCGGAGTATAACTCTGTGCCATTGAGAAGTGGTATCTTCACATTCTCCAAAAGCAACAAGAATGGCAATAGGAAGAACGTGCTTACAGTGTACACGAATGCTACCCACACATTACTGGTCGGTGCTCCAAAGAGTAAGAACAGAAGTCGCAAAAGCAGCAATAATTCCACTGCAAGGAAGAACAACCCTACCAATGCCGGAAATGAGCTTCTTCGGGGTTGACGCCGCACAAATGCGTCAGATTTGCCTGGATGTAGGTAAAGTGGGGCATCTCCAGGCCTGCTATTGCGGCTCTCAGAAGGGGCAGGTGGCAAAACCGGGTACGCAGGCGGAGTCGCTGGCGATCTGGATACTTCTACTGGACTTGCACCTGATTTGGGAAAAGGTCTCTCATCCAATTGTGGCGCAGGGATAGCATTCTGTTCAATTGACGCGCCCGTCTGAAAAGTTGGTGCTGCATAGGGTGGCAGGAAAACCTGCGACATTGGCTCTGTAGGCTCTTCAAAATTATGCATTTGTTCGAACGCTTTTCTTGTGGCTGCTGTCCAAGCTCTTTTACGATGTCTTTCAGGATGACAACATGCAGCCCTGATCTCTATCAAAATCCTGGTATCGAGATACTATATCAGCATACGTCTCTCTTCGCTCCATCACCTGCACTGTTCCCTTATCCACAAGTATTACGGCCGGACGTGGCACAAGGTTATAATTACTTGCCATTGGCAAACAATATGCTCCTGCCATAGGCAACGCCAATACGTCTCCATCTTGCATGTATGGCAGCGCCACACTCTCAATAAGCACGTCGCCTGATTCACAATAACGTCCAGCAATACACACCTCTTCCTCAAGGGATGCGAAAGCATGCTCGACAGCCAGGGCTGCATAGCGCGCGCCATAAAGGGCCGGTCGAACATTATCCGCCATACCCCCATCGACGAAGAGATAGGTTATACCACCAGGTGTCGGTTTGCGCCCGCCAATTCGGTAAATGGCTACCCCTGCGCGAGCGATAATTGATCGCCCAGGTTCGATAATCAGAGTTGGCGCTGGCAGGGCATTATCAATGGTAGATAGACCACGCATCATGCTCACTTGCAAAGCTTGCGCGAGCATCTCGACGCCAGGAGTAGAAATGCTATCTGGCGTTTCTACTGCCCAACCACCGCCGGGACTTATCTCATTGGGCCACCACTGTGTTTCTTTATAAACGTCTTCAGCAAGCAAAAGTAGCCGTTCTATGCTCTCTTCGTAAGGTCGTGTTTCTCTCAGCATTGTTCCGTTATGCGCATGCAGACCGAGCAATCGCAACTGTCCCTCCCCCACAATGCGTAGAATCGCTGCCTTCGCATCACCATTACCAAGTGGAAAGCCAAATTTGGAAGCAGCATGACCCGTTTGCAGGTAACGATGGGTGTCTGTAGCGACATCTGGAGCGACACGTAACAACACTGTAGGTTGCAAATTCATCTCATGTGCGATCCTCGTTAGTCGTTCCAACTCGTTCCAATTGTCCAGCACAATGCGTCCTACCCCCAGCTTCAGCGCCAGGCGCAACTCGTCTTCAGACTTGTTATTGCCATGAAATGAGATACGCGCCATCGGAAAATCTACTTGCTTCGCTACTATCAACTCGCCACCCGATACCACATCTAACCCCATCCCCTGCTGTGCCATTAATTGAGCAATCAGAGGAGAAAGATACGCTTTGGAAGCGTAGACTATCTCACATGCAGAAGTATGATAAAACTCCTGGAACGCTCGCATATAGGAGGTACAGGCATTCACAATGGTCGTGCGATCGAAGATATACAGCGGCGTTCCATATTGCTTCACTAAGTCAGGTACAGAGTAATTGGCTATATGAAGAATACCCTCAGGAGATAAGGTGGCAGTATCGGGTAAGAGACGAGATACATGCGACAGCGTATCAGTATTCATGCAAACTCACCTTTACGACCTTTACCAGACTTGAACTCATGAGAACCTGCTAGAGGCTCACCACTGCTTATTGTTTGTGCACCTAATTTAGCTTCTGTCCGCAAGCCTTCTGTCAATTCTTTGCCTGATCCAGCATAAACGGCTTGCCGATCATTACGCATACAAATTTGAGGGAATTTTGCCAACATCTGCGCTAACTCTACTGCCCGTTTCAGGCTTTGTCCGGGTGGTACAACCTCATTCACAAGACCCATTGCCAGCGCCTCTTTAGCGGGAAAAGGTCTTCCGGTAAGTATCAATTCTAGAGCGCGTCCAAGGCCGATAATGCGCGGCAAACGCTGGGTTCCTCCATCTACCAATGGGACTCCAAAACGTCGCTCGAAACACCCGAATACAGCCGTTTCATCAGCGATGCGCAAATCGCACCAGCAAGCTATCTCTAACCCACCTGCCACACAATAGCCAGCGACGGCAGCGATGGTAGGTTTGTTAACAAATAAACGTGTAAAACCCAACGGCCCAAAATCGCCTTCAATTTCTGCTGCCAGTCCATCGACATCGTTTAAATCCGCTCCAGCACAAAATACTTCATCTCCACCTGTTAAAATACCTACCAGTGCGTTCTCATCGGCTTCGAAGGCCAACCAGGCATCTTTCAGCGCCTGAGCAGTTGATTTATTGATGGCATTCCTGACCTTGGGTCGATTGATGCTAATTATGGTAATTGGCCCATTGTAACTTACTTCGATTTCATTGGTACCCATGATGGGAAAACCTTTCTCTATGCATTACCGAGCAGGCTATTTGCTTGAAAGGACATCTTGTGGACTCGATTGTCTCATGCCAACCAATAGAGTGTCAACGCACCCTCAAAGGATTTGTTTCCAACGCGGCTATTGGCGTACTATGTTAGAATAAGACAATATTCGTAGCGATGTAGAGGAGAATTTTCGCATTTATGACACCAACACCTAAACAACTTGAAGAGCAGCCAGACTCTGTAGTAGGACGCAAGCCACGACTGCGCTTCGCACCTAGCCCAACTGGATTTGCGCATATTGGCGGGTATCGCACAGCTCTCTTTAACTGGCTCTATGCTCGTCACACAGGTGGCTCATTCATCCTGCGCATTGAGGATACGGATGTAGCACGTACAATAGAAGGCGCTGTTGATTATCTAATCGATGGCATGAAATGGCTCGGTATGGATATCGATGAGGGCCCCTTAGTTGGCGGGCCGTATGGGCCTTATTATCAGACGCAACGCAAAGCGCTTTATCAACAATATGCTCATCAACTGATCGCATCGGGCAATGCTTACCGTTGCTATTGCACGCCAGCTCGGCTTGAGCAGATGCGCAATGAGCAGATGGCAAATAAATTGCCCCCGCGTTATGACCGCCGCTGCCGCTATCTGAGCGACGAGGAGCGCGCGGTAAATGATGCTGCCGGCCTCACATCGACGGTACGCTTTGCCATGCCTCTGGACGGTGAGACAGTCGTCCACGACGAGCTGCATGGCGACATCACCTTCAAGAATGCCGACATTGACGATAAAATCATACTCAAATCAGATGGTTTGCCAACGTACCATCTCGCCCACATCGTCGATGACCACTTGATGGGGATAACGCACCTTCTGCGTGCCGAAGAATGGATCTCCAGCGCACCATGGCATATACACATCTGGAATGCATTGGGATGGCAACCACCATTATTCTACCATGTCCCGGATGTGCTTGGGAAAGATAAAAAGAAACTCAGCAAGCGACACGCCGCACCCTCCTGGAAAGAGTTACAACATAGGGGCTTTTTGCCAGAGGCAGTCTTCAACTTCCTGGCCCTGCTCGGCTGGTCATATGATGATAAAACGGAGTTTTTCACACGCGAAGAGTTGATTCGGGCTTTTTCATTAGATCGTATCGGCGTTTCTGGCGGCATTCTCGACATGGAGAAGCTCGAATGGATGAATGGGGTCTATATTCGCAATTTGTCTCTGGAGGAGTTCACACAGCGCGCAATTCCCTATATGGAGCGTCCAGAGGTCGATGGTGGATTACAGGATAGTGTCTCGCGCCCGCTTGATTTTGACTACACCTCACGTGTCCTCTCTTTAGAGCAAGAGCGTTTGAGAACACTGGGCGAGGCAGCTCATGCGGTCTCATTCTTCTACTCCGACGACCTGACCTTCGAAACGGCCTTGCTGATCCAAAAAGGTATGGATGCAGAGCGCACAAAGGCAGCTCTTTCGAGCGCACAGAAACTGTTAGCAGGCCAAGAGCATTGGGAACACAGTGCTCTTGAAACGCCCATGCGGGAGTTAGCGGTAGAGCTTGGTCTGAAAACGGGACAACTTTTCGGCTCTATTCGCGTAGCAATTAGTGGCCGCACAGCGACGCCTCCTCTTTTCCAGATGATGGAGGTACTTGGGCGCGAGCGCACAATGCTGCGTATTGAGGAAGCAACCGAGCGCCTTTAGAAAAAGAATTGAGATGCAATGTCGCAGAGAGACTACATTCTGAGGATAGTTGAAGAGTTCGGTAGAGCATTGGCCCAGGTGCTATATAACAGGCAAATCAAAGATTATGCTGCAGCTCATAAACTCATCGATGAGCAATGTAAACAAGCATTTGGTATGGGCATCGGTTTCATGCGCTCAGTACCTGAAGAGACCTTGCTTTCTATGTTCACATCATTTGATACCCTGGATACCGAAAAATGCTGGTTGCTAGCCATTCTCTTAAGAGCCGAAGGTGACATTTACCAGGATCAAGGGAACACCAGTGAAAGTTATTACAGCTATATCAGGGCTTTAAACCTTGTTCTCAAGGTTTTGTTACTTGATACGACTAGTAGTTGCAAAGACGTTGTTCCAGAGCTTGATGATCTTCTCTCCAGTTTAAGCGATTACGAGCTTCCGACAAGCACTAAGTTGCTACTTTTCCAGTATTTTGATCATGCTGATAAGTATGCCAGGGCTGAGGATCTGCTGTTCGAGATGCTCGAAGCAGGCGATCACGGGGGAGAGATACTCGCCCGTGGAACAGCCTTCTACCAACGGCTCAAGAGGAAAAGTGATGCGGATTTATGGGCAAATGATTTCTCAAGGGAAGAGGTAGAAGAGGGTTTGGCGCGCTTGGAGCGGATGGGATGAAAACAGGAAGTTAGGCAGGACTGCTATTCCTCAACGCTGGACGCTCACAGGGGTGGAAATCGCCGGCCGAAAATCTTGCAGAGTTCAAGCTGATAGTGTATAGTATATCCAATATACAAGGCGATTGGGCATCGACTTCTCTCATCCTGTTTTGAATATTCTCGCGTAAAAAGCACTTATACCCGGTAATCATTCAATCTGATTGCACCTCTAACGCGGCTCTTAAGAGGATGTGCTATGCTGCTTCTCCAGGACATCGCAGTCACTTATCACAACATTGTTCCGGCCGTGCAGGGTATCACACTAGAGGTACCGGATAAGAAGGTGGTAGCCTTGCTGGGCGCGAACGGAGCTGGTAAATCCACTACCTTACGCGCCATCTCTGGCCTACTAAACTTCCACAAAGCTAGCATTATACGTGGATCCATCCTCTTTGATGGTGAGCGCATCGATCGCTTGAATGCCACTCAGATTGTTCAACGTGGCGTTGCCCAAGTTCTGGAGGGACGCCGACTCTTTGCTGACCTGACCGTGGATGAGAATCTACGGACAGGTGCGATTGCTTCACGCGATCATGCTGCCATACGGCATGCTTATGATCGCGTGATGGAACTCTTTCCATTACTGCGCGAGCGCCGCAAAAGCGTTGCGGGCTACCTCTCCGGCGGTGAGCAGCAGATGCTCGCTATTGGCCGCGGTCTGATGACAAACCCCAAATTGCTGTTACTGGATGAACCCTCCCTCGGCCTGGCACCATTCATGGTCCAGCAGATTCGCTCCATTATTGTCGAAATCAACGCCAGTGGCACAGCCGTTCTGCTGGTGGAGCAGAACGCGCAGATGGCGCTCTCCATTGCGAACTTTGGCTATGTCCTTGAAACCGGCAAGGTTGCGCTGGCGAAGCGTGCTGCGGATCTCTTGCAGGAAGAAAGTGTACGGAAGTTTTACCTGGGGTTGCACGAAGGTGAAGAACGCAGCATGGCCACGATCCGACAACACCGGTCTCAGAGGAGGTGGTCCAAATGAACGAGCTACCTGCCGGGGTGAACGCACCCAAAGAACACACAACGCTGCCCCCACTGCTCTCAATTGAAGGGATATCGGTACGTTTTGCAGGCGTCAAGGCACTCACTGACGTCTCTTTCCAGGTAATGCCTGGGGAGTTGTTCGCTGTGATCGGTCCCAATGGTGCGGGCAAAACATCACTGTTCAATGTTCTCTCACGTGTCTATCAGCCTGTTGCAGGCAAAGTGACTTTCGATGGGCGCGACCTGCTGAAGCTAAAAACACCTCAGGTGGCACGCGCCGGCATTGCCCGCACCTTCCAGAATCTTGGACAATTTCCTTCCACGACAGTACTGGATTACCTGCTAGTGGGTCGGCACACACGTATGCACAGCGGCATCCTGCGCGGTGGAATCTACATAGGCATGACCTTCAATGAAGAGAAGAAGAACCGCGCCTATTGCTTACACTTGCTCGATCTGCTGGGGTTAAATCACGTAAGCAACTATCCATTAGGAAGTCTGCCATACGGTCTACAAAAGCGAGTCGACCTCGCCCGTGCTCTGGCGCTGGAACCGAGGTTGTTATTGCTTGATGAGCCGGTAGCCGGGATGAGCCTGGAAGAAACTGAGGACATCGCATCGGTTATTCTGGACATCAAGGAGCAGCTTGGTGTCACTCAGATTCTGGTCGAGCATGATATGGCAGTTGTCATGGGTATCGCTGATCGCATCCTTGTGCTTGATTTCGGGCGAGTTATCGCGCAGGGCGTTCCGGCTGAGATTCAGGCAAACCCTGATGTGATTAAAGCATACCTGGGTGAAGAATTCGGAAGTGGAGCCGTAGATTCTACAGAAACTATATCAATACCGACCGATGACAGCCGTTAGACATTCCTGCTAATCAGGAGGGAACATGGCTTACTTTATTCAACTCGTTTTTGCCGGAGTTGCGCTGGGATGCATCTATGCACTTATTGGTCTCGGTTTTACCATCATCTTCAAAGCGAGCGAAGTCATCAACTTTGCCCAGGGTGACATGCTGTTAGTGGGCGCATACATCGTCTCAGCCGGAGTGTTCGAGTGGCATTTACCGTTCTTTCTGGCACTGCTGCTCGGCCTCCTTCTGACTGTGTTCATCGGCTTACTCTTTGAGCGCTTTGTCCTGCGGCGCATGATTGGTCGTCCAGTGTTCTCCATCCTCATGATTACTATTGGCCTGGGTATTGTGCTTCGCACCCTCGTCATTGCGAAGTGGGGATCGAACCCCATTCCTGCTGCCACCCCTTTTGAATTCACTAGTGGTTTCAATATTGGTGGCGTTCATTTTGGCGCCAACGAACTATGGACCATCATTGTCACGGTGCTGGTGTGCGCTGCCCTCTATTACTTTTTCCTTTTCACGAAATATGGGCTGGCGATGCGAGCTACCGCAATTGACCAGGAAGCTGCGCTGGCTATGGGCATCAACGTTCGCACTGTGTATGCTCTGGCCTGGGGTATTGCAGGAGCCATTGCCACGATTGGCGGCATCTTTCTCGCTATCAATGCCGTTGCAATTGATCCTACTCTCGGGAATATAGCGCTCTTCGCCTTCCCTGCCATCATCCTGGGAGGGATCGATTCCGTGAGTGGAGCTGTTGTGGGTGGAATCATTATTGGCCTGGCCGTGGTGGTGACCGCTGGTTA
>WNFC01019446.1_pt1 | contig 10744 bp, 8 predicted proteins | sample 5400541 | NCBI WGS metagenome assembly WNFC01 (sample SAMN13153342, study PRJNA577476) | soil metagenome | isolation source: 120 cm saprolite under Douglas fir tree site 2 hole 2 replicate 1 | place: USA:California | collected 2015-04-18
CACCGTCGAGCGCCAGCTTCCCAGGAACAGCAGGATCATCAGGCTGGTCAGCACGGCGGCGATCACCGCCTCAACGGCGACGCCGCTGATCGCGCCTTCTACGAACAGCGACTGGTCGCCCAGGATGGCGAGGCTGACATTGTCGGGCAGCGTCTTCCTGAGCTCCTCGACCCGCTGCTTGATGCCGTCGATGATGGCGAGGGTAGAAACCGCGCCGTTCTTCAGCACCTGCAACAGCACCGAGCGGCCGCCGTCGACATGGACGATGTTGGTCTGCGGCGGGTTGCCGTCACGCACTTGGGCCACGTCGCGCAGGTAGACCATGGCGCCGTTGGCGGCGAACACCGGCAGGTCGGCCAGCGCCGCGAAGTCGGTTGGCGCGTTGTTGAGCTGGATGGCGTACTCGAAGCTGCCGATCTTCTGCGAGCCGGCCGGCGTCAGGAGGTTCTGGGCGGCGAGGGCGTTGGCGACGTCGTTGGCCGACAGGCCGCGCGCCTGCATGGCCGCCGGATCGAGGTCGATCTGGATCTGGCGAAACTTGCCGCCGAACGGAAACGGGATGGCCGCGCCCGGCACGGTGACCAGCGGCGTGCGCACGATGTTGATCGCAATATCGAACACCGCCTGCTCGGACATGCCCTTGCCGGCCAGCGCGAGCTGGATGATCGGCACGGTCGAGGCATTGAAGTTCAGGATCAGGGGCGGCGTGATGTTGGGCGGCATCTGCTTCAGCACGGTCTGCGAGATCGCCGTGACCTGCGCGTTGGCCGTGCGGATGTCGGTGCCGGGCTGGAAGAAGATTTTTACGATGCCGACGCCGGTATAGGACGTGCCCTCGATGTGCTCGATGTCGTTGACGGTGGTGGTAAGCGCGCGCTGGAAGTTCAGCATGACGCGGCCCGACATCTGGTCGGGCGGCAGGCCTGTGTATCCCCAGACGACGGCGATCACCGGGATGCGGATTTCGGGAAAGATGTCGACCGGCGTCCGCATCGCTGAAAGCGGGCCGACGATCAGGATCAGCAGGGCAAGAACAACGAACGTGTAAGGCCGCTTCAGGGCGACCCGGACCAAAGCCAGCATCTGGCCGTACTTCCCCACTCGACAGAGTACCGCCGGCTCCCCGGCCACGGCGGCACGCCATCCGAACATGACGGGTCTCGCCTGTCGAGACGAGATTGGCCCTGCTTCCTGCATGGCTCTGCGCTAGGCTTGCATGGAAGGTAAACACGCCGTGATTGGGAGGGCGCGAGGACCATGGCCGATTACGACTACATCATCGTGGGCGCGGGCTCGGCCGGCGGCGCGCTGGCGGCGCGGCTGAGCGAAAACCCTGCCAACAAGGTCCTGCTCTTGGAGGCCGGCGCCAAAAGCCATCCCTACTCGCGCATGCCGCTGTCCTTCGGTCTCTTGATCGACAACCCGGCGGCCAACTGGTGCTACCAGTCCGAGCCCGAGCCGGGCACTGCCAACCGTACGATCCCGGTGCCACGCGGCAAGCTTCTGGGCGGCTCGAGCTCGATCAACGGCCTCGTTTGGGTGCGCGGCCAGCCGCTCGACTTCGACACCTGGGCGCAGATGGGCTGCCGCGGCTGGAGCTGGCGCGACGTCGCCCCGGTCTTCACCAGGATCGAGAACTTCGTCGACGGCGACGGCAGCAACGGGCGCGGCACGGCGGGGCCGCTCAAGGTCTCGACGGTGCCCGACCAGAACCCGCTCTACGACGCGCTGTTCGCAGCGTCCAAGGCCGCCGGCTTCAAGCTCAACCCCGATTACAACAGCGAGGACCAGGAAGGCGTCGTCAAGACGCAGACCTCAATCTACAAGGGCCGGCGCATGAGCGTGGCCCATTGCTACATCGAGCCGGCGATGAAGCGGTCGAACCTCCATGTCGTCACCAACGCCATGACCTTGCGCGTGCTGCTCGAAGGCAAGCGCTCAGTCGGCGTCGAATATGAGAAGGACGGCAAGGTCGTGCAGGCACGCGCCAAGGAAACCATCCTGTCGGCCGGCGGCGTCGCCAGTCCGCAAATTCTGGAACTCTCGGGCATCGGCCAGCCCGAACTGCTGAAGCAGCACGGCATCGAGGTGAAGCACGAGCTCAAGGCGGTGGGCGAGAATTTCCGCGACCATATCAACGCCCGTGTCATCTGGAAGGTGAAGGACGCGCGCGTGTCCTACAATCACATGGCGCGCGGCCTGGGCGCCGTCACTCAGATGATGAAATACCTCGCCACCGGCGGCGGCTTCATGAGCCTGCCCTCGGCGCCGCTGCTCGCCTTCTTGAAGACGCGGCCCGAGCTCGCGACGCCCGACGTGCAGATGCATCTCGTGCCCTATTCGATCAAGGACCCCAAGACGCGCAAGCTGCAGGACTTCCCGTCGATGACGATCTCCTGCTACCAGCTCCGACCCGAGAGCCTGGGCTCGATCCACATCCGCTCGGCCGATCCCAAGGCGCAGCCGGCGATCCGCTTCAACTTCCTGGGCGATCCGATCGACCAGCAGGCCATGGTCGGTGGCTTCCGCATGATGCGGAAGATCGTCGACGCGGCGCCGATGGATATTTATCGCGGCGAGGAGTTCTCGCCCGGCCCCGCCGTGCAGAGCGACGACGAGATCCTGACCTGGATCAGGAACAACTCGCAGACCGCCTATCATCCCGTCGGCACCTGCCGCATGGGCCCCGGTCCCAACACCGTGGTGGACGACAAGCTTAAGGTTCATGGGCTCGAGGGACTGCGCATCGCCGATGCCTCGATCTTCCCCACCATGCCCTCGGGCAACACCAACGCGCCCTCGATCATGGTGGGCGAGAAGGCCGCGGATATCCTTAAAGCCGCGGCCTAGCTCTCGTGGCTCATGACGCCTTTATCTGCCACGCATCCGAAGACAAGAATGCTGTCGCGCGGCCACTGGCTGATGCTCTGCGCGCAAATAATGTCGACGTTTGGTACGATGAATTTTCTCTAAGCATTGGCGATAGTTTGAGAGAAGCCATCGACCGAGGGCTTGAATCGTCTCGCTTCGCGATCGTGATCATTAGCCCCAACTTTTTTGCGAAGCCATGGGCCAATCGTGAACTCAATGGAATTGTGGCGCGCGAGACGACTAGCGGCGAACGTCTGTTACTGCCTATTTGGCACAATGTTGACGTCCGCGACGTTCTAAAGTTTTCGCCACCTCTCGCCGACATCCGTGCTTTGAATTCAACGATTGGCATCGACAAGGTCGCAGCAGCGCTGCTTCAAGTAATCCACCCTGAAGAGCAGCCATTGCCTGTAGCGCGGGCCGAGTTACGCAGATTCGGATGGGAGCCACCTCCCTTCTCTGATGTGTGGTGGTTAGATACAGTGGAGATAGCTAGCGACATAGCATTCGGGATGCACTCAGAAGCATGGCTATTTCCTCCGCGTCATGAACACCCTGACAACGGACGCGAGCGCGGCGAAAATATTGCTTGGGCAGCACTGCAAGCAGAGTGGTGGCCTCGAGCAGAGGCCGCTGCAATTTGCCAAATCTCCCAGCCAGACGCCGCCCTAGAATTCATTCGTTCAAATCCCGCGCTATACGAAGCGTGCAAAACTCAACCACGCTATCTGGCTAACTACGCTCCCCAACTGCTTATTCCTCAGTTCTCTGCTGAGTTTTCAGACGCTTTTGACCAGTTGCTGATGGCTTCGCAGAATGAATTCCTTTCGCCGAGGTCTCTGGCCAAAGCGGGGAACGACAAAGACTCGCTTTGTGATCCCCGATTAGCGCTAAGGCATCCAACCCTGGCCAACCATAAGCCGGAACGTCTTGTAGACAAATGGATGAACGGTTTGGGCGGGCAGTATTCCGCCAAGGTTCATAGCGCGCTCGAATACCTATTCTGGCTGATCTTGGATGAAAGCCAGTGGATGCCGAAGAACATTCGCCACGCTCTTGTGGTTGGTATGCGTGATTCCTCATCGTGGTGGTTTGACAGCACGCTGGATCTAGCCGATCCACTACGTGAGGCGCTCTCCCGCAGACGCCGCACGCCCATTAAGTGGACCAGACGGCTTGTCTCATCTCTAGAAGAAGTTGCCGGGAAATATCGGGGCGAGCTAAATCTATCGACCGACGAACGCACTCTAATCACACCGCTTTATCGCTGAAGATTTTGTCGGTGGTTTGGATGAGTGGCACGCACGTGTCGAACGTCTCCGCAAAGGGATTTATGACGCGACTAGAGGGTAGACACCGGTCTGATTGATAGTTCCCTCTGCCTTTCTGGAGGCTGCGATGTCGGATGAACTGATCCTCTATGGCAGCCCGCATTCGCAGTTCACCTACAAGGTCGCGCTGATGCTGCGCCTGGCAGGCGAACCGTTTTCCTTCCGCTACATCAGCTTTCAGAAAGCCATGCATCGCACGCAGGAATTCCAGGCGATGTCGCCGTGGGGAGAGGTCGCGGTCCTGACTCATGGCGGCCGGACCCTGGTTCAATCGGCGGCCATTCTCGAATACCTGGCGGCGACCCTGGGCAAGTTCGAAGGGCGGACCGCGGTGCAGCGCCAGCTCGTTCGCGAATGGCTCTACTGGGACGCCCACCGCCTGGCGCCGCCCATTCACGCCATGTACGGCGTCCATCTCGCCGAGCAAAAGCTTCTGCCGATCGCGGTCGAGCCCGCGATCGCGGACTATCACCGCAAGCGGACCGAGGCGGTCCTGACGACGCTCGACGAACGCTTGGTCGCGGAACAGGCCCGCCATGCCGGGGCATTCCTCGTCAGCGCCGAACCCACGATCGCCGACATCTGTTGCTACGGCGACGTGAGCTTTGCCCAGCTCTCGGGCTTCCGGCTCGACGACAACACCGCCGTCAAAGGCTGGACCGGCAAGGTGACGGCGTTGCCCGGCTTCAAGACGAGCTCCGACCAGCTACCGATGGCCGACACCGTTATCACCGTCTAATCACCGCGTGCGGGCCGCGCGGATCTTACATTCTCTACGTCCATGCCGGACGCCTCGAACCAATCGACCGGTTCTCGATCGCGCCTGCAGAAACCGTCCAACCTGCCCAACCTGACTGCGCTGCTGCAGCAGCGCGAGCGATTCGGACGCTACAGCTTCAATTTCATCTTCCTGCCGCCAGGCGAGCCGACCGAGACACTGCGTCGGCTGTCCGATCGGCTGCCCCAAATCTGACCCGCCTATCGATCGTCCCGCGCATGTGCGCCACGAGATGGCGACCGATGCGGTCCCAGTCGAAGCGGTCGGCACAGGCCGCGTAGGCGCATTCCTGCCGCGCATTGAGGCGGGGAAAATCGTCGATCAACGCTACCACGCCCTCGGCTAGGGCGCTGTGGCTGTCGAACAAGCCGATGCTCCGTCCGTCCTCCAGCGGCATGCCCGGCAGGGCGATCCGCATCGCCAGGATGGGCAGGCGGTTGAACACGTAATCCAGGCCTTTGAGCTTGAAGCCGCCCAGCAGGTCCGGCACCAGCGCCACGCGCGCTTCCTGCATGTACGGGCGGACGTCGGTCACGGGCCCAACGAAGTCGACCGAGGGGAAGCGCCGGCGGAGATCGGCGAGATAGCCGGCCTCGACCTCGCCCACGATCTGCAGCTCAATTCCAGCATGCAAGAATAGGTCGGTGGCGGCCGCCAGGAATGATTCCAGGCTGATGCGCTTGGGCGGCCAATCGAGGCTGCCGACCAAGATGGCGCGCCGCGGCACGCCGGCGTCGATCTTGCGGCTGGCGACCCGGGGCCCGCCATAGCCCGGCGGCAGGAACACGATCGGCCGGCCACCCAAGTCTGACGCGAAACGTCGGCAATCGTCGGGCGTGTTCGATGTCACAATATCTGCAGCCGAGATCAGACGGCGTTCCAGACCGATTACCTTCAGGAAATCGATCTCCTTCACGATCCGGCGCAGCCCTTGTGCAGCGGCGGCGATGCGCCGCGCCACCGTGACCTCGTGATTGTGCGCGATGTAGACGATGCGCGGCGGCCGCGCGCTGTTGGCGCGATGGCGCATGACGTGGCGCAGCGCCCAGCCTGCACAGATGCTGTCGAACACCACCGCGTCCCACGAGCGTTCCGCAAGGGCACGCTCGAGGATCCGCTCCATCTCCGGTGAGCCGCGCTGCGTCGCCATGGGATCGCGCGACAGCAGCCGCCGCCCTGCGGATTTCCGGCGTTCATCGGCAAGGCGCCAGTCGATGCCGCGCGGATCGACCGATGCCCGCGGATTTTCCGGCCGGGCCAGGCCGATCACCGTGAGCGAGGCGCCGACGTGGCAGGCCGCTTCGATCAGCCCCTTGGAGTAGATGAGCTGGCCGTTGGTCGCCGGCTCGGGATCGGCAAGGGTGAGCCACAGGCACTGCATCGCGACCTCCCGACACACAGCAAGACGATGTGGAGCGGCCCGTCGCAGCGCCAGTGATCAAGCTGTGGCTCTGCAACGCACGACCGCAGAGGAGATGAACTCTCTGCACCGCGGACTTAGACACTGTTGCCGCGCGGCAACATCTTCGGCTGCCACAACCTGAACACTGGCGAGTCTGCAACATATGCATTGTTATCGAGACATCTGGCCCGCCAGCCCCGGGCCTACGCGAGAGGGGTGTCTCGCGAAAGGGAGGCTAAATGTCTCTGGCCGAGCCGGAGAAGGCGTCGCTTACAACCGCGTTCGTTTGCAACAAGTCAGAGAGCGTGCTTGCGGTTATCGAGAAGTGTCTCGACAACGGATTGGGCACCTGCCTGATCGTCGAGGATGATCAGCGTCTGGCTGGACGCATCTCGCTCGACGACATCCGTCAGGCCCTGCTCGATGGCACGGCGATCGTTGACCCCACTCTGGGATGGCACTTGACCGACGCCGGCACCACGGTGGCGACGCGGCGACTGCGCAACGATATCGACGACGACGACGTGCTGCAGCCGGTGGTCGATCCAAGCGGGCATCTAACCGGCGTCCTGATCGATCGTTCGACCGTGCCCGTGCAGGTGGCAAAGCCCCATATGACACGTCATGAGTTCCGCTCGATGCTGGACGCGTTCATCTCCGGCTGGATCTCCAGCAAGGGGCCCTACGTCCAGAAGTTCGAGCAAGAGTTCCGCAGCTTCGTGGGGGTCCGGCACGGCGTCGCCGTGTCCAACGGTACCGTCGCCCTGCACCTGGCGCTTGTCGCCCTTGGGGTCGGGCCGGGCGACGAGGTGATCGTGCCGGACCTTACATTTGCGGCGACCATCAACGCGGTGCTCTATTGCGGCGCCACGCCGGTGATCGTCGACGTCGACCGCGAGACCTGGTGCATGACCCTCGCCTCGGTCGAGCACGCCTGCACAGCACAGACCAAGGCGATCATTCCCGTCCATCTCTACGGGCGGCCGGCGGAGATCGGCCCGATCGCCGAGTTTGCCAGAGGCCGCGGCATCGCCGTAGTCGAGGACTGCGCCGAAGCGCACGGCGCGCGCTACGCCGGACGCGTGGTCGGGCAGTTCGGCGACGTTTCCTGCTTCTCCTTCTATGCCAACAAGATCGTGACCACGGGCGAAGGCGGCATGTGTCTCACCGATTCGGAGGACATCGCGACGTCGCTGCGCTTGCTGCGCGACCACGGCATGTCGCCGGACCGCTCCTACTGGCACGACACGTTGCAGCGCAATGCCCGCGTCGCCGCGCTCTATCGCGAGGCCCTCGAAGGCATTCCCGGCGTGCGCTTTCCGCCCGTCATGTCGGACAAGTATGAGCCCGTGGTGTGGCTCGCCTGCGTGCAAGTGCCGGCCGACAAGCGCCTGGCGGTGATGCGCGCGGCCCACGAAGCCAGGATCGAGACCAGGCCGTTCTTCCACCCGCTATCGACGCTGCCGCCGTACGGCAAATATGCCCGCAGCTGCCCCAACAGCGCCGAGCTTTCCGCCACCGGCGTCAACCTGCCAACCTCGGGGGATGTCGACGAACAGGTCGTCGAGCGCGTCGCGCGCGTGTTCCACGACGTGCTCGCGTGACGGTCGGGGCGCACGCCATGTTGTCCTCCATCATCATCGGCGGTGGCCCCGGCGGACTGGGGCCATTGATCTGGGCGGCGCAGCACGGATTGCTGCCCGACTGGCTCGACCGCGGCGTCGCCGTCGTCGAACGCCAGACCCATCTCGGCGGCACGCTGGGGCGGTTCGGCATCCACTCCGATTCGCTTGGCGGCTCCTACCTCGAATGCATCGAAGCGCCGGGCCTGCCGGAAGCCTTGCTGCCCCTGCGCGACGATCCGCTCGCGCTCGAGATGGCACAGTATCGCAACACCTTTCCGCCGCTCAGCCTGGTTGACCGCTTCATGCGCCGAATCGGGATCGCCCTGGCATGGATGCTTGCGGAGAGCACCGCCTCCTCGCTTCATCTTTCCACCGAGGCGCGCGCGGTGCGGCTGCGCCCCGACGGCACGATCGCGGTCGAAACCATCGGATCAGACGGAACCCGCGCCACCCTCTTCGCCCGCTCCGCGGTCATCGCGCTGGGCGGCCACCAGTTGTGGCCGCAGCAGGTGCTGTTGCCAGGGGTGACTCTGGCCGACTGCCGCATGCGCCGCGTGATGCCGTCGGACCGCGCGCTGTCGAGCGGCGGCCTCAGGGAGGCCAACGACATCATGGCCGCTGCGGGCCGGCGGCGGATACTGATCCTGGGTGGCTCGCACAGCGCCTACGCCGTGGCCGATGCGCTGCTCGCGTTGCCGGCCGCCGACCGACTGGCCGCCGGCCAGATCGCGATTCTCCAGCGCCGCGAGCCGCGCGTCTTCTATCCCAACCGCAACGCTGCGTTGGACGATCTCTATGACGTCGATCCGGGCGACATCTGCCCGCGCACCCAGAGGGTCAACCGCATGGGCGGCCTGCGCGGGTACGGCCGCGAAATGTGGCGCCAGATCGCGCGCCGTCCGCGGACACTGCCTGAGCCGCGGGTCGTCGCTCTGCCGATGCGGCAGTTCTCCGTCACCGAGCTGCGTTCGAACATAGAAAGAGCGGCGCTGGTCATACCCTGCTTCGGCTATCGTTCGGCAATGCTGCCGGTCTTCGATGTGCAGGGCGAGCGGCTGGCGCTCAGCGCTGAAGCGGGAGGAGTGGCCGTGGGTGACGACAGTCGCTTGCTGATGAGCGACGGGAGGAGCCTGCCCAACCTTTTCGGAATCGGGCTCGGCACCGGTTACCGGCTGCCCGCCAGCATGGGCGGCGAGCCCAATTTCAACGGCCAGGCCAACAGCCTGTGGCTCTATCAGAACGACATCGGCGCGGTGATCTACCGCGCCATCCACGAGTTCGTGCGCGAAGCGCCGGCTGCCGTTGCAGCCTAACCCCCCAGGTTGCGTTTCACATCGTCGGGGATCGGCACCGACTTCAGCGAATGGGCGTCGCCATCCTTGCGCGCCCAGATGCGGGTCTCCGTGCCCTCAGCGGCGATTTCGCCCGACGCGTCGCGAAAGACGTGGCTGATGGTGAACGAGCTGCGGCCGAACTTGGCGACATGGCTTTCGACCAAAAGCTTCTCGCCGGTCTGCGAGGCACGCTTGAAGGAGCACTCGGCATGGACCAGCGGCGTGCCTTCCTTCCACTGGCCGCTGGAGATGTCGTCGCGCCTGAGGCCGGCGGCAAGGAACAGCCGGTAGGTCGCCTGGTCGAACCAGCGGAAGTAGGCGGGGTAGTAGACGATGCCGGCAGGGTCGCAATCGCCCCACTCCACGGTGCCTTCGTGGCGGCTACTCAGCGGCATGACGCAGCATGGCAGGCGACGCGGCGATCGTCGCCAGCGTCCTGGAGAGCGCCTCGCCTTCCGGATCGGCCAGTGCCGCCACCCGCGCATTGGCGACGGCGTCGGCCCGCCGCACGCGCCGTCATCTTGCCGACAAGCGCAGGCGCGATCACTTCGTCGGTGATGCGGCGATAGTTGCCGAGGCCGCGCTTGTGGGTGTCGCCGTAGCCCTTGATCAGGCGCGCGCACTCGGCGATCTCGCGCGCGAGGTCAAGGCCGAGCGGCGCCGCAGCGTGGATCTGCGTCAGCCAGCGCTCGATCTCGGCCTGCTCCTCGGCATAGCGATGGGTGCGCGGCCGCCACCAGCGCAGGCCGGCCAGCAGGCGCAGTCGGGCGAAGCCCAGGATCGTGGTCGTACGCACATGCATGGAGAAATAGACCTTGCCCAGCCGGCCCGTACGCTCCGCCCAGGCGATGAGGCGCCGCGCCATGGCGGGCGGCAACATGGCGGCGATCTCCTCGATGCCCGGCTTGAAATGCTCGGTGATCTGCAGCGGTTCGTGCTCCTTGGCGCGCACCTCGGTGCGCACGCGCAAGAGGCGGTCCGCCGACGTCTTGGCCTGGGCAACGCGGATCACGTCCTCGAACGACATGCGCACCGCGAGATGCCGCGCCGTCTCGCGCAACAGCTCGGCCGAGCCCAGCGCATTCACCGCATCGAGGCGGTCGAGATAGAGCGTGGCATAGCTTCGATCCTGATAGGTGGCGAGGCGGCGAATGCCCTCCTCCGCCATGTCGAGACTCATGGCCGGATAGGAGCGACGCGCGCGCTCGATCAGGTCCTCGACGCCCTGCGCCGCCGCCTGGCGCTTGCGATGCTCGCGCACCGCCTGGTCGAGCTCGCCGCGGGCGTGGCCCCGGCCGAAGGCGAAGGCCGCAAGATTGGTGTCGACCGATTTGCCGGCGTGACGGATCGCGGCCTCGAAGGCGACGTCCGGAATCGGCAGCCGGCCCGACCCCACGAGCGCG
>WNFC01009549.1_pt1 | contig 10743 bp, 8 predicted proteins | sample 5400541 | NCBI WGS metagenome assembly WNFC01 (sample SAMN13153342, study PRJNA577476) | soil metagenome | isolation source: 120 cm saprolite under Douglas fir tree site 2 hole 2 replicate 1 | place: USA:California | collected 2015-04-18
AATAGACCCGGTTGAGGTAGAGTTCGAGAATCTCTGATTTGGAATGCTTGCGCTCCAGCCAGAGCGCGAGTTCGACCTCCTGCAACTTCCGTTGCAGCGTGCGCTCCTGCGTCAGAAACAGATTCTTGGCGAGTTGCTGGGTCAGCGTCGAGCCGCCCTGCGACACTCCGCGATGCAGGACATTGGCCACTGCCGCGCGCGCAATGCCGAATGGATCGACCCCGTAATGCGAATAGAACCGGCGGTCCTCGATGGCGATGAAGGCTTTCGGCAGATAGGGCGGCAGTTCCTTCAGCGAGACATTGGCGCCGGGCATTTCGCCGCGCGTCGCCAGCACGCTGCCATCGAAACCTGTGATCTCGATCGTCGGCGGCCGTTTCGGAATTTCCAGCGCCTGGATCGGCGGCAGGTGCGCGCCCACCCAGACGATGACGCCGACCAGCGCGATCGCAGCCCACAGCCCGAGCACGAGGCCCCAATAGAACAGGCGAACGAGGCCGCGGCGCGAGCGACCCCTGGATCGACGCTTGCCTCTGCCTCGTCTGGCACGCGGCTTTCGCTCGCGCGGAGCGTCGTCGTCGGTATCGGCGGCTTTACGTTTGGGTGATTTCTTGGGTGCCTCGTCGTCGGCACGGGGGACGCGATCCTGCGGCCCGAGACGCAATTCCGAAAGCGACGCGCCGAGTCCGAATTGCGGCTCCTTGCGTCCGCCGCTCTTTTTTCGTCCCCACGCCATACGCAAACGCCCACGCCACCCCGTGCCGGGAGACTAGCGAGCCGGGTTTAAGGCCGCGTTAAGCGGGAGTTAAGGCTGATGCTGGGGCGGATGCGTAAGTACCCGATAGGCAGCGGTTTCAGGCGCTCTTAACCCTATCGGAGCACGACTTCCTCATGGTGAGGAGCCGCGCAGCTTGCGCGGCGTCTCGAACCATGAGGCTGGCGGCCCATCCTTCGAGACGCGGCGAAGACGCCGCTCCTCAAGATGGGGGTAGTCATCAGCCGCTGGCGCCGGTATCCTCGATGATCGGGCCAAACAGTTCCCACTGCTCGCCGTTGAACTTCATCATCTGCATCTGCTTGTTGATGCGGTAATCGGTCGGCGACGTGTTGGCGACCATGCCGGGAAGCGCCAGGCTTCCGACATAATTCTTCAGATTGGTTGCCTGCCGCATGACGTTTTCGCGCGTGAGGTCGTCGCCGCACTGGCGCAGGATATGCACCAGCAGTTCCGCGGTCGAATAGCCGTAGCTGTTGACGGTGTTGAGCTTGTCGCCCTCCGGGTAATATTTGTCCATGAAGGCGAAATAGGCTTTCACACCGGCGTCGTCCTTCCACTGCGGATCGCCCGGGTCCTTGCCGTAATTGGTGCTGATGATGTCCTTGGAGATATCGAGCCCCGCGGGCTTGAGGGTGGCTGACACCGGGCTTGCATTGATGTCGAGGATGTGGACTGGCTTCCAGCCGAGATCGGCGACCTTCTTGATAGCCTGCGCCGCGAATTTCGGCGTTGAGGCATCGTACAGCAGATCGGCACCGAGCGATTTCAGTTTGACGATCTGGGAATCGATCGTCGGATCCGAAAGCTCGTAGGAGGTTTCGCCGACGATCATCGTCGCGGCCTTTTCTCCCAGGCCAGCCTTCAAGCCGGTAACGTAGTCGCGGCCGAGGTCATCATTCTGGTAGAGAATGCCGATCTTGGCGTCGGGATGATTTTTCAGAATATACTTGGCATAGATTCGGGCTTCGGACTGATAGTTGGGATTGAATCCGATGGTCCAAGGCGCGTTTTGCGGATCCGAGAAGCGCGACGCGCCGGTGGCGGCGAGCAGCTGCGGCACCTTCTTTGCGTTGAGATACTTCTGGACCGCCGCGTTGGAGGGCGTGCCGATGATCTGGAAGGTGAACAAAACCTCGTCGCCTTCGACCAGCTTGCGCACCTGCTCGACCGCCTTCGGCGGGCTGTAGGCGTCGTCATACTGGATCAGGTTGAGCTTGCGGCCGTTGATGCCGCCCTGCTCGTTGATCATCTTGAGGTACGCGGCCTGCGTCTTGCCGATGCTGGCATAGGCGGAAGCCGGTCCGCTGAACGGCACCGTCTGGCCGATCTTGATCTCGGTATCGGTCGCACCGGTGTCGTATTTCTTTTGCGCTGATGCCGGCGATGCCGACAGCGCGATCGCGACCGCGGTCGCAGTGACGAGATGAAAAATGCCGTTCCTCATGTCGTTCATTCCCTCATATTGATTCGGCTGATGATCTTGCCCGCTGTTCTTGTTGGACGCGGATGCCATCGCTCGCAAGATACTGGATGAACGGATCGGGCGATGCAAGACGACGAGGAGCGAAAGATGAACGAACTTACGCGAGCCAGAGCAGAATCAATGCGATGGCGGCGGGCGCGGCCTGAACGAATAAAATCCGGCGGCTCACGGTCGCGGCGCCATAGACGCCGGCGACGATCACGCAGAGCAGAAAGAAGGTCTTGATCTGGAAGGCGAAGGCGGGAACGCTCTGAACCAGGCCCCAGATGAGGCCGGCGGCGAGAAAGCCGTTGTAGAGCCCCTGGTTGGCGGCAAGCACCGCGGATTCTTTCGCTTTCTCGAGCGAATTGCGAAAGGTCTTCAAGCCCAGCGGCCTGGTCCAGAGAAACATCTCCAGAACCAGGAAATAGACATGCAGCGCTGCGACCAGCGCCACCAAACTATTCGCGATCCAGATCATGTGGCGGTCCCCCGAACCCGCACACTAGCACTTTTCAGATGCGTTGGCTCAATCACGCCGCGGGCTGCGCCAAGGCCTCGTCATGGGCAAGCAGGTGGACCAGCGCGCTCTTGATCGCGGCCTGCCGCGTCGGCGCGTTGATCTGCGCACCGAGCAGGTCGGTGACATAAAACACGTCGCGGGCGCGCTCGCCAAAGGTCGCGACATGGGCCGAGGCGATGTTGAGATTGAGTTTTGAGATCGCGGTGGTCAGCTCATATAAAAGGCCCGGCCGGTCGAGGCCGGACACCTCGATCACCGTGTAGCGGTCCGACCACTGATTATTGATGGTGACCTCCGGTTCGACCACGAACGGACGCACCTTGCCGCGGCTGGCGGAACGGCGCGCCACCACCTCGGGCAGGCGCAACTTGCCTTCGAGCACGTCCTCGATCATCTCGCCGATTCGCGTCGCGCGCCGTCCCTCGTCCTCGTCGCGGTCGTACTCCCTTGTGATCGCGATGGTGTCGAGCGCGCGCCCGTCGGTGGTGGTGTAAATCTGCGCGTCGACGATGTTGGCGCCGGCCGAGGCGCAGGCCCCTGCGATGATCGACAATAGCCAGGGATGGTCGGTCGCGAGAATAGTCAATTCGGTGACGCCGCGCTCTTCGTCGAAGCCGACATTGATTGCGAGCTTGTGGCCGGCCTGTTCGCTGGCGCGCAGGAAACGGGCATGGCGAATCTTGCGCGGCAGTTCGACCTTGAGCCAGTACGCCGGATAGTGCCGCGCGATGTAGGCGTTGAGCTCGTGCTCCAGCCACTCCGTGAACTCCGCGCGAAATTCCGCTTGCGCCACCGCGATGCGTTGCGCGCGATTGACTTCCGAGAAGCCGCCGGTCAGCACCGGTTCGGTCTCGTAATACAGCGTGCGCAAGAGCTGCGCCTTCCAGCCGTTCCAGACCCCGGGGCCTACGCCGCGGATGTCGGCGGTGGTCAGGATCGTCAAAAGCTTCATCTGTTCGACCGATTGCACCACCGCTGCGAAATTCTCGATGGTCTTGCGGTCCGACAGATCGCGCGATTGCGCCATCATGGACATGGTCAGATGTTGTTCGATCAGCCAGGCCACCAGTTCGGTATCGGCGGCGTTAAATCCGAGCCGCGGGCACAGCCGCCGGGCCACCTTTGCCCCCGCGATCGAGTGATCCTCCGGACGACCCTTGGCGATATCGTGCAGCAGCGTGGCGATGTAGAGCACGGCGCGGTGCTCGGGCTGAATTTTGCGCATCAGGTCGCTGGCGACGACGAATTCGTCATGGCCGCCGTGTTCGATCTCGTGCAGGTAGCCGATGCAGCGCAGCAAATGTTCGTCCACCGTGTAATGGTGGTACATATTGAACTGCATCATCGACACGATCTTGCCGAAGGCGCGAATGAACTGGCCGAGCACGCCGGTCTCGTTCATGCGCCGCAGCACGACTTCGGCGTCATTCGAGGTCAGGATTTCCATGAACAGCCGGTTGGCTTCCGGATTCTCGCGCAGCTGGGTGTTGATGAGCTTCAGCGAACGCGTCACGGTGCGCATCGCATCGGGGTGAAAGGCCAGATTGTTCTTCTGCGCCAGCCGAAAAATCCGGATCAGGTTGACCGGATCCTGCTTGAACACATCCGGGGCGGCGAGGTTGATGCGGTTGTTGTCGACGATAAAATCGTCGCTGTCGGGCACCCGCCGCCGGTTCGTGCTCGGCCGCAACCGCGCCATCATCCGGCTGAGCACCGGCGCCGGCTTGGCCTGCTGATCTTCCAGCTTGGCGCACAGGATCGCGGTGAGATCGCCGACGTCCTTGGCGACCAGGAAATAGTGCTTCATGAAGCGTTCGACATCCTGCATGCCGGGATGCGAGGTATATCCGAGCCTGATGGCGATCTCGCGCTGCATGTCGAACGACAACCGCTCTTCGGCGCGGCCGGAGAAGAAATGGATATTGCAGCGGACCGACCACAGGAAATCGGCGCAGCGGCGGAAGGTGCGGTATTCCTGCGCGTCGAACACGCCGCGTTCAAGCAGCTCATCGGTCTCGCGCACGCGGTAGACATATTTGGCGATCCAGAACAGCGTATGCAGATCGCGCAATCCGCCCTTGCCGTCCTTGACGTTGGGTTCGACCAGATAACGCGATTGCCCGGCGCGGCGATGCCGCTCTTCGCGCTCGGCAAGCTTGGCGGTAACGAATTCGGCCGCGGTGCCCTGCACGACTTCCCTGTCGAACCGCGCCACCAGTTCGTCGTAGAGCGGCTGGTCCCCGGTCAGAAATCTTGTCTCGAGGATCGCGGTGCGGATCGTCATGTCGCCGCGCGCCTGCCGGATTGATTCATCGACCGAACGCGTGGCGTGGCCGACTTTCAATCCCATGTCCCACAGGCAATACAGGATGGCCTCGGCGACCTGCTCGCCCCAGGCGGTTTGCTTGTAGGGCAGGATGAACAACAGATCGATGTCGGATTCCGGCGCCATCAATCCGCGGCCATAGCCGCCGGTGGCGACGACGGCCATGCGCTCGGCGCCGGAGGGAATCGGCGAGTGATAGAGATGGCGCGTGGCGGCGGCATACAGGATGCGGATGATTTCGTCCTGGACGAAACAGAGCCGTTCGGCACAGCGCCGGCCGTGACGATCCTTCAGCAGCACGGCCTGCGCGGTGTCGCGCGCAGCGATGAGTTCGGCCTTCAACAGTTGCGCCACGGCAGAGCGAAAAAGATCCTCGCGCCCGGCGTGTTTTGCAGCCAGCGCATCGACCGCGGCGGTGATCCTCGCGGTATCGAAACGTTCGTCAGCTTCGGGTCGGGTCTCGGTCACGACGCTATCCATGGCCTACCCGGATATCGGACGGCGCTGACGCTGTCACGGGACATTCCCGGGGATAACAGCAGGTCCATGCTGGATTCCCCTGGAATTGAGCAACGCTGTTCTCGTTACAAGGCCTGAGGCGCAGGTATTTTCTCGTTGACGCATCCATTTAACTCATTGAAATAAAACGGTGTTTTTAAGATGGGGAGGGTGCCGCCCCGACGAAAGCCGCTCGCCGCGTTGACGCTTCCCTGCAACCTGCTTTGATCATTCCACTCCCATGGAGACATCGACGATGCTCAAGATCTCACGGCACGCCCTGGCTGCTGTTCTCGCTGTCTCGACGCTGATGCCCGGCGGCGCTTTTGCCGCCGACGCGCTCAAGGAAATTCACATCGATTGGGCGACCTACAATCCGGTGTCGATGATCCTGAAGCAAAAGGGATTGTTAGAGAAGGAATTCGCCAAGGACGGCATCGGCATCGTCTGGGTGCTGTCGGCCGGTTCCAACAAGGCGCTCGAGTTCCTCAACGCCGGATCAATCGATTTCGGCTCCACCGCGGGTTCCGCGGCGCTGGTCGCCAGGATCAACGGCAACCCGATCAAGTCGATCTATGTCTATTCGCGCCCCGAGTGGACGGCGCTGGTGACGGCCAGGGATTCCAGGATCGCAACCGTCGCCGATCTCAAGGGCAAGCGCGTCGCGGTCACGCGGGGCACCGATCCGCACATCTTCCTGGTGCGCGCGCTGCTCGACGCCGGCTTGAGCGAAAAGGACATCACGCCGGTGCTCTTGCAGCATGCCGACGGCAAGACCGCGCTGATCCGCGGCGACGTCGATGCCTGGGCCGGTCTCGATCCGATGATGGCGCAGGCGGAAATCGAGGATGGCGCAAAACTGTTCTTCCGGAAGCCCGACGCCAACACCTGGGGCATCCTCAATGTGCGCGAACAATTCCTGAAGGATTACCCCGATGTCGTTCGCCGTGTGCTCGCTACTTACGAGGAGGCGCGCAAATATTCGGTGGCGAATTACGACGACCTGAAAAAGACATTCATCGCGGTGACAAAATTGCCGGACGCGGTGGTCGACAAGCAGCTCAAGCAGCGCACCGAGCTGACCCACAGCCGGATCGGGGGGCCGCAGCGCGAATCCATTCTCGCCGCCGGGCTGGCGCTGCAGCAGGCCGGCGTGATCGACGCCAAGGTCGACGTCAAGGCCACGCTCGACGCGCTGATCGACGATCAGGTTCCGCTGCCGACGAATTGAGGGCCTCATATGCGGCGTCGTCCCTGCGAAAGCAGGGACCCATACGGCGAGGCCTCGCTATTTTACTCGGTGGTTGATGCCTTCATCCATCACCAAGCCCGGTGGTTATGGGTCCCTGCGTTCGCAGGGACGACTCGCGGAATACGCATGTCCTTTCATCCGCGAACTTGCAATCGGAAGCGAGAAGCGTTCTTGCTATGGCCATGACGGTTGAACTGCCCGCGCTTGAAAGAGCTGACGCAATGGCGACGCCGGCGCCCTCCGGCCGGCTGCGGCGGTTGGCGCGGCCGGCGCTGGGGCTAATGCTGCCGGTTGGCTTCGCGCTGGCGTGGGAGATCATCGTCTGGCTCGGCCTGTCCAGCGGACGGCTGGTGCCGCCACCCTCAAGACTGTTCGCGACCATTGTCGAACTGGCGCGCAGCGGCGAACTCGCGCGCCACATCATGGCGACGTTGACCCGCGTCGCCGCGGGGTTCGGGCTTGGCGTGATATCAGGCACCCTGCTCGGTGCGATCTCGGGTTACTGGGGCCTGGCGCGCCGGCTGCTCGATCCCACCGTGCAGGCGTTGCGCGCGATACCGTCGTTGGCCTGGGTGCCGCTGTTCATTTTGTGGCTCGGCATTTTCGAAACTTCGAAAATCGCGCTGATCGCGGTTGGCGTCTTTTTCCCGGTCTATCTCGGCGTGATGGGCGCGATCCTTTCGGTCGATCGCAAGATCGTTGAGGTCGGCCGTACCTTCCGGCTCTCTGGACCGGCGATGATCCGGCGCATCCTGCTGCCCGCCGTGTTGCCGGCCTATGTGGTCGCGCTGCGGGTCGGTCTGGGCTTAGGCTGGATGTTCGTGGTCGCCGCCGAGCTCATGGGCGCGTCCGAAGGGCTCGGCTATCTCCTGCTCGACGGCCAGCAGCTCGGCAAGCCCGCGCAGATTCTGGCGGCGATTGTGATCTTCGCCATTCTCGGCAAGACCACCGACTGGCTGATCGAGATCGGTTCGGCGCCGCTGTTGCGCTGGCAGGACGCGTTCGGCCGCCAGGGCGGAGCGGCCTGATGCTGGCACTCGACGCACTCGGCAAAATCTATCCCAACGGCGTCCATGCGCTGGAGCGTTTTTCCGCCGAGATCGGGCTTGGCGAAATCGTTGCCATCATCGGCGGCTCCGGCTGCGGGAAGTCGACATTGTTGCGCGCCATCGCCGGCCTCGACCGCGCCACGTCAGGCACCGTGACGCTCGACGACATCAAGATTTCAGCGCCGCACGCCAAAATAGGCATCATCTTTCAGGAACCAAGACTCCTGCCCTGGCTCAGCGTCGCCGACAATATCGGTTTCGGCCTGTCGGAGCTGCCTCCCAATGTCAGCCGCGAGAAAGTCGCCCGCGCGCTGGCGCGGGTTGGCCTTACGGACAAGGCCGATGCATGGCCGCGCGAATTATCCGGCGGCCAGGCACAGCGCGTCGCAATCGCGCGCGCACTGGTGCCGCAGCCGGAAGTGCTGCTGCTGGATGAACCGTTCTCCGCGCTCGACGCGTTTACGCGGCGGGATTTGCAGGATCATCTGCTCGACCTCTGGGCCGATACGCGGCCGACCCTGGTGCTGGTCACCCACGATGTCGACGAAGCCGTGGTGCTGGCCGATCGTGTCCTTGTCATGCGGCCCCGGCCGGGCCGGCTGTTCGAGGAAATCAAGGTCAATCTGGCGCGGCCGCGCGACCGCAATTCGCCGCTGTTCGACAACTTCAAGCGCCGCGTCTTGACCGCGCTGGATCGCTCGCTCGACCGCAACCTAGCGGATGCCGACCCGAAAACGACCACGGGCCAAGCGATGTGGTGGTGACAACAGCGCTCTGACCGATTACATCCGACACGGATTTAATATCCGGGAGAGAAGAATGGACGCCGCCGAACTCCGCGCTACCCAGGCCCCGATCAAGGATCGCTACAAATCCGATCCCAAGGCCGCGATGATCACATTGAAAGCCAAGGGCTCGATCGAGAACGAGGGCATCGCCTGCAAGGTCGAGACCGGCCGCGCCTTGGCGGTGGCCGGCCTGCATCCCGCCTCCGGAGGTTCCGGGCTTGAATTGTGCTCCGGCGACATGCTGCTGGAAGCGCTGGTCGCCTGCGCCGGCGTGACCTTGAAGTCGGTATCGACCGCAATCGAGGTGCCGCTGAAGACGGGCATCGTGACCGCCGAGGGCGATCTCGATTTCCGCGGCACGCTCGGCGTCGACAAGGAGGCGCCGGTCGGTTTTGCCGAAATTCGTCTGCGTTTCGACGTCGACACGTCAGCGCCGCAGGACAAGCTCGATCTGCTGCTGAAGCTCACCGAGCGCTATTGCGTGGTCTACCAGACCATCAAGAACGGCCCGAAGGTTTCGGTGACGATGCAAAGGGTGTGATGCACGTCGTCTCGGCGAACGCCGGGACCCATACTCCGTGTCCTCTCGTTTTAAGAACTGCTGTTCGACGGCCTTCGCGCAACACGAACGCTTGTGGTTATGGGTCCCGGCGTTCGCCGGGACGACGGAAAATGTCCCCCGATCTCGCCTTCATCCCGACGCTTGCGCTGCGCATGGCGGTGACCGCCGCGTTCGTGGTGTCCGCGTCCGTGATCACCGAGCGATCGGGGCCGGTGATCGGCGCGCTGGTCGCCACATTGCCGATTTCGGCAGGCCCCTCTTACGTGTTTCTCGCGCTCGATCACGATGCAGCCTTCATCGCCGAGGGCGCGCTGGCGAGCCTGCCCATCAACGCCGTGACGATTTTTCTGGGCCTGACCTATGTGGTGCTGGCGCAGCGCCGGAGCGCAGCTGTCAGTTTTTCCGGCGCGGTTCTGGTCTGGATCGTGCTTGCCGCGCTGTCGCGGACGGTGCACTGGTCGCTCGCCGGCGGCCTGATCGCCAATGCCATTGCTTTCGCGATTGGCCTGCCGCTGCTGCGACGCTTCCGCCACGTCAGGATGCCGCTGATCACACGCCGCTGGTACGATATCCCGCTGCGGGCGCTGCTGGTCTCGACGCTGGTGGCAACCGTCACGACGCTGTCGGGCTGGGTCGGCCCCAGCGTCAGCGGCACCATCGCGCTGTTTCCCGTGGTGTTCACCAGCATGATGCTGATCCTGCACCCGCGCATTGGCGGCCCGGCAACCGCGGCCGTGCTCGCAAACAGCGGATGGGGCCTGATGGGGCTCGGCATCGCGATTGCCGTGCTGCATCTCGCCGCACTGCGGTTCGGATCAGTGGTCGGCCTCAGCCTTGCGCTGATGGTTTGCGTGAGCTGGAATCTGGGGCTGTGGTGGAACGGGCGGAGAAAGCTTAAGCGCTGAATTCGTCATTCCGGAATGACGGCTACTGCTTCGGCAATTTTGCCCTCAACGCATAAAGCGCTTCCAGCGCATCGCGCGGCGACATCTCGTCGGGATGCAGCGCCCTCAGCGTCTCGATTAGCTGTTCCGCCTCGCTTGGCGGTGCCACTTCAGTTGCGGCGCGTGACGGCACCGCAAACAGCGGCAGGTCGTCGGCCAATGCGCGCGCGGTCTGGCCGCGGTCCTGCGCCTCCAGCTTCGCCAGTACCGATTTGGCGCGGGCAATGACCGGCGCAGGCAGCCCTGCGAGCTTCGCGACCTGAATGCCGTAGGAGCGGTCGGCCGAGCCCGGCAGCACCTCGTGCAGGAATACCACGTCGCCCTGCCATTCCTTGACCCGCACGGTGGCATTGAACAGCCGCGGCAGTTTTGCCGACAGCGCGGTGAGTTCATGGTAGTGGGTGGCGAACAGGGTGCGGCAGCGGTTGCTCTCATGCAGATGCTCGATCGCCGCCCACGCGATCGACAGGCCGTCGAAGGTCGCGGTGCCCCTGCCGATTTCGTCGAGAATGACCAGCGAGCGTTCGCTGGCCTGATTGAGGATGACCGCGGTCTCCACCA
>WNFC01010282.1_pt1 | contig 10743 bp, 12 predicted proteins | sample 5400541 | NCBI WGS metagenome assembly WNFC01 (sample SAMN13153342, study PRJNA577476) | soil metagenome | isolation source: 120 cm saprolite under Douglas fir tree site 2 hole 2 replicate 1 | place: USA:California | collected 2015-04-18
CCTGGGTGGGCTGCTTCCGGCCGGATGTGGACATGGGCCGGCACGGCACCGGGCGGGAGGCGCTGCGGCGCTACATCGACCCGATGGTGCGCCGGTTCTACCGGTCGGTGCACCAGATCTGCGGGCACCGCATCGAGCTCACCGGCCCGGACCGGGCCACCGGCGCGGTCTACTGCCGCGCCGAGCATGAGGTGGGGGACGAATGGATCGTGATGGCGATCTGCTACTTCGATGAGTACGCGCGAGTGGACGGCGAGTGGTTCTTCTCCCGGCGGCGGGAGCGCCACTGGTACGCGGCCGACGTGACCCGCACACCGCAGTCGGCGGGGTTCACCGGCTGGGCGGGCAGCGGGAAGCCGGCGCTGCCCGGCACGTTCGGGTCGTGGGCGCGGTTCTGGGACGGCGACGGCCGCGCCGCCACGCTGACCGCGGCCCCGACAGCGGAAGGAGCAACTCCATGACTCTGCTGCACCGGGGGGTTACTCTGCCCTCTGGGGACACCCCAGACCCCGGTGGCCCGAAACCCTCCAACATCGGCGTCTGGTTCGACCTGCGCAATCCGCCCGGCTGGCGGCAGGACCCGGCATTGCTTCGAGGACGGCTACCTGCCGCAGCCGCTGACCTTCGCGGCGGCCGCGGCCGCGCGGACCACCCGGGTCCGCCTGGGCACCGGCATCCTCGTCGCGCCGTTGCGCAAGACCGCGCAACTCGCCGAGGAGGCGGCGGTGGTGGACATCATCAGCGGCGGCCGGCTCGACCTGGGCCTGGGCGCGGGGTACCGGGTGCCGGAATTCGAGCTGTTCGGCACGGACTTCACCGCCCGGTACCGCATTCTGGATCAGCAGGTCAGCGAGCTGCGCCGGCTATGGGGCGACGGCGGCCTCACCCCCGCGCCCGTGCAGGACCGGCTGCCGGTGTGGCTGGGCTACCAGGGGCCGAAGGGAGCCCGGCGGGCGGGACTGATGGGCGAGGGCCTGCTCACCCTCGCGAAAACCTCCTGGCCGCACTACCGGGACGGCCTGGCCGAGGGCGGCCACGACCCGGCCACCGCCCGGATGGGCGGCGGCATACAGGCCTACGTGACCGATGATCCCGAACGCGACTGGCCGCGCGTCGCCCCGCACATCGCGTACGCCCAAGACAGCTACCGCAGGTACATGGTGGAGGGCACCGGTAACCCGGTGCCCCGCCCGGTGGACCCGGAGCGGCTGCGTACCAAGGGACCGGACGCCGGCCCGATGTCGTACTTCCTGTTCGGCACGCCGGAGGAGGTCGCAAAGGCGATCCTGGACTACGTCGGCGACGCCCCGGTGCAGACGGTGTGGCTCGGGGCATCGGTGGCGGGTCTGCCGGAGGATCTGGCCGCCCGCCACGTGCAGACCATCTGCACCCGGCTCCGCTCATTGCTGAAGGAGTGACGACCATGGGCAGGCTCGACGGCAAGATCGCGATCATCACCGGCGCGGCATCCGGCATCGGCAAGGCGACCGCGCGGCGGGTGGCGGCCGAGGGTGCCCGGACGGTGGTCGCCGACCTGAACTCCGCCGGGGCCAAGCAGGTCGCCGAAGCAATATCGGCCGCGGGCGGCGATGCCACGGCCGTCCAGGCGGACCTGGGCGACAACGACTCGGTGCGGGCGATGGTCGAGGCGGCGGTGACCGCCTACGGCGGCCTGGACATCCTGCACAACAACGCCGCCGCGACCCACCTGGCCGCCACCAGGGACCTGCCGGTGAGCGCGGCCGACCCGGGTGTCTGGGACGAGATGATGCGGGTCAACCTGCGCGGTGCCATGGTGGCCATCCAGGCCGCGGTGCCGCACATGATCGCGCGCGGCGGCGGCTCGGTCATCAACACCGCCTCCGGCTCCGGCCTGACCGGGGACCTGCGAAACCCGGCCTACGGCGCGTCCAAGGCGGCCCTGATCAGCCTGACCCGGTATGTGGCGACGGAGTTCGGCAAGCAAGGTATACGGTGCAACGCGATATCACCCGGCTACATCGTGATCGCTGAGAAGCCCGGCCGCGAGGCGGTGAACGCGACCATGCTGCGGCACGCGCTCACCCCCCGCCTCGGCCAACCCGAAGACGTCGCCGCGATGGTCGTCTTCCTCGCCTCGGATGAGTCCGCGTTCATTACCGGACAGAACATCTGCGTGGACGGCGGCATGCTCGCCCACCAGCCCTTCGTGGCAGATTTCCGCTCCTGACATTCAAAAAATAAAACCCAATCGGCCGAACGAAATGGGTGCGCGCTGCGGCCCAGAAGGAGAGCACATGCCCGCAGGAACATGCACTGGGCGCGTCGTGGTCATCACCGGCGCGGGGAACGGCATCGGCCGGGCGCATGCCCTGGCGTTCGCCGCGCAGGGGGCCAAGGTCGTCGTCAACGACCTGGGCGGCGCCCGGGACGGCGCGGGATCGTCGGCGGGCCCGGCCCAGGCGGTCGCCGACGAGATCACCGCGGCCGGCGGAGAAGCGGTGGCGAACACCGACGACATCTCGTCCTGGGCCGGCGCGGAGCGGCTGATCAGGGCGGCCATCGAGGCGTTCGGCGGGCTGGACGTGGTGGTGAACAACGCGGGCATCCTGCGCGACCGGATGATCGTCACGATGACCGAACAGGACTGGGACGCCGTCATCGGCGTTCACCTCAAGGGCACCTTCGCGGTACTGCACCACGCCGCGGCGTACTGGCGGCAACGGGCCAAGGAGGGCCACGCCAACGACGCGCGGGTGATCAACACGACCTCCCCGTCGGGCCTGTTCGGCAACCCGGGCCAGGGCAACTACGGGGCGGCCAAGGCCGGCATCGCCAGCCTGACCATCATCGCGGCCCGGGAGCTGGACCGGTACGGCGTCACGGTCAACGCCATCGCACCGACCGCGCTGACCCGGATGACCGAGGACATCGAGATGATGCGCGCCGCGGCGGACACCGCGGACCTGAGCCCGGAGGCCATCTCGCCGCTGGTGGTCTGGCTCGGCTCGGCGGAGTCCCGTGAGGTGACCGGGCGGGTATTCGGCGTCTGGGGGAACGCGATCACCGTGCTGGAGGGCTGGGTGAACGGCCCGAGCGTGTCCCGGGATACCCGCTGGGACCCGGCCGGGTTGTCCGCCGTCGTGCCCGGCCTGGTGGCCAAGGCCGCCCCGAACGCGGACACGCTGGGCCGTGTTTCCCCGCTCGCCTCCGGGGCGCTTTGAGGCGCCGCCTTCCCTCGTCGCTCGTGCCTCGCTCCTCAGTCCAGGCGGCGCCGCGCCCCTTCGGCTCGCTCGGGGGCCTGCTGGTCTAGAGCCCAGTTGTCAGCCGACCTGCCATGACGGGCCTCCAGAATCGATTCAGTCAGGTGCCGGCCGGGCTCGCGATGGTCTTGGCCTGCAGGTATTCCCGGAAGCCGTCCACGTCCGCGACGACGGTCGGCAGGTACCAGAAGCCCCGGCCGCCGCGGTCCCCGCGCCGGCCGCCGGCCTGGACGCGGGCGCCCGCCTCCCGGGCCCGGTCGACCAGCCCTTCCATCCGCTCCAGCTGCTCCCGGCGGATGATCGGGCCGACCACGTTGGCCGGGTCGGCCGGGTCGCCCCACGGCAGCGCGCCCACGATCGCGGTGAGCCGCTGCAGCACCTCGTCGTAGACCGGCGCGTGCACCACCATCCGGGTGGCCAGCTCGCAGCCCTGGCCGCTGTTGGACATGCACATCCCGGCCCCGAACTGAGTGGCCAGGTCCAGGTCCGCGTCTTCGTTGATCACCTCGAAGCGGTTACCCGACTCTGCCTCACGGAACTCTCCGTCGATGAACAGCCGTCCCTCATATTCCGGTCTCATACCGACGCCTGCGCGGGCGTCTGGGCGGGCACCCGGAACAGCTCGTTGAAGGTGCCGCTGGTGACTCGCTCGCGGACCTCGTCGCTGACGCCGGCGAACAGGCCGCGCAGCGTCTCCTGGGTGTGCCCGTAGGTGCCTTCCAGATGCGGGTAGTCGTCCCCCCAGAGCACGTTGCGGTAGCCGGTCGCGGGCACGACCTGGACCGCGCTCTTGTCGTGCTGGAAGGACGCGTAGACCTGCTGGCGGATGATCTCGCTGGGCAGCCTGCTCAGCTTGGGCCGGACGAACATGCCGTGCTGCCGGTACGCCTCGTCCATCCGGTCCCCGATGGCGGGCACCCACGCGGCGCCGCCCTCGGCGATGAGGATGCGCAGACCAGGGTGGCGGTCCAGGGCGCCGCCGGCCACCAGGTGCGCCACCACCCGCATGCCGGGATAGGTGGTCTCCATGTAATTGATCACCGCGCCGCCCGGTCCGCGGAACACCACCGTGTCCCCGCCGGTGCCGATGTGGAAGCCGAGCACGACGCCGGCCCGCTCCGCGGCGGCCCAGAAGGGCTCCCACCGGTCGAGGGCGTAGTCCTCGCCGGGCCGGGTCTGGCTAGGCAGGAAAACGGCCTGGAAGCCGAGCCCGGCGGCGCGCTCCAGCTCGGCGACCGCGTCGCCGATGTCCGCGGTGGACACGCACGCGGTAGGGATGACCCGCTGGTTCTTGCTCAGGATCTCGGCGTGCGCCCAGTCATTCCAGGCCCGCACCGTTTCCCGGGCCAGCTCCCGGTCTTTGATCTTGACGGTCCAGAAGCCCATGGACGGGAACGCGAGCTGGCCCCAGACGCCCTCCTGATCGAGGTCCTTCAGCCGGATGTCGAGGTCCCGGGCGCCCGGCGGGCGTATCGCGTCCATGAAGTCATTCAGCTGGCGGTCCATCCGCTCGCCGTCGATGTAGAGGATCTCGTACTTGTCGCCGCGCTCGGCGCGTGGTGCCCGCTCCGCCAGCCTGGGCGGAAGCGACTGCAGCCACAGGTCAGCGGGTTCCAGGACGTGCGAGTCCGCGGAGTTCGCCCAGATCTTAGTCATCGTGTCCTCCTGGTCAGACCGTACCCCGCGCTTCCCTCGCACCGGCTGGATGCGCGGGTAGCCCGGCCCGTTCGGCGCTGGCATCTTGTTGTCATCATAGGGTATAAAGAGTTTACATAGTTATATGTATTAGGGGAACAGTCGGCCGCGGCCGGCGGGCAGGAGGGGTTGGCTATGACCGGATCCCGGCAGATTCCAGTGGCGGAAGGCCTGTTTACCTGGCCCTCCGACGAGCCCCGGCTGATCGGGGCGCAGTGCGCGGGGTGCGGGCTGGTCGGGTTCCCGGCCGGGCCGGCCTGCCAGCGCTGCGGCGGCACCGAGGCCACCGAGAAGCTGCTGCCCGACCGGGGCACGCTGTGGACGTTCACCACGCAGGACTTCCGGCCGCCGAGCCCGCCCTACGACGGGGTCGACACCGCCGAGACCTTCCAGCCGTACGCGCTGGGCTACGTCGAACTGCCCGGCGAGGTCATGGTCGAGGCCCGGCTGACATTCAGGGGCGAGCCCGATCCGGCCCGCCTGGCCATCGGCCAGCCGATGCGGCTGGCCATCGTGCCCTACAGCGTCAGGGCGGACGGCACGGAGGTCATGACGTTCGCGTTCACCCCGGACAGTGCTAGCCCGGGGGGACGACCCCCCCAGACCCCCCCGGACCGGGGGGACCCATCCCCCCGGACCCCCCTTGGGGAGGCGTGATGGAAGCAGTGATCATCGGCGTCGGGCTGCACCCGTTCGGCCGATTCCCCGGCAAGTCCGCGATGGACATGGCCGCCGATGCGGTCCGGGCCGCTCTTGGCGACGCCGGGGTCAGCTGGCCGCAGGTGCGGGCGGGATTCGTGGGCAGCCTGGAGGTGTACAACCCGGACGCCATCGTGGGCCGGCTGGGGCTGACCGGGCTGCCGCTGCGCGGCGTGTTCAACGGCTGCGCGACGGCAGGCACCGCGGTGGCCATGGCCGCCCGGGCCATCGAGACCGGCGAGCACGACCTGACGATCGCGATCGGGATGGACAAGCACCCCCGGGGCGCGTTCGCGGCCGATCCGTCGGTAGCCGGCCTGCCCTCCTGGTACGGCCAGACCGGTATGTTCCTGACCACGCATTTCTTCGGCATGAAGATCAACCGCTACATGCACGACCACGGCATCACGCACGAGACGCTGGCCAGGGTGGCGGCCAAGAACTTCCGCAACGCGTCCGCCAACGACAAAGCGTGGCGGCGCACCCCGCTGTCGGTGGAGGACATCCTCGCGTCCCCGGTGCTGAACTATCCGCTGCGCCAGTTCATGTACTGCGGGCCGGACGAGGGCGCCGGGGCCGTGGTGCTGTGCCGCGCCGATCAGGCGCACAAGTACACCGGGCGCCCGGTCCGGGTTCGCGCCTGCTCGCTGCGCAGCCGCCGGGTCGGCGCGTTCGAGGTGCAGAGCCCGTCGGTGCCCGTGGGGGAGCAGGCGCCCAGCCCCACGGTGGACGCCTCGCGGGAGGCGTATGAGATCGCCGGGATCGGGCCGCAGGACGTGGCGGTGGCGCAGTTGCAGGACACCGACGCCGGCTCGGAGATCATCCACCTGGCCGAGAACGGGCTGTGCAAGGACGGCGAGCAGGAGCGGATGATCGCCGACGGCGAGACCGAGATAACCGGCAGGCTGCCGGTCAACACCGACGGCGGCCTGATCGGCAACGGCGAGCCGATCGGCGCCTCCGGGCTGCGCCAGATCCACGAACTGGTGCTGCAACTGCGCGGCACCGCGGGCGCGCGGCAGGTGCCCGGCTCGCCCGCGGTCGGCTACGCCCACCTGTACGGCGCCCCCGGCGTGTCCGCGGTCACCATCCTTTCGACCTGAGCGAGAGCAGATCCGATGCCTGACGACTTGCAGGAGTTCGCGCGGCAGGCCCGTGAGTTTCTCGGCGCTCACGCCGCCCGGGCGGCCGAACGCGCCGGGTTCCGCTGGGGCGAAGGCGACGACCGGGTGGCCTACTTCGGCGCGGACCCGCCGGAGGTGGAGGAAAGGAAGCTGCGGGCCGCCCGGGACTGGCAGCGGACCCGGTACGAGAACGGGTTCGGCTGGGTCTCCGGGCCACCGGAGTACGGCGGCCGTGGCCTGACCCCGGTCCATGACCTGGTCTACGACAGCATCGAGTCGGAGTACGACGTCCCGGACACCGGCACGCTGAGCGTGATCGGGCTGGGCATGATCGGGCCGACTATCCTGGCGCACGGCCAGCAGCCCGTCAAGGACCGTTACCTGCCCGCCATGTACCGCGGCGACGTGATCGCCTGCCAGCTGTTCAGCGAGCCGGAGGCCGGGTCCGACCTGGCCAGCCTGCAGACCCGCGCGGTAGCCAGCGAGGCCGGCTGGATCCTGGACGGACAGAAGGTATGGACGTCGGTAGCGCAGCACAGCCAGATCGGCATGGCGCTGTGCCGGACCGATCCGAACGCGCCGAAGCACAAGGGCATCACCGCGTTCCTGGTCGACATGAGCGCACCGGGAGTGGACGTGCGCCCGCTGCGCCAGATGAGCGGAGGCTGCGACTTCAACGAGGTATTCCTGTCCGGCGTCCGGGTGCCGGACGACCACCGGCTCGGCGAGGTCAACGGCGGCTGGCGGGTCGCCCTCACCACGCTGATGAACGAGCGCGCGGCCGTCGGCAGCGAAGGCAGCGGGCCGGTGGCCGAGGCCCTGTCACCGGAGCGGCTCAGCGCGCTGATGCGGGCCACCTGGACCTGGGACGACCGGGCGCTGCGCCGTGACCTGAGTGAGCTGCTGGCCGACATGATGGCGACCGGGCACCTGAACGCGCGAGCCTTCCGGCGGATGCAGGCCGGCGTGGCCCCGGGACCGGAGATGTCCGTCGCCAAGCTGATGTACGCGCAGAACCTGACCCGTTCGGCGCATTTCGTGTCCCGTGTCCTCGGGCCGCGGATCATCGCCGACACCGGGGAATGGGGCACCTACGCCTGGGCGGAGCTGCTGCTGGCCACGCCGGCGCTGCGGATCCTCGGTGGCACCGAGGAGATCATGAAGAACATCCTGGCCGAGCGGGTTCTCGGGCTGCCGAAAGAGCCGGGTATCGACACCGTTTCTCCGTTCCGCGCGCTGCCCCGGTCCGGAGCCGGAGGTGCGCCATGAACGATGGCAAGGAAGAGCTCGACGAGCTGCGCGAGGCCGTCCGCGAGTTCCTCACGGCCAAATCCCCGGAGAGCGCGGTCCGCGCCGCCATGGAATCCGGGCCGCGGCACGATCCCGCGGTGTGGGACCAGATGGCCCGCCAGCTCAGGCTGCCGGGCCTGGCGCTGCCGAGCGACTACGGCGGTGACGGGTTCGGCCTGACCGAGCTTGAGGTGGTGCTGGAGGAGATGGGGGCCGCGTTGCTGTGCTCGCCCTTCTTCGCCACGGTGGTGCTCGCCGCCCAGGCGCTGCTCGCCTCGGCCGACGAGGCGGCCTGCGCGCGATACCTGCCCGGTATCGCCGCCGGCCAGACCATCGCCACGCTGGCCGCCGCGGAAGGCAATGCGTCGTGGGACCCGGCCATGGTCGCGGCCCGCGCGGAGCGGGTGAAGGGGGATGGGGAGGTGGGTGGGGGGTGGGTGCTGAGCGGGAAGAAGAGCTTCGTCATCGACGGGACGATCGCGGACCTGGTACTCGTCGCGGCGCGCAGCATCGCCGGGCCATCCCTGTTCGCCGTGGACCGCGGGGCGCCCGGACTGAACGCCCAACCGATGACCACGCTCGATCCCACCCGGGCAATGGCGGTCCTGACCTTCGACCAGGTACCAGCGATCCTCATCGGCGCCGAAGGCCAGGGGGGCCGGCTGATGAGCCGGGTGCTCGACCTGGCCAGCGTGGCGCTCGCCGCCGAGCAGGCCGGGGGCGCCAGGAGATGCCTGGAGATGAGCGCCGGCTACGCCAGGACCCGGTTCCAGTTCGGCCGGCCTATCGGCTCCTTCCAGGCGGTCAAGCACAAGTGCGCGGACATGCTGGTCCGGGTGGAACTCGCGGAAGCGACGGCCCGGGAGGCGGCCCGCCTGGCGGATGAGGCCGCGGCGGAGTTCCCGGTCGCCGCCGCGACGGCGCACATCTGCTGCTCGCAGGCCTACATGTTCGCCGCGGCAGAGAACATCCAGGTGCACGGCGGCATCGGCTTCACCTGGGAGCATCCCGCCCACCTGTATTTCCGCCGCGCCAAGTCTTCTGAGCTGCTCTTCGGCGGCCCGGCCGTCTACCACGAGCGGCTGCTCGACCGGCTGGGCATCTGAGCCGCGGCTGGCGCGCGGGCCGTCCTGCGTTACCGAACCGAGCCGTTTCCGCGGAAACGCCGCAGCCCTCGATGAGACTGCTCAGCATCGCCGGAGGCGCTGCGCGCCCGATGCCACCGCACTGACAATAGTCTGGAAGGTCCACCGGGAACGCGCGTGATGCCTCATGGAGACAGCGATGGTGAGCAGCGGCGAGGCTGGGAAGCTCGAGAAGCGGATGGTCGTGGAGTACGGCATCACGCTGGACGGAGTCTGGCTGCCGCTGGCGATGCTCAGGCGTCTCAGGACGCATGGGCCATGGGACGCGCCGTTCACCGAGGCAACCGCCGATCAGGAGCGGGTGCTGCTTATTCATGCCCTCGCCGACAGGCATAACCAGGTCGGCCTGCACCGGGGTACGGGCCTGACCGGCTTCCTTGACGCGATACCGTACGAGCCGACGGTCCCGTTCGAGAAACTCCCCGCCGAGGGGAAGCACCACGACAAACGGGGCAAAGGTCGCTTAATTACCCTGCGCAACTGGCAGCCCCTCCTGCACTCGGCGACGCTCGCCAGCTCTGGTTAAGGTGTTATACATGGCAGCTGAGGCGAGCTTTCCGTGATCGCGCGAATGTGGCGCGGATGGGCTCCGCTGGCCACGGCAGACGACTACCAGCGTCACTATGAATCCGAGGTCAGTAACCACCTGCGGTCAGTGAACGGCTTCCGCGGCGCCCGCCTGCTCCGTCAGGACAATGGCCACGAGGTCATGTTCACTTCCATCGCCTTCTTCACCGGCCTCGACGCGATTCGTGCCTTTGCCGGGGATGACTACGAGCAGGCTGTCGTGGAGGCAGACGCCCGCCGGGCGCTAAGCCGCTGGGACGAACGCGTCTCCCACCATGAAGTAGCCATCGACCTATAGCGACGAATCGGCTTGTCCGGTGACTGATCTATCGTCATCGCGGCATAAGCTGCCGCCGTCGGCTCATCCTCAACGTGGGCGGCGGCCCGACCGATGACAAGCCCACGGTGACGCTTGCGCCGCCGGCTGATCCTGACCGTGCCAGCGCGTTCCTGAACATCAGGGTCGCGGACATCGGCGCGGTCTACGCGGAGTGGTCGGCGAAGGGCGCCGAGTTCCTCACCGAGCCCAAGGACCACGGCCGCGAGATCCGCACATACATCCGCGACCCAGATGGTCACCTGATCGAGGTCGGCCAGACGACAGTGAGGCCGAGCTCGCCCTAGAGCGGCGAGTTTTCACTGTTGCCGGCACCTGGCATGCTTCGATCGCGCCGATGATTCCGGCGATGATGCCGTAGTCGAGCGGGCGAACGCTAGCCAGCGGGTGCTGCTCACCCAAGACCGCGGTCTTTTGCGCCGCCGTAAGCCGCCGGAGCAGCGGTTACCGGGCCTGGCAGGATAGTGCCGTGGACGTTTTGAGCAGCCGGATCCTGCTGCGCCCCGCCGACCTGGACCGAAGCCGGCGTTTCTACCGCGACGTACTGGGCCTGGCGATCTACCGGGAGTTCGGCTCTCCGGCGGATCCCGGGGTGGTGTTCTTTCTCGGCTCAGGATTCCTCGAGGTCTCCGGGCGCGGGGCCG
>WNFC01021722.1_pt1 | contig 10743 bp, 9 predicted proteins | sample 5400541 | NCBI WGS metagenome assembly WNFC01 (sample SAMN13153342, study PRJNA577476) | soil metagenome | isolation source: 120 cm saprolite under Douglas fir tree site 2 hole 2 replicate 1 | place: USA:California | collected 2015-04-18
CGCGTCAGGGAGCTGACCGGCGTCGTGTTGAGCATCACGTTCACGCTGTCGCCGACCACATGGATTTCGAAGCGGTTCCACTCACCAATGGTCCGTGCCGCCTGCTGCGTGGCCGGGGCGAGCGTGTAGACGGCACCCGTGCTGTGCGCGGGGCTTCCGGTGGTGTTGGTGTCGGGGTTATAGCCGCGCGCGTCGATCTGCACCTCGTACCCTTGGTCGACTGCGAGCCGCCAGTCGTTGGCAGGATCGTTGCTGCCGAGCGCAGGGAAGCGAAGGAAGACGCCGGAATTGTCGAAGAGGTTGGACGAGCGCCAGTCCACCCTTAAGATGAAATCGCCGAACTCCTCGGGCGTGTACCAGAGGAGTCCAATGCCGTCGACAGACTCCAGCGTGTCGTGGCCGACGACGATGAAGCGGCCCGAGCCCGCCATCTGCCAGCCGGTCAGCGTGCCGTCGAACAGCGACCGGAACCCCTCTTCGAGCGTGGTGGCGTTGGCCACGATGGCCTTCGCCGTGCGCCTCGCCAACGTCAGCGCCGTGAGCGACGGGTTGGCGGACCCGAGCGTCGGGAACAGCGCCGGTCCCGCGACATATGCGTTGGCGACGTGATGGAAGCCTCCCTCGAGGCCCGTCAGAGAGTCCTGCACGGAGGCGCCCATCCAGAGCGTCCCGGCTTCGTGGTGGGTGCTCCCTAGCTGGTCGCGCACCTTGTTCGCCGGATCGAAGGGGTCGTTGTTCGGGCTCGGGGGCGGCGGGCTGGCATGCCAGGCGCCCGGATCGCGCGCATCGTTCCGGAAGCTGTCCTTGTAGAAGTACTGGATCCTGGTGGGATCATCGCCGGCGAGCTTCTTCGCGAGCGCGACGGCCGCGTCGTCCATGACCCGCCAGAGGGCCATCTCGGCATTGGTCGTGACCAGGTTGACCCAGGCGCGACGCATGCCGAACTCGTCACGCTGGTCGGCGGTGTCGAACGCCAGATTCATCCAACTGGTGGCCGTGTTGGTCGGTGTCGCCTGCATGTCGCCCAGCATCTCGCCGATCCCGCGCAAGGTGAGCACGATCCAGTTGGGGGTTCTTCTCGGGATCGGAGCCTTGGACGTCCGCCGCCGTCACTTGCAGATGATAGCGACCTTGTGGCGTTGAGCCCCTGACGATCAGAGCCGCCGCCTCCAGATCGTCGGGCTTGGTCTTCAGCTTCGGGAAGAGCGCACGCTTGATGCGCACGGTTGTGTTGCTCCGGAGGTGGGCCATCAGGTTGCGCCCCATCTCCGGCCGCGGGAACGACGTGAGAGCCAGGCGGGTGGACTCAATGGTGCCGGCGGCGAGGACCACCGCACATTCCGGTGCCACGGCGAGGAACCGGCGCTGCCCGTTGACGTCGATCTCGATCTGGCTCACCACGTTCCCCGTCAGGTACAGCTTGACGACATGAACTCGCGGCACCAGGAACAGCTGGCGGCCCGCGTCGAGACTGGCGGTCCCCCGCCGGCCCGCGTCACCGACGTCCTCGCGGATCGCGGTGATCAGGATGGGCGCGCTGCTGTACTTGTCGAAGCTGAAGAGCCCCGGGGCCGGCGGCGCGCCCTGGATGGCCAGCGGCGCCTCCTCGACTCGATCGACACTCGGCACCTGTCGCGCCGCGGCTTTGAAAGCCTTGAGGAGTTCGTCGAACAGCGGCCCGCTGATGTAGTCCGTGGTCGGATCGACGCCGATCTCCTTCTCGACGTCGTTGTAGGCTCCTTTCAAGTATTGAGCGGCCTCCGCCGGCCACTTCCCCAAGTCGGCGTCAGTAAGGCGCGGCGACCACCCGCCCCAAAAGAGTGACCGCCCGCCGACGCAGTAGGCCAGGCCAGGAAATGGCTCGTTGCTATGCCAGGGCAGGCCCCAGGTCGGCGCCCCGTTGGCGATCTGGCCTTGCGGACTCGGCTCCTGGCCATTGACGGTCGCGCGCGCCCCGCCGCCGACGCCAAGGCCCAGGTTGGACAGGTTCTGTACGTGCTCCGAGACGAGGAAGCTACCCGCATCGAGGACGAGCACACGACGCGCCTTCCCGCCCTCCCGGAAGATCTTCTCCGCGCAGTAGGCGCCGAACATCCCCGCGCCGATGACCACCGCATCGAAAGCGAACCCTCCATTCCCGATCGTCCCGATCGCTTCGTCCCAGGTGTTGCAGACATAGCGGCCCTGAACGTCGATCCCAAACGTTGTCTCCTGGACCAGAGTCGCGTCGGAGGCTTCGGTCAGTCGTTGAATCATGTGGCACCTCACTCTCGCTACAAGACAGAGCCGACGGCACTGCGACTACGGGCACCAGAAAGAGTTCTGCCTAGGACGGCTCTGGCCGTAAATGTGGGAGACGTTCCCCGGAACTACCCCTCCACTAAAGGGAGCTCCGAGCTTCTCGAACCTATGCCCCGCTTGTCAGCGTCGTCAAGGACTACCTGCCCTTACTGTGCCGCGGGGTTACTTCCCAAGCTCCTTGACGTCGAGGGCGTCCGGCCGCTCGTGCTCGAGCGTGAAGAGACTGGTGCGGGAGTCATCGGATGATCTGCGGCGGCGGCTGCACCGGTTGCATCCGCTGCGCCGGCAGCAGGAAGCGCTGGCGGATGACGTCCACCTCTGTCCGCGGGACAATGACGCGCTGCTGGAGACGGCCGTTCAGGACCGTGATCCTCTGGAACTGCGTGAGCGTCTCCTGTGTCTGCACTCGGGCAACGCGCTGAAGATGGACGGTGCCTTCTACGACGGTGATGCTCGTCCGTCCCTGCGCGACGTGTACGTGGATCGCGCTGCCCAGGGCGACCCGAGTCCCCTGATCGTCCTCGACGCAGAGACTACTGCCTGACACGAGCGCCCCGCCGAAGAGAATGCGGACCAGGACGCAGGCGCCTTCGCGGATGAACCAGGGATCGGTGTTCGCCTCGAGGTCGACGGTGCCGCGGCCCGGAAGCTCGATATGAGCGCGGCCGGTGGCGTCGGTCGCCACCTTGTCGCCGTCGTTTAGCGGGACTGTGCCCTGCACCGGATGGTTGTTGACTGAGACCTTTGCTACCGTCGCTGTGACCGTCCCGAGCCGCGCCGGCGCGAGCGGTCCCGGGGTCGTCGACGTCGGTGAGACTGTCCCAGGTCGCGAAGGAACGACCTCGCACCCGGCGAGGGCCGCCGCGAGCGACAGCGCTATCCATATGGAACCCGCACCTCGAGATCGGCGGAGGGGGACTCGAAGCGTCATGGTGTCAAGCCTTTCTTGGCGAACAGGCTCTGCACACGGTGGACCTCGGCCCGGCTCACCTCACCCTTGGGCACCCAGAGCACGGTCCGGACAGTTGAGTCCCACACTACAAACTCATGGTCAGTACTGCTCAGCAGGAAGAAGAGCGATGGCGGCTCGGCCGTGCGCTCACGAAAATGCAGCGCAACGATGTTGTAGCTTGTCGGGCGCATGAGCACACCGTACGCCATCGGCAGATAGAGCGTGTACAGTGCGAGCGCGACGACGAACGGGGTGAGTAGCGCAACGCGCCGCGCGAGGACCGCGGTCACGTGCCACACCGCGATCAGCAAGAGGATGACGCGCGTCTCGGCGTCGAGCAGATCTGTGAAATACATCTCCAGCCGCCGCCAATCCTCGGCGAGTAGCCACTCGGTGATGCGCCCCTCCGGCGAGTCGCCGGCAGGCGGCAGCGGCATGAGGTGCAGGATGTTGGAGACCTCGAGCGGCGCCGCAAAGCGAGTGCGATACGTCTCCAAGAGCCAGACGAGGAGCAGAAGCAGAACGAGGTAGATCGAAAACGCGGGCGACCAGGGCAAGCGCTCATGTATGCGTGCCACCGCCACCACGAAGCGGGCTCGGGCGGCGATGAGGTCGAGCCGGAGCGAGGGGCGCCAGTGCAGCAGCGGCAGCCAGGCGACGAGGAAGACGGCGAGCGCGACGAGGGCAAAAGCCACGACGCCGAGCAGGGCCTCGATCGCCCGCTGGCCGATGACGACGAGGAACTTCGCGCCTTCCTGCATGAAGTGATCGGCGCTCAGCGGGAAGAAGCCGCTCACCCCGAACAAGTGCAGCTGCGCACGCGTGATCAGGTAGCCGCAGGCGTAGACGATGGCGCCGATACCGGCGAGCGACCCGCTCAGCCAGCCGAGCGTCACCGCGATGCCGCGCAGCAGCTTCACGCGCTGTCCTGCGCCCGGCGGCACTCAGGAGCGCGCAGTTCCTGGCGCCGGATCTTTCCGGAGATGGTCTTGAGCGGGTCGGTGGCGAACTCGGTCTCGCGCGGGTACTTGTCGGCCACGGTCACCGCCTTGATGTGCTCTCGCAGGGTGGCGACGAGCTCGCTGGAGCCGCGCCCGGCGCCAGCACGAGGAACGCTTCGAGGATCTGGCCGCGCAGCGGGGAGGACTTGCCAATGACGGCAGCCTCGGCAACAGTGGCGGCCGCGGCCTCCGACACCCCGAGCCGGTACTCGATCTCCTTCATCGTCAAACCCGTGACCGTCGGTGCGCGCAGACACCCGAAGACGATCTCCCCCCGCGCGACCGCGCGCGGGGGCATGATGAACACGCGCTGCCCGCGAGGGGCTGGGCCCGTTCCTGGCCCACGCTCACGGTGACGCAAAATACGCCCACCGCCAAGTGCTCATATCATAGACCACGAAACACCGTGCCACTGGCTTCCTTCAGATGCCGGTACAGTCGGAACGCCTTGCTGATCGGGGCGAAGGAAGATTCCCTGACTGGGCCCATAAGTTTCGACCCCAATCCCGTCGCCTAGCCTCCACCCGCGCCCCTACGTCTTGTACGGCCCGACGCGGGTCTCCCCAAACGACCTTCTTGTGGCGGGACGGTGGCCTGCGAGACGGCCTCGCTGAGGCTCCGCGGCCCTGTAAAGTCAGGCGGCACGAGAACACCCGCTTTCTCTCGCACGCAATACCACCCTGCTACTGGGCGTGGGACTGGGTCGCGACGAGGCACGCTCGGCGCCGACCCAGTTGTTCGCGGCTCGGAGGGTTCGGTGATGGTTGGAAGGCGCTGATAAAGATACTTCGCCGTTTGCCAGATATGCTCAGGTGCGATGTTACGCTGATGCGAGCCCGGGGCGAGGTCGAGTCCGGCAGCTTCGTACCCGAGCTGGACATAGGCGGCCGAATACTCGGCCTGGCCTTCGGAGAGAGGGTTCCGTCGGTCGGCGCGATTTGAAAGGTATCCAAACCAGCTGCCAAGCAGAGCCGGCAGGTCATAGTGCAACTGATCGACGTCCGGATGATCGGCCCGTTGCATGAGATCCGCTCGCTCACGTTCAGTCAGCCCGATCGCTATCACCGCGATGTTTGGAACGGAGTGCGGCGAGAAGAAGTCGAACGTAGGGTTGTTGTACTCGGCGATCCGTCGCGCGCCCGCCCCATAGCGTCCGGCGAAGTTGGTGAAAGAACCAGTCGGATCGAGGCTACTCTCCCAGATCCAGGCGGCCTGGGTCAGATCACGGTTCTGCTCCGCCGACTCCGACAGTGCGGTGGCGATCACGAACGCGTGAGACCAGTAGGAAGGCGTGCGGTCCACCCGGATCACCTCCTGCGCCCGGCGAATCCCGTACCCAACCGGCCCATACTCACCGATCAGCCCGATGCACCCGATTCCAGCTGTATCAAAGAGCCGAGGCGTGCCCTGCTCTGTCGCCAACGTCTTTAAACGGCGGACTGCTTCGGCGAGGACGGCGGCGTTATCCTGCTGCGCATAGGCGGCGGTGAGATCGCTTAGCCTCTCGTTCGGCCGGGCATCCGGGACGTACCGAATCGCGGTGTTGATGTTCGACACAGGATCCTCCTAGTAGAGCTTGAAGCTCGCCTGCGCCAGCGGTATAGATCCCACGGTCGTGCTCATGGGCGGTCCCCAGAGTGAGACATCTACCGCGACGGGCATGGCGGCCGTAAATGTGGCCGTGATGTACGTCGTCTTGCCATTCTCCGCGAAGAGCCGCAGCCAACCCGCGCTTCCGTTCGCCCATTCGACCTTGCCGGTTGGATTCTGCACATCCTTCGCATCACTCCCCTGTTTGATGCGAGCCAGAGGCGACGCAATCAACTCGAAGATGCTACGGTCAGGCCGAGTTGCCGCGCTCACGCGGTACAATCGGTTCCAGTGGATGTCCCCCGAGAGGATGAGCACGTCGTGAGGGGCCTCAAGGACCGCATTCCAGAGCGTGGCGAAGTCTCCTTGGTAGTCCGGCAAATTCACGTCTCCCATGGTGTGGGTCGCCCGAACGACCCAGGTGGCTGCGTTCTCCACCAATGGTTGGGAGACGACCAAGACGGCGGGGCTTGCCAAGTGTCCGAGCCAGTTCACAGCCCTGGTCAGCCATCCTGGCTCGGTGAACCGTGGCGCATCGGCGTCATAGCGAGTGCGGCGCGTCCGAGTGTCCAGGACGAAGATTGGAACCGGCGACGTCCTCAGCTCGAAGGTCCGAGCTTGGTCCTGGAGGAGTGCGGCAAGTGCGCCAGGGTTAGCCGCTACTGCTGGGACCATCGCCGGATCGACATTCAGGGCGGCTTGGAAGGCACTGAACGCCGGGTCGAAATCAGCGACCGCGGCGTCTCCTGCGATGGCCCAGGGAAGCCAGACATCCCCATGGGGATAGTCGTTCCAGAACTCGTGGTCGTCACCCATCACGACGTTAGGCGACGCACTGATGAATTGTGAAAAGCTCGGAGTCCGCCACTGGCGCGAGTACCGCTCCCACGGGTTCGGGGTCGAGAAGATCGTAGGGCTCCCTGTCGCCGGATCGAGGTCCATATAGATCTGATCCCCCACCAGGAGGCGGAGATGAATGGGGTCCCGGCTCACTCCGAATGGCGATGGCGGGTACGCGGACGCCAGTATCCCTTTGTCCTGCGCAAGCGAGAAGCATGATCCTAGAGCGATATTGAGCTTCTGGCCAGGAAGGAGCGCGCCTGGGAGCGTTCGGGCCCGCGCTTCAACCTGCGGCCGACCTGGAGCAGTCACACGGAGGGTGTATTCGCTGTCGGACTGGAGTCCGGTGGTGCCCACGAGGAACGCGTGAGGCAGGTGGACGGTTTCGAGCTGGCATAGGGCAATGTTCGCGGCGGCCCCACCAGGACCAACGACGTCTAACCCGGGCGCTCCCTCATCATCAGAAAGCACCCACCAGGTTAGTCCTTGTTCGGCCGGTCGCCCGGGAACGACAAGCATACCCTCACCAGCCAGTCCTAATTTAGGTGCCTACTTCGTGGTCCCGCTCGGCTTGACCGTCGACCGAAAGACGATGATCTTGTTCAACATGTCAAACCAAAAGGGCGCCCCCAGAGAGATGGCAAAGGCAGTGAGTATGAGACCCAGCAGCTTGTTGCCCAGTGTGACCGTGTCCCGGGGCCACGACCGGGGATCGCCCGTCTTGAGAGTCCAGCCGATCGGCAATCCAAGCGCTTGAATTTTCGCCTCGATCTCCTCCAGCTTCCTCTCCGGTGACCTCACTCCCGCTTGGCCGTCGCTCTTTGCAGCCGGCGCCTGCTGCTTGGCGTACTCTTGAGCGGTCGCCACCAACGCCTCGCGCAGCGCCGGGTCATGCGACAGGCTCTCCGCGATGGTGATCGTGTCAGCATTTAGCGCAGCCGCGATGATTATCCCGAGGACGAGAATGAGCACTTGTACCCGCCGCTTGTACCAGCCAGCAACGCGCTCCATCGTCGCGTCATACCACTGTTCGAGGTTACGTCCCACTTGATTAATGTCGCCCCGTGCATCATCGATCAGCACCGCCACAGCCTGGCCGACGCGACGGTTCTCGAGCTGTGCTGCGGCCTGACGAAGAGTCGGCAGGTCACCCAGCGGTCCACGCTTCGCCATGACATCAAGGAGTGCGAGGGCAAAGGTATGAGATGGAATGTAGGAGGGGAGATTCTTCTTGTCCCGATAGAGAGCCTTGATCAGGGGATGATCATATATCGCGGCAGTTAGGCCACCCTGCTCCGGGTCACTCAGGAGGTTCCGGATGCCCTTCTCGAGGTTCTTTGCGCGATTCTTGAGCCACGCCTCGATCAATTCGTTGAGAGCAGAGCACAGAAGGCTCAAGAGGAGATATACGAATACCAGGCCGATTGCGACCTCGAGCACCTGTGAGCCAAACATCGTGATCCTCCTTCTTGGCCCCCGCCGGCTTTCACATTCCTCTCTCCGGCTTCGACAGGGCTCCTACCACTCCTGCGCCATGTGCCCTTCGTAGAAGGGGCGGGGACCCGTCTTCGTCTTGTCAAAGACCCGCCCCAGCTCGTCGACCACCCCATCCGTCGCGCTCTTCCCCATCCGACAGCCACCCAGGGGGTGGCTCAGCGCGACCGATTCGGCCTTCAGGGCGTCGGCGGTGTCACTCAAGAAGGGATTGATGAACTTCTTCTGGCTCCCAAGGACTGTGGCTAACCGGGTCAATGATGCCCGAATCTCGCCATAGATTGGATCTTGGTGGAATGCCTTCCCGTCGGTGCGGGTTAGACGAAGGGGTGTCTCTCGTCGGCTCCGCCCAAGTCTAAATTGCCCAAGGGATGCCTCCCTGCCTTGGGCCACGACACACATCATATGGGACGTCAATTCATCCTCGGACTCGAACACGTCCTGGCGCTCGCGCGCGTCACGGAAGAAGGCTCCGACGTAGTGCATCGCCCGTTGCCACAGCCAGAGGAGAATGGTCCACACGACCAGGATTCGAGGCTGTCGACTGCGCCCGCTCGCCAATGACCGCAGGAGAGGCACGCCAAATCCGATGGCGGAGGCCAGAGCGCGCGGGATCCCCTGGTCCTCAATGATATGAAACTTCGCGGGATCTGCCCCGGCCTGGGCCTCCGCGGTGTTGAAGTGGCCGTACGAGGTCGTCACCGGGCCCCGGGTCAGGCTGATCGGCTGCTTGATCCCTTCGAGGAATGCGATATAGTCGCCGTTCGTCGAGAAGCCCAGCCCGACCTGATCACTGATGTTCGGCAAGGTTCCGCGTTCGCGACACCGCAACATGATCTCGCTCGTGCCGAGACAGCCGGCGGCGACGACCACGCGCTTGGCGGTGACACTCTTCGCCGTCGTCCGCCAGGGCCGGTCCTGGTCCCGCTGTGAGTACGCGACGCGATAGCCCCCGCCCGCGAGCGCCGTGATCACCTCGACCTCCGCCAAGGCCTGAAGCGAGAGGCTCGGAAACTGCGCCGGGGTCCCGTCGAACTTCCCAAAGAGGGCGACCATCAATTGCTTGTTCAACGTGTGGCGGGCCCCAGGGAGACAGCCCACATTGCACCGCCCCTGCCGCTCACAGTAGTTGATCGGGGCACCAGGGTAGTTGTGGGGCGCGGCCGGATCGAGCGGCGAACCCTCGGGCGTCAGATCGTTGATCGCCGAATCGACCGTCCCGAAGTCGTTCGTAAGACTCCGCATAGCGGTCTGGAAGATCCGTGCCCGGTCAATCCAGTACCGGTTCTGCTGCTCTGGCGGCGTTCCGGCCGCGACGTCGATCCGCTTGATCCCGCGACTGTTGGCGGGATCGGCAACAACCTGCCACTTGGGGTCGAGGCGAGCGGATCGCGTCACGATATTGCTGAGTCCCGCATTGACTGCACCCTGAGGGGGAGCGTTCTTCCCGGCCGGATCCTTGTAGGGGATGTTCCCCTTCGCGGCCTCGCGCCACCCGGACACCACGCCATAGCTGATCGCATGGCGGGCGAGATCGAAATACCGTTCACGTTCCGCCGGCGTCCAGGTGAGAGGCCATCGAGAATCCTCCAATACAAAATCCGGAGGGCGAATCGTGATGTTTGAATAGACGAGGGAGCCTCCTCCCACCCCACTGGCCCGGACGATGCTGATGCCGTCGTTCTCGCCGCCAAAGCCCAGCCAGCCGCGCTTGCCTAGCTGCGTGATGTCGTAGAGCCCGTCCTCGTTTCGGGGTCGGCGGACACACCGGAGGAACAGGTCGATCAGCCCTTTGAAGTGCTCCACCGACGACCAGAACTGGACCGGTTGCTTGTGCGTGGTCCTCAGAAAGTCGTAGGTTGCGACCATCTTGTCCTGGACGGTGGAGACCGGGGTCGTCCACCAGGTCCCCCGCTCGAGCAGGAGAATCCGCGGCTTCTGACCCTGAAGTTTCTCGGCCAGGGTGAGCGCCGTCATGGTCCCACCGAAGCCCGAGCCGATGATCACGAGGTCGTAGTCAAACGCGTCCAGCGCCATGCGATATCACCCCCAAGAAGTTGACCGTGCACGTCACCGGGTGGTTCGCTCGCCCGACCCGGTCCCGACCCTGCCCGGCCCGTGGTTTCTGTCCACGACGATCGGGTCCTCGATGAGCCGGGCTGCGATACCGTGTCCCTGGGCCGGGGCGACGCTCGATCCGCCCGCCCCCGTCGCTCGACGGTCCCAGTGTCGAGGTACCTGCTGAATGCCGATCGGGAAGATCGTAAGGGCGCCGGCGGCGTCGATCCGCAGACGCAAGAAGTGCTTCCAATCCGGGATGCGCAGGGATGAAAACGCCTCGTTGGAATGGCGTCCGAAGACATTCAAGGAGATCAGGAGGTAGAGACCCATGATGACTCCGGATACGATCCACCCAGTGACCACGATGAGCGGGCCAGCCACCACGAGCTGGCGGGGACTTCCGAAGGGAAGGCCCCACAGAGACACGGTGAGGTACGTGACGCCCCAACCGATCACCAATGTGGCAAGCAGGTGGGTCATCCCGTGCATTGGTCCTGCGGTCCA
>WNFC01033290.1_pt1 | contig 10743 bp, 11 predicted proteins | sample 5400541 | NCBI WGS metagenome assembly WNFC01 (sample SAMN13153342, study PRJNA577476) | soil metagenome | isolation source: 120 cm saprolite under Douglas fir tree site 2 hole 2 replicate 1 | place: USA:California | collected 2015-04-18
TGACCACCGCTACACCAGGCTTCGGAATCAAGAGCACTGCGATGATTACCCAGAAGATGTAGAAGGGATTGTCTAGCGCGGCTCCGAAGGGTCCTGCTGCGCCCTCGATGAACTTGGCCCATGCTCCCGTCGCGTATGCGTTCACGACACCGCCTACCGCCGCAATGACCGCAATGAGCAGGATGTCCATCGTCGTGTAGCGGTAGGTCCCAACTTTCACGCCCGCACGAGTCAGCGCGTTCTCTCTCGCCGCCGGTGTTTTGGTTGCCATTGCTTCCTCCTTAATACGTCCGGTCGCCACCCCGTTTCTGCGTCACTGGTTGCCGCTGATCGGTGCACGCAAGAGGCCGTGGCCGCCAAGAATCACGTCGAAAACGATGTAGACGACAAGCGCGACCGCCCACAGGGCCGTAAAGGCGACTCCAAGCGGCGGCCGAACCACATCGTCGATTGCAGTCCTGGTTCGGTAAGCGCCGAATCCGCGGCTGTCCATAGCGACGGCCGTGATTTGGACACGACGGATCATTCGGGCCAGGACCGTGACGGTGACTCCCTTAAGGAGATCGAGTCGATCGATAAGCCCGGCGGCGACCTTTCCCTCTCCGCGAACCGCTCTCGCATTGAGAATGTTTCGGACCTCGGTTTGCAGAACAGGAAGGAAACGCAGGGCCGCATAGAACGCGAAGGCGAACCGATACGGCAAATGCACGACCTCCACGAGCTCGTTGACCAGCCGTCGTGGATCGGTAGTGGAGGCGAAGACAATCGACGAAGATCCCAACGAGGCCACCCGAAGAGCGATGGTCAGGCCATACAGAGCACCCTCACGGGTTGCATGCAGAGGTCCGAGCCTAAGTAGGACATGGAACCCGCCCGGATAGATGAACGAGAAAAGAACGAACAACCAGACGGCCGTAAACCAAAGCGGAATCAAGCGGAAGAAGAGCATGGAGGGTCGGACGTGGCCGAGCCAAAAGCCGGTGATGAGGACACACGCGAAAACGATCGCGTTGGTCAGCCAGTCCTGAGAGATGAGGACAAATGCCCCGACGATGATCAGCCAGACAAGCTTTGAGGTGGCGTCCATCTTCTGAAGGAATGAGGGACGACGCTGGTAGACAAAGATCATTGATTCCGCTCAGGTGTCATTGCGTCTAGCCGGCGGCCGATCCGCCAGCCATCGGGCGACCGCAGGCCCAGCGCGTGCTCGCCTCGGCTGTCGAGGTAAGCGAATAACGCCTCGGGGGTGCCCTCGAAGACCGATTCTCCCTGGGACAGCACAATCGCCCGGTCGCACCATTCCGCAACCAGCCGCATGTCGTGGGTAATCACGACCAGGGCCAGGCCGAGTTCGTCGCGCAGCGAATTCAAGAGCTCGACCAGGGCCAGCGTGTTGCGGCGATCCTGCCCGGAGGTCGGCTCGTCCAAAATCAGCAGTCGTGGTCGCGTCACCAGCATGTCGGCGATGCTGAGGCGCCGCTTCTGGCCCATGCTCAGCGTGAACGGGTGCCGCTCGAGAAGCAGATCCAGGCCGAAACGTCCAAGAATGCTCAAAACGCGCTCGCGAACCTCGGCGTCGGCCACGCCCCGACGACGAAGCCCATACGCGGCGTCGTCAAACACCGACTCGCCGACGAACTGGTGCTCGGGGTACTGGAAGACATAACTCACGGTCCGGGCCAGGGTGCCGACGCCGGCTTCACGCGCATCGTGTCCACCTACTTCGAGCGATCCCGAGCCGGGTTTCCTGAGGCCCACCAGCAGCGAAGCAAAGGTGCTCTTTCCAGACCCGTTCTGGCCGAGCAATGCCACTGCTTCGCCGGCTCTTATCGAGCAGGTGACTGAACGAAGGGCAGGTTCGGACTGTCGTGGATAGGTATAAGCGACCTTCTCGGCTCGGACAATCGTGTCTCCTTGCTTGGGCTTGACCTCTGGCCGCCAGGTACCGAGCGGAACGATTTTCGCGACCGCTGTCGGAATCTCGGATGGTGCGAGAGGGAAGGGACGAATCGCTCTGGCACTACGTTCGAGCTCGAGCGCGAATTCGGCGGCCTCGGGGATCCAGAGCCCGAGGTCATCTCGCATCGCCCGACCGTGGGCTTTGAGCACGTCGCGTGGCGGGCCCTCGAACTCGATCTCCCCTTCGTTCATCACCACCAGCCGGTCGGCAATCGGTGCGAGGTTGCTTATTTCGTGCTCAACCACGACCAGGCTCATGCCCAACCGGTCGCGCAGATCCTTGATCACCTGAGTGACCTCGTAGCCCCCTTGTGGATCGATATTGGCGGTAGGTTCGTCGAGGACCATCAGCTCAGGCTGCATGGCCAAGATGGAGGCGATCGCCAGGCGTTGTTTCTCACCGCCTGAAAGCGAAAAGACATCTCGGTCCGCCATCGAGTGCAAACCGACGAACGCTAACGCCTGGTCGATTCGCTCGAGGATGACGGCTCGCTCGTACAGCAAGTTCTGAAGCCCAAACGCGACTTCGTCGCGTACAAAAATCGACGCGAGTTGAGCGTCGGGATCCTGGAACACAATGCCCACCTTGGTCGCCATCTCGGCCTGTTCGTGTTCCAGCGGATCCAGGCCGGTGACCCAGATGTGCCCTGCGATCTTGCCGCCAGTGATCTTCGGGACCGTGCCGTTGAGGGCCAGCATGAGGGTGCTCTTCCCGCAGCCGCTCGGCCCGATGACCAACGTCAGCTCTGAACGGCCCAGATCGAGATCGATTCCGTCCAGCACCGGCTTGTCTTCGTCGGGATACCAGTACCGCAGCTTCTGTATCGACACGACCGACTCGCCGGGGACAGGTGCGGCTTGCGACGAAGCTGAGGACCTCTCGGCCATCACACCTTCTCCGGCACATGGTCGGCCGCAATGTCCTTTAGCTGCGCGGCCCAGGCCGCTACGTCCAGGCTGTTGACCGCACCGACTTGTTCACGCCAGCTGGCTGGGACCGAGTCTTCACCCGCCCATGCCCCGCAGATCGCTCCCGCAATCGCGGCGATCGTGTCGGAATCACCGTCTAGGTTGCCAGCCAAGCGGATGGCGCGGGCTGGGTCGCCCTGCGCACGCGCACAAACCGCAAAGGCAGCCGGGATTGCCTCAGCCGCGGGCTCTCCGCTGCCGACGACCTCGCTGACCTCACTCAGAAAGTCGTCGTCCCCTCTGCAAGAGGTTGCGACTCGCATAGCGTGATCGATTCGGCGGGCAACATCTGGCGCATAGATCCACGGAGCAAGACCGCGTGCAGCAGTTGCAGTTCGAGGTCCTGATTCGAGGACGTCCGTCCAGGCCGCGCCGGCCACCCCAGCCGCAACGGCTGCCGCCACGCCGGCTGCGGCGCTGATTGCTGGCCCGGTATTGTGCGTCGGAAGGCACGCGGCCACAACCGACTCAAGGATCTGGTCTTGACTGCTTTGGCGAAGACCGTGCACCACGCCGATCGGTGTGATCCGCATCGCGCCGCCGTTGCTTGTTCCGCGTCGGCCACTCTCTGTTACCGAGACACCGTTTCGCCATTCGAGAAGACCCGTCCGGGTGCTTGGCCCAACCGCTCTCGAGTCTGGGCCGCCGTTGAGTTCTAACCAGCGCCACAACTCCTCCGCGACCAACTCGGGGTCCAGTGCGCCGCGCGAACGGGCATAGGCCTGAGTCAAGGCAAAGGCTTGCTGGGTGTCGTCCGTAACCTGGCCCGCTTCATAGCCGGCGTGGTACGGGCTTTCGCGAGGAGCAGCGACAAGATCCGTCACCGTGCCCAATACGCGCAAACGGTCTCTTATGGGGATGAAAGCGTTGGGCATTCCAAATGCGTCGCCGCACGCGAGGCCCCACAGCGCGCCGCGTGCTCTGGACAGCTGGCCCTGCGAGCCGAGACGCGGCTTCCGCATCAGGCTGGTTTGCGCGCCCCACTCCTCGCACGCAACCGCCGCGGCGCGGCTCGCCTCTCGTGCTGCGGTCTCAGGTGTCTGGCCAGACTCGAGGTTGGCCAGCAAAGCGCCTGCGAAAACGTCGCCAGCACCGGTGGCGTCAACCACCTTGGCCGGCCAGGGCGCGACTTCCGTCCAGCCGTCCCCCATTCGAACACTGCTTCCTCGATTCCCCTTAGTGACCACCGCAATGCGGGCACGTAATTGGCTGAGATCGACGCCTGTGACCTGTGAGTCACTCACTACCACCGTGTCCCAGTCCCACTCGAAGGCCTCGCGCGGAAGCGTTCCGACGAGCGAGGCCTTGATCCCCTCGGATCGAGTTGTTGCCAGGAGAGACTCAAGCCATGATCCCCATCGTGGACAGATCACGACGTGATGGATTCCATTCAAATTCCACTGGATTGGGGTGGGCGGCGAAGGCGTCTGAGAAGACCACAACAACGCCTCTGTCCCAGTTCGGATGACCACGCAGTGGCCGCCCCACGGAGCCGGTGGGCATCGCGAGAGATCGACCTCAGATGCGGCAAACCGGAATGCGAATTCGCCTCGCTCTCGATCGGGCAACGGATGCCAGAGCGCGACCTGGCAACCGCCGGCCGCCATGGCGAGAGCTACGGTCGGCGCCGCCCCACCCGGAAGCCACTGACCGAATACTCCTGGACCCGCCTGGAGCCATCCGACCGACCCTGGCGCCGGAACCTCGTCCGCACTGGCGATGAGATCCCACAGCGCCGCGCACCCGGCGACGAGCGTCGTCATCGGCGGGCTACAGGCTCGCGGACAAACGTCGATAGAAGCAAGGCGTGGAGCGCCTCATAGTCGACCTCGCTAACCACGTTGATCGTCGGAAGATGGTCCCAGCGGAAGTGTTCGCGCCGATCCACGACGGTCTGACCGAGCGTAAGTGGACTCTCGGTCTCGATATCAACCTTCAGCTGAACGGTGCTAGCAAGGCTTGGATTGATGGCGATCGCTACGGTGAGGGCATCAATGATCGCGGAGTAAGACTCAAATCCCCGGGCGTTGACGAATTCGAGAACGCCGGTGAGAAATCTGGCCTCGGGCGTGTCGGACTTGCGGAGACGGTCCTGGATTTCATCGCTGAGGTTGATCTGCGGATGACACGAGACATCGAGGCCGACTGCAGTGATTTGGAGCTCTGAATGGAAGACGTGTGACCGGGTTGTCACCTGTGGCGCGCAGCGCGCTGTACGGAGTTAGGCCGAATGCGCCGCCGGTCAGCACGAGCGCGCGGACCTGACGAGTAAGCGCCGGACTCCGAGTGAGCGCGAGGGCAATGTTGGTCAGGGGACCGAGAGCGACGATCGTGAGGTCGCCGGGGTATTGGGCTGCGGTCTCGACGATCAGGTCGGCAGCGAACCTGGTGTCAGGCGTGCGGCTCGAGGCGGGCAAGCCCGTGTTGCCCAACCCGTCATCTCCATGCGAGAAGGGGTCCTTCGGGTAGGGACGGCTCAACGGAGCTAGGGCCCCCACGGAAACCGGGATGTTCGACCGCCCGACGTGATCGAGAACTCGAAGCGCGTTCGCCGCCGAGTAGTCGGCTCGAAGATTTCCGGAACAGGCAGTTACGGCCCGTACATCGATCTCCGGCCTCCGCAAGGCCAGCATGAGGGCGACCGCGTCATCGATTCCTGGGTCGGTGTCAATCAGGACCGGATTCACGCTACCCCACTGTTGGATTGAAGCGTTTCAATCGGTTGAACGAAGTCTAAAGGGACCGGAAGCGTCCGTCAAGTTCGGCCTTGCCACCGACTAAAATGTTGGAGCGTTTCAATGAGCGCCGACAGAAGGAGAGCCACAATCGTGGACGTCGCGCGGTTGGCGCAGGTGTCCACGGGCACAGTCTCGAACGTTCTCGCGAATCACCGGTCAGTCAAGCTGCGGACGCGACGCCGAGTCGAGGCAGCCGTAGCTGAGCTGAACTACCGACCGAATCGAATCGCGCAGTCCCTCACAGGCCAGCCCACCCGAGTCATCGGGATGGTCGTGCCAGACGTCACGAACCCCTTCTTCTCGGAGCTGATGCTGGGTGCTGAGACCGAACTTGAGCAGGCGGGATACGCGGTCGTGTTCGGCAACTCCCATGGCAGCGTCAACCGGCAAAACAGCTACCTCAGGAGCTTTCGGGACCGTCGGGTTGACGGACTTGTCCTCGCGATGGCGCCGGACACCGAGGCTGAAACGTTGAACGAACCGGCCGACAGCATCCCCCTAGTGCTTGTCGACCGAAGCCTCGATCGATGGCCAGGAGACCAGGTCCTTGCCGACAACGAAGCAGGAATGAAACTCGCTGTTCAACATCTGGTTGGGCTAGGGCACACACGTATAGCGCTGATCAATGGCGAAGATGTTTGGACCGCCGCGCATCGTCGCAGGGGCTTCGAAGCTGCCCTTCGAGCCGAGGGCCTGCGGCCCGAGCGCCAATTGATCAGTCGTGGCAGCTTCACTCTCGAAAGCGGACTTATCCAAGCAAACCATATGCTCGGGCTGGCAGATCGACCGACCGCGATCTGCGCCGGTAATGACCTCCTAGCCATGGCGACCGTCGTCGCCGCTCAGGAGCACCGATTGAGCGTGCCACGGGACTTGAGCGTGGTCGGCTACGATGATATCGATTACGCCCGCCTGATCTCGCCAGGTCTTACCACAGTGCGGCAGTCGGCGACGAAAATGGGCGCCGAGGCAGCCCGGCTGCTTCTTGACCGTTTCACCAACAACCGTACTCAAGACCGCACCATCGTCATCAGGCCGACACTCGTCGTTCGTGGGTCGACCGCCACGGTTCCAGCAAGGTCGCGATAGCGGAGTCTTACGATAGCAACGGTTGCCCAGGCCGTTGCCACGATAAGGACACCCACACGATTCACAGCTTTTGCGATGTCCAACGTTTCAGTTCCGTGAAACCGCGCTAGCAAAACAAGATCCGATCACCAACTTGTCGGACCAGCCAGGCGCACATACAATCTTGCACGCGATATGGCCCAGACCGCTGCTGACCGCGAAGCGCTCATGAAGGCCATCAAGTTAGAGTTGAAGCATCAGCTCTGGACTGAACCACGTACACGGCCAACGTACGGCCGGTATCTCTCGCTTTTCATCCTCAACCCCGAACCCATGTGGGTGTACGACGTTGAGACGCTGCAGATCCTGGATGTAAATGAGGCAGCCATGCAACACTACGGATACTCGCGCCTCGAATTCCATGCGTTGACGGTCAAGGATCTGCGGCCAGCTGAGGACGTGGCGAAATTCCTCGAATTGCTGCCGGACACTCCCAACTTCGATCGCACCGGACCATGGCGTCACAAGCTGAAGGACGGGACCATCATCCAGGTCCTCATCACCTCACATTCCGTCAAGTTCGGCGATCGAGATGCTCGTCTGGTGATGGCCGAGAGTCTCAGTCACAATCCCGACCCTGAAATCGACTAAGGACGCCCGTCGATTTTGACCGCTCTCCTCTAACGGAGAGTTATCGGCAGCCTCCCCGTCCGACCAAGTTAGATAGTGCAGGCAGCTCCACCAACCGCCTCGGGCTGCTGACAGCGCAGGGTCCTCCTTGCACCGCCAGCCATCGCACTTGACTCCGCGTCATCGGCGCGTTTAAGCTTGGCGGTCTATTTCACTAGCTAGATAGGACAATGATTGAATTCCGTCTTGACAGCCGCACGGGAGTAACGACCTACCTTCAGCTCGTTCACCAGGTTCGCCACGCACTGCGGCTGGGGCACGTCCGGCCTGGCGATCAGTTGCCCACCGTCCGAGAGGTCGTCGCGAAGCTAGCGATTAACCCGAACACGGTATTGAAGGCATATCGCGATCTTGAACGCGAAGGCCTCGTGACTAGCCTGAACGGCTCACAAGATCTGTAGACACCTGGGGTCTTCCCAGAAGTAGAAGCGGCGGTCCATCCTTTGGGTGCTTCACGCCCATTAAGAGGTACCGCCGTGACTAATGATGATCTGCTCTTCCGCCATCGACTGCAGCTGTTCGCAAAGGCCGCCGAGGTCGGTGTCAGTCGAGCGTGTCGCGAGCTCGGCTACCACCGCTCCTGGTACTACCGCTGGAAGCCACTGGTCGAGCGCCACGGCCTGGAGATGCTGCGACCTCGAGAACGACGTCAGCCGAGGATGCCCAACCAGCTGCCGCCGTGGGTCGAAGAACGCGTCATCGCCTTTGCCCTCGGTCATCCAGGCTTGGGGCCGCGGCGGTTGGCCGCGCAGTTGCGGCTACCGATGTGGGGTGGGCTGGTCGTCTCCGCCAGCGGCGTGCTCAAGGTCCTTCACCGCCACGGCCTGGGCACCCGCATTCAACGCCTGGCCCTGGTCGCTGGCTATGCCGCCAAAGCTCAGCGCGAAACTCTGCCACCGCCCGAACCCCTTCACCTGGACGTCGAAAAGCCCGGTGATCTGGTTCAGATCGACTGCTTCTACATTGGCCGGCTGAGCGGCACCCGAGGCCGCACCTGGCAGTACTCGGCCATCGACGTCGCCAGCTCCTACGTCTGGGCCGACGTTCACGTCTCCGAGGTCAACCCCGACACCAAGCACTGCTCAGCGTTGGTTCATCGGGTTGCTGACGAGTTGGCTGCCGCCGGCTGGGAATTGAAGGCGGTCAGCACTGACAACGGCAGTGAGTTTCGGGCTGAGCCGTTTGGTCGCTCGGTCGTGGCCGTGGGCGCCAAGCAGCGCTTCATTCGAGCCGGTCGACCCCAGACCAATGGCGCCGTCGAGAGAGTCCAACGCACCATCCTGGAAGAGTGCTGGCGACCTTCCTTCGCCCGCGCCTTGGTGCCTCGCTACACCGCCCTCAAGCGGGACCTCGAGTCCTATTTGAAGTACTACAACTTCGAGCGCGCCCATACCGGTCGACGCAATGCCGGTCGCCCGCCTGCCGAGCTGGTTTATGGTGCTCGGAAAATGCGCCCACGATGAGCCGCAACTGTCGCGGGATCTCGTGCGCTGTTCAGACTAGCCGGCCGGGAGCTGGCACCTTCGTTCGCGAGGACGTACAGATCGGCCCTCGAGCCGGGCACACTGTTATCCGCTCAGGCCTCTCACGCTGGATGCAGAGGGCTCGTCAATCTGGGCTCGACGACGGCGACCTTCGCGCTCTATTCGAGGATGCATTGCAGCAGCATGCCGACGAGTCGGCGGCAGAGGCGGCGCCTTGAACGGCGACATCGAGGCAAGCGCCCTAGCAAAGCGATACGGCTCGACTTGGGCTTTGCGAGACTGCTCGGTACGGATCCCCGGCGGCCGTGTCGTCGCCCTCGTCGGTCCCAACGGGGCGGGCAAGACCACCTTCCTCCGGCTGAGCGCAGGACTGGATGAGCCAAGCGCGGGCCATATTCAGGTTCTGGGCTGGTCGCCGCAAGCCCAACCCACACTGGTGTTGCCACGGATTGGCTTCGTCGCCCAGGATCGGCCGCTATACGGCCTGAAGGACGGCAAAAGTCGGTCTCGATCGCGGAGCCGCGGCTGGCCGGAGGCTCGAAGACCAGATTGGCCAGGTCCACGCGGCGTGCCCCGTATTTCCTTAAGGTGTACTTCTCTCGTCTTGTCGTGCGGTCGGAGCGGCCCAATGCCCCGCGACCGTCTCTGACGGGCAAAAGGCGTGGTCGACTGGAAGCCGCCGATGCGCCGGTATGGCGGGCGGGGCGACGCCCCGCCCACCTCGGTCGTCAGGCGATTGTCGAGGCAGAGGCAGCGACAGGCCGTCCGCCCCACACCGGCTTGATCACGAGCGTGATTCCGGTGCCGAGCAACCAGATCCAGGCCGAGACAACGGAGACAGGCCCAAGATCGGGTCCTCCGATCGCTCCCAAGATAGTGACGGCGGTTCCGATTGCGGCCACAGCCATGGTGAGCCAGGGCACGAAGACGGGCACCCGACCCGACCGCAGCAGCAGCCAGCCGGCGCAGGCCATCGCGATCGGGATCACGATGCCGTCTGATTCGTCCATGGTCGAGCCGAGCGTGAACAGGGCCAGCACCCCTGCGTCGGCGCCTCCTCGGTGGGCCAGGTCGGCGAGCGCGTAGAGCATGCCAGCATGGGTCCACTGGATCGCTGCAGCGGCACCGGCGGAGACGTAGGCCACGCGGGAGAGAATCCCGTTGGCGGCGGCGACCGCTATGAGCAGGACGATCAGGATGCCGAAGAGCGTGTTGATCATGCCGTCGGCAAAGCCGAGCACAGCCAACGCCCGTCCATTCTGGGCGACGTAGGCAAGCGCCGTCTGCGAGTTCACGTCCCCATGGAGGACATTTCCAGGGCCCAGGAAGATCGAGACCACGAAGACTGCGGCCAGGACTAGGGCGGTGACACCGGTTATGCGCCCAAGCCGGGCACGCTGACGATCGAGAGAATCCATTGACGAGCCTCCTTCAGTGCTTTCCGGATTCGATTTCCGGCTGGCCCAAGGCTCGCCGCTCCAATGGTCGCGGCCAACGGTGCGGGCACGGCATTTGCAGCCGCCCGGCCGCACTCGCATGGGGGTGCTGGCCTACCCGCCTCAGAGTGCAGCCACGCTCGATGAATTGGGGCGGACGTGGCATTCTCTACGCCCATGCAGCCGAAAGTCCGCCTGGTGCTCGCTGAGGACAGCTACCTGGTCCGGGAGGGCATTCGACACCTGCTCGAGACCGATCCTGGTCTCCAGCTCGCGGAAAGCTGCGGAGATCTCGAGGGGCTGCTCCTGACTGTTGAGCGAGTCCACCCTGACGTCGTCGTCACCGACATCCGAATGCCACCGGACAGCACAGACGAGGGGATACGGGCAGCGGATCGA
>WNFC01009550.1_pt1 | contig 10742 bp, 13 predicted proteins | sample 5400541 | NCBI WGS metagenome assembly WNFC01 (sample SAMN13153342, study PRJNA577476) | soil metagenome | isolation source: 120 cm saprolite under Douglas fir tree site 2 hole 2 replicate 1 | place: USA:California | collected 2015-04-18
GGGACGGCGATATCGTCATGGGGCTCGATTGCGCCGAGGGGGCTCCCGAGGTCAGAGGGTCCCACCTGCTCCTGGCGGTCGGACGGCGGCCCAACACGGACGATCTGGGACTCGACCGTGCCGGCGTCAGGCAGGATGCTCGCGGCTACATCGAGGTCGATGACGAACTCAGGACCAATGTGCCGGGCATCTGGGCGCTGGGCGATTGCAACGGGCGCGGCGCCTTCACCCACACCTCCTACAACGACTACGAGATCGTGGCGGCAAATCTCCTCGATGGCGATCGGCGACGCGTCAGCGATCGCATCCCCGCCTATGCGCTCTATACCGACCCGCCTCTCGGCCGGGCCGGGATGACAGAGGCGGAGGTTCGACGGAGCGGCCGTCGCGCGCTTGTCGGCAAGATCGCCATGGAGGATGTCTCCCGCGCCTTCGAGAAGGGCGAGACCGACGGTTTCATGAAGGTCCTCGTCGACGCAGAGACAAAGGAAATTCTCGGCGCTTCGTTCCTGGGCACGAGTGGCGACGAAGCGATCCATTGCGTGCTCGACACCATGTACGCCAAAGCGCCCTACACGGTCTTGCAGCGCGCCATGCATATCCATCCCACGGTCGCCGAGTTCATTCCGACGGTCCTCGGCGATCTCGCACCGCTCGCGAAACAGAGTACCTAGACTAGCCGCCCTCGCGTCGGCCTTGGTCTGCGCACGGCTCCGCGGCAGCTTGACCGCCCGCCAGCCGCCCGACATGGTCCCCTTCGAAGACGAGCTGAAGAGACTCGTCGGGCAAGGGAGCAGGCGAAAAATGAAGAACACATTAGCCGTTCTGATCGGCACATTGATGTCGACTGCTTGGGGAGTGCCTGCTGTCATGGCCCAGCCTGCCTGCGTGACGTCCAGCGCGGTCGTTCCGGCGGGAGCCAACACGACCGACCGGTCCCAGCCCTTCTTCATCGACACGACAGGCCTCGATTTCAAGACCGCGCCGCCCACGCGCGACCCGTCGAACCCGAACTACCCGCGCGCGACGGAGCTTCCCGACGGGACGCTGCCCCCGGCCGGCGCCGAGGGGAACTTCATCATCGGGCCGACCCATGCCCCCGCTCCCGAGACTGTCGCGAAGGACGGCGTTCCGCGCGGCACGGTGACGTCCTTCACCATCTCGTCGAACGACAGCGTGATCTACAATCCCGGCCTGATCCGCGACGACCCGCCGAACTGCACCAACGGTTCGATCTATGCGTCGACGACGGTGCCGGGCGACAAGTCAAACCTGATCGTGAGCACGAGCCACCCCGGAACCTGGACACGCACGATCGACGTCTATGTCCCGGCGCAATATGTGCGCGGCACGGAAGCGCCGTTCATCGTGCTCGGCGACGGCGGGTCGACCGCCTACAAGGACCTGACAGCCATCCTCGACAACCTGATCCAAGAGCGCCGCGTGCCGCCCCTGATCGCCATCCAGATCGGCAACGGCGGCCAGGACGCCCAGGGCAGCGAGCGTGGGCGCGAATACGACACGGTGTCGGCCACCTACACCCAGTTCGTGGAGCGTGAAGTGCTTCCGCTGGTCGAGCAGGGCGCCGGCGCCAAGCTGACGAAGAACCCGGACGGACGGGCGGCGCTCGGCCTCAGCTCGAGCGGCGCCGCTTCCTTCACCATGGCCTGGTTCCATCCCGAACTGTATCGCCGGGTGCTGGCCTATTCGCCGACTCTAGTGAACCAGCAATGGCCGTACGATCCGTCGCTGCGCGGCGGCGCCTGGGAATACCACAGCGCCTGGGCAGGTCCGGCCGGTCCCAACCTCAACATCAAGGCCGGCGTGCTCACGCCCTCGGAGCCGCCCGGCTCGCCGCTGATCCCCAGCGCCCCGACGAAGCCGATCCGCTTTTGGTTCGCGGTCGGCGATCAGGACCTCTTCTATCCGAACGCGATCGTGGCGGACGGCATGCACGACTGGGTGCTGTCGGCCGAGCGCATGGCAAAGGTCCTGGCCGACAAGGGATACCCCTACCAGTTCGTCTTCGCGCGCAACTCCAAGCACGTCGACCGGCCGACCGTCGCGCAAACCCTGCCGTCGGCGCTCGAATGGCTGTGGAAGGGCTATCCGGCGCCGTAGCCGACCGGAAGAGGCGTGGCTCGTCCGACGTCAGCCGTCGGATGGCCGAAGTTACTCGCATTGTCTTGGATGGCATGGAGGCGATCATGACCCACGAGTCCCGACGCTTGGCCGGCATTCTTCTGATCGTGCTGCCGAGCGTGATGTTTGGTGGCGTGAGCATACTTTCCCTTCTGATCGGCGATCCCGCGTACGTGAAAAACGCGTTGCGCCAGGATCTGTGGCGTGCTGGCCACGCGCATGCCGGCGTCTGGCTCATTCTGGCCCTGGTGGCGCTGCGCTATGTCGACGAGGCCAATCTCTCCGGCGGCCTGAAATGGTTCGTGCGGATCTCGATCCCGATCGCGGCGATCGTAGGTCCGGCGGGGTTCTTCCTCTCCGTCTTGGCGCCCGATGCTACGGCGCCGAACGGGCTCATCAATCTCGTCTATCTCGGCGCGATCCTGCTGGCGCTCGGCGTGCTCGTCCTCGGGATCGGCCTCGTCAGGCGGCCGTCTTAGTTCCGCTGAACGGCGACGCTAAGACGACCGCGCGGCGGGCGCTGTCAGTGCGCAGAGCCGTCGCCCGCGGGCTTGACGTCGGGCGCCAGCACGAGCTCTGCGTCGGCGGCGACATAGCGGACATGGCGGTAGTCGTGGATGAAGCTGATCCGGCCGTCGCGCCACTCGAGCCACATCATGTAGCTGGGCTTCGGATCGGCACGGTCTTCGAAGACCGCGATCACCTCCCTCCCCTCGAGCCAGGCCGGGGCGAGCCACACGTCCTCGCTCCTGGCGTAGATGGTGAAGAACATACCGACGTCCGCGCGGCCGACGCCAAGCGGGTGCGAGGACTGATTGAGTTTCACGTCGTCGGCCAGGAGCGCCCGCAGGCTGTCCCAGTCCCGCTGGTTGAACAGCGCGGCATAGCGCGCCACCGCAGCGGACGCTGGCCGCGCGTCCGCAAGCGGCCCGGCTTGGGCATTGATCTCTTGCGCGTTGATCTCCCGAAGACGCGCGCGACCGCGTGCCAGATGGGCCTTCACGGCGTCGACCGTGAGATCGAGGAGGGCTGCGATCTCTTTCAGCGACTCGTCGAGCACGTCCTTCAGGATGACGACGCTGCGCTGGAGGGTGGGAAGCTCCGCAAAGCGCGATACCGCGGTCTTGACCGCTTCCTGGCGCATCAGCATCTCCACGGGGTCAGGGAGGCCTGAGTCGGCGACGTCCGCGGCGGCCTCGATCGGTTCGGCCAGGCGCACCGCCCGGCTGCGCAGCAGGTCGAGGGCTCGGTTGTGGGCGATCCGGAACAGCCAGGGTCGAAGCGGCGGCGTCTCCTCCAGGTCCTGCAACGCCACGAAAGCCCGCACGAGCGTGTCCTGAACGACGTCCTCGCCGTCGATGACCGATCCCATGAGACGCGCGCAGTAGCGGTGCAGCTCGGGCCGCAGCGCGTCCGCCCGGGCGAGGAGCCCCGCCCGGCGGTCGTCGTCCGGCGAGGGCCGTGCTGCGCTCAAGCCGCCGCTCCCTCGAGCATCGTCACTCCCGTGTCGCCCTTGAGCCCGAAGGCGAAGCCCTCGGCATATTGCGGGTCGTCCAGCACGGAAACAACTTTCTCGCCGAACGCCCGCGGCGGCATCGGCGCGCCAAAGCGGGCCAGGAACTCTTCGGGCTTGATGCCCATGGCACGCGCGTAGGCGTTGGAGGCCTCGTCGCCGACGCCGGTGTCGCCGACCATCTGCTGCAGCACGATCGCCTGGAAGCGGATCCCGAGGTCCTTCTGCGCCGAGACGCCGTTGGCGTACTTGGCCATGATCCAGAGCATGCGCTTGGCGCCGGCATAGCCGCCGGAGAGCGGTGAGCCGCTCACGGCAGCGCCGCTTGATCCCACCAGGACGCGGCTTCCGGGCTTGAGCGGCAGGTTGAGCGCCGCCTGCAGCCAATGGAGCCCGGCCTTGACGTCGGTCTCCCAGGGCGCGCTGAAATCCGCCCAGCTCATCTGGTCCAACCGGCCCATCCGCGGCGTCGCGCCGGCGTTCAGCACCAGGATGTCCGGGCGGACCTCGGCCAGGATGCGGTGGGCGGCGGTCTCGTCCGTCACGTCGGCGGAGATCGTAGCAACGCCCAGCCGGGCGCGGACGGACTCGAGCGCATCGGCGCCGCGGGCGACGACCGTCACCCTGGCGCCGTGCGCGACCAGAGCCTCGACCAGTCCCAGGCCAAGGCCACGGCTTCCGCCGGTGACGACGACAGTCTTGTCTTTGAGGCTCATCGGTTCTGCTCCCGTGTCTGTGTGCAGCTAGGACGATTGAGGCTCCGAAAAGGAGTCAAACACCGCCGCGGGGGACCCGCCTGTTCTAACCGATCATTCAACCAATCGGTTGACAATCTGAATGTGCATCCCTATATTCAACCTTATGGTTGAATTACAGGCGCCTCAGCTGGATACCGTCTTTCACGCCCTCGGCGACGCCACGCGCCGGCAGATGCTGCGCGACCTCACCAGCGGCGAGCGAACGGTCGGCCAGCTTGCGCAGCCTTTCGCGATCTCGCTCGCGGCCGCCTCGAAGCACATCAAGGCGCTGGAGAACGCCGGGCTGATCCGTCGCGAGGTGCGCGGCCGCACCCATCTCTGCCGCCTCGCCCCCGGACCGCTCGCCGGCGCCCACGCGTGGCTGAGCTTCTACGAACGCTTCTGGACCGACCGTCTGGATGTCCTCGAACGGCTCCTCCGCGAGGAGGACGTAGGCAGACGACCCACCCGCAAAGGAGACGACCAATGACCGACCTCGCCACCGTCGACGCCTATGGCGTGCTGACCGAGCCTGCCACGTTGACGATCCAGCGCCTCCTGCCCGGCCCCATCGAGCGCGTCTGGGCGTATCTCACGGAGAGCGACCTGCGCCGCAAGTGGCTGGCGGCGGGCGAGATGGAGATGAAGGTCGGCGCGCCCTTCGAGTTGGTGTGGCGCAACGACGAGCTCAGCAACCCGCCCGGCCAGCGGCCAACCGGCTTCCCCGCAGAGCACCGGATGGAGGGCCGGATCACCGAGCTCGATCCGCCCCGCAAGCTCGCCATCACCTGGGGAAAGAGCGGCGGCGTTTCCTTCGAACTGGAGCACAAGGGAAACCAGATACTGCTGACGGTGATCCATCGCCGCCTGCCCGACCGCGCCACCATGCTCAACGCCAGCGCCGGCTGGCACATGCACCTCGACACCCTGGTCGCCCGCGTGACCGGCAAGGAGCCGGCGCCCTTCTGGGACGGCTGGGCCCGTCTCAAGCAGGACTACGACCCGCGGCTGCCGGCCTGATGCAATCGATCGGAGGGTGACGTGCGCAAGTTGATCGCCGGAATGAAGATCTCTGTCGATGGCAAGATGGGGGGCCCCGAGGGCACCGCGGATTGGGTCAAGGCGTGGTCGGAGGATTACGGCCTGACGCCGCAAATCGACGCGTGCCTGCTGGGGGCCGGCATGTACCCCGGCTACGAGCACTATTGGACCTCGATCCAGAACGAGCCGCAAACGCCGGTCTGGATCACCGGCAAGCCGCCGACGCCGGCGGAGATCGACTGGGCTCGCTTCGTGGCGCAGACCCCGCACTATGTGCTGTCGAGCACGCTCACATCGGCTCTCTGGCCAAGCACGCGTTTCGTCCGGGGACTCGATGAGATCGCCACCCTCAAGCAGCAACCCGGCAAGGACATCTATCTCGTTGGCGGTGCTCGAACGACGGCGAGCCTCATCGATGCCGGGCTGGTGGATGAACTCCGCCTTATTCCTCATCCGCTGATTGCCGGTGACGGGAAGGCGCTCTTTGCCACGACGCAACGTCGTCGCGGGCTTGAACTGCGGCAGGTCCAGCAGCTTCAAGGTGGGCGTGTAAGCCTGATCTATGGAGTCGGCTGACGACGCAGGCCGAGTCCCCCGAAGCGTCGTCGGTCGAGGTGACAGCGCGCGGCGCGCAAGCCTGGTCGTAGGTCCGTCCGTCGCCCATCACCCCCACGGTGCGCGCCGGCAGCAGCACGGCGAAGGCCTGCCAGATCTCGCCGTCCCGCAGGATTGGCGGGACGCCAAGCTGGCCGAGCTGGCGATCGTGCGGTTCGGCAACGTCGAAGAAGTCGCCCCGACCGTCGTCCTGCTCGCCTCGGACGCGGGCTCGTACTATGTCGGCGCCACCATGAACATGAACGGCGGCGACTACATGATTTGAGCGCGGCGACAGGCTTGTGGCGTCACCTTGATTTGAAGGGCGTTTCAGCCGCTGACATGACGAGAGCGGATGCGAGACACGCGCAGGCGGCACTGATGGCAATCGGCAGGGTGTAAGATCCGAACTTGTCGAAGACATCGCCTGCGAGTTTCGGGCCGAGAAACGAACCAAAGGCCGCGCCGGTATACAGCACACCGATGATGCCGCTAGCATTGCGGCCGCCAAAGGCGTCGACGGTCATGGCCGGGAACAGTGCAACGATGCCGCCGTAACAGCTGCCAAAGACAAAAGCGAAGATCGAAATCTGCCAGGCCGCCGTCGCAAACAGCAGCCATGCCTGCATGAGCGCCATACCGGCGAAGGCCGCCGCCATCAGGGAGCGCCTGCCGATGCGGTCGGCCGCGCTGCCCAGCATGAAACGGCCGGCGATGCTGCCGATACCGACGAAGCTGAAGATCGTGACGGCGGCGGCATGGGACAGGCCGTGATCTTCCGCATAAGGCACGAGATGCACGAACTGAATGGATACGCCGCCCCAGGTCACGAGGAGTGCGAGATAAAACAGCACGAACGGGCGCGACGTGACGGCTTCACGAAGGCTCAAGCCGGCGGCAGGTCCGGCGTTCGGCTTTGCGCCGAGGCCGATCACACCACCGTCGAGCAACGCCCCGTATTTTTCCGGTGTGTTGCTGATGAAGAAGCTGGCCGCGCCGCCGGCAACAAGGATCAGAAGACCGAAGATCAGCCAGGCGCCACGCCAGTCCATCAAGGCAATCAACGGCGTCGCCAGGAGCGGCATGAGCAACGTGCCAAAACCGATGCCGGACACGGCGACGCCGGAGGCGAGACCGCGACGGGTCACGAACCAGCCTTGCACGGCGCCAACCGAGGGCACGAAGGCGAAACCGGTTCCCACCCCGAGACACAGGCCGAACCCGACATAGACCTGCCAAAGCGCGGTGGCTGACGCCGCGAATATCAATCCGCAGCCTCCGACGACGACACCGATAAGGCAGGTCGCGCGCGCACCGAACCGGTCGGCCAGCGGGCCGCTGATCCCCCCAAGCAGGTAAACCAGTGGAACATTGATCGAGTAGGCTAGGGAAACGTCGCCCCGCGACGCGCCGAATGTCTTCTGCAGGGGCGCGAAGAATGCGGTGAAGCTGTAAGCCGTGCCAAGCGTCACGAACATGATGACGAACGCGCTGGCGACGACCATCCAGCCGCGTCGGGCCGAGCGGCGCATCGCGTGCGCGACACCCGCTTGTGACAGCGTGGACATGGGAGTCTTCTCACTCGATTGGGAAAGTGTGGTGTTCACGCCCGGCGAGCGTGCGGATGAACACTCTTGATGGGTCGCCGTCCCGGGCGCATTGCACCCGGGACCGGCCGGCCTACCCTATGGCCGGGCCTCCAGCACCATATTGAACGGGCCTTCCGTCGCGCGGCGCACGCGGGTGAAGCCTGCGCCCTTCAGCACCTCAGTCAACTTCGCCTCTCCGGCCTGGGCGCCGAGTGCCTCGCCGACTTCCTGAGCCAGGGAGGTTGGCACGCAGATCATCGTCGAAGCGTTGTAGTATAGCCGGCTGACCGGATTTGCGACGTTGTCGCCAGGCTTGTCGCCGGCAATGGGCTCCACGATCATCCACGTACCGTCGGGCTGCAAGAGCGTACGGACGTGCGCCGCGCAGCCCCGTGGGTCGCCCATGTCGTGCAGACAGTCGAACATGGTGATGAGGTCGAAACCCTTTTCGGCAATGGCTTTCGCCGGAGCGGTCTCGAAACGAACCCGGTCCGCGACGCCGTGCGCTTGTGCGTGTGCGTTCGCCTGCTCGATCGACGGCGCGTGGAAGTCGTAGCCGACGAACGCGCTCTTGGGGAACGCCTCGGCCATCAAGAGTGTCGAAAAGCCTACGCCACAGCCTATGTCGGCCACCTTGGCTCCCGCAGCCAGCTTGGGCGCGACGCCGTCCAGGGACGGCAGCCATGCCTGCGCGATGGCGTTGGCGTAGCCCGGCCGGAAGAACGAACCGACGGCGCAGAACAGGCAGCCGCTGCTCTCACCCCACGCGACGCCCGCGCCGGTGCGGAAAGCTGTCTCCACCTTGGACTGGCCCTTGACCATTTCCGCCGCCAGATCGAAGGCGCCCTCCAGATAGACCGGGCTGTCCTTGACCGCGAAGACCATTGCCTGCTCGGGCGTCAAGCTGAACCGCTCGTCTGCCGGATTGAAAACAACATAGCCGTTGGCCGCCTGGGCCAACGCCCATTCTCTCACGTATCGCTTTGCCAGACCCGTGCGCGCGGCGAGTTCATCGGCGGTCGCGGCGCCGTGCCGGTGCAGGGCGTCGAACAGACCCAGCCTATAGCCGATGCCGGCGGTTGGCACGCTGAACGCGCCGCCCAGGTCACCCAGCATCTTGCCGACCAGTCCGTTCAGCTTGTCGCCGTCAATGTCGCTCATTGTCGTTCCTTTTTGTCATTCGAAGCTGCGCTCGCCTGGCCGGGCAGCGCCCGTCAGGCCGAGTGCGTTCATTCCTGCAAAAGCCGCATGTGGCCCGATCGCACCCGGCGATGCGAACGGGCCACGCCGGCGCTCAATCGGCCGCGTAAATGCGGATGTCCGGATTTGCCTTCAGCAAGGGCTTCAAGGCCGTCACGACGTCGGCATTGAAGAGATCGCTCTTGAGGTAGGCCTGCGCCTGTTCGGTGCTTTTGAAGCCGTGCAGCACCTGCACATCGTCGTCCCTGACGAGCAACTGCTTGGATGTTGCTCCGGGAATGGTCGTCAGGAAGGGCACTTTGTATTTCGCATAGATCGAGCCCGCGGCTCCCCGATCGTTGGCGTCCACCTTCAGGGTTATTTCAAGAAATGCGCTTTGCGCCATGACGTCTGCTCCGGCTCGTTGTGGGGGTGATGTGCTTCGCACTCCCAAAAACTAGACGCCGATCCGATAATAGACTAATTCTATTTATAATTGTGATTAATAGATAATGGATATCAATAAAAGGAGGCGACATGAATCTGCAACAGCTGCGGTATGTGCGGGCACTGGCCGAGCTTGGGTCTTTTGTAGAAGCGGCAAATCAATGCGCCGTGACGCAGCCGACCCTCTCGAACGGCGTGGCCCGGCTTGAGAAAGAGCTTGGCGTGCGTCTCTTCGTTCGCACGACGCGCAGCGTCGAACTGAGCGAATTCGGCCGACATCTGCTGCCGAGCATCGCCGATCTGTTGAATGCCCAGACGGTACTGCTGGCGAAGGCGCGCGAACTGGCGCATCCCGCCCAACGCATTGTTCGGATCGGCGTATCTCCGCTTGTCGGCATCGAACTGGTCAGCTTGATCGTCGAGCCGTTCCGGCGCACCCATCCCACCCTGGAGATCGTGTTCCGCGAAATGAACCTGGCAGAGATGACAAGGCTGCTGGCGATCGGCCAGTTGGAGTTTGTCATCGGTCCGGTCGATCACGATGTGCGCCCGCGCGCGGACTTGCGAAGCTTCCAGTTCCATGAAGAGCCGTTGGCATTCGTGGCCAAAGGCAGGAACAACAACACATCACACCGTAGCGAGCCTGTTACGTTGAAAGCCATTGCCGCAGAAACCTTCGTAATGGTGCCCGACGCTTGCGGATTGGCCAAGGTGACCCGGTCGATTTTTCAGCGACATCGCCTGAAGCTTCACGAATATTCCGGTGAGGCGATGAGCTACCGCGTCCTGCAGGAATGGGCGGAGCTCGGCGTCGGCGCAGCCATCCTGCCAAGATCGAAGGTCGCGGCGGGCACGGGATCCGATATCGTGATCCGCAAAGGCTCGGACAAGCGCGTGACCATCGCGTACCAGGCGAGCTGGCGCAGTGAAGCGCGCGAGGTGAAGGCGCTCGGCGGCTACCTTTCGGAAGTTGCCCCTTCGATCGTTTCCGGGATGTACCCTCGCGACACAGCTACACAAGCCTGACGAAAGAGGAGCGGACACCGCACTATGTGCTGTCGAGCACGCTCACGTCGGCTGCCTGGCCAACGACGCGTTTCGTCCGCGAGCTCGATGAAATCGCTAACCTCAAGCAGCAACCCGGCAAGGACATCTATCTCGTCGGAGGGGCTCGAACGACGGCGAGCCTGATCGATGCCGGGCTGGTGGATGAACTTCGGCTGATTGCTCATCCGCTGATCGCCGGTGAGGGCAAGGCGCTCTTTGCCAAGGCGGACCGTCGTCGCGGGCTTGAACTGCGGAAGGTCGAGCAGCTTCCCGGTGGGCGTGTGAGCCTGATCTATGGAGTCGGCTAATTCTCCGGCACGGTGAAGACGGCGCAGGGCGATGCAATACCGCGCAACGCATGCGTTCCGAGCGGGATCAGCGGCATCTCGGTCTCGGCGGCGAATGTGCCCGAGACAAGGACGGCCTTGTCGAGCGGCCGGCACAGCCCTTCCA
>WNFC01017527.1_pt1 | contig 10742 bp, 13 predicted proteins | sample 5400541 | NCBI WGS metagenome assembly WNFC01 (sample SAMN13153342, study PRJNA577476) | soil metagenome | isolation source: 120 cm saprolite under Douglas fir tree site 2 hole 2 replicate 1 | place: USA:California | collected 2015-04-18
CGCGACCTCGGCGCCCACCCAGGCGGCGAGCGCATGGTTCGCCAGCGTGGCCAACAGGATTCCCAGGATGATCGGGACGGGCTTGCGGTAGCGTGCCGCCAGCATCAGGGCGAGAAGTTGCGTCTTGTCGCCGATCTCGGCGACGGCGACGACGGCGGCAGAGACAAAAAACGCTTCCATTGGCGGGCATTTGCACAGAAAGAACAGCTCGGATAAACTACCTAAATGTCGCTCTTTCTATTCCCCGGCGCCGCTACTGCGCGATGTAACTGAAGTCGCCCCCGCTTTGCGGGCGGCTGGACTTCGTACACTGCCGATCGGGGAGTAGGGCCATGTCCCTCGTCATCTACAACACGCTGTCGCGCGAAAAAGAACCATTCGCACCGCTCGATGCAGGGCACGTGCGCATGTATGTCTGCGGCCCGACCGTCTACGACTATGTGCATGTCGGCAATGGGCGGCCTGTCGTGGTGTTCGACGTGCTCTATCGCCTGCTCAGGCGGCGCTATTCGCGCGTCACCTATGTGCGCAACATCACCGACATCGACGACCGCATCATGGTGCGGGCGGCCGACAACGGCGAGACCATCGAGTCGCTGACCACGCGCACCGCGGACGCCTATCAAGGCGACATGCGCCGGCTGGGCGCGCTTCCTCCCGACGTCGAGCCGCGCGCCACGCAGTACGTCGCCGAGATGGTCGGCATGATCCAGCGGCTGGTCGACAACGGCCACGCCTACGCGGCCGAAGGCCACGTGCTGTTCAGCGTGCCGAGCATGAGCGACTACGGTCGCCTGTCGCGGCACACGCGCGACGAACTGGTGGCCGGCGCGCGGGTTGATGTGGCGCCCTATAAGAAGGACCCTGCCGACTTCGTGCTGTGGAAGCCCTCGACGGAGAACCAGCCCGGCTGGCCGAGCCCGTGGGGCCGCGGCCGGCCAGGCTGGCACATCGAGTGCTCGGCGATGAGCGCCAAGCATCTGGGCGAGACCTTCGACATCCATGCCGGCGGACTCGACCTCATCTTCCCGCACCACGAGAACGAGATCGCGCAGAGCCGCAGCGCCTTCGGTCATGCCATCATGGCGAAGTACTGGATGCACAACGGCTTTTTGAATATCTCCGGCGAGAAGATGAGCAAGTCGCTGGGCAACTTCTTCACCATGCACGAGATCCTGGACCAGTATCCCGGCGAGGCGATTCGCCTGCTGCTGCTGTCGGCGCATTACCGCCAGCCGCTCGACTTCACGCACGAGGGCCTGACGCAAGCCAAGGCAACGCTCGACCGCTGGTACGGCGCGCTGCGCGGCAAGGACGCCAAACCATCGAATGCGGTGCCGCAATCGGTCGAGGACGCGTTGTCGGACGACCTCAACACGCCGCTCGCCATCAGCGCCATTCATCAGCTCGGCGATCCGGCTCAGTTGCGCGCCGGCGCCAACGCGCTCGGCCTGCTGCAGCGGGAAGCCGAAGCCTGGTTCCGCTGGACGCCGGCTGGCTCGTCCGGCCCGACCGATGCCGAGATCGGGGCAGCGATCGCCGCCCGTCAGGCCGCGCGCAAGGCCCGCGACTTCAAGGAATCCGACCGCATCCGCGACGAGCTCAAGGCCAAGGGCGTGGTTCTCGAGGACGGCGCGAAAGGCACGACCTGGAAGCGCGGATGATGTCATCCTGAGCGGAGCGAAGGATCTCATGCCCGTGGCAATCGGCGATGAGGTCCTTCGCTTACGCTCAGGACGACATTAACCGGCGCCCGGCATCTTCTTCTCAGGACCAAGCTCGTAGCACTTCACCGTAACGGTCTTGGGCCGAAGCGCGCGCAGGCCCTTGAGGAACGTCGCCATGTGCGGCGTGGCGAAGTGGTCTTTTAGCGCCTGCTCGTCCCGCCACAGCTCGCGCACGCGCATCAGGTCGGGCTCCAGCAAGTCGAAGGCGTAATCGTAGCCGCCGCAACCTGGTTCGGCGCGTGACGCCTCGATCATCGGCCGCGCCACGGCGCGCACCTGCTCGGTGTCCTTGGGATCGAACCGGGCCTCGGCAAGCACGACCAGCATGGCAATCTCCTTCAGCTCCGTACGAATCCCAGCAGGTCGCGGTTGAAACGCGCTGGGTCAGTCAGGAACAATCCGTGCGGCGCGCCTTCATAGGGCTCGATCCGGCTGCCGGCAATCGCCGCCGCCGTGCGCGCCGCGTTCTTGGCCGTCGAGGGCACGTCACCCGTGCCATAGACGATCAGGGTCGGCAGGGTGAAGGCGCGCATGTCGGCGCGGAAGTCGGTTTCGCTGAAGGCGCGCAGGCACTTCACCAGCGCCGGCACAGAGGCCTGCCGCGCGATCGACAAACCCCATTCCACCATTTCCGGTTCGACGTTGCGGCCGAAGAAGCCCGGCGCGCCGGCGGCGAGATAGGCCGGCGGATTGGCTTCCAGCGTTGCCACGATCTTGTCGTAGACGGCGCGGTCGATGCCTTCGGGATTGTCGGCGGTCTTGAGCGCGAAGGGAGTCGTGGGCGCCACCAGCATCGTGCGCGCGATCCTCTGGCTGCCATGGCGCGTGAGATAGCGCGCCACTTCGCCGGCGCCCATCGAATGGCCGACCAGGGTGACGCCCCGGAGATCGAGCTGCTCGAGCACGGCGGCGAGGTCTGCTGCCAGGGTGTCGAAGTCATAGCCGTCGGCCGGCTTGTCGGAGCCCGCGTGCCCGCGCCTGTCATAGGCGACGACTCGCAGCCCTTGTGCGACCAGCCAGTCGATTTGCAGGGTCCAGATTGCCGATCCCAGCGACCAGCCGTGGATGAAGACGACCGGCTTGCCGGCGCCGCGATCGATAAAGGCGAGCCGCTGATTGTCGCGCGTTGTCACGAAGCCCGCGGCGGCACGGGCGGCAGGTGCCGACAGGGCGCCAGCGGCGAGCGAGATGAGCAGGGTGCGTCGTTGCATGAGGTCCTCCTTGGGCTCTCGCACAAGAGATGCATCCCGCTCTTCGGCCGGTCGATGACATCGCAGGTAATGAGTGCGATCCGAAGCGACTTGACGAAGGGTGGTTTTGTATTTAACAAGTATGTTAAATATGGACACGCTCTCCCAAACCTTCTCCGCCTTGGCTGACCCGACCCGCCGCGCGCTGCTGGCGCGGTTGGCGACGGGCGCCGCGACCGTCGGCGAACTCGCCGAGCCCTTCGACATGTCGTTGCCCGCGGTGTCGCGGCATCTCAAGGTGCTGACCGACGCCGGCCTGATCGAGCGTCACACCGAGGCGCAGTGGCGGCGCTGCGAATTGCGCGGCGAGGGTTTTCGCGCCGCGACGGGTTGGATCGAGTTTTATCGCCGCTTCTGGGAGCAGCAGTTCGACAAGCTCGACGCCTTCCTGAAGCGGACCGCACCGAAAGCGCCAAAAGCCAACCCACCCAAGGGAAAAGACCATGGCCGCCGCCGTTGACGATCTCACGCTTCGCCTGACGCGCCGCTTCGACGCGTCGCCGGAACGCCTGTTCGACGCCTGGACCGACCAGGAGCAATTCGCCGAATGGTTCGGCCCCAAGGGCGTGACGACGGTCTACTGCGACCTCGATCCCCAGACCGGCGGCGCCTGGCGCCTGCTGGGACGCAACACCGAACGCTCCTTCGCGGTCTCCGGCCGCTATCTCGAGGTGAAGCGGCCGGAGCGCCTGGCCTTCACCTTTGCCTGGCACGACAAGGGCGATCATGCCGAGCCGCGCGAGCACGAGACGACGGTGACGCTCCACTTCAAGCCGGTCGCCGGCGGCAAGACCGAGATGACCATGGTCCAGACGCGCTTCTCCGACGCGACCGCGGCCGCCAATCATAACCGTGGCTGGGATAGTTCCTTCGACAAGCTCGATGACCTGCTCGGGAGGACGGCATGACGACAGCCCGCATCGTTTCCCACGCGGAATGGCTGGAAGCCCGCAAGGCCCATCTCGCCAAGGAGAAGGAGTTCACCCGCCTGCGCGAGGAACTGTCGCGCGACCGCCGCGCGTTGCCGTGGGAGCCCGTCGACAAGGACTATCACTTCGACGCGCCCGAGGGCCGCGTCACGCTTGCCGACCTGTTCGACGGCCGCGGCCAGCTGCTGATCTATCATTTCATGTTCGGGCCGGATTGGAGCGAAGGCTGCCATGGCTGCTCGTTCTGGGCCGACAACTACAACGGTGTCGACATCCACTTGGCGCATCGCGATACCGCCCTGGTCGCGGTCTCGCGTGCCCCGCTGGCCAAGCTTTTAGCCTACAGGAGGCGCATGGGCTGGAGCTTCCGCTGGGTGTCGTCGGCGGGCTGCGGCTTCAACTTCGATTACGGCGTGTCGTTCCGGCGACGCGAGGGCGAGACGCAGGATTACAATTACGGCTCCGAGAAGTTCGGCGGCGAGGAGAAGCCCGGGATCAGCGCCTTTCGCCGCGGCGACGACGGCGCGGTTTATCACACCTATTCGACCTATGCGCGCGGCCTCGACATGCTGAACGGCGCCTATCATCTGCTCGATCTCACGTCGAAAGGCCGCGACGAGCAAGGCTTGTCGTTCTCGATGAGCTGGGTTCGACGCCACGATCAGTACTGACGGATCCACCACCGGAGGAGGTTGCCATGACGACGCCCCGCATCGTTTCCCAGGAGGAGTGGCTGAAGGCGCGCAAGGCGTTTCTTGCCAAGGAGAAGGAGTTCACGCGCGCCCGCGACGAGCTGGCAAGACAGCGACGCGAACTGCCTTGGGTGAGGGTCGAAAAGCCTTACACCTTCGATGCGGCCGAGGGGCAGGTGACTCTCGGCGACCTGTTCGGCGGCAAAGGCCAGCTCCTGGTCTATCATTTCATGTTCGGGCCGGACTGGACCGAGGGCTGCCCGAGCTGCTCGTTCTGGGCCGACAATTACAATGGCGTCGACATTCACCTGGCGCATCGCGACACGGCGCTGGTCGCCATCTCGCGCGCGCCATTGGTGAAGATCGACGCCTACAAGAAGCGCATGGGCTGGACGTTCCGCTGGGTGTCGTCGGCCGGCAGCGACTTCAACTTCGACTATGGCGCTTCGTTCAAGCCGGGCGAGCAGGCCTTTCAGTACAATTTCGGCACGATCAAGCCCTACGGCGAGGAAACCCCGGGGATCAGCGTCTTTCGGCGTGGCGACGATGGCGCGATCTATCACACCTATTCGACTTATGCGCGCGGTCTGGACGTGGTGAACGGCACCTATCACCTGCTCGACCTCACCTCGAAGGGGCGGGACGAGGACCCGGAACATCCGATGTCCTGGGTGAAGCGCCACGACCGCTACTGATTTGTCTTTTGAGGAGGGGAAGATGACGGACATCAAGGTTCACGGGCTGCCGCCCAGCACCTTCACGCGCACGGTGCTGCTCGCCTGCCACGAAAAGGGCATCGGCTACGAGCTCGTACCGGCCATGCGGCACGACATCGCGGCGATCAATCCGTTCAGGAAGATCCCGGCGATGATCCATGGCGATCTCGTCCTCTATGAATCGACGGCGATCCTGCGTTATCTCGACCGCACTTTCCCCGGGCCGAAGCTGTGGCCGGACGATTCCCGCGGCATCGCCCTGTGCGATCAATGGATCAGCGCCATCTGCGATTCGCTGGTCCATGCCGCGCTGCGCTACATGGCGTCGCGCTACGGCTTCCTGCCGGTGCCGGCCGAGATGCAGCAGCAGTATCTCGACAAGACGTGCGAGGTCGTGCCGATCTTCGACCGCCAGCTCGGCAAGACGCGCTATCTCGCCGGCGAGGCGATGACAGCGGCCGACCTCTTCCTGGCGCCGCTGTTTTTCTACTTCCCCGACATTCCCGAACTGAAGGCGATCGCCGATGCGGCGCCCAATTGCCGCCGCTGGGCGCGCGAGATGGCGGCTCGACCGAGCGTGCTGGCGACCGAACCCGCCGACAAGCCCCGGCTTGCCGCCTGACCAGGGAGACGAAATTGGCCACCATCCAGATCTACGGCGTTCCGCCCAGCCCGTTCACCCGCGCGACGCGTCTCGCCGCCCGCGAGAAAGGCGTCGAGTACGAGTTGGTGCCGACCCGGCCGGGCGAGACGGCGCCACTCAATCCACTGGGCAAGATCCCGATGATGAAGCACGGTGATTTCACGCTCTACGAATCACCCGCGATCGCCCGCTACATCGACCGCACGTTCGACGGCCCGCCGCTCTGGCCCACGGACGCCAAGGCCGCGGCGCTGTGCGACCAGTGGCTGAGCGTGGTCTGCGATTCGATGGTCCAGACCGCCCTGGCCGGCGTCATCGCCCCGCGCTTCGGCATCGTCCCGGGCACCGAGGAGAGCATCCAGGTCAGCCTCAAGCGCTCGGAGCGGGTGGTCGGCATCGTCGATAAGCATTTGGCGGATCATCGTTTTCTTGCCGGCGACGCGGTGACGGCGGCCGATCTCTTCCTGGTGCCGATCTTTTTCTATTTTCCCGAAATTGCGGAGTTGAAAGTACTGGCCGAAGCATCACCTAATTGTGGACGGTGGGCGCGCGACATGGGTGCCCGGCCAAGCGTCAAGGCGACGGATCCGCAATTCAAGGGACTCAACCGATGACCCATAAGGCGACATGGCACGGCAAGACGATTGCCGAGAGCGACCGCACCCTCGAGGTCGGCGGCTACATCTATTTTCCGCGCGAAACGGTGCGCATGGACCTGCTCAAGGTCACGCCGAAGACGCCGAGCGACCTTGAATGCCCGCACGGCGTGCAGTTCTACGACGTCGTCGAGGGCGGCACGAAAAGCCCGCGCGCGGCGTGGTCCTACCTCGCGCCGCAGCCCAAGATGAAGCCGGTCGACCACTGGATCGGCTTCTGGGAAGACGTCGCTATTCAGTAGGCTGGGGGCGCGCGATCAACGCCCACCTCATCCTGAGGAGCCGCGCCCCTCGGATGCCCTCGGGGTAAACTCCGCGCGGCGTCTCGAAGGATAGGCACAATCACGGCTGGTTCCCACCCTTCGAGACGCACCGCTTCGCGATGCTCCTCAGGGTGAGGTCTGTTGTTGAACGCCGCAGGCCGATTGATGCGCGTTAATTCGCCGGGGAAATCGCCGTGACCATCAGCGGCGTCCTGAGACCGATCACCACGTCGCCGACCTTGGTCTTCTTCAGCATTTCCTGCTTGGCAGGTGTGTTGGCCCTGTAGGTATGGACGACGCCGGCGCTGCCTTCGATCACCGAGACGGTGTTGTTGGCAAGATCCACACCGACGACCGTCACCGTGAAGCGGCCGGAGTCGATATCGTTGGCGCTGGGTTTGTTCATCGACTCGCGACGCTCTTCCTTGGAACCGGGGCCCTTCTGGCGCAGGTTCAGGATCGTCACGATCTGGTTGTAGGTGACGTTGGCCATCGAACCGTCCTGGATGGCGGCGAGATTGCCGACACCGTCAGCGACTGACACGGCCACGAGCTGGCCGTCGGGCAGCAAGAAGGCCACCGTGCGACCCTCCGGGTCGACCGATTCGATCGTCACCCGCTGGGTGACCGTGTCATTGAACGCAATACCCGCGCGCGGCACGGCCTGGACCTGGGCCGACGCCTGCCGCTCGGGCAGTGTCGTCCCCACCGCCAGCACCGCCGCAATCAGCGAAACGCCTGCGGCCCACTTCATCGAACGGATAGTCATCGGCTTCTACCTCGCAAAACCCCTAACGCGCCGGACAATAGCGATCCGAACCGGCGACGCAACCTCCAAGCCGGGCCTGCGTGATGAGGGAAGTCAGCCGAAATGCGCCAGGACGGCGCGGGCCACCGCATCGGGCTGGTCGAGATAGGCAAGGTGTCCGGCTCCGGCGACGGTTTCGATCCGCGTTGAGCCGTTGATCCCCGCGGCGAACTTCTTTGCATAGCTCGGCGGCAGAACGGCGTCGCGGTCGCCCCACAGGATCAGGGTCGGGGCGGCGATCAGGCCGAGGCGTTTTTCCAGTCGCGTGTTGCCGAGCGGCCAAAAGGCCCGGGCGGCGGCCTCGGAGGCGCGGCCCATCTCGATCGGCCACTCGATCGAATTGGCGCATCAGGCCGGCAACGTTGTCCTTGCGCTGCGCCCACGGATCAGTGGCCGGTTCCTGGGCGTCGAACAGGCCGAACGGCGCGATCAGCACGAGCTTGCGGACGTGGCCGGGGAAGATCGCCGCGATCTCCGCAGCGAACGCGCCACCCACCGAGGCGCCTATCAGATCGGCGCCGGCGAGGCCCGCCTTGTCGATGAGCTGACGAACGGCAAGCACCCAGTCGAGATGCGTGTCGAGTTCGGTATGGCCCGTCGCGCCGGGATAGCCGGGCAGCGAGGGCACGATCACCGTGCGCGTCTCGGCGAGCTTGTCCAAAAACGGCAGCCAGCGCGGCAGGCCGCCCAAGCCGGCGAGAAAACCGAGCTTGGGGCCTTGGCCCTTGGTCCAGACACGGCACGGGAAGCCGTTGACCTCGACGGTCGCAGCCTTCGGTGCAGACACCGCGATTACTCCGCCGCGGCGAGCTGCGGGCGGAAGGCCGGGACGGCGGCGCGCTGGCCCTTGGCCAGCGGCTTGGGCCACCATTTGTCTTCCCACTCGCCGAACAGATCCTTCACCTTGGGCATCACCTGCTCGGCGAACAGGCGCGTGTTGTACTTGGTGGTGTCCTTGCTCATGTTGCCGTACTGCAGCAGCAGCATGAGGTGGCCGACATTGAGGCTGGTCGCCACGTGGCGGATCTGCTCCACGACCTCGTCGGGCGAACCGATGATGACGTAACCACCGTCGACGATGTCCTTCATGTTGGTGGCCTTGAGGCTGGCTTTCGTCGCCGGGTTGGCGAGGTTGGCGGCCTTGGTCATCATCCCTTCGATGCCGGCGCGTTGCGTCGCTTCCGTCGTGTAGCCCGGCGGCAGCGCGAAGCGCGCATCGACATGCAGGCAGCGGCCGTAAAAATATTCCGCCGGCTCGCTATAGAGGTCGAGCGCCTGCTGGCGGCTTTCGGCGACGCCGACGAACTGCAGGAAGCCCGCGCGGTAGGGATTGCGGTCCTTGCCGAGCTTGGCCATCTCGTTCCAGAAGCCCTGCATGGTCGTCAGACCGGCCTTGTAGCCGTAATACGACAGATAGCAGTAGACGTAGTCCATCTCGGCGCACCACCGCCACGTCTCGATCGAGCCGCCGCCCGGGATCCAGATCGGCGGATGCGGATCGTTCTGGATCGGCCGCGGCCAGATGTTGACGTAGCGCTGCTGGTTGAAGCGGCCGGAGAAGGCGAAGGTCTCCTTCTCGGTCCACGCCTTCTTCACCAGGTCGTGCGCCTCGTAATAGCGCTCGCGCAGCATGCTGGGATTCTGACCATAGGCGTAGCAGGTATCCATCGGCGAGCCGACCGGGAAGCCCGCGATCAGCCGGCCGCCCGAGATGCAATCGATCATGGCGAATTCTTCGGCCACGCGCGTCGGCGGATTGTAGAGCGCCAGCGAGTTGCCCATGACGCAGAGTGCGGTGTCGGTCGTGCGGCGCGCCAGCGAGCTGGCGATCAGGTTGGGCGAGGGCATCAGCCCGTAGCCGTTGGAATGGTGCTCGTTCACGCAGACGGCGTCGAAGCCCACCTCGGCCGCGTATTCGAGCTCGTCCATGAAGTCGTTGTACATGTGATGCGCTCGGCGTGGGTCGAACAGCGACGAATGGATGTCGACCCACACCGAGGGATGCTTCTGGTTGAAGTCATCGGGAAGCTCCGTGTACGGCATCAGGTGAAACCACATGAGCTTCATTGCGTCCTCCCTGGACCCGGACCGCTTGAGGTAAACGAGCGTTTACCAAGGGTGAAGGTGCCTCTGCGCCGGGGTGTGTGCAATGTGGGACTTTCGCAGGGTGGGGGTAATTTTATTGTTTTTCGCATAGGCGAATCGTTCGATTCGTATTTTGTGCGTTGCAATCTCGCGGTCGCAACAATAGCTTCGCGGCATTGCAGGAGGCCTTAGCCATGTCCGTTGTTGCTTTCGCGGCGCGTCCGCATCCGACGGCCAACCAGCCGAAGAAGGATCTCTACGAGATCGGCGAAATTCCGCCGCTCGGACACGTGCCCAAGAACATGTACGCCTGGGTGATCCGGCGCGAGCGGCACGGCCCGCCCGAGCAGTCCATGCAGCTCGAGGTCGTGCCGACGCACACGATCGGCGAGGACGAGGTGCTGGTCCTCGTGATGGCGGCGGGCGTCAACTACAACGGCGTATGGGCCGGGCTCGGCCTGCCGATCTCGCCCTTCGACGTGCACAAGCAGCCGTTCCACATCGCCGGCTCCGATGCGGCCGGCATCGTGTGGGCGATCGGCGCCAAGGTGAAGCGCTGGAAGGTGGGTGACGAGGTCGTCGTCCACTGCAACCAGGATGACGGCGACGACGAGGAGTGCAACGGCGGCGATCCGATGTTCTCGACCAGCCAGCGCATCTGGGGCTACGAGACGCCGGACGGATCCTTCGCGCAGTTCTGCAAGGTGCAGGCACGCCAGCTCATGAAGCGTGCGGCGCATCTCACCTGGGAGGAGAGCGCGTCCTACACGCTCACCCTCGCCACGGCCTATCGCATGCTGTTCGGCCATCGCCCGCACATCCTGCGGCCGGGCCACAACGTGCTGGTGTGGGGTGCGGCGGGCGGCATCGGCTCGATGGCGGTGCAGCTCATCGCCACCGCCGGCGCCAATGCCATCGGCGTGATCTCCGATCCGTCGAAGAGGGACTTCGTGATGTCGCTCGGCGCCAAGGG
>WNFC01025712.1_pt1 | contig 10742 bp, 13 predicted proteins | sample 5400541 | NCBI WGS metagenome assembly WNFC01 (sample SAMN13153342, study PRJNA577476) | soil metagenome | isolation source: 120 cm saprolite under Douglas fir tree site 2 hole 2 replicate 1 | place: USA:California | collected 2015-04-18
CTCGCCGAATTGCAGGACAAGCTCATCCAGGCCAAGGACGCCTACTGGTCCGGGCAAGTCGATGTCCAGAGGCAGATCGCAACCGCCTGGGTGCTCTACGCCGAAGGCAAGCGCGATGAGGCGCTTTCAGCGATGAGTGCCGCCGCCGACGCCGAGGACAAGACCGAGAAGCATCCCGTGACGCCGGGCGTGCCCAAGCCCGCGCGCGAGCTCTATGGCGAAATGCTGCTCGAGAGTGGCATGGCCAAGGAGGCCCTCGCCGCCTTCGAGGCGACGCTGAAGAAGGAGCCCAATCGCCTGGGTGCTACCATGGACGCAGCGCGAGCCGCCGAAAAGGCCGGCGACTCGGCCAAGGCCCGCGAATATTACGAAAAGGTCGTCGCCATCGCAGGCGGTGCCGACAAGACCCGAACGGACGTCAACGACGCGCGCGCGTTCCTGGCAAAGAAATCGTGAGAGCATTCCTGCTCCTGCTCGCGCTCGGCGCGCTGGCTGCTCCGGCCCGAAGCGAACCGCTTCAGGTGACCGGATATGCCGGCGTGCTGGGCGAATGGGAGTTGACGGCCACGGTCGCCACGGGAAGGGCTTCCCAGCGAACCAGGGAATATGCCGGACCTTTGACGATGAAACATGTCGGCTGGTGCACGCAGGAGGGTCCGGAGGAGAAGGCCGGCGAAATACGACTGCAGATATCGACCCTGTCGTCCCGATTGAAGGCGACAGTGTCGGTCGACGGCGTCGAGTGCACCTATCGCGCCAGCCTGTCGGACTCCTATACCGGCATGATGGAGTGTCCCGGTCGTCGGGCGGTGCCGCTCGAGCTGTGGGTTAAGTAGTTTGCTGGCGAGCCAGATCCCTCGCAACTGCTCGGGATGACGGCCACCGGCCGTCAGAACGCCGGCTTTCTTTCCGCGACAGCCGAGATGAAGTGATCGGGCTTGATATCCGAAAGTGCAGTGCCCTTGACGATGGTCGGCTTGACGCTGATCCCGTGCACCGCCTCGAAGGCAACCGTCGCCGGGTTGAAGGCATAAAGCTGGCCTTCGGTCATGTTGAACCACCACCCGTGCAGCTTGAGCGTGCCGGCCGCGACCTTTTCCGCGATCCAGCGGAAACTCATCAGGTTCAAAAGGCTGTTGAGCACGGCGGCCTGCTCGACGGCGCAGGCACTCTCGCGACCGTCGACCAGCGCGCCGATGCCGCCGCACAGCGCATGGCCCAGCACCACGACGTGTTCGACGCCGAGCCCGCGTACCGCGAACTCGATGGCCGACGACGTGCCGTGATGGCGCGCGTCGGGCGGGATCTGCGCCGGCGGCACCATGGCCGCCACATTGCGCACGGTGAAGATGTCGCCGGGCTGGGTTTGCGTCAGGATGCCGGGGTCGACGCGGGCGTCGGCGCAGGCCACGATCAGGATCTTGGGCGACTGGCCCTCGGTCGCGAGCTTTTCGAACAGGTCGAGATGCTCGCGGTAATAGCCCAGCCGGAAGTCCGCGAAGCCCTTTAGAAGTCTTTCCAACGCCATGAAGGTGAAATGACCCAAGAATTGCTCTACGACAAGCGTGGCGAAATCGGCTGGATAACCTTCAACCGGCCCCAGGCGCGTAATGCGCTTACTTTCGCGATGTATGAAGGTTTGGCCGAGATCTGCGGCCGCATCGGCCGGACCCGCGAAGCGAAAGCCCTGGTCATCACCGGCGCCGGCGACAAGGCCTTTGCCGCCGGCACCGACATCGCCCAGTTCAAGGACTTCAAGGACGCCGAGGACGGCATTGCCTACGAGCGCAAGATGGATCGCATTCTCGACGCCATCGAGCGCTGCACCGTGCCGACCATCGCCGCTGTCGCGGGCTTCTGCACCGGCGGCGGTGCCGCCATCGCGGCGGCATGCGATCTCAGGATCGCCGCCGCCAATGCCCAGTTCGGCTTCCCGATCGCCCGCACCCTGGGCAACTGCCTGTCGATGGCCAACTATGCCCGGCTCGCCGAGCTGATCGGTTCGCAGCGGGTGAAGGAAATTCTTTTCCTGGCCAAGCTGATCGACGCGCCGATGGCGCACCAGGTGGGGCTGGTCAGCGAGCTGCTGGCCGACGTTGCGGCCTTGCATGCGCGGGCCGAAGAGCTGGCCCACACCCTGGCCGGCCACGCCCCGCTCACCTTGCAGGTCACCAAGGAGGCGTTGCGCCGGCTGCAGGCGCGCCTGGCCGACGAGAATATCGACGATCTCATCAGACTAGCCTACGGTAGCAATGATTTCCGCGAAGGGATGGCGGCTTTCCTGGACAAGCGGGCGCCGAAATGGACGGGGACGTGACGCGGCACGGCCAAACAAGGAGGACGTAATGACTCGCATTGGGACAACTCTGGCCGTTCTGGGCCTGTGCGTCGCTACCGCTGCCTGCCAGAGCCCACAGCAGAAGATCGCCGGCAAGGAAGACATGATGACAGCGTCCGGCTTCAAGTTCGTGCCAGCCAACACGCCGCAGCGTCAGATGAACTTCAAGCAGCTGCCGCCGCACAAATTCTCCCGCCAGATCCGCGACGGCCGGGTCTTCTACGTCTATCCCGACCCCACCGTGTGCGTCTGCCTGTATGTCGGCGACCAGAACGCCTACGCCACCTACCGCAAGAACGTGTTCCAGCAGAACCTCGCCGACGAGCAGCAGATGACCGCCCAGACGATGGAGATGAACAGCTGGGACTGGGGCCCGTGGGGTGGCTGGCCGTACGGCTGGTACTACTACTAGAGGTATTTAGACCCGGCGCGACCGTCAGGGTTGCCAGAACCATTTGGCAATCTCGCGTCGGCGCGACGGCGGATCTATCCCGACGTCATCCAATTCACGTTGGTCGAGCGAGCGCAGGTGCCGTCGCGTGAGCCAGCGACGGCGCCATGCGAGCAACGTGGCGGCGAGGCCGATGGCCCGTTCAACAGGCCGCGGCGTGCGCTGATATCGATAAAGATCTGATCGGCGATGTCCATGGACCGACAATGCCAGCCCTGTCGTGGCCGGTGTTACGACGCAAGCCGAAGTCTCAGAACGAAGCTTCGACCGCGCCCAGGCCCGCGAATTCCCCGCGCGCCCGCGTTCCCGGCGGGAAGTAGCGCAGTCCGGTCCACGAGCCGGTGGTAATTGCCTGGCCCTTGGCGAGACCGCCACGTCGGCGCACCGCATGGTCGATCATCCAGGCGAGCGGCCGCACCGGGTCGACGGCGCCCAGCCCGCCCTTTTGCTCGATGATCGTCTCGCCGTCGATGACGAGCTTCACCACGAGGTTCGGCCAGTCGAGACCTTTCCAGTCCTTGATCGAATCGCCGATCACCAGCGCATGGTTCATCTGGTTGTCGGCCAGCAGCCATTCGGGGTCGAGCTGCTGAAAGTTGGCCAGCCGCGTATCCACCACCTCCATGCCGACGAAGGCGTCGCCCACGGCGGCGAGCGCCTCCTCGCGGCCGACGGCTGTCTCGCGCGCGGCGATGTCGCGCACGATGTGGAAGGAGATTTCGATCTCGACGCCGATCATGTGCATGGCTTTGCCGTCGAAGCGCGCCGGCGATGCCACCAGGGCACCCGCCAGCAAGGGCGCCGGATTGGGCTCGGCGGTGGGCGTGCGGGCGCCCACCTTCCAGCCGGCGACGGGGCCGGTGGCGGTCGCCACGCCATCCTGGATGGCATAGACCGCATCGCGGTTCGGCAGCGCGAAAGGCGGCGCCACCTGGATGCCGGATCGCCGCGCCTCCAAGAGGCTCTGCACCGCGTAGGAAATGTCGAAGGCCATGCTAATCTCATGCAAAGATCAAGAACCGGAGGGACAATGCCCTACGCCAACGGCCGCGTCATTCACGACGCCGACGCGCACATCATGGAAGTGCCGGGCTTCCTCGAGGAGCATCTCGAGGCGAAGTACCGCGCCCAAGTGACAGACGCCGTGCTGTTCCCGGACGATCGCCGCCGCGGCCTGCACCGGCTGCGCCCGGAGGCCCACAAGACCGGTGCGAACAACACCATCGACTTCGACGAATCGCAGATCATGCTGCGGAAGAACTGGGATGCGCTCGGCTCCTACGCCAAGCAGGACCGCCCGCGCTGCCTCGATCTTTTAGGCTTTTCCAGCCAGCTCATGTTCACCACGGCGCTGCTCAATTTTTCCTCCGTGCTGGAAGGCAAAGGCGACGTCGATCTGATCTATGCGGTGGCGCGCGCTCATACCCGCCACATGGTCGACTTCTGTTCCGTCGACAAGCGCCTGTTGCCGACCGGCTACGTGCCGCTGGTCGATTTCGAACGCACGGCCAAGGCGGCGCGCCAAGCGGTCGAGCTCGGCGTCAAGGCGCTGGTGATTTCGTCAACGGCCTGCCGCCGGTGCCGGACTTTCATGGCGGCGACGACAATTTCAAGTCGATCGACTACATGGCGATTGCCTATCCGCCGATGAAGGCGCTGACCGCGCTGATCGTCGATCGCGTGCTCGACCGCTTCCCGCGGCTAAAATTCGGCGTCATCGAGCAGGGCGCCTCGTGGGTGCCGGGCTGGATGCGCAACATGGATTCAGCGCACACAGCCTTCTACAAGAACGAGGAGCGACTGCAGAAGATGTCGCTGAAGCCTTCGGAGTTCGTGGCCCGCCAGGTCCGCGTCACGCCCTACCCGCACGAGGATGCCGGCTGGATCATCGCCAACTCGGGCGACGAGGTGTGCCTCTTCTCGTCGGACTATCCGCACGTCGAAGGTGGCCGCAACCCGATCAAGCGCTTCGAGGCCTCGATGCAGGCGGCCGGCACCAACGAACGCCAGAAGCAGCGCTTCTATTGCGACAATTTCGTCGATCTCATGGGCGCCGGCCTGGCGCCCGAATTGCGAGCCGCGGCATGACTTACACGACCCTGCTTACCGAACGCACCGGCGCCGTCCTCAAGATCACGACCAATCGTCCCGAGGTGCTGAACGCGCAGAGCCGCATTCTGCTCGTCGAACTCGACGACGCCTTTCAACGCGCCGTCGACGACGACGCTGTCCGGGTCATCATCCTGGCCGGGGCCGGCAAGCATTTCTCGGCCGGGCACGACCTCGGCAGCCCGCAGGAAATGGCGGACCAGAAGGAGACGCCGCTCGAGCCCGGCTTCAAGGGCGAATATCGCCGGCTGTGGGAGCGTTTCTTCGAGAACACCATGCGCTGGCGCGACCTGCCCAAGCCCACCATCGCCCAGGTCCAGGGCTACTGCATCATGGGCGGCATGATGATCGCCTCGGCCTGCGACATCATCATTGCCAGTGAGGACGCGCAGTTCGCCGACCGCGCCGTGAAGTGGGGCGGCGCGCATGTGCAGTATTTTTCGATGCCGTGGGATTTCGGTCCACGCAAGACCAAGGAATATCTCTTCACCGGGGACTTCATCAGCGCCGCCCAGGCCGAGAAGGCCGGCTTGGTCAACCGCGTCGTCGCGCGGGAAAAACTCGAGGACGAGACGATGGCGCTGGCCCAGCGGATCGCCGAGCGCGACCCCTATGCGCTGAAGCTTGCCAAGGCGTCGGTCAACCAGACCCAGGACGCGCAGGGCTGGCGCCAGGCGATGGAGAACGCCTTCAAGAACTACATGCTGACCATTCCCCACCGCATCGAGATGGGCACCTACGGGCCCACGGCCCGCGAAAAGGCCCCGAAGGACCGATTCGGGATTCTAAACAAAAAGTCATGAGTCTTCCGGACCGCGAGCCTCCGGCTCGCTCATGATCATGAGCGCGCAAGATGCGCGCGGTCCGGAAGAGCGTGATTACGCCGCGCGGCGCTTGCGCTCGGCCATCTCGACGCCCATCGCCTGGGCGACGGCCGGACGCTGCAGGTGCTTCTGGTGATAGGCGGCGATGGTCGGCCACTTCTTGAGGTCGACACCGACGAAGGCGAACCAGTTCAGCAAGGTGACGAGATAGGCGTCGGCGACGGTGAACCTGCCGCCGACCAGGTACTCCTCGCTGCCCAGCCGCTTGGCGAGGTAGTCGAGCGTCGGCTCGAGCAACGCCTTTGCCGCCTCCTTGGTGGGCTCCGCCGCCTTGGGATTGAAGACGTTGGCGAAGATGCGCTTGTGCACCTCGGTGGACAGGTAGTTCAGCGTGTCGATGAGCAGGTAGCGCTCCAGCGTGCCCCAAGGCGGCGCCAGGCCGGTTTCGGGCTTGCGATCGGCCAGATACTGCAGGACCGAGGGGCCCTCGTTCAGGACCTGGCCGTCGTCGAGCCTGAGCGCCGGCACGTAGCCCTTGGCCGAGATCTTGTAGTAGTCGCCGCCATCGTCGGTCTTCTTGTTCTCGACGAACCGGACCCTGACCGGCAGGCCGGCCTCCAGGGCCGTGATGTGCGAGGCGAGCGAGCAGGCCATCGGTGAAGCGAAGAGTTCCATCGCATCCTCCTTGTTTTTGTGCGATACGGTACAGAAATACGGATGGCGCACCGCGTCAAGGATAATTATGCGAACCGGTACAGAAATAACCAAACGTTCACGCGGTCGCCCTCGCGGTTTCATTACCGAGGAGGTACTTGACCGCGTGCGCACGGTGTTCATGGAAAAGGGCTTCGCCGGCGCCTCGCTCGACGAGCTGGCCGCCGCTTCCGGCCTCAACCGCCCCAGCCTCTATGCGGCGTTCGGCGACAAGGAGCAGCTCTACATCGCCACGCTGCGTTTCTACGGCGCCAGGAGCATCGAGGGCCTCGAGGCGATCCTGAACGGGCCAGGCACCATCGAGCAGCGTCTCGGCAGGGTCTACAGGGCTGCCATCGATCTCTACACCGCGCCGCCGCACCGGCCGGGCTGCATGATCGTGGGCACCGCGGCCGTCGAAGCGCCCACCCATCCGCGGATCGCCGCCGTCGCCAACGCGCTTTTGGTGATGATCGAGAAGCACCTCGAACGTGCCTTCGCCGCGAGCGGTCTGCCGAAGAAGCCTTCGCCCGCCGCCCGCGCGCACATGGCCGGCGCCATCCTGCACGCCATCGCCATCCGCGCGCGGCTGGGAACCAAGGCCGTCGATCTCCGCGCCTTTGCCGCCTCGATGGTGCCGACGATCTGTGGATGAAGTCGTGCTACAGTGCGGGCGTATGACCGGCAAAGCCGCCTATCCCTGGAGCGCGGGGTTCCGCACGCTCGACGAAGAGCACAGCTACAGGATCGACGAGGTCGACGGCCAGGTGCCGGCGGGCCTCCGCGGCACGCTGTTCCGCAACGGCTCGGGCCGCAATGAGCTTGCCGGCCAGTGGTTCCCGCACTGGTTCGATGGCGACGGCATGATCTCGGCGATCCGCTTCGACGACGGCGGCATCCACTATCGCAACCGCTATGTCGCGACCGACAACTACCGCGACGAGACCCGCGCCGGCCGCATCGTCCATCGCGGCTTCGGCAAGATGCGGCCCGGTGGTTTTTTAGCCAACGCCTTTCGACAACCGGCCAACGTCTCCAACACATCGGTCGTCATGGAGCACGGACGGCTGCTTTCGCTGTGGGAGGGCGGTCCGCCCGTCGCGCTCGATCCGGCGACGCTCGATACGCTGGGCGTCGAAGTTTTCGGTGGCACCGTGAAGGCTTTCTCGGCCCATCCCAAAATCGACCCCGAGACCGGCGAGCTGTTCAATTTCGGCATCGACTACGGCGCCAAGACCACGCTCACGCCCTATCGCATCGACAAGGGCATCGTGACGCGTCTGCCGCAGGTCACCCTGCCCTACCCGGTCATGAACCACGATTTCGTGCTGACCAAGAACCACCTGGCGTTCTGCATCGGCCCGATCCTGGTGTCGCCGCTGAAATTCCTGCTGGGCTTCTCGAGTTTCGACGGCGCGCTCCACTGGGAGGCCAAGCGGCCGACCCTGATCCTGCTGGTGCCGCGCGACGGACGGGGCAAGCCGCGCATCATCGAGACCGACGCCTTCTTCCAGTTCCACTTCGCCAACGGTTTCGAGGAGGACGGTGCGCTGGTCTTGGACCTGGCGCGCTATCCCGACTACCACACGATCGGCCAGGTGCTGCGCGATTACTGGAAGTCGGAGTGGCCGAGCCGCGGCATGGCCGCCCTTACCCGGCTGCGGGTCGATCTGTCGACTGGCAAGGTCGAGAGCCGGACCTACGATAGCGGCACGGGCAACGAGTTCCCGCGCATCAATCCGGCCTATACCGGCAAGCGTCAGCGCTACGCTTACATCGCCTGCAATCCGGCAGACCGTGTACAGGGCCTGCAGCAGCAGCTCGCCCGCGTCGATCTTGAGACCGGCACAGTGTCGCGGCACGATTTCGGCCCGGACGGTTATCCCGGCGAGCCGCTCTTTGTTGCGACGCGTCCCGGCGGCGCGGAGGATGATGGCGTGGTGGTAACGCTAGTCTTCGATGCCGCCCGCCAGCGCAGCGACATTGTCGGCCTCGATGCGCGCGACCTTGGTGCGAAGCCGTTGTTCGTGGCCAGGCTCAAGCACCACGTGCCGTTCCCCCTGCACGGCACCTTCACGCCACGCCTGTTCTGAGGTCAGCCGGTCAACGGTCGCGCAGCTTGGGATCGATGGCGTCGCGCAGCGCGTCGCCGAACAGGCTGATGCCAAGCACGGTGAGCACGATCGCGAGGCCGGGAAAGACCGCGATCCACGGCGCGGTGGTGGCGTATTCCTCGGCGCCGCCCTGCAGCATCAGGCCCCAAGCCGCCACCGGCTCCTGCACGCCGAGGCCGAGATACGACAGCGACGCCTCTGCCAGGATGGCCTGGCCGACGAAGGCCGACAACAGGATCAGGAACGGCGCCACGACATTGGGCACCATGTGGCGCAGCACGATGCGGGCGTGGCTGAAGCCGAGCGCGCGGGCAGCGTCGACAAAGGGCACCTCGCGCACCGCCAGCGCGCTCGCGCGCACCACGCGACCGCAGCGCGGTACCAGCGGCACGGTGATGGCAATGATGACGTTGACCACACCGGTGCCGAATACGGAGACCACCGCCAGGGCGAGGATGATCAGGGGAAAGGCCATCAGCACGTCGAGCACGCGCTGGAAGACGAGGTCGAACCAGCCGCCGAAATAGGCCGACGTGACGCCCAGCACGAGGCCGATGACGCCGCCGACGACGGCCGAGCTGAAACCGACGAGCAGGGCGGTGCGCGCGCCGAATACCAGGCGAGAGAAGATGTCACGGCCGAGCTGGTCGGTGCCCAGCACATGCTCCAGGCTCGGCGCCTGCATCATGGCGGTGAAATCGTTCGCCTCCGGATCGTAGGGCGCGATCCAGTCGGCCAGCCCGCCGGCGGCGAACATGACCAGCACGATCACCAGGCCGACGGTGCCGAGCGGCTGGCGACGGATGAACTCGTGGGCAGCGCGCAGCGGCGAGCGTTTGGCCTCGGGCAGTTCGTCGGCGACCGGGGTGGCGACGGTGGCCGGGTTGGGGGCGGCGATGGTCATGAGTAACGGATCCTGGGGTCGAGCCAGGCGTAGAGCACGTCGACCACGAGGTTGGCGAACACGAAGACGGCGACCACAAGCATCACCAGGGCCTGGGCCAGCACGTTGTCCTGGTTCTGGACCGCCTGCACGAGCAGCCGGCCGATGCCGTTCAAGTTGAAGACCTGCTCGGTGACGACCAGGCCGCCGATCAGGAAGGCGAATTCGATGCCGATCAGGGTCACCACGGGCAGGAGCGCGTTCTTGAGCGCATGGCGGTTGACGATGATCTGCTCGAGCAGGCCCTTGGCGCGGGCGGTGCGAATATAGTCCTCGCGCAGCACTTCCAGCATGGCCGAGCGCGTGAGTCGCATGGTCACCGCCGAGTAGCGGTAGCCGACGGTGATGGCGGGCAGGGCCACTATGGCCAGGTTGCCCAGCGGGTCCTGCCAGAACGACACGAAGGTGATGGGCGGGCGCCACGCATGGCCGGTGGCGAGGAAGGTAATGTCGAGCACCAGCACCAGCGACATGATGCCGAGCCAGAAGGACGGCGTGGCGATCCCCGCGATCGCCACCACGCGGACGAAGTGGTCGAGCCAGGTATTCTCCTTCAGCGCGGAGATCGTGCCGAGCGGGATGGCGAGCAGGATGGCGATCACCGTCGCCAGGATGGCGACCTCCAGCGACACCGGCAGGCGGATGGCGATCTCGTGGATGACCGGATTGCCCGACCACATCGAGATGCCGAAGTCGAAGGTGGCATAGCTCCACAGGAAATGCAGGAACTGCACGATCATCGGGTCGTCGAGGCCAAGCTGCTGGCGGCACGCCGCGAGCGACGCCGGATCGACATGGGAGCCGCCGGCGCCGAGCCGGATCACGCAGACGTCACCCGGGATCAGGCGCATCAGCACGAAGACCAGCGCCGCCGCTCCTGCCAGCGTCGGGATTGCCAGCAGGAGCCGTGTTACGATGTAGCGATACATTGGCCTCGCTCCACCTCCTCGCGGGCTACTTGTCCAGCCAGACGTTGGCAAGGTCCTGGTTCAAGTAGTGGCTCGGGCTGATCTTCCAGCCCTTGACGTAGGACCGCGCCAGGATGATGCGGTACCAGTAGGGCAGGACGATCTCGTGCACCATGGTGTCGAGCGTGTGCTTCTCGAAGGCGCGCATGGCGGCGCGCTGCGCCGCGGGATCGGTCTCGTACTGCATCTTGTTGTAGAGCTCGATCGACTTGGGGTCCTCGTACCCGCCGTAGTTCTCGGGATAGACCGTGGCCGGCAGGTACTTGCCGGTGTCGAGCACCGGATTGACCACGCTCTGGCAG
>WNFC01025009.1_pt1 | contig 10741 bp, 9 predicted proteins | sample 5400541 | NCBI WGS metagenome assembly WNFC01 (sample SAMN13153342, study PRJNA577476) | soil metagenome | isolation source: 120 cm saprolite under Douglas fir tree site 2 hole 2 replicate 1 | place: USA:California | collected 2015-04-18
AGAATAGACGCTTTCCAGCGACTCCCGGCTCCGATGGCCACAAAAATGAAGCTGCCAGGCGGTTCGCAGAATGTGTGACTTCGCAGGGCAATCGGGTCCTGCTCTCCGGAATTGGTGGTGATGAAGTGACAGGGGGCGTGCCAATACCGACCCCTGAACTCGCAGATCTTCTGGCAAGAGCTCGATTTCCGACGCTCGCTCATCAACTGAAAGTCTGGGCGCTGAATAAGAGAAAGCCTTGGTTCCATTTATTCTTTGACACCGCAGGGGAATTCCTCCCCGTAGCTCTGGTCGGCGCTTCACAAAACAACCGGCCAGCTTCTTGGCTCCATCCAGAGTTCGTCAAAGGGAATCGAGCGGCGCTCCAAGGCTATGGACAAAGGGTCAAGCTGTTCGGTCCTCTCCCGAGTTTTCAGGGGAATATCTCCACGTTGAACGCTTTGCGAAGACAATTACATTGCGAAAGTCTCTCGTCCGACCCAGTTATCGAAAAGTGCTATCCATATCTTGACAGAAGTCTGTTGGAATTCACCTATGCAATCCCCCGAGACCAACTTCTTCGTCCTGGCGTGCGTCGCTCTCTCATGCGTCGCGCGATGACAGGCATCGTGCCCGATGACATTCTGAAGAGAAAGCGGAAGGCCTATGTCGTTCGAGGTCCAATGGCTGACATCGCGGTCGAATGGCCGACTATGCGAGGGCTCATAGAACACATGACCCTCAATTCGCTCGGGATTGTCGAGTCGGCCCAATTTGCGAAAGTCATGCAAAAGGCCCGTGCTGGTCAGGAAGTTCCTTTGGTTCCGCTCCTTCGAACGATTGGAATCGAGCTTTGGCTTAGAAACCTCGCAGTCTGGAAAGTCTTAAGCGAGCCAAGTTCGCTAAGGGAGACGGCAAGCGACCGTGGTCTCCCGCAAACCGCAAACACAGACTCTATCGTTTCGAAAGTAACCTGATCGTAGGGAGGACGGAAACATGACAACTCTCATTTACGCAAAGCCAACCATTTCTTCGGGAATCGTTGTAATGAACGCAGTCCAATCAGGTCAGCGCAAATCCGATCCTGTTCATGTCGAAGGCGCCTGTTTGAAAGATTTTACTGTCAACTCATACGAGGCGGACGAATAGGAAGAGTAAGCAATGCAAAAAAAGATTGATCTCAGCTGAGAAAAACTCAAAATGGAAGGAGGTGACACCCATGACGTATACCAAACCGACGATCTCTTCAGCAGTCGCCGCGACAGCCGCAATCCAGTCTGGCTCCCAAAAGCCAAGCACGGCCAATGTCGACAGCGGTCTGCAGAGGATCCAAACTCCGAACGCGTACGAGGCTGACGAATAGTCGCCAGGGTGCCGGAACGTGTCTGATTCGTTCCGGCACCCACTTACACAGCCCAAACCTGTACTTCCTCCTCGGCAAATGACAACCAAGACAGCGTTGGGTCATTTCGAATTCACGAGCGGCACCTCCATTGGAATCACTAGTTGTGTTCTGTCGCTTTCACCTCCAGTAAAGGTTCATAATATATCGGCGCTCCTAGTTCTCACGCGGTCATCGACTAGCCGACGTCCGGCCCCTTCACTGGCGACTGACTGATCTAGCTCTAGTCAACCTCAGGAGCATACGCCATCTAGCATACTGTTCGGACTTAGCTGGATCTGGGCTCTCTTGGCCTTGAAGCCAGAACCTGAGCCAATCAACATTGCGCTCATAGATTTCATATCGGTGTTTCGGCTGGTTTTTTACGTGCAGTTCGTTTGGATAAACAAACAGCTCGACAGGTTTACCTAACTGCTGAAGTGAAGTTATGAGAGCGAGTCCCCAGATAAATTCGGAATCAGCCATGTTGGAAAGCAGAGGGGCACTCACATGATCGGCATTCAGCACGGGCGAAAGCGCCTGCCAGTTTATTTTGGAATTACCCTCGGGCCAGCCCCCCAATCCCCAGTTACTAAAAATGTTTTGCCAAGCCCTTCCCGCGATATAGTAGAAATAAGGGTCTCGGGCGCCGCCCCCGCTTTCGATCGCTGCGCGAATAAAAGTCGCATGGCTGAGCACATATTCAACCATCTCTGCGCCGTGACTAAACCCGGTGATGGCGACCCTGTCAGAATCGACGATACCATTTTCGGAAAGGTCCCTTACCGCCATTTCAATGCTTGCGACCGGAGATGTCCACTGTAACAATGCACTCTGAAAATCGCCCGGTGTAAAGTTCCGGTCCGTGCCCGTGTCAAAACTCAAGACAGCGAAACCACGCGCAGCGAAAACTTGTATAGGGTACTCGTCTCCCGTTCCCCCGCGAAGAAAACGAGTATCGCCACTACTATATGTAGTAATGACCAGCGGATACTTACGACCCGCTTGATAATTAAGAGGTTTCACCAAGTGGGCAAACCAGTGATCCCCGTACTTGTTTGTTCCCTCAATCCGAGTCGGCCTAGAAAGATCAAGATTTTCGAACTCAGGGTTCACGTCGACCAAGACTCGCACGAGGCCACTGGCTAGGTCTAGGATACCAACCTGCGGCGGAGTCACACCTGTTTGACGCGTGCATGCGACATAGTGCCCTGCTTGACCTTCAGAGTAGCCCTCCAGCCAGTCAGAACCATAATACACTTGTCGTGGTGTACCGCCCGCCGCATCCACCACCATAAGTCTTGAGGGATGCCCATCCGCGTCATTTTCTGTGTAGTAGATTTTTGCACTGTTTGGATTCCACCAAAACTGGCTCATATGGGGCACGCCTCGGGAAAGTTGAACAGGCGCGCCTCCTCGAATGCGTTTCGAGAATAAGATTAGTGTGTTTCTTTTGAAATCCGTCGGGTTCGCGAAGTATTCTTTATAGGCCACCAGTTGTCCATCCGGAGAGACTTTGGCATCAATGATGCGGTGCCTTTCCAACTCATCCTTGGCGAATATTTTTCTACTTAAATCACCAACGGCCGCATCTCGCAACTCAACTTCCTGTTCTGTGGCCCGACGCTCCTCCTTTGTAAACACATCGTGAACCCAGACTTCCTCCTCCGACGATCGTTGCTCTAGGAAACGATCAACAATCGACCTACCACCAACCACGGACAACGTACCGTCGTAAAGTATCCCGTGCTCAGAAACTCTTTGGACTTCCTCTGGATCGTTCCTTATCTTGACTGTGAACACCATCTTCGTTCCATCAGATATCCATCGATAGCTCTCAATGTCGTCTTTCGCATGTGTTAATTGAGACGGTGAGTCCCCTTCACGGCTCCAACACCACACTTGCCAGCTGCCATTCGTTTTCATTCGATAGCACACGTACTGGCTGTCCGGAGACCAGCCTGGGCGTTCATCCTCCCATGGGCCATAGTCCGTCCAATGCGGCGGTCCTACACTTCCCAGACTCCTGAGCGGAGCACCAGGCGCGGTCCCCACAACAAACAGACCGCTGCGATAGCTATTTGTTGCGTGGACCGCCTGCCCTAGGATAAAGGCTACGTACTTGCCGTCTGGCGAAAGACTCAATCCGTGAAGATCCCTGATCGATAACAGGTCCATGTTTGTTGCTGGGCGACGTATCCTTTCTTTGACTCCGGAAATTTCCACTGGAAGAGGATCAAAACCGGCACCCGTGCCTTCCTGAGCTCCCACTGACTGACACGAAGAACCAATCAAGAGCCAGAAAATGTGGAAAACCAGCAAATGCACCTTCGAAACGGCAACGGTACAGGTTTCGCCGCCCAGACCCAACCGCAACGATCGATGCAGTGAAGACATGGCCATGGCGACCGAGACTAGAAAATCAGTTTCAACGAGAGTTGCAATGAACGAGGCCCGCCAATCTGGTAGAGGGGGCTTAGCCCGGATAATCCTTTGTTTAACATTCTATTGAAGGTACCGAATTGTGCACTTTCCACAGTTCCGACAGGATTCGCAAAATTCGGATGATTCAGAATGTTAAACGCATCCGTTCGGAAATCTAGATGGACCCTTTCCGTTAGCGGGAATCTGCGTTGGAGAGACAGGTCAATCTGACTCGCCCCGAGCCCGTAGATCAAGTTTCGTGGCAAGGTCCCCTGCCTTTCCGTGGGGGGCACAGGAAATGCAAGCGGGTTCAACTTTTTACCGGGGCCAGTGGTCGAATCAGGGATCCAAATAGGCTGCGTCGTATCAAGGTCCGGACGAGATACCGCTGGAAAGAATGCGCTCGTGCTGATATCGATCGGAAAACCCGACCGAGCATTGAAGACAGTTGCCAGGAACCAAGCGTCAGTTAGCTTGCGGACGAAGCCGTTCTTGCCTGCTACCGGTACCGCATACGTTAGTGTTCCGCTGAAGTTGTGTCGGACATCGAAATTTGAAGATCCCCGGTCTCCACTCACAGGAGCGATCGAGCTCGAAATGGCTGTACTGAAGTCGTCCGAGGCGGTATCGATTGAATGGGACCACGTGTAATTCAAGAGGGCCTGCACACTGCGATAGAGAGGACGCTTATATTGCAACTGCAAAGCATTGTAGTTGGAGTTCGCCGCATTGCTAATCAGGATGTACCCTTGGGGGAGATTTGAATTGGGCGCAGGAACGCCCTCCTGTCTCAATAACCTGCGCCCGACTTGGGCTACGTAAGACGCGGACACGGATTGCTTGTTCCCTATCAACTTTTCAATAGTGAGATTCCATTCATGCGCGTAGGGCAGATTCAAGTTCGGGTCAAATGCAATGATTAGTGGCCCCGTGAATGGAGGCTGAGTGGAAAACGAAAGAGAGTTTGCGTGCGAAGAGAAGTTGGGATCAGGGATGGGTACGCCAAAAAATATCTGGTTTGCAAGGTTAGGAAAGGAATTTATAAGTTCCGGCGCGATGCTATACTCTAAATCATAGAAGATTCCCCATCCTCCCCGAATGACAAAATCACCCTTCTTGTTCAGACGAACTGCCAATCCAACCCGTGGAGCAAGGTTCCCGTATGTAGTATTAAAGATGGGCGTTCCGATAGGCGCCAACGTGGTCTGCGGATTATTGACATTTTGCCAGGAAGAAAGGATTGTCCCGTTTTCCGGGGAAGGAGTAGCATTGACCTCCCAGCGTAGCCCGTATGTGAGAGTAACTCGTTTCCCCATAGTCCAGGTGTCTTGTAAGTAGGTTGAGAAATTCGGAAGGACGATTTTTCCGGGTCGAGCACCGCGAAAGATTGTTCCTAGAGTGTTTCCCGAACTAGCAAAGCTACCTGTGAAATAGACATAGATAGCGTCAATCGGGAATCCGGACGTCTCCAAACGCAATCGTCTATAGTCAGTTCCCAACTTCCACCGGTGGGTGCCCTTGATTACGCTGAAATCGTCAAGCACATTGAATTGGGACTCAATATTCCTGCTCGCCCGGCCTAATGACAATTGGTCCGAATCTAAGGCATTCAATGCGGCGAAACCGTTTGACAAAGAAAAAGGGCTCGGCAACAGAAGCCCCGTGTCGATTGGCTTCGCGCCGCCGAAGGTATCCAATAGACTCGATTGTCCTGCTGTTTGCCGTGAAAAATTTAGACGAATCGAATTGTAAAGTCCGCCTGAGATCGATTCGTTAGCGCCGAGTGTAATGGTTCGCGTATCCTGCGGCACATTTTGGACCTCGCTGAGAGCCTGTACACGGGTGACGGTTTCCGAGGGAGACCAATTCAACCGGCCAAAAATGTCAAGGTGACTCCCAAAAGAGTGATCAATCCGCAGACTTGCCGCATCCATAGAGATTCTGCTGGAGAAGTTTCCAGTAAACTGAGCTGTGCTACCCCCACTAAAAACAGGACCATTCGGGAGAGGAAAGGAATTCAAGACCGAAGCCGCCGCTGGCACCGCCGACGCACGAATGGACGCGGACGGTACAGCGACAACGGTGGTCTGCGGCTGCAAAAGCCGCAAACCTTCGTAGGAGAAGAAGAAAAAAGTCTTGTCGCGCCAGATTGGCCCTCCAAAGACCCCGCCAAAGTCATTCTGCTGTTCGGCAGCGCGCGGTTGCTTAGCTCGGTTGGCGAACCAATCGTTTGCATCAAATACTGTGTTCCGGAAATAATCAAAGACGGAACCGTGAAAATCATTCGTACCTGAACGGGTTGTGATCAGGACCTGTGCACCCGGCGACCGCCCGAACTCCGCCGCAAAAGACGAAGTCTCAACCCGAAATTCCTGCATAGCATCAACTGAAACTAGACTACTTGTTCCCCCATAGGTATTAAACGCCTGTGAACCGCCATTCCCTGCCTGAAAGAGGTCATGCTGAGGAGCTACGCCAAAGTTTGCTGAAACTCCATCCACTTGGAAATAGTTGGAGCTAGACCGCTGGCCATTACTACTGAACTGGCCAGGCATCTCAGGATTGCTTGCTACTATCAAGACTCCCGGCGTCAACTGTAGCAGCGTATTGAAGCTGCGTCCGTTCAGAGGCAAGCTTTCCACGAAGTGTCGGTCAATCACTGTACTGACCGACCCCGATGTTTCAACTGATCCGGCGTTGCCTTCCACGGACACGCTCTCCGACGTCGACCCCACTCGCAGAACAAAATTACGGCTAATGTCGTCTTGAACGTTTAACGACACGTCGGTCAAATCAATCTGATTGAATCCGTCCTTCTTGACTTTGATGCGGTAAGATCCGGGTCTCAGACCGGTCACGGCATACACACCAGACTGATTCGAAGTGCTCACGGAACTAATATTCGTATCCGTGAAAAGCGGCCACAGCAAATCTCTTAGAAAATCGTTCAACATCGAAACCCTTCGCGGTTTCACTGAGCTGACGTGCATACGTCATCATCCGGACCCTCCATGCCAAAGTGTTCAATGGAAGAAGGGCGAATATTCCCATGCGACCGTAAAAAGACCTTACATACACTGCTCACGCTGAATCGAAACGACATTTGGCCCCGCGACGCCGTGAATCAGGCGTATGGACACTACCGATGATTCGCAGCACTCCTATCTAGGCACTGAGTATCTTTTTCACAGTGGAGACGAAGGTTCAGTCTACCGTCTCGCTCAACGGTCACCAACACATGATCGATATCTGACAAAACCCTTCGCGTCATTTACCTTCGGCATCCATCGCTTCTGCGACTCGTCCTCCAGATTCGGTGCGCCAAATAAGTTGACGTGCCATCCGAACCCTTCGCAGGCTGAAGTCAAGCATGCATTTTCAAGATTTTCATCGTCTTGAACATGGGAACGGTCTGCTTTTTGCTTGTGAACACTCTGATGGAGGTACGGTCGATGGTTTACACTGCATCAGCCTTGACAGGCTCCGTTATTGGATTCATTTCTGTCGCTATCTTTGCTGTTATCCTCCGGAAGGTAGCGGAGAAGCGACCATCTGAAGCCATCAAGGCCCTGAAAGCCGTAGTTTCGATCGTACTAGGAGGGGGGCTCGCAGATTACGTTATATTCGATTGGATTCTGTCAAGCGGCGGTGCTCTGTCATACTATCTGGTAGGCTTTGCTGTCGTTTTCTTGATCCTTGGCGGCTGGGTTTTTCTCGATTGGTTGACGAACTCATGACGAGGCGGAAGATGCGAATCTTTGATATTTTCGCCGATTTGGGTGAAGGGATTGTATTCAGAATCCCCAGTGGGCGAGACGCATTTAACATTTTTGCAAACTCTGGCGAAAAGACTCTCTTTGCGCCACAGCTGCGTGAGGGGCTTTGGGGGCACTTGGCAGATATCGGTGAGGCATTCATCTTCGGAGGCTCAGGTCACCCGAATACTCCTTCCACGGAGAAGGCCACAAACTTCACGACTGCTGGGGCACACCTGAAGGAAATTCGTACCAAACTTGGAATGACCACGCGCGAAGTCGTCGTTTTTAGCAAGGCCATTGCGCATTCTGAAGGAAATAAAGAATTTCTGATCTCTAGTGCATGGTTAACGCAAATCGAAAACGAACAAGTACCACTGCCGAGCATCTACAAGCTGTTTACGCTCGCGAGTATCTACGGTTTGAGCTATCCTCACCTCCTCGTACTCTACGGCGTAGACACAAAGAAGTTGAACAAGTATCACGCTGAAATTCCAATTGCGAAAACGCACCTTGCACAATACGATTCGACAGAGCCATACGAGCCCCTTGAGATTCCTATCCGTTTTGATGCAGGACTAAATCTCAATCAAACGAATCTGCTTTCGCGCATGATCGAAGCTTGGGGTACAGTTCCCCTGGAATTTGTTCAACACTTTGACTTGCGCAATCGGTTGTATGGGTTTGTTGGCCTAAAGGATTACACGCTCTATCCGCTGATTAGGCCCGGATCTTTCGTCGAGATCGATCCCGATGTTAAGAAACCACGACGGAGAGAAGCCCGATCTGAATTCGACCGTCCAATTTATTTTGTCGACCTTCGAAATGAATACGCCTGTTCCTGGTGCGAACAGGTCGAAAACAAATTGGTTCTCCTCGCTCATCCTCTCTCCACCGCCAAGACTCGCATCTTTGGCTTTCCCGAAGAGGCTGAGATTATCGGCCAGGTGACCGGCGTGGCGATGCGGATCGCGATTTCTCGAAATGAGTCGAACGAAGAGAGTTCAAAACCTCCATCGGAATCTTGACGTTCACCCCAAACAACTCTGCCCCCAACGGATGATAATAAGGGCGGTAGGGTCAAGCGATATACATCATGAGGCTCTCATGCATTGTCAATGATGTCGTCTCAAGCCAACAAACCGGAGAGTCATCAAGAGGATTTCTGTCGAAGGAATGACGTTCCAGAAAGCAACAACAACAAAATCCATTGAGAAGTCCGGATTACGGATGGTTCGCGGGGCTGCCTAGATAAGCGCTAAGTATCTTTTTTCCGTGCGGGCGTAGGTCGGGCTTACCGTTCTGCTCAAGAGTCACGAACACGCGGTCAATGTCCGACAAGGCCCTGGCGTCATTCACCTTCAGCGTCCAGCGCTTCTGGGATAGGTCATCAGGATCTAGGGTACCTAGATTGCGGACAGTTTGATCATCCCCTTCTCTATGGCCCCATACGTAATAGGCGTATTTGCCAGTTTCGGACCGACTTGTTGAAAGATCGTAAGCGTAAAACACAAGAGAGTGACCTTGTGTGTAGAAGACACGGCCAACTGCCTTCTTTGTCCTACCGCTAGCGTCTGTATCATAAACATCGACAATATGAAGATTGCGTGCCCCCACAAGCTCCCGCAATCTTAGTTCTGCTTCCAGGACGTCATGGTCGCGCTCTTTTTGTGACGTTTGCTCTTGGAGCCTTTCATTTAGGGAACGAATCTCGCGATTTTGGGCCTGCATTGCAGCTTGATCGCTCTCTCGCTCGGACTTCAATTGTTGGAGAGCTTCTTCTGCTTTCGCTTGTGTAACGCGCGTGGCCTGCAGCTCGGTTGTCAGTGTTGCGATCTGTTCCTTCATTCCAGTGGCCGCACCCTGCAGTTCCCCGCTTTCACTCTCTGCGCGCAGCAAGCCTTGCTCGATTCGCGACCGTTCTGCTTTCAAGGCGGCCACTTCCTGCTCTAAAATCTCTTCTTTGCGGCGGCTGGCGTCGATTGTTGGCCCATTAGAATTTTGAACTGTCGAAGGAATAACGGCTTGAGTCACTGGCGCAGGGGCGGGGATGTGAGCTCTTTGCGACTGCCGCAGGGCAAAACCAAGAACCACACAGCTGCAGATGAGGACTAGGGACGCCGCGATTCCCCAACCCCTAATCACGCGGAAAGAGCCAATAACTTTGCTTCGGGGATGTTCATGTTGATTCTGTGGTTTCACGTGGCCGGAGAACTGCGCGCCTTCTCGGGCAGCTGCGCGAAGAATTGAATTTCGTAGACGGCCTTCCTCGTTCGCCTCACGTTCTACTTCAAAATGAGCCGCCTGAGGGAAACAGGCGGAATGAATCGTTCCAAGGGCCGAGAAGGAGTTGCGGCACGAAGCACACTCCTCCAGATGTGCCTTCACCAGTTTCCATTCCGCTTCCTGAACTTCGCCTGCGGCAGCCAGGAAGCAGAGTTCCTCAAGTTGTTCATGGCTAGAGATTGGCCACCTCCAAACGTACGGGCGCCGTCGCTGAAATTCTAATTCCTTGCTCTTGGGGTTGAGGTTGGGGCAAGAGAATATCCCGTAGCTTTACCATCCCACGATAGTAATTATGGCGCGTTGCCGGCAGCGACTCGCCGGCCTTCTCGGCCGCTTCCACGAATGTCATTCCTTCAATAGAGATAAGTTCAATCGCTCTTCGCTGTTTCGGGTTGAGCAGGGCAAAAGCCTGTGCCAAATACCTAGCTGCTTCTGTTGCCGTAAGCCACCTGTCAGCGGCCCTTTCAGTCGAAAGGGCCAACGGCACGATCTCCTCCAGATTCACCTGCGAATAAAAATGCCGATGTTGGAGATGGTAGCGCCTGTTAATGCTCCTTGTGTAGGCATATTGGAGGAGCCACATCTTCAGTGTGCCTTTGGAAGGGTCGAATAATCCCCTTTTTCGAAAAACATCCAAAAAGACTATCTGCACGACATCCTCGGCTTCCCCTTGGTCTTTTACAAGCTTATAAGCCACGCTGTAGATAAGCCGTTGATACCGGTCAACGATAACTGCGAAGGCGTCGTAGTTTCCAAGGATCAGTTGTTGCAAGAGCTCGTTGTCGCAGGCCTCTTGGAGATCTGCCCACTCCATGAAGCCCTCCCCGTCGAGATTGAGAAGTTCGCCCATCTAGTCAGCAGCTCCGTATGAAGGAGGGCCGGCCCGCCTCAACAATTCAACACTAGTGTCGGAGAC
>WNFC01009554.1_pt1 | contig 10740 bp, 5 predicted proteins | sample 5400541 | NCBI WGS metagenome assembly WNFC01 (sample SAMN13153342, study PRJNA577476) | soil metagenome | isolation source: 120 cm saprolite under Douglas fir tree site 2 hole 2 replicate 1 | place: USA:California | collected 2015-04-18
TAGGATCAAAGTTGACACCGTCGAGCGAGCGCTCGACGCTATACCTGATCTGATCGGCCGCGCTGGTCCAACTCAGAATGATCTGCCCATCGACGATGTCAGCGACCTCCAAGATCGGCGGGGTCGGCTTCGTTCTGGCGCTGGCGGTATTCGAATTGTCAGAGTCACCGACCTGGTTGGTCGCCCGCACGCGATAGAAATACGTCGTAGAAGGAGCCAACCCCGTGTCGCTATACGTGATTGCGTTCCGATTGACTGTGTTGACCAGCGTAAAGGTGGCTCCGTCAACCGATCGCTCGATCTTTACCGCGGTGGCGTTGGTGGCATGGTTGGCCCAAGACAGGTTGATCTGGGAAGAAGAGAACGCTGTCGCGGTCAGGTTCGATGGAGCACCATCGGGTGTTGTGCTCGTGGCCGGAAAGAGCCCCAACACCGCGAGGCTGGTCTGCGTCCCCAGGTAGACCTTGCCATTGGCGATCGTCGGTACGGTAAACTTTACGCCGACTTCCAGTTGATCGCGCGCTCCCACCTGATTGGTGGAATAAAGCTGGGTGAGGGTGGGAGAAGCAGTAGCGTCGTACGCAAATAGCACCGCCGGCCGCCCGGCAAAAAGGGGATTCACGTTCAAAGTCCAGGCGATGGCGTTGCTGGTGCCATTGGCCGAGATACTGGGCGTTGCGCCGGGATAGCCGAATACCGGAGGGTTCGCTCTCGAGAACGGAGTCGCGGAAAGCTGTCCGTTGAAGAGCTCGAAGGCCTTCAAAACATCATCCAAGCCATGGAAATAGATGAATTGGCGCGTTCCGCTGTTGTAATAGGCCGGTGTATCGAACGAGCCACCGACGACCGTGCCCGCAGGCAAAACCTGCACGACGTTGTCAAAGGCAGGGTTGAACTGGCCCATGTTGTCGCGATCGATGAGATAGATTTTGCCAGCTCCCTTCCCAGAGGTAACGACCATGTGAGGATGGGCCCCGGGCTGATCTGGCAGCAGCAGCACGCCAGCGGAACCTACGTCCTGGTCACTTCTTTCCAATTCGAGCTGGTTGAACGGGGTGAAGAAATCGGCCACGCTCAACACACCGGCTGTCGAAAGCTTCAGCACGCTATTTCCGTAGGCTGGGTTGCAAGGCGGAATGTGTCCGTCTGCGTCTTGCCATTCACCGCAGGAATCGCCGGGATTAATGGCGAATGTGCCGTTGCCCACCGAAAAGTACAAATTACCGTTGGCATCGACAGCAGGTGCTCCTCCCGACATCCAAATACCGCCGAACCGACCGTTGGGTGTCACATTGAATATCGTCTCGATCGCCAAATTGGTTCTATTGAAGCCCACAACCCAGCCGTGATACGGGCGAGTATCACCATGCGAAGCCCAAGCAACGTAAACCCGGTTGCCCACGAGGACCAAACCAGGCCTCTGGTTTTGGCGTAGCGCGTTGAACCTTATCTGGCCACCTTCGCTACCATCCCCCGTGCCGGGAACAGAGATGGGCGTGTTGTTGATATATGCCTCGGGAGGAGGATTGAAGATGGTGTCTCCGATAAGAATCGGGCCGCCAAACTTCTCCGCCCCGGTAGTTACGTCTAGGGCGTGTAGCCTTTGCACAAAGTGCGGTTCGCCGCTGGTAGTCACTTCCTTGGTTTTTGCAACGAGGTAAAGCGTGCCGCTGACCGGGTCAATGACCGGCGTTCCTGTGATGCCAATCTCGGGCACAATATCCGCGTTCAGGACGTCCGGCTGAGGGACCGGGGTGATTCCCGCCGCAGGGTTGATGAAGCTGGTCCTCCAAAGTTGTCCCGGCGCGTTGCCGTCAGCATCGAACGCGTACACGCTGTCGTGTTGAGTGGCCACAAACACCACGTTGCGTGTGCCCCGACCAGGAATAGTCAGGTTAGACATGAAAAGTGGCTGAACGTACACATAGCCGTCAACTGGGTAAGAAAATAATTTGCCGAATTGATTTGGATTGACGTTGGCAAGTGTAAGATCCACCTCGTTTAGGTTCTGTCCCGTTCGAGCGTTGTCATTGTGATAGGTCATCACATTGACGGCGCCAGCCTGCTGGGCGCTCAGCGCGCCCGAGACAATCGCGGAGACCACCACTAAAAACCGCTTGAAGGTGTCGTTCGAATGCCGCCGAAACAGACCGCTCGAGTCGCTGCAGCGTGCCGAAAGTGTCATGATGCATCCCCCTGTTTGCCGGTTCCCTTTAGTCCGAGCGGAACCGATGAGATCGCTTTTGCACTTGCTCGTGTTGAGTACGGTACGAAACCCCGGGGTGAAGTGCCAAAAAGTGTGTAATAGGAAACGATCAGCTGAAGACGTGTTTCGCCGATCACCATCGCGACACCGCGAGTGGCGCTTATTGTCGACGCTGCTGGACGCATTCAAACGACGTGCATGGATCTTTGCCGCCGTTGGACAGTGTCACTATAACGGGCCAACGATGAGAAGTAGGCGAGTGACGTGGGTCTTGCTCTACGCGGGCACGTTTTTTGTGCCGTTCGTACTCTTGCTCGCCGCATTCGGTGTCGCAAAGCCCCAAGCGGACATCGAGCAGAGAATCGACGCACTCGTGGCTCGCATGACGCTAGAAGAGAAGCTCGGACAGATGTCGCAGACAACCTTTCCGCGCGGCCTGCCAATGACGGCCAAGGACGAGATTCGACGGGGGCGCTGGGGATCGTTCTTCAACGGCGGCACCATTCAGGAGAAGGCCGAGGCGCAGCGAATCGCTACCAACCAAAGCCGGCTCGGCATTCCAATTCTCTATGGCCAGGATGTGATTCACGGCTTTCGAACTCTATTTCCGATTCCCCTGGCGCAGGCCGCGAGCTGGCACCCGGAGCTCGTGCGGCAGGCCGCGCGCATCGCCGCGCGGGAAGCGTCGAGGGAGGGCATCCATTGGACTTTTGCACCGATGGCGGACATCGCGCGAGATCCGCGTTGGGGACGTATCGCGGAGTCTCTCGGTGAGGATCCTTACCTCGCCAGCGTCGTCGCCACTGCCATGGTAGGTGGATTTCAAGGCGATTCGCTTAGTGCCCAGGATTCTATTGCGGCTTGCGGCAAACACTACGTTGGCTACGGTGGCGCCGAAGCCGGGCGGGACTACAACACCACCTGGATCCCCGAGGTCTTGCTCCGGAATGTCTACCTGAAACCTTTCCAGGCTATGCGGCATGCGGGGGTCGCGACGTATATGTCTGCCTTTAACGATCTGAATGGCGTGCCGGCCACGGGAAGCGCGTTCGCCTTGCGACAGGTGCTGCGAAACGAGTGGAAGTTCGACGGCTTTGTCGTGAGTGACTACAACGCCGTTATTGAAATGATTCCGCATGGATATGCCGTCGACGAGAAGGATGCGGCTCTAAAAGCGATGACCGCGGGCGTGGACATGGAGATGGTTAGTCGAAGCTACCACCAAAACGCGCAAGCCCTGATTGGCTCGAAAGCACTCGATCCGAAGGTGGTCGACGAATCGGTTAAAAATATTCTCCGGATTAAGTTTCAGTTAGGTCTATTCGATAATCGGATGCAGCCGGCCGACAATCTTCCCGCCGCGCCCTCAGTGGATGCTCTCGACCTTGCCAAAAATTTAGCTGCCGAGAGTTTGGTTCTACTGAAGAACAAGGATGGTACGCTGCCCATTGCAAAATCGGTTGGCAAGGTCGCAATCATCGGGCCGCTGATGGACAGTCCGGTGGACCAAATGGGTACCTGGGCGATTGGAGGAAACCGCGAGGCCGTGCGCACGCCGTTAGCAGCGATGCGTGGGCTCTTGGGCGAGTCGCGAGTAGCCTCGGCGCACGGTCTTAAGAACACGCGCGATAGCAGTCACGACGGATTTGCGAGTGCCCGGGAGGCGGCACGTAGCGCCGACGTCGCCTTGCTGTTTCTTGGTGAAGAAGCCAGCCTCTCCGGAGAGGCAAGCTCGCGGGCATTCTTGAACTTGCCCGGAGCACAAGAGGAATTGGCTTCTGAAATCGTCAAGGTCGGTAAGCCAACAATTGCGATTATCCTTGCAGGGCGGCCGCTTACCTTTCATAAGGTGGCGGAGCAGGTGAGCGCGGTGCTGTACGCGTGGCATCCAGGCGCGATGGGCGGCCCGGCGATATGCGACGTGCTCTTCGGCGATGTCGCGCCATCGGGAAAACTACCGGTCACGTTTCCTCGCACCGTCGGGCAGATTCCTCTCTACTACAATCACATGAATACCGGCAGACCTGCCGCGGAGTTTGGTCGCGGCGCCAACAACAAATTCACGTCGAAGTACCTGGATGTTTCTTATACACCAGAGTACCCATTTGGTTTTGGACTCTCTTACACGACTTTCCAGTATTCAAGCGTAAGGCTCTCCTCGCCGAGCATGCGAGTCGGAGGCCAGCTGACGGCTTCTGTCGACGTAATCAATACAGGGAAATATCAAGCTGACGAGGTCGTGCAACTGTACATTCGTCAGTTGGCAGCCAGTCTAACGAGGCCGATTCGGGAACTGATCGCGTTTCGCAGGATTCATTTGAAGCCCGGCGAAAAACAGACGGTGGAATTCAATCTGGCGGCTGACGATCTGGCGTTCTACAAGGCGGGAGGACAATTGACCATCGAGCCGGGAAAGTTTCAGTTGTGGGTGGCGCCGGATTCGGCATCCGGACAAATAGCTGAGTTTCAACTCCTGCCATGAACGGTCCCCAGCCGATCTAATCCACCTGAGGACAATAGATGTAGCGAGGTGGCGGGTCTCCCGGGCGAGGCGTTGCCCCGACGGGAGGCCCGGCTGATTTTGCAGGAGAGGTTCCGGCCAGCGGATCTTCAACCTCCGCTGCACTCTTCGGCAGCTCGGCGACAGACCTAGGCCGACCACTAATGTTGGAGGCGGTGTACAGCCAGACCTGGCAGACTGGGGTGAAGTCGAGAGAGCCCCGTCGGTATTGGAGAACATCGTATCCGGCGCCCAGTTGGGCATTTGCGTTGCACCGTCCCATAACCGTCCCGCTTGTCCCGCATTGGAAATTCCGCGGACACGCTCGCGCCCCGCTCGATTGGCAAGTCTGACAGCTGGCGCCCGCGCACACTTGACCCGGCTGGCATGCGATACCGCCGCATTGGACCGCGTCAGAAAGAACCACGCCCCGGGGGACGTACAGCTTCTGTGTCCTCATTCGTGGCACTTGATGCACCGTCAGCGGGACCCCATACCTATCATCGACGAGATCGTAGGGGACGTACCCGCCATCGATGTAAGCCAGGTAGTATTGTCCAAACCAACCCCATTTCTGCACGACGTTACCGTACGCATAGTTGGGATTGAGGCTTGCATCGGGCAATAAGCGCGTTGACTCTTCACCGACGCGATATACGCCGGAGGATGGGTCAATGATCGCCCAAAGGAGCAACCTGTCAGTCTTTGGCGGCGTCCCTAGGACTTGCTTCAACCGTTTTTCGCTCTTGATACTTTGGCAGGCTAACCCTGCAGCGGCCACGGCGACTTCAGCAACGACCGGGATATATTCGAACGTGCTGGCAATGCCTGGTACCTCTCTTGCGAACGGCAGCTGAGTGAAGATGTTGTCTTGCTCGTTAAGAGGCATGTCGTCAGTTCGCGGGTCGTAGGTGTAATTTTGGGGCGGAGTGCATATTTGAGATGAGGGAAAAGGATTCGGCGGCGAGGGATCGAATGCATAGGCTATGGGCGTCTTTGGATCCTTATCGGGATAAACGTTCGTTGCGGGCGTACCACCGTCGGGAAGATCTTGGAGCATCAGCTGTCTGTCGCTAAAAGGAAAGGAGTAGTATCCCGCCTGTGCGCCATTGACGAAGGCACGGATTTCCGTAAATGTTCCCGCTCCGGCTCGATAGCCGTTCACACTCGTCTCGCCCCCCACACCCTTATAGGGGAGGGGAAAGTTTGCTGCGTCGACCGGCCCGGCATTGAATTCGCCATTCTGGTAGTCATAGGGACTGCAGGCAGCGACGAGAAGAAGCAATGGGAAACACTTAAAAGTCATAGCGCGCTCCTAGGCGAAGGCTCAGAGCCCCGAAGCGACCACCGGTTTGGCCGAAAGTGCCGCTGTTCGCGTCGTTCTCGTTGAGCGTCGACGGACTGCGATCGTTGAAGACATTAGTAACGTAAAAAACCAAAGCGATGTGCTCGCGGAGCACGCGGTAGAGGTCATACGTCGCCTGAAGATCGAGCTGTGCGCGCGGGGGTGTGCGATACTCGGTGATCCGGGTTACGTCGTTGCCGCACGCCGTCGACGCTGGGGTAAAACTCCCTTGGCCAGGGCTAGTCCCCGAGCAATTGCCCGGCGTCGTCCCCCTCGGAGTGCGACGGTTGATGGTCTTGCCCGTGTCAGGAAGGTACGTCGCAATGAAATACTTATCTTGCGGATGGCCGCTTAGGTACTCCAGCCTCACGCCAACCGTTAAGCCGAAATTAAACGTGTAACTTGCGCCGATGTTCATCATGTGCCGGTTATCCTGCGGTTGCCAGCCGTTTTCGAACTTCCATTGCTGGGGAATGCGATGCGCGGCGCCGGTATTGTCTCGTCCGGTGCCCCACAGCCAAGAAAGCGTGTAGGAGGCGAGAAAATACCAATTCGGCGACGGTCGTCCATCGACCGCCAAGGTGAAGCCTTGGTAGTTCCGCGTATTCTGCGACGTCGTTGTGTAGTATCGAATCTCGTGACTTTGCCCGTCGACGTAATCGAGAATGCGATAGCCCGTGCGGTCCCAGATCACGTTGGTCTCAAATGAGTCCCAGGTCTGGGTAATTCTCTTCCAAGTGTGCTCAACGCTGGCGACGGTGTTCCGGAAGATCTCGCGCCGTAGGCTGGTGGTGACCGCGTCAGAGTACGGGGTTTTTGCATGTTGGTTGATGACGCTACCGGCCTCTCCGCCGCCTCGCGAAACGAATACCCACCGTCCATTAGGGCTGCCCTTCGGATCCCATTGTTCCACCACGTTGCTGCCGTAAGAGGTGACGAGATAGTCGCGAGCAAACCCGAGGTAGGGGAACTCATTTGCGCGGCCATAGCTGGTCGACAAAATCGTCTTCTGATCTCGCGTTATGTCGATGATCAGTCCGAACCGTGGCGCGATTGCGAACTGACGGAGGAATGGGCTGCCGTCGGGGTTCAGCACTTGCCCGAAATCGAAACGTATGCCGGGCACGAGCGTTAGCCAACGAAACGGTCGCCAATGGTCCTGAAGGAAAAGGCCCGAGCTCAGGCCCTTAAGAGTGAAGTTTCGATCCTGAGAAGTAGTGCGCTGATAACAGCCAAGGTACTGGCCAGCTTCAGGTAGGCAAAGGCCCTCCTCCCCCGGCCCTCCGTCCCTGTCTAGGTATTGAACCAGTCCCGGTTGGTGCTGGTAGGTCCGATTGAAGAAGTAATTAAATTGTATGCCGGCCTTTGCATTGTGTTCGCCGAGGAGTTGTCCGCGCAGAGTGATTTTTGGATCAAACTGGAAACTCGCTCGGTCATTTTTGCTAATTTGGGTGTTGGCGTTGTACCAGATGGAACCATCGAACTGATTCTCGTGGGTTGGCGCTTCTCGGTCGTAGGTGCAATTTCTGGGCGAAAAGTTCTCGCAGCCGCGAGTGTCGACCTTACCATACCAGCCTTGAGGGCCATCGTAATTATAGTGGGTTTTGATACCGGCATCGAGGCGAAATTCGAAACTCGAGGTTGGAAAGAAGCTCCAGTTGAGGATCGCGTTATATCCACCGTTGTTATTGTGGGTTTCATAGGTACTTAACCGTCCTCCGCCGCCGCTCATGTTGTCCTTGATTTCGGGGTCCGCAGCCAGTGACAAACCCACGCGATGGGTGGGGCTCGGAGCCCAGGTAAACTTGAGCCTTGGAAGATAAGTCCGGTTGGCCCCCGGCACGTGTGGAACGTTCAGCGGCCCGCTGAGATTCCTTCCGATCTGCTCGAAATTGTATTGAAACGTGCCGCTGAACCAAAGTCTATGCTTGACGATGGGTCCGCCCAAGGTAGCCGTGGTCTGGTAACTATAGCTCGACTCGAGCGGAACGTCGGCGAAAACTCGAGTCCCCTCATAAATTGTATTGCCGGTAGGCTTTCGGCTGTCGTTCGCGATGGATGAATTCTGATAATAGAAAGACACGTTGCCATGAAAGTCGTCTGTTCCTTCGCGAGTAATCGTGTTGATGACACCGCCGAGCACGTTGTACTCGGCGTCAAAACCGCCGGTGATCACCTGGACCGCATCGATGCTCTCGAAGGCGAGCTGTTGTCGATGTTCGCGGGTGAGTGGATCGGTGACGTCCAACCCATCGATGAGATAACGGTTGTTATAGCTCCGCCCACCCAAAACGTAGGGATCGCTGCCCGAAAGATGTCGTTGAACCCCCGGGGTCATCCGCGGCACGTCCGTGTAACTGCGGCTGGTTGGAAGATATCTAAACTGATCGAGAGAAACGACTGCCCCAGTTTGTGTGGAGTCCGGATTAGTCAAGTGCCGTTCCTCCTCCACAACGGTGGTTTCGGTATCGGCTAGGTCTGCCGACCACTTGATGTTCAGGGGCGTAGTGATGCCAGGCTGGACCAAAACCTCTCGGGTCAATGGCTTGACGCCCGCATAGCTCACGGTCACCCGGTAGTCACCGACTGGAAGGTTGGGCACCAGGTACTCGCCATCGTCGTTCGTGGTGACAACGCGCGCGTCGCCGAGACCAGGTGATGTGACCGCTACGGTGGCGCCGGGCACAGCTAGATCAGTGGTCGCCTCGACGACCCGACCGCGAATTTGTCCCTCCAACTCGCCCGCGCCGAGCGCGATGCGCGGCTCTAGGAGGCATAGGCATAGGCATAGGCATAGCGCGATTGCCAGGCTACCGCGGATTCTCGAAGTCCGACTCGGCTTGAATTGCCCGGGTGAGCGCATACTGGCCCCTGTCTGATGAGCAGCCTAGCAGCCTAGTACTCGGCGGCGAATTTTTTTGTATTGGCCCTCCGCGTCATTGCCTGCCGTCTGTCCCAGCGGATTCGCGGCGAAAAGTCCGTAGCCCCGGTCGTGCCAATAGGTGGGGAAGCTCTAATTCTTAGGATGAAGCACCAACGGCCGCGTGTACCCGATGCAGAGGCCCCATGTTCGCCGGGCAATTCCCGAGCTCGTGTCACGCGAATGCCGAGCATGCCTTCTTTATCATCCTTGAACGTGATCTTTGATCCCTCTCAAACAAGGTGGTGACGCGGTCGATGCTCCGCAACCGGGGCCCCAATGGGCTCGAAGATGTAATGGCTGGCAAAGGCCATGAAGTGCGGATTGAATTGAACGGTGGCGCCGGCGTGGTGGAGGACGACTGTCTTTAGATTGAAGAGTATGCGGCGGGCACTCCGCCGAAGAATTCAAGGGCGCTGCGGTGCATTCCCCAAAACGTCTCCATCTTCTGGTCGAGCGCGAAGTCGATGAAAAGAGCGCGAGACCAGGACAGAACCATCGCAAATGCAGACAGCGGCGGAAGGGTACGCCTAATCCGAAGCTGGCCAAACGAGCCCCAGTCCACCTGGGCCTGCTCCCCGGGCTCCATCTCTACTCCCAGATAGGCTTTGCTCAAGAGCGGCTTTCGGATTTGTGCGACGAAGCTCCAGCGACACAAAGATCCCAAGCTGACGATGGCGCTCTATGCGCGCCTGGCGCCTGAGTACCTCCGCGCCGAGGTCGATCGCCTATCGCTTGGCGTGAAACCCGCCGAGGCCGAATCGGCATCGCCGCCAGCTCGAGCGGTCAACGCAAGCGGTTCCGGCTCCGATCGGTGTAAAACGGTGCAGACGGAGCCAGATCGACCGATTCGGCTTGCACCTCCCCGGAAACTTCCCAAGGAGATCCAAGCTCTTTCCCAAGCGCGCGATGGGGGAGTCGAACCCACGACCTTTGGCTCCGGAGGCCAACGCTCTATCCAACTGAGCTAATCGCGCAGGACTTTCCGTCTTACCGCATCACCCTCTGCTTCCGGAAGCAATCATCTCTCGTGACAGCGACGCCCATATATCCCATGACCTTTGCGCTTCTCCACCGAGCCGTCACGTAGGACCCGTGGCTGGCGAAGGTATGCCGCTTCGCCTGTTACTCCGTCAAGCACGAATGACGAGATGGCAGTCTGCGAGGGCAAGGCTGAGGGGCAGACGCAAGATGTGCTGGCCAACGAAGGTCGGGAGCCGATTGGACGTGGGCCCGGCCGGCGCCTGGGCCCAGGTGATGACCGACATGCTCGGCGAGGTCCCTTTCACCGACCACCCACGACGACCGCGGCTTCGAACCGCGCTCCTTCCGCACGTTCTTCGAGGCTGCGGATGAGGCCGCCGTGTCCCGCCTCTACGGAGGAATCCACTACACCTTCGACAACGAAACCGGCCTTCGCGCCGGCATTTACGTGGGTCAGAAGATTCGCACTGCTCCATTTCACAGCGGGCGATTCGGATTGACGTCGAGGTCGCGAGGCGATCGCAACTCAAGCTGCGTGAGAATCCGGTTGGACGCTCCCCGATTTTGCTCGCAAATCAAATCAACGGTGCGAAGCGGCGGGATGAGGAGATTGGGCCCGGTGGCGGCGGCCAGATCGCTGGCTAATCTTCTTCTGTATGAAGTCCTCGATTTCGCGGTGCTGGTCTTCGTTCAACTGGAGGTTTCGCGTTCTTCCGATCACTTTCTTCAATTGATCCTCGGACATTCGGGCCGTCCAGCTCTCCTCTCGCAAGTCGAAGATCCTG
>WNFC01009557.1_pt1 | contig 10739 bp, 8 predicted proteins | sample 5400541 | NCBI WGS metagenome assembly WNFC01 (sample SAMN13153342, study PRJNA577476) | soil metagenome | isolation source: 120 cm saprolite under Douglas fir tree site 2 hole 2 replicate 1 | place: USA:California | collected 2015-04-18
GAATTGAAACTCCCCCGTCCCCCTAAGATGCAGAGCACACGAGAAAAGTAACGCCGACTCGCGTGGAGTTGAATTCGCGGCTCGATCTTCATTTATTCACAGCTTTCTGATACCAATCCAGGATCTGCTCGCCGTTCCAGTGCAGCACGCCGCTGAATTTTGCGATGTAATCGTACACGGCTTCGAGGTACTTGATCCGGGAAGGTTGCCCGCTGATGTAGGGGTGAATGGCGAGGGCCAGGATCTTGGTCCGCTCCGCCCCTTCTTCGTACAAACGGTCGAACGTGTCGGTGCACTTCCGCGTCCAGTAGGCCGCTTCGTGATGCTGCACGGCCATCATGGCGATGTCGTTGCATTCGAGCGTGTAGGGCAAAGTGAAGAGCGGTCCGTGTTTGGTGGAGATCTCCGTGGGCTCATCGTCATAGACCCAGTCGCAAATGTATTTGATTCCCGCGGCCTTGAGATAGTCGGGCGTGTCGTACGTCTCCGTAAGGCCGGGGCCCATCCAGCCGATCGGAGGCTTGCCGGTAAACTCCTTGATCGTCGCCACCGTGCGTTCGATCATCGCGGGTTGGTCTTTTTCGTTGTGGATAGGACCTTGTTCGAAACTGTGCCCCATGAACTCCCAACCTGCGTCCTTGCAGGCTTGCGCCACGCGGAGATAGTCGATGCACACGCGGGCGTTGATCGACAGACTCGGCCGGATTCCGAGCCGTTCGTAGAGCGCGTGGAAACGCCAGAAACCGACGCGCATGCCGTATTCGTGCCAACTCCAATTCGGCACATCGGGTAAAAATGTTGTTCCGGCGGGCGGCACCAGCACTTGTCGCGGCATCGGACGCGAGATATCCCATACCTCGACGTTCACAATCGTCCATACAATGATGCGTTCGCCGTTGGGTAAACGAAGCTTTGGCCGATCCACGATCGCGGAATATTTCGCACGTTCTTTGGGCAACGCCATCGCACACACCACCTTTGAGGGGCAGAGAGATGCACTCAGTACTTATGCTTTCTGCACAGAGACGAAATGGTCTGTACCAAACTCCCTCGCTCATTGTCAACGAAGGTCCCTCCTGGAATATGCGTCGAGTTGCACCGAATCGTTCAATCGGAAGGCATGGCGTGAACAGTCATTGGGTTTCGACGGAAAGAGGTCTGTCGATTTCTCTGTGGTTCTCTGTGATTCTTTGTGGCCTCTGTGTTGCGCTTTTCGGAACTCACGCAGAGTAAACTGGGCGGTCAGTGAGCCTTGGAGGGAGGAGGGCCGAATGTGGGTGTTCATTCGGCCCGGGGTGGTCAGGAGTGCTAACGGAGGAAAGGTTAAACTGAGGGCGGCAATTCTGTCCAATTCATCGTTTCGATGTGAAGTATCAGTTTCTAGATTTGCTCCGGAAGGCGCTGTAACACTAGAAGCGCGGCGTGGTGGAGCGCTTAGAATCGCCTGAGGTCCGCCGCGAAATGGAGAGCTGTAGGGCCGCGATGACTTCCGGCCGGAACAAAATGCCGGTGAATTCGGGCAAGGCGTCCGAGCCATCAGAATATTCCGGGACAATTTCCTTCATCTTCGTGCGAATTGCGGCAGCGCCGTTGACGGACATGGCGGCTCTGAGCTGGTCCAAATGGCGCTTGAGATCGTGTTCGCGATGCGGTGTGCCGCGGATTTGTTTGATCTTCGCGAATGACGTCGGATGAATTTCCTCGGCCGGGTAGGAAAGTTCTTCGAAAAGCTTTTCGCCGTCTCGCAACCCGGTAAACCGGATGCCGACTTCATGCTCGGACTTTCCCGAGAGCCGGATCACGGTCCTTGCCAGGTCCAGGATGCGCACGGGTTCCCCCATGTCGAGCAGCAGTGTGTCGCCGTGGTTTCCAATGGCGAAGGCTTGCAGGACCAGGGACACTGCCTCGCGCGTGGTCATGAAGAATCGCGTGATCTCCGGGTGCGTGATCGTGAGCTGCTGGTTCTCCCGAATTTGCTTCTGAAATACGGGGACGACGCTGCCGTTTGAACCCAGCACATTCCCGAACCGCACGGAGACGCAGCGCATGAGACTCGTCCGCCGGCAGGAAATAATCAGCTCGCCAAGCCTCTTCGTGGCGCCCATCACGTTCGCCGGGTTCACGGCCTTGTCCGATGAAATCAAAACGAAACTCGGACAGCCATTCTCCTCCGCGATCTCGATCAGGGTAAGAAGGGCAAACACATTGTTTTTTACCGCCTCATAAACGTTCGTCTCCATCATGGGCACGTGCTTGTAGGCGGCGGCGTGAAAAATAATACGGGGCTTATGTTCGGCCAGAAGAGCACTCATCCGATCGCGGTCTCCAACGTCAGTCACGCAGAAAACAAGATGGCTTCCGCTCTTTTGCTTTGAGAGCTCGATTTGCAGGTAAAAGATCCCGGTTTCATTGTGGTCCAGGCAAATCAGCTTGCCGGGCCGGTACTGCAAGATTTGACGGCACAATTCCGATCCGATCGAACCAGCCGCGCCGGTCACCAGAACAACCTGGCCCTCAATTTGCCTTCGGACGGATTCCAGATCGATCTCGACCGGATCTCGTCCGAGCAGATCTTCCAAGCGCACATCGCGGAACTGGCTTACGTTGATTCGCCCGTTGATAATGCCCTCGAGGGATGGCACGGTCTTGAACTTCATGTCCGTTTCCCCGCAGATGTCTACAAATCTCTGCATCTGCTTCCCTGTGGCGGAGCGGACGGCAATCAAAACCTCATGGATGGCGTGCCGGGCGGCGAACGCTGAGAGCTTATCGACAGTTCCAATCACGGGCACGCCATGGATTTTGATTCCCGTTTTTGAGCGGTCGTCATCGACACAGGCAACCGCGCGGTAACCGCTTCCCGGGCGGCCAATTTCACGAATAGTCATTCGGGCTGCTGAACCGGCGCCGATCAGAATCACTTCCTTGCACGGCGTTGCGCCCCCTCGAACAAATTCAGCCAGGATTCGAGAGAGCACTCGAACACCTACCAGGAAAAACGTGCTGAGCAGAGGTTCAAGGACATAAATCGTACGCGGGAAAGCAACGATACCCAGCACGTACCGCATGCAAAGCACGAAGACCACCGATCCAGCTGCGATGGCCTTGACGATGGCGAGTGCGTCGTCCATGTCCGTGTATCGCCACCAGCCGTGCAACAGGCCAAACCGCGCGATCGCGCCAAGCCGGATCGCAATCAGGACCGGTGCCGCCAAAAACAAAAGTAATTGATAAGGAAGATAAAAGTTGAATTTAAGCAGCCATGACAGGATGAGCGCGCAAAAAATCAGCAGCGCTTGAAACGCGGCAATGAACCAGGAGCGGTATCGCAAAAGAAAAACCACCCATTCCGGCCTGTGGTCTTCGCCCACAAGGGAAGGAATTGGCGAAAGAAAATCTGCTCCCCTTCGAGCAACCATCCGCGAAAATGTTTGAAAACTTGTGCTCACGTTTTTCCTGAACCCTCTAGAGTGAACTTTCTCGACGCTCAGTTAGCCGCCGGAGACTTGAAGCCCAAAACCGTTCGAAAGAGGATTCCCAGATCCGAAAAGAAAGTCCGGGCCTGGGAATACTTCAAGGAAAGCTCTAATTTTTTAGGCAAAATCCGCGCGACGTATTGGCTTTCCAACGATCCAACCTGAAAGAGTTGGTCTTCATGACGGAAAGTTAACGCCGCAAGGTCCGTAATGCCCGGCCGGTCGTGAAGTAGCGCTTCATATTCGTCGAGGAAGATCTCCACGTAACGCTCAAGCTCGGGCCGTGCACCCACCAACTGCATTTCACCCTTAACGACGTTCACGAGCTGAGGCAGCTCGTCCAGCTTGTATTTGCGCAGGAAGCGGCCGACGCGGGTAATTCGTGAATCTTCCGGCGCAGTTAGGGGGCTGATGCCGGCGGAGTCTGGGGCCATGCTGCGGAACTTGAGCAGGCGGAACTTTCGAAGATCCTTCCCTACGCGCGGTTGGGAAAAGAAAACCGGACCTCCGTCCTCGCACTTGATTGCTGCGGCGACGATCGCGAAAAGCGGCGAGAGGAGCGCAAGACCCATAGCAGCGCAAGTCACGTCAAACGCACGATGAAAAACGGACTGCTCTATCCGAGTCGCATTCGATATTGCCGGACGGCCTTTGCGTATTTCCGTGCTCGCCCCTGGGTATCCCGCATTCGGAGCGTCAGCTTGCATATTTGGAACAACACGCGGCCAATTGGAGCGCACGCGATGTTCGTGGGCGATGTCGATCGCTGCTTCGATGACGTCGTCTACATCCTGATCACTCATCCTCGGATGTAGAGGTAAAGAGACGATCCTCAGGGATTCGCGATGCGAGATGGGAAAATCCTGGGGTTTGTAACGATATTTGTCGCGGTAATAGGGATGCAAGTGAATGGGGATAAAATGCACGGAGCTGGCGATCTCGCGCGTGCCGAGTTCCTCAATGAACTGGTTCCGGGAAATGTTCAAGCGTCCCAGGTTCAGGCGCAGCACGTACAAGTGCCAGGCGTGTACGACATCATCGCGTTTTACCGGTATCTGAAATTGCGCGAACCGGGAGAAGGCTGCATTGTATCGCCGCGCAATTTCCGCGCGCCGGGCATGGAATTGGGGGAGCTTGACCAATTGGTGCAGGCCAATGGCTGCCTGGAGATCTGTCATGTTGTACTTGAACCCTGGGCGGGTCACTTCGTAGTACCAGGAATTTCCGGCGCCGTATCTCTTCCAAGCATCACGATTCATGCCGTGCAGGCTCCAAAGGCGCGCTTCCTCGACGGCCTCACAGGACCCGGTCAGCATTCCGCCTTCCGCCGTAGTCAAATTCTTTGTGGCGTAGAAAGAAAAACACGTCAAAACGGGGGCAGAAGAAGACGACAGTTGCGAGCCGATGGTCCGGCCTTTGTAATTCGCCGGCAGCGCGTGCGCGGCGTCTTCAATGACGGCAAGGCGGTGCTCCTGCGCTATTTCCAGCAAGGAATCCATTTCGCACGGATGGCCATAAAGATGGACGGGAAGGATGGCTTTCAAGCGATAGTTGCAATTCAGCTGTACGCCCGACTTATTGATTGCCTCTCTTACTTTAGCGGGATCGATGTTGAGAGTATCCGGCTCCACATCGATCAGGATAGGGTGAGCGCCCACCTGTTCAATCACGTTAATGCCAGAGCAGAATGTCATTGGAGTCGTCAGGACCGCGTCGCCTGGGCCAATCCCCAGGCTTACCAACGCAAGATGCAACGCAGCAGTGCAAGAGCTCAACGCCAGAGCCGCCGGAGCATCCACCGCGGCAGCAAATTCCTCCTCGAAGCGCTTCACCTTCGGGCCTGTAGTGATCCAGTCCGAACGCAGCGTGTCCACTACTTCATTAATTTCCTCCTCGCCGATACAAGGCGGAGAAAACGGCAGATATTCTTTTCGCATTTTGGGGGCCCTCCAAGTCTCGATGAGACGAATCGCTGCCCGCCCCAGAACCGGGCGGCCTCTACAAAAACAACTCCCATCCATACTGAGCGGTTTTTAGAGGCCTCTCCGTCCCGTGTTTTCCGGGACGGAGAGGGCTTTTTCTCTTCACTAGCCCGCTACTGCTCTCTGGTTTCTGTTGCGGGCAAAGGCCAGCGTCAAGCGAGATTGGAATTACCGGGTAATTGCTGTAAGAACTTGCCGCACACGAGTGGGGCGATTCTCAGTAGAGGGGTGGTAGGCAAGCCCCAGAAGGAAGCCAAGCCCGTACGAAAGGTGATACGTTGCGAATATGATCTGTAAGATTGGAAAGAAACGCCAGCCGCCGCGCCTAGCCGCAAAAAATGCCGCTCCCGCCGAAGCTGCAAAGTACATCCCGGCCAATACCGCACAGGCAGTGATGAATACGGATTCCCACCAAGCCGAACCGCTGACACTCGCTCCCGCGGCTCCGAGCAGCAGTACAACGCCGATGAGCAGACACGCTCCCGGGACGAGATGCCGCCAGGAAGCTGGTTTGCCATGCTTCCGAATCACGGAGACTTTCCAGAATCCATACTGAAGGTATTGGTGAAACAGTGCGGTTAGACTCGCTCTGGGCCGATACCAGGAAACGATCTTCGGTGACTGCCAGATCTTCCCGCCTGTAGAGACGAGACGCAGGTTCAGTTCGTCGTCCTGATTGCGGCTGAGGCCTTCGTCGAACAAACCTAAGCGCTCCAGAGTCGATTTGCGCCAGCAGCCGTAGGGTACTGTATCCACATAGCCTTCATATTCGGGATCGTGGAACTTTGCTCCGCCACATGTAAACCTGGCGTGGTAGGCAAGAGCGATTGCATGAGCCATATATCCGCTGGCGCGTGTCAACGCCGGTCCTCCGACATTGTCCGCGTTGGTTTCGTTCAGGACCTCCAGGCAACGGCGGATATAGTCCGGCGCGTACTCCGTGTGGGCGTCCATTCGAATGATGATTTCGCCCCGGGCCGCGTGAATCGCGGCATTTAGCCCGGCGGAGGTGATTTTGTCCGGATTGTCGATCACGAGCAGGGTGGGGAAATTTCGCCGATACCGTTCCAAAACCTGGCGAGTGCCATCGTCGCTCATTCCATCCGCGATCAGCACTTCGATTCTTGTGCCACCCAAGTCCTGCCAGAAAAGTGAATCAAGAAAATTGTGGATGTACGCAATCTCATTGCGGCACGCAACGATGACGGATATGTGGGCGCTTTCACTTCGCTGCATAGGTGGGGCCTCTTCTCAGCAGACCTTGAATGGGAAAAGAAAAAATCTCCGCCTCTGGAGAATCTCTGTGCCAACTAGTTTTGTCTGGCGCCAGCGGCTATCCAGGTTGCAGAAGAAGTCGAGTAGCACAGCCACTCTTGGCTGTGCATCGATGATATATGCAGCAAAACCAACACAGGCAAGAGTGCCTGTGCTACTAAAAGCCACTTTGAATTAACTTTTTCCGCAACCTGTGAAGCTGCACCCCACAACCCATGCCGTTGCCAAACAGACTCGAAAGCTTCGGATGGATGATTGCTTTCGTTTCGAATCAGATTCGCGAATACTCAGGGAGGGCCTCGTACACGGCAGCGGTTGCATTCTGTTTGACCTCCCAGATACGATTCCTGTCACAAATGCCGATGAGAGCGATCCCGATCGACAGCGCAATCGTTGGCAGCTTCTCCCAATAAAGCGTGGACGAACCGATGCTGTCTAAGCAGACTGTGACACTCAGTGCAAGAAGCAGCGCGCCGCACATTTGAAACTCCGAATCCCTGTATAAAGACACTGCAGTGGAAGTGAATCGATAGATCGCGGCGAGCAGCAGTGCCAGACCGCCGAATCCCAACTCGATCCAAACCGTCATGTAGGCGTTGTGAGCACGCCCTTCGCTGCCGATGTCGCTCAGGTATGTCCATTCCTGGCCAAAACCGTGGCCGAGGAAAGGATCGCTTCTGATTGCTTCCATAGCCATGTCCCATCGGTCGAATCGATGGCTAAATCCTTCGCCGGTTGTGACATCGACCCGCGTAGCGCTATCCACCAACTCGCTGTTTACCGAGTGCAGGTACCCCAGGATGGAAACGCCGATCGCCAGGAAGATCAACGCAAACTTCCAGCGGCGCGCCAAACACAAAAAGAAGACATACCCCGACGCAATCGAAAGACTGGCGCCTCTCGAGAAAACCAGCGCCGGAATCAAGCTAAAAGTCGTCGCGGTACAGAACCACAGGCCGGAAATGATTCGCGATCGGCGGAAAAAGATCCACCCAAGCCCAGCCGCAAAAACGAGCAGCATCGAGGCTTGCCCGATCGTATTGGGATTCCAGGTGGTGAATGCCGCCGCACTCTTCAGTTGCTGGAAACCCCCGAGAAAATTCGCTGGATTGCTTCCCAGCCTCTGACCGATTTGGACCATCAGCGCAACGCCCGCGCACATCAAGCCGACGGTCAAGAAACGGATACGTCTTTCTGATAGCAGCAGCCTTGGCAAAGCAATGAGAATTGCGACGCAGCCGATCATTTTTATGGTCTCGTACGCAGCCGGGGGAGTATGGCGCGCGAAACCCACGAGAGCCGAAAGTGTACAGGCGGCCGCCAGACATACCTGCGATTTGAAGATGCTTCTCTGGCCCGGTGTCAGGGAAGCCGGCGACCACAGAACAGACCGAAGAAGGAAGAAACCGATTAGTCCGTCATCCAAACGGAGATTTATCGCGGTGCTGAGTGGGATGGCGATATCCGGGAAACCCAAGACGAGGCCGTATAAAAATAGGCCGTACTCCGGTTTCACCCAGAAAACAGCCAACAACAACAGGATCGCGATTCCGATTTCAACGCTTAAGATAGAGGAAATGTCCATTTATGAAGTTCGCCTGATCCCCGCGTGGTGCCCCACAAAAAAAGCAAATACTTCGCGTGTTACGGAAAAGAACTAACCACAGAGTTCATGGAGAACATAGAGAACACGGAGCACGAAGATCAGTGCTCCTGCGGTCGCTCGAGGGCTACCAGGAGGTGCGAGTTCATGAAGCGCAGTTTCTCCAAGGCCAGCAAGACTGGCTTCCGCAGAATCGTCAGTTTCCGGCCCAGCGGCGGGGCAAGCGTCAGCGAGCGCGCATAAACTTTGCGCCCATACGGAAACAAGCGCTGCAATTCCGCCCCGTAAATGCCAACGGTGTTGGGATTGAACGGATTGAGCCAGAAGTCATACGAGATGAGAATTCCGTTCGGCCGCAACAAACTCCAAAGGACTTCGGCCGTGCGCGTTCGTGTCTCCGGATCCACGATGGAACTCAGCATCATCGACTGATGCACGACATCGAAGGACTGCGGGGTGAAATCAAGCTCATGCGTGGGCTTGAAAATGAAAGTAATTTCTGTTCCCTGATTTGCCTGGCGCCAATCTCGCCAAGGTTGTCCGCGTTTGTCATTGCCGAAACAATGGATCTGCCGTGCTCCCCATCGACGGCAGCAGATCTCCAACCATTTTCCGTTTGCGCATCCTGCATCGAGCAGCCGCCGTTCGTCCAGAGGCGTCAGTGCCAATGCTGAAAGGAGGTCGTCATAGTGCCGCAACCGCGAATCAAACATGACTTCGTCGGCGAGGTGAGGCTTCGCGTTCCTGCAGGCCCCAAATAGAGCTCGCACTCTATGCGATTGCCAGCGGGCACTTCGAGCGACACCTGTCTTCATATGGCCACATCGAATCGTGATTTTTCCTTGATGATCCGTGCGGGCACGCCCGCGGCGATGGCGAAGTCCGGTATGTTTCTTGTCGCTACGGAGTTGGCCGCAAGGAGTGAGCCGCGGCCAATTGTCACACCCTTGGTGACGACGGCGTGAGCGGCGACCCAGGACCCGTGACGCACATGAATCTGCGCAAGCGTGCTCGGACCATGACGATAAGAGCCGTCTTTCAGTGTGTGATTTCCTGTGACTAGCACCGAATATGGCCCGAGTTGCACCTCGTCTTCAATGATGACTCCGCCCCAGGCATGAATCCAGCAACCCGTCGCGATGTAGACATCACGGCCGATTTCCAGGCGATTCGAGAAGTTAATTGTTACTCCCCGCGCGACCTGGAGATTTCCTCCACAGGCCAGGAAGCACGGACGGAGGAAGAAGCCTCGTAGACGCATGACCGGGCTAAAATCGGGCAACCAAAATGTTGCGAGAGAAACCAGGTGAAACCAGAAATACTTGAGCGGCCGCATGCGTCTTGTCCCTCTAGTTCTGGCGGGCTCCAATCGGCGGCCGCACCCTACTCCTGTAGAACCCGCAATTCAGCGCCCTCTGGATTTCGTTCGAGTTGGTCAAGCACAACGCCGACGAATCGCTCGAGAGTGTGCGCTCGGGAGGAGGCGAGTCCGTTCCGTATCAATGCACGCCGCAGTTCGCCATCGCAAATTACGCGTTCGATTGCCCGAGCCAATGCGTCCGAACTCTTCGGGGGGACTAGCAAAGCGTCATATCCATCGGTTACCGAACTGGGCACACCTCCGACGGCAGTCGAAATGCACGGCAGGCCGTGCGCGCGCGCCTCGACCAACACGTGCGGCGTGCCCTCCGAAAGACTAGGAAGCACAAGCATGTCTGCGGCGCGCAAACAGTCAAAGATCGGTTTGCCGTAGGACATGTACCCTTCCCAATGCACGCGTTCACCGATTTCCCGCGCTGTGACGATTTCGTCGAGCCGCCGGCGGTAATCCGGAAATTCGCTCGGTCCCACAAACAGCAATTCCCACGGCAAATCCGTCTTGAGCCGGCTGACGGCATCGATAAGGTATTCGATTCCCTTCTCCGGGCGGATGTAGCCCACAAAAAGGATGCGGATTGTCGCACCCTGGCAGGTGTCATTGCGGTGGACGAACTCGCCCTCCCGAATGGCGCTCGAAACTGCCGTGATGGTTCGCGGAGACCGGTAAGCCTCGGCGAGTTCGCGACCGTTGCAGATAAAGACGCCGTTCGTAAGCCACCGGCCGATCCGGGTGAGAATCCTGTCCTGGAGCGCGTACAGCAATGCAAGCATATCCAGCAGTTTGCCTCGTCGTGTGCTGGTTCGCAGCAGAGCAATCGGATTACCGACAATCCAGTGACACACCGGCCGCTGAAATGCAAACGCGCATAGATACAGCATCCCGACGTAGGGGCACATCCCTCTAACAAAGAGCAGGTCCGACCGGCGGCACACCTGAATATAGGCGCGAAGGATTCCGAAGAAATGCGGCAGCGCGCCTAGCGAAGTACGCCAGAACGGCTGGGCAATCAATTCGAGATTCGA
>WNFC01009558.1_pt1 | contig 10739 bp, 8 predicted proteins | sample 5400541 | NCBI WGS metagenome assembly WNFC01 (sample SAMN13153342, study PRJNA577476) | soil metagenome | isolation source: 120 cm saprolite under Douglas fir tree site 2 hole 2 replicate 1 | place: USA:California | collected 2015-04-18
ATCGAGAGCGTTTCGCTCGCGAACCTCTGGGAGGACAACGCGTTCGCACGCGACGCGCGTTTCGAGCGGCAGCATCACTACCTCCTGGAGGCGCAGGATGCGCGCGAGCGCGAGGCCCTCGTCTGGCGCTTCGTCCTGCGCGGTCTCCGCGAGCGCGGCCACGACTATCCGGCGAAGGTCTGGGGAAACGTGCGCCACTTCCTGCGCCCGGACGGCTTGTGGCTCCTCCTCGGCGCCGAGCAGCCCTGGCCGGCCTGGCAGCACGCCACGCGCGTCGTCTTCGACGACGGCATCGTCTTCCTGACCCTCCCCCTGTTCGTCGCCTTCCTCGCCGGCGGGCGGCCGCCGCCGCTGCGGCGCTTCTTCCTCCTCTGGACGGCCTACTACCTCCTGATGATCCTCGTCTTCTTCCACAGCGAGATCCGGTACCGCAGCCCCCTCATGCCGTTCGTGATCGCGGGGGCGGCGGGAGGGCTGGCCGTGGTGCGCGCGCCGGGTGCGCGCGCGGCCCGGCTCGGGCTCCTCCTGGGCGGCCTCGTCTCCGTGCTCTGCGTCATGCCCTATGCCGGCCGCGGGTGGCGGGCGCTGGAAGCGCGGTGGCGACTTCGTGCCGGCGCGGCCGCGCTCGCGCGCGGAGACGTGGGAGGACTTCAGGCCGCGCTGGCGCGCGCGGTGGAGGCGGCCCCGACCTCGTCCCGGCCCTGGTTCACGGCCGGGCGGTGGCTGGCCGCTTCCGGCCGCAGCGCGGAGGCGCTGGAGGCCTACACGCGCGGAGAGCCCCTCGTCGAGTACAAGTGGATCCCGCGCACGGTGTTCCCGCGCCTGCTCGCGGACGTGGGCCGTACCGAGGAGGCGGCGCGCGCGACCGCCGACGCCAACGCCGCGTCGTTCGACGGCGATCCCTGGCTCCTTCTGGAGACGGCCTGGCGTGAGCTGCCGCCGCCGCGGGGGACGGTGATCGAGCTGAGCCGAGGGGACTATGGTGCCGTCCGCGATTTCCTCTATCCGCTGGACGATCGCCGCTGGACGCGGCACCGGGCCGAGCTGCGCCTCGTCCCTCCTGCCGCGCGGGCGTACGAAATCACGCTGGAGATGGCGTCGCCGCCACCGGCGCCGCGGGCGGATCCGACCGTGACCGTGCGCGTGCGCGGGGGCGCGGAGGCCCGCTTTACGCTGACGTCCGAGATGCGCCCGTATCGATTCGTGACTCCCGCGCCGCCCGATGGCGTGGTCCGGGTCGAGATCGAGTCGCCCACGTGGAATCGCGCGAGCGAAACCGCGGAACAGGGAGTGCAGGTGTCCCGCATGACCGTGGTCCCGGCCGGAGGGTAGAATCGGAGCTGATCATGAACAGAAAAGTCACGGTGGTGGGCGCGGGAAACGTGGGGGCCACCCTGGCCCAGAGGCTGGCCGACGAGGAGCTGGCCGACGTCGTGCTCATCGACATCGTCGAGGGCATGCCGCAAGGCAAGGGCCTCGACATCATGGAAGCGGCGCCCGTCGAAGGCTCGGACGCCCGCGTCGTCGGCACCAACGACTACAAGGACACCGCCGGCTCCGACGTGGTGGTGATCACGGCCGGCATCGCCCGCAAGCCGGGCATGAGCCGCGACGACCTGCTCAACACGAACTACAAGATCGTCAAGGAGTGCACGGAGCAGACGCTCAAGCACTCGCCGAACACAGTCCTGATGGTGGTCAGCAACCCCCTCGACGCGATGTGCCAGGTGGCCTACAAGGTCTCCGGCCTGCCCAAGCACCGCGTGTTCGGGATGGCGGGCGTGCTCGACAGCGCGCGCATGCGGACGTTCATCGCCATGGAGCTGGGCGTCTCCGTCGAGAACACCCACGCGTTCGTGCTCGGCGGCCATGGGGACACCATGGTGCCGTTGCCGCGCTACTCGACCGTGTCGGGCATCCCGATCACGGAGCTGATGTCCCCCGAGCGCGTGGACGCGATCGTCAAGCGCACGGCCAGCGGGGGCGCCGAGATCGTCGCCCTGCTCAAGACGGGATCGGCGTACTACGCGCCGTCTTCCTCGACCGCGGAGATGGTGGACGCCGTCCTCAAGGACAAGCACAAGATCCTGCCCTGCTGCTGCTACCTGGAGGGCGAGTTCGGCATCCAGGGGCTCTACGTGGGCGTGCCCGCCCAGCTCGGCGCCAAGGGCATCGAGAAGATCTGGGACATCAAGCTCACCGACTCCGAGCGCGCCGCCCTGCACAAGTCGGCGGCGGCCGTGAAGGAGCTGGTGGACGTCCTGAAACTCTGAGGCTTTGCTCGGGAGGGCCAGTATGAAGTTCCTGCTCGCGATCCTTGTCGTGCTCCTGGTCATTGGGGGCGCGGCCGCCTTCGTGGTGAAGACGGGCCGCCTGCCGATCGCAGCGACGACGCCGCCCGATTTCGTGGACCGCGTGGCCGTGACGGCCAAGTTCAAGGCGGTCGTGCGCGGCGCCGCCGGGCTGCAGGTGACGGTGCCGGCGGATGCCGCATCCGTGAGCCGGGGCCGAGAGCACTACGTCGAGAACTGCCTGCCCTGCCACGGCGCTCCCGGGGTCAAGCCGGCGGAGTTCGCCGAGGGCATGAACCCGAAGCCACCGGACATCGACGGGTCCTTGCAGAACTACAACGACGCCCAGCTCTTCTGGGTGATCAAGAACGGCATCCGCGCCACCGGCATGCCTGGGTTCGGCGTGAACCACAAGGACGAGGAGATCGCGGCCATCGCCGCCTTCGTCCGCCACACGCCGCGCTTGACCCCGGAGGAGCGCAAGGATCTGGCGGCGGCGGCCTCTCACGAGGACCACCACCACGAGGGCGAAGGTGAGCACGCCCCCGAAGAGCACGGAGCCGAGCCGCACCACCACCACTGATCGCGGCTCCTCCTTCATCCCTGGCGGCCAACCGAACCGACTCCGGGCCGGCGGCGTCTTGCTGTGTGGACAGTGAAGACCGGTGCCGATGAATGAAGCGGCCGCCCCGCTCACGGGACACCTGGTGAGCGACGCCTCCCTCGATCGCGAGTTCGAGGAGCGCCTGGCTGCGGCGCGCCACCGCGACCGGCCCCAACGTCCCGGCCGGTGGCGCGATGAAAGCAGAGAGGGTAGCCCCGGTCCCTCCGGTCCCGACGGCGGGCGCTGCCCTGACTCCGCACGTCGTTCACCGCCGCTCGCCGCCGGCGGCCGCGCGCCCGGCTGCGGCACCCGAGCCGGAAGTGCTCGTGCCTGCCGGGCAGGAGGAGGCTCTGCGACGGTTCGTAGCGAGTCTGCGTGAAGACGCGGGAACGCCTCGGCCGCTCCTGAGGGCGACCGCGACCGTGGAGAGCCCGGTCGCACCGCCGCCGTTGATCCAGATACCGGTGTTGGCCAGCGAACCGCTGTCCGATCCCGCCGATCCGCTCGAAAGGAGCAAGTCATGACGATGAGCCGATGGACGTGGACCGCGCTCGCGTTTCTGGCCTTCGTCCCCTCGGCGATCGCCCAGGATCCCAGCCCGACGGCGCCGGAGGCGCCCGCGCGAACGCAGTCATCCGCGGATGCGCGCGACCCCGGGCGCGGGACCTCTCCGACGCCGCTGCGGGTGCAGGTCGTGTTCTCCAAGTACCAGGGCGAGGCGAAGGTCGGCAGCCTGCCCTACACGCTCACCTGCAACGCCGGTGAGCGCTCACCCGCCCTCCTACGCATGGGCATCGAAGTCCCGGTTCCCGTACCTATGGGGCCCTTGAAGGAAAACACTACCGTCTTCCAGTCGATCCAATACAAGAACGTCGGGACCAGCATCGACTGCCGCGCCGGGCTGGCGGCGGCGGACGGTCGCTTCCGTCTGGAGCTCAACATCGAGCAGTCGTCGATCTATTCGACGGTCGACGAAAAAGTCCGGCGCGCCGGCGGGGACGGGCGTGCGCCGAGCGTCACCGAGGGCGGCGCGGGCGGTGTACCGATGTTCAGGACGTTCAAGGCCACGTTCGCCCCCACGCTGCGTGACGGCCAGACCGTTCAGTACACGGCGGCCACCGATCCCGTGAGCGGGGAGGTCGTCAAGATCGACGTGACCGTCAACGTCGTGAAGTAACCCGGGCCGTCTATTCGCCCGTGGACACGCTGCGCACGGCCGGGTGATGGACGATCGCGTTGAGCGCCTGCTCGTGCAGGCGGCGCGGCCCCCGCACGTCCATCTCGACGACGAGGTCCACGTTCTCCCAGTGCACGTCGCAGCGGACGACGTCCAGGCCAGTCCGTCCGACGAGCGTGCGGAACTCTTCGACCGGGCTCGGCTCCGGCTTCGCGTGGATGGTGAAGCGACTGCTGCTGGAGTAGCGCCCGAGCGCCACCTCGACGCGGGAGAGGCCCAACAGCACGACCATCACCAGCCCCGTCGTCCCGATCGCCTCGTAGTAGAGGCCCATCCCCAGGGCCATGCCGATGGCCGACACCACCCAGATCGTGGCCGCGCTCGTCAGGCCCGTCACCGATCCCCGTGTGTGCAGGATCGTGCCCGCGCCAATGAACCCGACACCCGTGAGGACCTGGGCCGCGATGCGTCCGGGATCGCCGTGGCCGGTGCCGACCTGAATCGAAAGGTGCGTGAACGTCGCCGCCCCGAAGCAGATGAGGATGTTCGTGCGCAGGCCGGCCGGCTTGCCCTTGAGCTCGCGCTCCAGACCGATCGCGCCTCCGAGGATCGTGGCCAGCACGAGCTGCAGGAGCAGGTCCGCGCGCAGCGCGCGCAGGACGTCGCCGGCCGCGCCCGTCATGCGTGCCCGGCGCGGCGCCGGAGGCGGTCGAGCGCGCCCTGGAGGGAAAGACCGAGCAGGCACACGGACAGGGGATCGGTCTCGAAGCGGAACCGGTTGTTCTCGCCGAGCTCGAGAGAGTTACCCACCACCGCCACGTAGGCGATATTGAAGCACAGGAAACCGGCCAGCAGCCGCTGGGAGCGGTCGAGCCGGCGGCCGGGGCCGCGCCCGAACGCGGCCGCGAGCCCGAAGCCGAACACGACCGGCAGGCCGAGGATCAGCCCCCAGTAGCGCGCGGGCGCGCGCGGGTCGTCGTCGCTCCCCGGTCCGCGCCGGCGCAGGAAGAACACGGCGTCGTAGAGATCGCTGGCCGGCTGGACGGCGCCGAGGTTCTCCGCTCCCAGGAAGCGTAGGTCGGACGGCGACCGGAAGTAGATGCGCCAGCCCTCGCGGACGGAAGCAAGGTAGAGACGCGGGCGGTGGCGGAGCACCCAGAGAGAATCGTTGAGCAGCTCGTCCGAGATCCGGATGTACGCGGCGTGGTTGTAGTTCGGTCCGCCCGTCGTCTTCATCTCCCAATACAGCGCCCGCACCCGGGTCGCGGGGGGCGGATCGAAGTACGCGCGGGGGTAGACCTGCGGCCGCGAGAACGCGGGGACGAGGGAGGACGGGCTCAGGGTCCCCGCTTCGACCAGGCGCCGGGCCTCCGCGGCGCCCAGGCCGTCCGTGGTGAGGTGGGCCAGGCTCATCCCGGTCCAGGTGCTCGCGGCGAAGTGGCCGAAGAGGAGCGCGTTCTTCGCGTAGAGGGCGCAGACCAGCAATACGGGCAGGACGCCCGCGGCGAGGGCGCGGCGCCAGTCGCGCCACCCCCGCGCGAGCAGCCCGACGGCGGCCAGCAGGTAGGCGAGGTGGTACAGGCTGCGCGTGCCGCACACGACGGCCAGGACGGCCAGAAACAGGACGCCATCGCGCGTGCGGCCGGCCCGCAGCGCCCGATCGAGGGCGAGCGCGGCCAGGACCAGGAGCGCCGCCACCGGGAGGGAGTAGAAGAGCCAGTTCTCGTAGGCGACGAAGGCGGGCGCGGTCGCGAGCCAGGTCGAGAGCGCGAAGGCGAGGGGGGCGGAAGTCCCCAGGCGCCGCATCAGCAGGAAGGCGCCCGCGTACACGGCGAGGCCGCAGACGAGGAAGGTCGCCACGAAGACCGCGGTCTCGTGCCCGGTGGCGAGGGCCGTGCCGAGGTAGAGGTTGAAGAGCGGCGGCTGGCCGTGAAGGTAGAGGAGGCTCTCCCCGAGCTTCCGCTTCAGGAGGAAGGGGTCGAGGTACTGCCAGTAGACGCCGAGCGGCCAGTCGTTGAAGCGGACCCCCGCCCAGGCGTAGAGGGCGCGGGAGACGATGAAGACGCCCGCGATCAGGACGAGCCAGCGGCGATCGCCGGCCCCGGCGCTACCCGACGCCGCCTTCGCCTCGTCCAGTGTCCGCGGGCCGGGTGAGCGTGGCGCGCATGTAGTCGCGGTAGAGCCGCGCGATCCATTCCACGCTGATCTCCTTGGGACAGGCCGCCTCGCACTCGAAATGGTTCGTGCAGGACCCGAAGCCTTCCTCGTCCATCCGCGCGACCATCTTCAGCGCGCGCGTTTCGCGCTCGGGCTGGCCCTGGGGCAGGAGGCCCAGGTGCGCGAGCTTGGCCGACGTGAAGAGCATGGCGGAGGCGTTGGGGCAGGCGGCCACGCAGGCCCCGCACCCGATGCAGGCGGCGGCGTCCATGGCCTGATCCGCATTGGTCTTGGGAACGGGGATCGCGTTGCCGTCGGGCGCGCTGCCGGTGGGCACGGTGATGAATCCGCCGGCCGCGATGATGCGATCGAAGGCGGTGCGGTCCACCACGAGGTCCTTGAGGACGGGGAAGGCGGTGGCGCGCCAGGGCTCGATGGTGATCGAGTCCCCGTCCTTGAAGCTGCGCATGTGGAGCTGGCAGGCGGTGGTGGCCCGGCGCGGCCCGTGGGGGGCGCCGTTGATGACCATGCCGCAGGTGCCGCAGATCCCTTCGCGGCAGTCGTGGTCGAAGGCGATCGGGTCCTCGCTCTTGGCGATGAGCCGCTCGTTCACGACGTCCAGCATCTCGAGGAAGGACATGTCCGGCGAGATGTCGGGGGCGTCGTAGGTCACGAACCGCCCGTCGGTCTTGCGGTCCTTCTGCCGCCAAACGTTCAGGGTCAACTTCACTTGTAGCTCCGTTGGCTCGGGTGCACGTACTCGAATTGCAGGGGCTCCTGATGGCGGCGCGGCGCCTGGCCGTCGCCCGCGTACTCCCAGGCCGCCACATGCGCGAAGTGCTCGTCGTCGCGCCGGGCCTCGCCCTCCGGAGTCTGGTACTCCAGGCGGAAGTGCCCGCCGCAGGATTCGTTGCGCTCGAGGGCGTCGCGGCACATCAGCTCCGCCAGCTCGAGGAAGTCGGCCACCCGCCCCGCCTTCTCCAGCGATTGGTTGATCGAGGCGTCTTCGCCGAGCACCCGTACGTTGCGCCAGTACTCCTCGCGCAGGGCGGGGATCTTCTCGAGCGCGGTCTTGAGCCCATCGGCGGAGCGCGCCATCCCGCAGTACTCCCACATCACTTTTCCGAGCTCGCGGTGGAACGAGTCCACCGTGCGCTGCCCGTTGATGGACAGCAGCTTCGTCACCCGGGTGCCCACGGCGGCCTCCGCTTCGCGGAAGGCGGGATGATCCGGACCCACCTTGGGCAGGTCGGACGTGGCCAGGTAATCGCCGATCGTGTACGGGATCACGAAGTACCCGTCGGCCAGCCCCTGCATGAGCGCGCTGGCCCCCAGCCGGTTCGCCCCGTGGTCGGAGAAGTTCGCTTCGCCCAGCACGTGCAGGCCGGGGATCGTGCTCATGAGGTTGTAGTCGACCCACAGGCCGCCCATCGTGTAGTGCATGGCGGGGTAGATGCGCATGGGGACCTGGTACGGGTTCTCGTCCGTGATGCGCTCGTACATGTCGAAGAGGTTGCCGTACTTCTCCCCGATCACGTTGGCCCCGAGGCGCTTGATGGCGTCCGCGAAGTCCAGGTAGACGCCGTACCCGCCCGGGCCCACGCCCCGCCCTTCGTCCGCGACCTGCTTGGCCGCGCGGGAGGCGATGTCGCGCGGCACCAGGTTGCCGAACGCGGGATAGCGCCGCTCGAGGTAGTAGTCGCGGTCCGCTTCCGGGATCTGGTCCGGCGGCCGCGTGTCGCCCTTCTTGTTCGGCACCCAGATGCGGCCGTCGTTGCGCAGCGACTCGCTCATGAGCGTGAGCTTGCTCTGGTGATCGCCGCTGACCGGGATGCAGGTGGGGTGGATCTGCGTGAAACAGGGGTTCGCGAAGTACGCGCCCTTCTTGTAGGCGCGCCAGATGGCGGTCGCGTTCGCGCCCTTGGCATAGGTCGCGAGATAGAAGACGTTGCCGTAGCCTCCGCTGGCCAGGATCACGGCGTCCGCGACGTGCGACTCGACCTGGCCCGTGACCAGGTCGCGGGTCACGATGCCGCGCGCGCGGCCGTCGATCACGACGACCTCCAGCATCTCGTGGCGCGAGTGCATGGCGACCTTGCCCAGGCCGATCTGCTTCTCCAGCGCCTGGTAGGCACCGAGCAGGAGCTGTTGGCCGGTCTGCCCGCGCGCGTAGAACGTGCGCGAGACCTGGGCCCCGCCGAAGGACCGGTTGGCCAGGGTGCCGCCGTACTCGCGCGCGAAGGGGACGCCCTGGGCCACGCACTGGTCGATGATGTCGAGGCTGATCTGGGCCAGGCGATGGACGTTGGCCTCGCGGGAGCGGAAGTCCCCGCCCTTCACGGTGTCGTAGAAGAGCCGGAAGATGCTGTCGCCGTCGTTCTGGTAGTTCTTGGCCGCGTTGATCCCGCCCTGGGCGGCGATGGAGTGGGCGCGGCGCGGGCTGTCCTGGTAGCAGAAGCACTGCACGTTGTAGCCGAGCTGGGCCATGGTCGCGGACGCGGAGGCGCCGGCGAGGCCAGAGCCGACCACGATCACGTTGTACTTGCGCTTGTTGGCCGGGTTCACCAGCTTCATCTCGAAGCGGTGCTGGTCCCACTTCTTCTCGATCGGCCCGTCCGGCACCTTCGCCGCGAGCGCCATCAGCGGCCAACTGGGGGGTGCGCGGCCGTGCGCGTGCCGGCCTGGCCCTGCTCCCGCACGAGACCGGTGAGCACCGCCACCGGGAAGGAGATGTTGCCGGCCAGGATCACGAGCGTGATGAACCCCGCGAACGCGTAGCGCAGGTGGTTGTAGCGGGGATGGCTCAGGCCGAGGGTCTGCATGAAGCTCCAGGCGCCATGGTAGAGGTGGAGGCCGAGGGCGAGCATGGCCAGGACGTAGAACCCCGAGACGAGCGGGCTCTGGAACCCGGTCACGAAGTTGTGGTACGCGTCGCCGTGGACGAAGTACGGATGGACGGCGTGGACCCCGAACGTGAAGTGCATCAGGTGGTAGACGATGAAGAGGAGCAGGATGACGCCGCTCCAGCGCATCGTGCGCGAGGCATAGCTGGACTCGCGCCGCTCGACCTCCCGATAGCCCACCGCCCGGGCGGCGTTGTTCATGACGGTCAGGCGCCAGGCCGACCAGATGTGCAGAAGCGCCGCGATGAGCAGGCCTCCCCGCGCGACCCACAGCAGCGTGCCGTGGCCGAGGGCGCGCAGGGACGCGGCGTAGGCGTTGAACGCCTCCGGGCCCAGGTAGACCTGGAGGTTCCCGAGCATGTGGCCGATCACGAAGCCGAAGAGGATCACTCCGGTCAGGGCCATCACGATCTTGAGGCCGAGGGAGGACCGCAGGAAGGCGTGCGCGTGCACCGGAGTCATGTCGAGAGCTCTCCTAGCTTTTTAAGTCAGGGGGGGCACTCACGCATCATCAGGATGGGCGTTCGCGAACCCCCCCTGAAACCCCCCTCGCACGTCGCCGCTGCTACGCAGCGCCACCGTGCTCTACGTGCCACCGGGTTCCTATTTTATGCGAGCGGCGGTGTGCGGCGCGAATGGCGTTACGAACCCGCGGCGGCGGCGAGGTCCCGGGGGGAGACGTGCGGCGTCGTGCGGAGGAGCTGGCGCAGCAGCACGCTCTGGAAGGTCGGCTCCTTGTAGATGCCGTGGTGGTCGGCGCTGCCGATGAAACTGCGCACCACCTCCGGGTAGCCGGAGCCCGATTCGGAGTCGTCCGCGCCCGGAAGGTGCGATCCGAGCACGCTGGCGCGGGTGACACGGCCGTCGCCGGCCTCGAACATGACGTCCGCTTCGTGCCGGTTGAGGGGCTCGAACCGGGGGAACGTGCCCTTCTTGTCGGACACGATGCAGCGGGCCAGGGTCGGCATGCAGTCGCCCCCGATGGTGATGGCCCGGACGGGGCACGGCGTCCCGGGTACGGCCGCCAGCGTGCGATGGAAATCGCGCGCGCGGATGAGCACCGCGGCCAGGAACTCGTCGTAGGGGACCTTGTCGCGGTTGTCCTCCAGCCCGCTGAGCCGGCGGATCGACGTGGAGCCGAACGGCCCCCAGCCGAACCGCTCCCACGTCGCGATGTCGTGCAGGTCGGCCTCGATCTCCTTCCCGGCGGCGTCGAGCAGCGCGGGCGCGCCTCGCGGCGGGATGATCTGATAAACGGAGGGCATGCGCGCGATCACGGAAGCGGCCAGGGTGGTGTACGAGAGCCCGACGCGGTTGCCGTAGAGCATCGCCTCCAGCGAGTGGATGCTGCCCGCGTTGGGCACGGCCACCAGCACCATGCTGTTGATGCGGCGCGCCCCCGCCCAGGTGACGGGCATGCCCGGGTGCGGCTCCGCTGTCCCATAACGGAGGTAGTACCGTGCGATGAGGCCGCCCATGCTGTGGCCCACGATGTTGAAGCGCGTGTCGTGATCGCCGCGGGCGTCCGCCAGCGCCTCCAACGTCTCGTCCAGTCGCCGCACGGACTCGACGAGGTCGCGCCGCCAGTCGAACGCGAAGACGTGATG
>WNFC01026859.1_pt1 | contig 10739 bp, 10 predicted proteins | sample 5400541 | NCBI WGS metagenome assembly WNFC01 (sample SAMN13153342, study PRJNA577476) | soil metagenome | isolation source: 120 cm saprolite under Douglas fir tree site 2 hole 2 replicate 1 | place: USA:California | collected 2015-04-18
AGGCGAAAAGACCGACGAAGCGGAAGCGCGATTGGAGAATTTGCAGGAACTGGTCAACGCCGCCGTCGACTATGACGACGAGGGCATTGAAGGTTTGCGAGAGTTTATCGACCACTCCGCTTTGGTTTCCGATCAGGATCAATACAAACGCGACGCGCCGGTAACACTGATGACGGCGCATTCGGCCAAGGGTCTTGAGTTTCCCATCGTTTTTATCGCCGGTCTCGAGGATGGTCTATTTCCGCATTCACGCTCCGCAACGGATCCGGCAGAGATGGAAGAAGAGCGTCGTCTTTGCTATGTAGCGATGACGCGCGCGGAAAAGTTCTTATATGTTTCGCACGCGATGAAACGTCGCGTGTATGGCGAAGAGCTGGCGTCCGAACCTTCGCAGTTCTTAAACGAAATGCCTTTGGAGTTGATGGAAGACTTGTCACTCGGAAAATCCTGGTTGTCGTTCGCACGGGGTTCAACGGCGATTGATTACGAACAGGGCGAGTATCGCAAGGAGAAAAAGAAGTACGCCGGAAAAACTTACGACAGCGTGGATTCCATTGCCGATTTCTTCAAGCAGCGCGCAGCGCAACTTGGAAATACTGGAGGCGGCTTTCAAGCGAGTAAAGAACAGCGCGAGCGGGACAATAGCTCAATAGTTAGAAAGAGTTCTTCGCGCGTCCAAAGTCCGACACTCAACGCCGGACACCCGATGCCTCCATCCGAATTCTTGCCCGGGTCTTACGTAAAGCATGCGAAATACGGTCGCGGGCTGGTGCTGAGGCGCGAAGGTGCCGGCGAGTCTCTCAAACTCACAGTTACATTTCCCGGTTACGGTCAGAAGAAACTAGTGCAAAAGTATGCCGGACTCGAAAAGGCTTAAAGTTTTGCGGCTTAGTTAACCGGCTGTTTCAGCTTGCCGTCCGCTTAGCCTCGATAACCCAAAAATCTTGCGCCCCGCAAGGCGCTCGCATAACATCTGTCGCGCCCGTCGCCGGCTGGCGCCTGATGCCGGAAGCGCGCGCCCCAACCATACTTCAGCGTCCAACGAAAAGTTACCTTCGTTCCAAAGGAGAGTCATCATGAAACGCAGAATGTTTTGGGCAACCATCTTAACGATCGCTGTTCTTGCGTACGTGCCAAATTGCAAAGCCAGGGGACATCGCTCAGTAAAACGTCCGGGAGATAGTGCAGTCTCACTGGAACTTAAATTCATGAAAAAGAGAGCAAACCCGCTGCAGCGCTTTTTCTCTGTGCTCGATGGACCAAATGGTTTTGCTACTGGTTTTCTGGTAGGCGATCAGTTGGTGATGACGGCCTATCATGCGGTGTCGGGAAATCTCAGCGTTTCTAAAAAAGTCCAGTTGGGATTCGCACCGGACGATCAATTGGAAGTTGAAGTGTACGTGCAGGGCTGCCAGGCAAGCGTGATCAAGTTTGATGAAGCCGCCGATTTGGCTTTATTGCAAATTTGTCAAAAACAAAAGGATACCGTGGCGCCGGCCTTCCAATCGACTCTCAGCAAAGATGAAAAGCTGTTTGTGATTGCGCGCCCGCATGGTAACAAGCTGATGAGGAAGGGGGTTTTTTACGGGCCTTACGAATTACGCGGTCAGCAGTTCAGTTTGGCGACGATCGAAGGCCGCGATGGTTATTCGGGTAGTCCGGTTTACAATCAACAAGCGGAAATTGTAGGTGTCTTCAGCGGATACGATCCGCGGCAAAAACTGGCGGTCATTAGCCCTGGTTTAAGTGCGCAAAAGCTGCTGGATGATTACATTGCTGCGCCGAAGCCATGAACGCAAACCTGGAACCGGCGGCGTTTCCTTCTGGACCACGAGCGCCTGCATCTTAGTGGCAGTGCTCTCGGCGCTCCTGGCCATTTGGAAATTTGCGGGAACAGATATTCTCTGGCGCACGGTTGCAACCTGCGCCGTCATTGGCAGCGGCACCGTTGCTTTCTATTGGATCAATGTATTGTTTGGCAAAACCTCAGACTAGCCTGTCCGATGAACTGCTGAGTTCCGTCTGATGGACTCTCAACAAATGCCGCGTGTCTGTGCGCCACCATCGCAGAAAGCAGGCTTCACTATGATCCAGGTGACCACCGTTCCCACCGCGGCTGCTCCAATGATTATCCAAGCCTTGGTTGATAGCCCGCTTCCCGGTTTTTTCACTTCAGCAACATCAGCATAGGCAACAGTATTTGTCGTGCCGGTTTTGGCATCCGTAACAGTGAATGAATCCGGCGTAATGGAGCTGATATTCCCCTTCACTTTGGTTGTGTCCCGGAGTTTGACTTCGACGCGTGCGTCGTTACCTAAACTCTCAACCTTTGCGCGCGCCTTTGACGCTTGCGCGTCAAACACTGCGCTTTGACCAAAGACTGCTTGCAAGCCAAACGATCCAGTCAGGATCGCCATTGAAATCACGATTGCGAAAATTCTCTTACTCAAACTAATTCTCCTCGATGAAATTTCCTGTCGCCTATAAGGTTGGCAAACGGCATTCCATGCCCTTATTTGAAGCCAGAAGAAGCAAAAGCTCGCCTCTATTGGAAACAACAGAGGCCCAGACTTGAGAGCCACGCAAAGATAGTCCGCCCTTAGGTGGGTTTATCTGACGGTGATAGGACCGGCAGTAGGACAGACATTCCTGTCTGTCCATTCGCTGGTTCGGCTTCGCTCATCAAACGAAAAGAGGGACAGGCAGGAATGCTGTCCTACTGAAAAATGTCAAATGATGAATGGAAAATCTCCTTTTTCCTGGTATCCGCCGATTCGAAGGCTGCGACAGTAAGGAATGCCTGTCTTACTAGGGTCTTGGCGGCGCCGCCGGCTTGTTGAATTTGGTTGCGTCAACCGGCACGTTTAGTTTGACCTCCGTAAGCTTTCGTACTGAGGTGTTGTTGGGATCGACCGAAGAAACGCGAATAGTGAACGGCGTCATTAGGCCATCGACGTTTTTGTAATCCTCAAAGTCAACCTGCTCGGGAATTAAGCCAATCATTGTTGGCCTGCTCGTGAGGCGACGGACAAGTAATCCGGTTTGCGTATCGAAATACAATCGCTCGCGCTGGTTGTCTTTAGTCACGCCGCGCAAGACATAAACCTCGCGTTCGCCAATCTTGTCCTTGCCGCTAAACATTAATGTTGTGAACTGGTCCTTGAGTTTGATATTGGTGAAGAGGTTCGCGGAACGCCGCAGTTTTACTAGTTGGTCATCTTCAAGCACGCGAACACCGCGAGTGTCCTTCTGCCAGCCAATTGCTCCATCAAACCCTTGTTCGATGTCGCCCTGCTTGGGCGTGTGGAGAACGGCGTACATCTTATCGGGCGCGGATTGATAAACCTCGTAGCCGAGAGTGATGTCTCCAGAAGTGATAAACGTTCCTTTCAGAGTCCGCGTTTTCAGTTTCTCAATCGCAGCGCTGCCACCCAGAGCCTCTGTGTATTTCGCGAGAATCTGATCGGCCGTGGGCGCCGCAGCTTCCGGTTTTGTTTCTCCCGGTTTTGTTTCAGCGGCGGGAGACCGCGGCACAACTTCCGCAATCGGAAGCAATGGGATGTTCATAGGAGAAGTGCGCCCGCGATGGCAGGTATAACAACTCACTTCAGTCTTGCCCCGGAAAGTGTCCTTGTTAGCAGCCAGGACCATCTTGATCATTTCACGTGCCGTGTTCTTCTCGGGTTTCTCGTCAGTGACAAAGTCCCACTTGCCGTCCTTGTTCACATGACAGTAGGTACAGCGAACACCGAGCGACGCGCTCATAAAATTCATCGCTGGAATCAACTGCGACTCCGGCAAGCCGCTTAACACCTTGATGTTTTTTTGAACCTGCTCAACCGTCTTTTCGGCAGGTGGCGCAGCCGCAACAGGCTGCTGGTTCGATGTCTGTCCTACCGGCGCGAACGCAACGAGTCCGACGCAAGCGACGAAGAGTGCCGTTACGCACATCACGAGGAAACGCGATTTATTAAGGGGTCGATTTTTCATAGTCACCTTTTCCAAACGTAGCGAACTTCAGGTGTGAACCTGAGCATACAGATAACTAACCAGGCAGACCGTTCATTATGATCGATTGCCCGGCATGCAAGATTGTCACTCGAATTTGGGAAAAACTAAAAGTCGTTAACCGCTTCGGCCCGCAGTTTTTGGCCGCCATCCTGCGCGGTCAGGGTTGCGTGTGGTTTCTGCGGCACTATGGCTTCCAACGTCTTGTATATCTGCAAATAAATCTGCGTCTCGCGCGGAATCAGTGTGCGCCAGCCGGCGCCGCCACGACGAATATAAAGCGGCAAGCGCGCGGCGTTTGAATTGTAGCCAGCCGCAAGTAATTCAGTTTGCGTCGCCAGCTTCGCGCTCAGCGCGTACTGCACATCTTCGTTGGCAGCCAGGTCATTCCAGGTGTCCTGCATGTAAAGCAGCATCGCCTGAAGCGCATTGACATGGTTACGCATGCCAACCACAAAGTCGGATGTCAAACCTACTGCTGGATGCCGCTGCCGTTCCAGGTTATAGGCCCACGGAATCATTTGCACCATGCCGCCGGCGCCTGCAAAGCTCACCGAATAGCGGTAAGTATCCGGCTCGTTCAAAGCGTAGAGCGAATAAATCTCATCAAACAGTGCCAGCCGGTTCTCAAGTCGAAAGCGATCGTGATCCACGTGCTCAACCAAACACAAACGCTCAGCTACATCCACGATCTGCGGCGAGATGAATGTTCCCTTGTCACGCAGGCGCTGCACCGCAAGATTCAGCGTGCGATGAATGTAGGCGCGGCCGGCTCGCGATAAATCGGGCGAAAGCAAAGCTGGATGCGCAGAAGTGTAATAGGCCATCTCGCGAAAGACGCCGCCCCTTTCGATTGGATACTGGACTACGAGCGGGACCAATGAACGGCCCTGCACATCGAAAATGGCAACCGCAGTATTAACTCCGTTCGCGCGTACAACTCGCACAGTCAAAGGAACACCAAGCGAACTCGTCATCGTTACTTGCGCGCCTTTGGTCAGGAAGGTGTCCTTCGACAGCGTGAGCAAATGCATGCGGCCGCTTAGGTGGTCCAGGGCTGCCAGGGTGACGAAATCGATCTGGGGCGTAGTCAGCGATGCAGGCTGCGGGCGCGACTTTAATAGTCGCTCAGCTTCAGAAATGCGTGTTCGTATGATGGGCGGCGACATCAGTAACGAAGCCGGCGGCGGCGGCTCCGGATTTCGCGCGATGGCTGTTGGTCCAGCAACTTTCGGCACTACCTCACTCTTGTTTCCCAGTTGCGTTCCCCGTGCCGGTCCCGAATCAGTTTGCTGCTCGGCTGGTACGTTCGGGCGCGGCTTCAGAATATTAGCGGGTGTCGGTGCCGGAATGGGCGCCGCAATGCGGGGACGAACGTCAGGATTTTGCGGAGTTTGGGCCGGAGTTCGCGCGGCGAAAGCGATGATTAAAACTATCAGGGCGAAACAACTTCTCTTCATACAGCAAAACACCAACTCGATAACAAGTTCGCCCTGTGGCGATTGGGCCTTTAGATTCGCCGATGGCCGGTGAAGTTGTCAATCACTTTTGCCGGCGGCACGCACTCGTAGGCCGGCCAAAAACGTCGTCGACGTTACGCAGGAGAGTTAGAACTGGTTTAATTTTTCGAACGTGAGGAAAAATGGAATCGCTCCCGGGGCCCAAGTCAGCGGGAGCGATTTCCGAAGGGTGCGGATTGCTAACGAACCAATATTTCTTAACAATGAGCCCAGGACTTTAATTACTGGCCGAGGAGCCGTTCAGAACGATGTTTTGTTCCGAGCCGGCGAATGCGATGCCTACCAACTGCTTCGCCTCACCAGCGCCGGTCAGACGCAACTCAAACTTGCGCGCTTTACCGTCGCGCTTTTCAGTAGTTGTGCTTGCCTGTGCAACCACCTTACCGTTCTTCATGATCGACAACTGGCCCTTCTCGTCGTCGAACTTCAAATCATAGGTGCCACTTTTGAGAAGCGTTCCATTGACAGTGGTGTTCGTCGCCAGAGTTATGGATTCCTTTCTTGTCTTTGCGACGGCGCTGACAGCAGCGAGTGATGCAATTACTAATGCGATGCCGATCTGTTTAATCAACGCTTTCATGTCGAAACTCCTTGGCTGTTTTCCGTCAATCTCCGTGGGGAGTGTTACTAACAACGTGGAACGAAGGTTAATGTTCCACAAATCTAAGTTGACCTCTTCTGCGCTGCAGAAGTTTTTGTTCGTCTGCACCATAAACACCATGCAGATGATTTCTGTGGCAGACTTTTTTATTTAGTGGAGTGCGAGGTCAGAAAATTTTCGATCGTTAATGATCCAAAAATTTAGAGTTGCATTGAAAAGTTTAGATAATCCAGTCGCGCGTGACGTCGCACCATAGGACCAGGCCGCGCCATTCATTGAACCGTGAGTAGTAGCGCGCGATCTTTTTGTCGCTCGCCTTGCGGCCGTTGTTTCGCACCGTGAAAAATTTTGCGCGCGTCCAGGAATCAAGTGCCAGCCCGTCGTAGCGGCCGAGAAGTTTCAGAAGATTCTCAGCCGCGTATGGACCAACACCCTTAACGCCACGCATTTCCTTTATCAGTTCCGCTGTCGCCAGTGGACTGTGAAGCCACTGCTCCACATTCAGATCGCCGGACGCAACTCGATCGGCAAGTTCCTTAAAATAGGGAGCACGGTAACCCGCGCGTACTTCATTTGTATAAAACTTCAGCGGCATCAGGGCCATCGCCTCGGGGGTGGGAAAGGTGCGGCGACCATCGTTTGACTCGCGTCCCAGATTTTGCACCAGCCCGGTCACCATCTTTTCGGTTAAAGCCCACGAACAATTAGTGGTGCAAATCATCTTTACCAGGTCTTCGAAAACGGCCGGCGAGCGTAGCATCCGGCCTGCACCCTGGCTGGCCACCCACTCGAATTCGTTTTCCTGCGCCATCAACCCATAGAAGCCAGCCATGTCGTCGTCCAGTCGCAGCATGTGACGAACGTCGGCGATTACTTGTTTGGTGGCTTTTTGACTGATTCGGCGCGACGTGCTGATACGCAACTGCCGGTTGCGGGCGCTGATCTCAAGCGTAACGGGTTTGTCACTCTTCAGATCCAGCACGCGTCGCAGAATCCAGTTTTCTCGGTCTATTTCAAACGGCAACAATTCGCACCACCCGTGGCTGATGGCGGTACGCTTGAAACTGAAGTCGCGGGGTTTAGAAATCGCTATTTCCATTGTTTAAGTGCTGGCTGCTCGGTAAATTTGCGGAAGGGCAAAGTTAAAAGAGATTGCTTCCAGAAACAGATTATGTTCACGATTAGAATGTAATCGCAAAGAGCCAAATGCGATAGGCATTCTTGACTATCCCTCATTCTCAAAACTGGACAGAGAGGAATGCTGTCGTACCACAGTCTTGTATGCTTCGACTGCGGTCAAGCTGAATCTTGACAGCGATGCGAGCGAAGCCTAGACTGGCCTTACTTGAAAATAGAATATTGGAAGGCTGTACTCGCACCTCCCTAATACTCGGGAGTAAGGCGGGAGCGGAGTCAAATTACGTGACTCTCTACGGTACCCCCGGCGAACTTAAGCGCCGCTTCCGACGATAATTAAGGCCGGAGCTTTCCGGTTTTCTCGCCCCACCGGGCCTACAATAACCCGCGTGGGGCGATGTCGTTTTAGCATCAAAATCTGGTTATTTCTATTCAGGAATAGTCGAAAGAAAAAAGCAGATTTTCCATTTGTCATTTGTGAATTCAATTTGCAAGTGCAACCATTGCAGAACCGCGAGCGGTAGCGACCGGATGCTAGCATTCAATGTTGAAGCCTCTCGAATGATCTATTTCATCGTCGACTGTAGCATCCGGTCGCTACCGCTCGCGGTTCATGAAAAATGTGAAATGACAAATGGAAAATCTGCCTTTTTCTTTCAACTGGCCTTAGCTTTGTTCACCAAAAGAGAAAAGACCGACCGGAATGTCTGTCCTACCTAACATAAATTGGGTTTGAAATTATCCACGGCTGGTCGCTGACCGGTCTCGGCAGTTGCGGCAGGTAAACCTCAACTCGATAACTTCCCTTCTCCGTCACCGCGTAATCCTTCTCTTTGATCCTGGTTTCATCGCGCAATATCTTGCCATCCTTAAACAAAACGACGCGGGCAGGGATGGGCAGCGCAACTGACAGGGTAACACCATTGCCCAATGCGATTTCATCCCCTTCAATCTTCCCATCGCGGCCGTTAGTACCCGCAAATCTGAACCCGGACGTGTCGCCGAAAAGGTCGAGACCGACGAAGCAATGGCCAGCGGCAAAGGCCCGCAGTAAACTCTCGGAATTAAATGTTTCACCATTCGCGAGCAAGACGTGCATCCGCACCAGCCGAAAGCTCCGGTCGTATGGATCGGCTTTAAAGCCGACCAAAGTCTTACCGGACACATCGTTCAGGCTTATTCCCACATTAGCATGCGCATCATTTCCGGCTGTCGCCACCAGCCGCCTGCCGGTCGTGTTGATCGCATTGTCCCATTGCTCGAGACTGTTCGCGGGTCGTGCGTAGAAAGTTGCAAACAGCAGATCGGGATGACTGCGGTAGGACCACAGACCATCGAAAAACATTATGACCGGATTTATCTTGCGTGCATTTGTATATACGTTGTAAACCTCCACGCCGTCGTAGCCCGGTGCGTTCCAACTTTTGAACTCTTCCGGATAAGCAACAAGGGCCAGAGCATTTCTCGCCTTCGTCCGTGCGAGGACGTCCGCTACAGAAGAACCTTCAGGAAGATTGGCCGTCTCGTCGCCCGGTAAGATCAGCAACCGTTCTTTCGTAGGAGCGCTGACCTCGTTCCCGTTTATAAAAAGAACGCCGCTGTGGACGTCCTTCAAAGTCAGCGCCGCGGTGTTGAAGTTTGCGGAACGAAGTTGCCCGCGCTGTGTCCTCCCAAGAAGGAGTGAACATGAACCACGCCTTTATATTCGACAAACCTGTCGTCGGGCTTCGGTTGTCGTTGCGAGTTGAGCTGTTGAATGGCGTCGCGCAGGCGGCCCAATTTGTAGCGGCGATAGGCGAAAGGAATCTGCGAGCAGATTATTAAAGCCAGCAGGACCAGAGAAAGTTTCTGCCAACGCTTCATAGAAAAGAACTAACTCTCGAAATCCACCGAAGCGACGTGTTCGCTGATGGTGCTGCCAAGCTCGGCAACCTTTATGTGTTCGGGATGAATTGTGTAAGCCTCGAGGCCTGCGCGATCGGCAAAAGTTACTACCAAACCCGTGTCGTACGATCGGGGCAAGAGTAGTGTGTCGAAGCCGACGGCCAGGCTCTGCACTTCCGGAATGAACGAGGCGAGGCGACGAAGCAACGCCACGTGTTCAGTGCGCACATCCGGGCCGATATCTGCGCGGTATTTCCAAATTACAATATGAGTCAGCATTTGAAACTTTGCTAACGCGCCATGTCGGACAAGCTTGGGTTAGATCAAGTGTCTTCGACGCGTAGCGTCGGTATGAGTTTAGCCAGGCGTTTCAACGCCAGGGTTCAGATCATTGTGATTCTCGTCGCGTAGCGACAATTGAACCAACTCTAGTTTCAGGCGTGGCTACGCGACGCGAACACCTCGTTAACCTCTCTTTCCCGGCCTTAAAAGGCCGGGCTAAATTCATGCCGACGCTACGCGTCGAAGAACACCTGGTCAGAGCTTCTTAAAGTTTGCCTGATGAAACCAGCAGCAACCTTAACTGTTCGTTCAGTAATTCCCAAACCTGGCGGACATGCTTTTCGCTGGTGCGAATGTTGCCGATGGAAAGTCGCAAAGTGATTTTGTCATGCAGCTTTGTGTGCGAAAGCAACGCTTTTCCGGTCGCATTTACGCCGTGCATGATTGCTTCATTCAAGACGTCGAGACGCGATTCGCGCGCCGCCGGCGCAACGCTCTCAAGCTTTGGACAGGCACGAAAACAAACCAAAGCAAAAGGCAACGGCGCCATTAATTCCCAGTCGTCCGCATGTTCGATCCAGGAAGCAAACAGCTTTGCCAGCCGGCAATGTTCGCGTATGCGCGCCGCGAGTCCGTCGTGACCAAAATAGCGAATGATCATCCACAGCTTCAGCGCGCGAAAGCGGCGGCCAAGTTGCACGCCATAGTCCGAACCGCTGCGGACCTGCTCCTGCTCCGGCGTCCGCAAGTATTCCGGCACTAGTGAAAAAGCACGTCGCAACAAATCCAGATGCCGGCAATAAAGCACTGACAGATCGAATGGAGTGAATAACCACTTGTGCGGATTGACCGCAACCGAATCCGCGCGCTCGCAACCGGACAACACATGCCGAAGCTCCGGCACAACTGCCGCCGAGCCGGCGTAGGCGGCGTCAACGTGCAGCCACAGCGCGTGCTGTTCGCAGATGGGAACTATCGCTGGAACTGGATCAATGCTCGAGGTTGACGTAGTGCCGACCGTGGCCACGACACAGAATGGTTGAAATCCGGCGCGCTTATCTTCGTCGATGGCTGCGGCCAAAGCGCCTGGGTCCATGCGAAATTCGCTGTCAGTTGGAATTTTTCGTAACGCCCGCTGGCCCAGGCCCAACGTTATGATTCCTTTGTCGATCGAAGAGTGTGCTTGTTCCGAAGCATAAACTCGCAACAGAGGCAGATCAGTGCGCCCGCTCATTCCCTCTTCGCGAATGCGCAGCTCCACGCCTTCGCGCGCGGCTGCGATCGCGTGCATGCTCGAGACTGAAGCT
>WNFC01039815.1_pt1 | contig 10739 bp, 9 predicted proteins | sample 5400541 | NCBI WGS metagenome assembly WNFC01 (sample SAMN13153342, study PRJNA577476) | soil metagenome | isolation source: 120 cm saprolite under Douglas fir tree site 2 hole 2 replicate 1 | place: USA:California | collected 2015-04-18
ATTTCGGCGCCGAATCCGGGATACTCCCGTTCGATGCGATTAACAACAACGCCTTCCTTCACGCGGAACTCTTCACCAACCAGGGCTCGTCGACGTACCATGCATTGCAAGCCAACGTCACCAAACGCCTGTCGGGTGGCTTGGCCATCCAGGCGGCGTTCACCTGGTCGCACGCGATTGACAATGCCTCTGACCCGCTGGTCCCGACCGCGGGCAATCAGGGTTTTCCGAGAAACTCATTCGATCTGAATGCGGAACGCGCGAATTCCGACTTTGATGTTCGGCAGCGCCTGGTCCTCAATTACACCTGGGAAATTCCGCTCGGCCGCGGGCACACTCATCTGGCCGACGGCCCCGTCGCCAGGATTTTTGAGGGTTGGCAGTTGGCAGGTATCTCGGCTTTCTCCAGCGGCCTTCCTTTCGATATTTTCACGAACTTGGACACGGCACACACTGGTCAGCCCCAACGTCCTGATTTCAATGCGGCCGCAACGCCGTTAGCGGTCATCAGCCCGCGCACGCAGACAGGACCGAACCTGGCTTCCTTCCCCGACCCGCCATTCGATCGCGGGGGAAATCTTGGCCGCAACACCTTCCGCGGCCCCGGGATCAACAACTGGGATATGGTCTTGCAGAAGACCATCCACATGGGCGAACGCTGGGGCCTGCAAATCCGCACGGAAGCTTACAACCTTTTCAACCGCACGCAATTTAACCAGCCAGGCAATCTCACGTCCGATCCCGGCACCTTCGGACAATCCACCTCGGAAGTAAGGCGCGCCGATGGAACCTCGGGCGCGCGGCAACTCCAATTCGGTCTGAAGCTCACATTCTGATAGCCTTTGCCATCGAGGGCAGCCCAAGCAGGAGGATTATTTAGCTTCGCGCAGGAATTCTGCAGACCGCTGCGTTCCTTCAATGTCGAGGATTCAATCACAGCACCGGGCTGACATGGGGAGTTGTCCCGCACTCCTGGGGCGCGGGCGTGAAACGAATGGGCATCTCCCGACACTACTTTCGTAGAAAGGCCAAGAACAATCGAAAGACCCGGCCGCATCTGATGACATTGTGCCGTGGGGTTGATTGTTTCCTTTGGCTGGTTGACGGGTGGGGGCACGCTTGGGAGAGTGGTGTTTCCACCCTGTCAGTCATCTTCGCTTCTTATCTTCGGTCTATCACTGAAATCCCACAAAGGTCCGGCGGGCCGCCTACATGCGTGCTCCGGACTAACGCGACAACTCCAACGTCAATTCCTCAACGGCGGCGAGCCACAAAATAGGCTATCAGGGCGAACAAGGAATAGTAGAAAGCGGCGTTTGCGGCGATGGCGATGCGCAGAAACCAGCCAAACGTCCAGGCGAAGGATTTTCCGGTTTCCGGCGTGACGAATTCGGCCAGCTTCAGGCCTGGTGAAAAAAGAGCGATTAAGGGCGCGGGAACTTGCGGCTCAATGGGCACCCCGATGGCCAGCGCAAGAAACCCGGCAACCAAACTAAGCACGGGAAGCAAGACGAAACGGAACAGCTTGGGTTGCGACATCGCACCGATTCTAGCAGAGGAATCCCCGGCACTCGGCCTCCTTCCTGTGGGAAAATAAGCCGGACAGTCCAAGAAACAAAGGGGTGCTATGAAATCCCGGCGCGGCTTCACTTTTCTCATTATCGGTATCTCAGTAGTGGGTGGATTCTTGTTTGTTTGGCCCTGGGCGGTGATGACGCGACAAGAACAAAGTTCGGGGAAGAGCGAAGCGACGCCGACGATCGACGAATACCAGCCAAAATCCACGCTGATTACCAGGGAACACAAGATCGAGCGGGCGAAATTTCCGTTCGTCGATATTCACAGCCATCATTGGAATCCCACGGCGGGCGAAGTGGATCAGCTCGTCACGGAGATGGACACCATCAACCTGCGCGTGATGGTGAATCTCAGCGGAGGTACCGGAGAGCAACTGAAGAATACCGTGGCAGCGATGAAGGGACGGTATCCGAACCGGTTCGTGGTGTTCGCAAACATGAGTTACGACGATTTGAACACGCCGGGATTCGGGAAGCGCGTGGCGGAGCGGCTGGAGGAGGACGTCAAGAACGGCGCGCAAGGGCTGAAAATCTTCAAGGACTTCGGAATGGAATTGAAATACGCAAACGGCCAGCGGGTCCACGTGGACGATCCGGAGTTCGATGCGGTTTTCGAGAAGTGCGCGGAGTTGAAGATTCCGGTGCTGATTCACGTGGCCGAGCCTTCGGCGTTTTTCGATCCTTGGGATTACCACAACGAACGCTGGGAGGAGTTGAAGGAATTTCCCAGACGCGCGCGGCCGCCGGCGAAGTACCCGCCGTTCGAAACGCTGATGACGGAGCGCAATCACCTGTTTGCGAAGCACCCGAAAACGAATTTCATCGCCGCGCATCTGGGATTTCACGGGAACGACATGGAGCGGCTGGGAAAATTGTTTGATAGCTACCCGAATGTGTACGTGGACATCGCCGCTGTGCTTGCGGAGCTGGGCCGGCAGCCGTATTCGGCGCACGATTTTCTGGTGAAGTATCAGGACCGCGTGCTGATGGGCAAGGACATCTACGAAGTGAACGAATACAAGTGGTATTTCCGCGCGCTGGAAACGCGGGACGAGTATTTCGAGTACTACAGGAAGCGCCATGCGTTTTGGCGGATTTACGGTTTCCAAGTGCCGGACGAAGTGCTGAAAAAAGTTTATTACAAGAATGCGCTGAAACTTGTCCCGGGAATTGACGCGAAAGCATTTCCGGAGTGAAACCAATGGCGGCGGGGGCCATCCCTGCGTGGCGGCGCCGCACCGTTTCAATGAGAAGGGAAAACCCACGAGCCGGACGTTTATCGGAAAGCTTTTCGTTGAAACAGAAACGCTGGCGCTGGCGCGGGCCTACTAAAAGGCGACGGAGTGGCAGTTGAAACATCCGAACTTGTTGGGGCAGTTTAAGAGGACGCCCGTAACGCGCAATTAATTTCTTCTTCAAATCGAAAAAATAGCGCGGTTTTTCCGTTCTGCCACCTTATTACATCAAACTTTTGGCAGACTTTCTTCGTCTACACAGAAAGCAAATCGACCGTTTACAAGGCCGCAGCGAGGGCGGCCCGGGTGAAGAGTCCCCCGTGGACGGACTGTGGTGAAAAACACGTCTGTTCGTGGAGGCTCCGATGCTTCGGGCACGCAGGAGATTTGCGGTAGTGTTTCTTGTCTTCGCAATGTCGCTTGCTAATAGCAGGATTGCGCGTTCTCAAGACCAATCAATCACCTCCCCCATTTCAATAGCCCGTTCATTGGTCATTCCCCGGCCATGTGGGGATCGCCGGCCGGCTCCTGGCAGTCAACGAGAGACAACATCGGCACGCGAAGCCGACCAACCGGATAAACTCTGCGTTGAGCGGGCACTTGATCGCAGCGCGATCGGGTCACCATGGCGTGCAGACATCCGAGAGAAGGAAAACGAGGATGCTGTTCTGGAAGAATTGACAGCGATAGGCGAACGGGGACTGATCATTGAGCGGGTTCGCCAGGAGGTTGTCGAAATTTTGGAAGGCCACAACCGATGCGCGGCCTGGTTCGTGCAAGCCGAACCAGACGCTGCGAGAAAGTTCCGATCACTGCGCTACGCGATCGATGAAAGCGGTCCCCAATACGCGTTGAAAATACAGAACTCTGCCGGGCAGTGGCTCTATCAGCAGCCCTATGTGGCTAGTTCCATCGAGAATATGTGGCTAGTTCCATCGAGAATGCCAGCGCTGGTTCCACGATCACGGTCAATGGCAAGGGAGCTTTCTTTCAACTCAGAGCAGGCGTACGCATTGTCCCCAAGGATGGAGGACCGGGAGGGCTCAGCACATCCCAGCTGCTGCATCTCGATCTGTACGTTGGAGGTACGCCTGGCGCTCAGGTGCTTGCACTTCTGCATGAGTTTTCGCACGTGGTTGGCTTGCTCCCCGCTGACGGCGAAAGTGTCTCCGGCCAGGAACTCTCAACACAAAACACCCAGATTGTGTTGCAACATTGTCGCGCGCAAGTGGAAGGAGCCGGGAAGCACAAGGGACTGCTCTTGAATCCCGGAACGGAGGCGTTTCCACGCAGATAATGAGAATATTCTCGCGCGAGAGGGTCAGAACTTGGTGATGTCGACCGGCGTAAGGCCGTTCTCCGCGCAATGGTCGTGGTAGCGCTTCAGGAAGGTCTGCCAATTCTCCGTGGCGACCGTATTGCCCTTGTCATCGACGAAATCCAGCGCGCCTTCGATGACCGCGAAAACGACGGTGTCTTCCTTGCCGACCATTCGCGGAGAATGGGTGGAGCCGGCGACTTCGAAGACCACGTCACCCGCTTCCGAGACCCATCCTTCGTCGTAGGTCCAGGCACCCTGTACGGTGTAGACGACCACGGTTCCCGGGTGGAAATGCATTTGGAGCGCGGATCCCGGATGCGAGCGGATAAAGAGAATGATCTGACCGGAGATAGGATTCAGCTTGATCAACTTGATGTAATGTCCCTCAGCCCACTTGACCCAGGGCAAATCCTTAGGATCGGTATGACTGGCGAGCGCTTGATGGACGGGATGAGTGCCGACGGCGTTGCTCATGGTGAACCTTCCTGATTCGCAGGCAAAGAATTTCGTGCGGGCAGTATGATTGGCCCGCACGTATTTCGAGCGTAGCCTAGCACATTCCGTGAAAGCTTCAAGTGCCCGAGGAGTGAGGCGCCCTAATGCCTTTCACGCCTTGAAACGAGCTGAGTCAGCAGTGCGCTACTCTTCGTGATCGAGCGGTTTGCCGTCCGGTCCTACTTGAACCTCGGATTCTTTCCCGTTGGTATCGATGTGAGCTTCGTAGAGGAGAGGCTGGCTTGCTCGTTCGAGAGTTAATCATCTAGCATAATCATCTAGGTTGTGAGACCATAATTCGGAGCGAGCAGGAGTCCATATGAGGCAGATTGGGCTATTTGAGGCCAAGCAGAAACTTTCGGAGCTGGTCGAGAGGGCCGGCCGCGGGGAGAGGATTGGGATCACGAGGCGGGGAAAGCTTGCGGCAGTGATCGGCCCTGCGCAGGAGGAGGCGGACCTCAAGAAGGCTTTTGAGGAGATTGAGAAGATTCGCAAGCGCTCCAAGAAGGTGCCTGGAGTGACGGTGAAGAGTCTGATCGAAGAAGGACGGATGTGAATTCGCTTGTCCTGGATGCTTCTGTAGCATTAGCCTGGTTCGTGGATGATCCTGTTCCGTCTTACGCCGTACAAATTAAGCAATTCATAGAGGGCGGGATGAAGGCTGTCGTGCCGCCCCTGTGGACCCTGGAAATGGCAAACGGTTTCTGTATGGCAGAACGCCGTGGAAAACTGGTGGCCGCGCAAACTGACCACGGACTACGCCAGTTGGAAATAATTACGGTCTCAGGGATTCAGATCAACGCCGAGGCCGCTACCATTCGAGACCATCTCGCCACAGCCCGCGCGTTTCAACTATCGGCATATGACGCGGTATATCTGGACCTGGCGCGGCGTGAGGGGTTGCCGCTGGCGACGCTGGATAAGAGTCTGCGCGCGGCGGCGGCGAAGGCCGGAGTGGCGTTGTTGAAGTGAGAGGAAGCGTCTTTTTGCTTCATTGAGTTTTTGACGGTGACACGACGGGTTCGGTTCTCGATCCAGCGTCCAAACGAACCGACGCTGATCGGCGTCAGCCAACCCGGAGGGTGCGAATTTGCCAGGGGCGGAAAGCGATGGGATTCTGAACCGGAGCCAAAGATTCTCCCGCCAGATTCACTTCGGTAAAAGGTTGATCCTTCCAAGCGCGGAGTTTGGTAGCCGCAGGGTGGCCGGTATGCTCGTATAGACGCAAGTGGAATGCGCCGCCTTGCGGATAGACCGCGGACAAGATTACCTCATTAGAGGCAAAGGCGATGGGTTGAAATGTCTGCCCCAGTTCTCCATTGCCCGGTTCGGAGGCGAGCGCCACGTACGGCAAGTTGTATTCGAGTGCACGCTTGTGCAGGCCAGCTTCCTGCCATGGACCCTCGAACGGCCAAAACGCGAATTCGTAAACAAATTCGCCGGAAAGCATACGGGTGCCCCAGACATAAGAGTTGGCAAAGACCAAGGGAATACTGAAACCGCCGTCAGCTTCACCGACAGCTCCCATGGAGCCTTTGTTGAACACGGCGAGCCCGGTGTGCCCGTCGGAAACGGCGGCCCAATAGATGCCGTTTACATAGGACTCCGCGGTTTCCGAAATGATGAACGGCAGATCGCGAATGCCAACAGCGGAACCCGCGACCGCGGGAAATGTCTTGAAACGAAGCTTCTCTTCCTGCACGAAGGCGGAGCGGGAGTCACGCGGGTCGCTGGTGATGGCGCCGATTTTCTGGCCGTCGAAATCGAAGCGAACTCGAACGTCGAGGCGAGGCGAATCCGCCCAAACCGTGAGTTCCATCCGATACGGGACTGTTCCCACGACACCAGTTTCCACTGCAACAACTCGAGGCAATCCTTCCTGCCCCGGCGGGAAATGCCACTCCCCCCGTGATTCTTCTTTCTTGCCCTCGATGGTGCCCGTGAAGAATCCACTGCGTTTACCGGGTTGGAATAAAGGCTTACCTGATTTGGGGCTTTCCAACGCGGCAAGGCCGCCTTGCGGGTGAAGGCGCAATTTCCAGTGCGCGTTTTCGATCCCTCCCGAAGAATCCACTGACGGACTTGGCACGCTCTCCGGTTGGCTTGAAGGAGCGAGACTGAAAGAGCTCACGCTGAGCGCCGGAAGCTGGGTGTGGATGGCAACAGTGCCACCCCGGATAGCGCTTCCTGAGCCTGCAAGCGCCGCCGTTAACACGGCCGGGACTCGTGAGCCCTCGCTGTGCACTTCCACTTGCCGTGTCCACTCCCGTGGTGCCGCAAATTCCACCTCAACCCATCCCTCAAAGGTCCAGGAATGCGGATTGAATAAGGTCAACTGCAGCGGCCCGGCGCTCTTCATTCTGCCGGCGATGAACTCCAGGGCCGAAGCCTGGATATGTTCGGAAGCATCCACCGAAGCGGTGAGATGGCGGTGGGCGTCCGGGAGCAATCCGCAGATTTGCACGTCGTGATGCTGCGAGACGAGCAATTCCTTCCAGGCTCTTTCGAGTTGCGCTTCCCGCGAGATTCCTCCAAGCAATGACTCAAAGGCCGCGAGCCGCTCTGCCCGCAGCACCGCCATCTCTGCTTTTCGACAGCCGATCCAAATCTCGTTGCCGCAGTAGCCCCAGGGCATGCGCGTCTTGAAGTCGTTGGGCTGAGTCTTGAGTTCTTGAGTGGGAGCGGGAAAAGCGGCGGGAAGGTCTTCGAGTAGCATCCAGCGGTAGCCACCGTGGGCCTCGGTCTGCTTCACGAGCTCTTCGCGCCGCAGCGCGGCGTCGTCCGCTCTAGTGGCAATGAGAGGACGGAGGTGCGCAAACTTCTTTGCAAAGTCTTCGAGCGAATTGCCAAGGCATTCCGGGCCGGGGCAGCGCGTTAGAATCCAATTGTCAACCGGGGTTCGGCCGAACTCCGCACCCTCGCCATTATAAGTGGGGATGGCCCAGATGCGAGTGCCATCAGCACCCACCCAGAGGCCCACGCTGGCATCAAACGTGGGATTGTAGCCATACATCATGTAGTGCGTGCGCATGATGGCGCCCTGAAATCCAAACCCGCTGAGGATCTGCGGCATCTGGCTGTGCATGGCGTGCTCACTCATCAAGTAGATTCCAGGCGTAACACCAAAATGCTTGCGGTTCGTCCGTTGGGCGTAGTGGATTTGACGAATGTTGCTCTCTTCATTGATGTACGTTGAAAGAGGCTGACCGTAAGTGCACGTGCCGATGCCGAAGCGGCCCTTGTACTTCTTCAGATACCCGCGTACTTCCTCAAGGACCGCAGGTTGGTGCTCGGCCAAGTAGTCATAGGTACAGGCTTCGTTTTCGAGCCCAATTTTGAAACCAGAATATCGATCCAACCACTCGACCGCTTGCCGTAAAGTTTCAACCAGATGGGGGATCCCCCAGAGAACCAAGCCCCCATGATCGTAGCTAAGTAGATAGAGCGGAGACTCCTCTGGTGCAGGAGCGGGGAGAGTTGCGGCGAGTGTGGCGAAGCACGAGGCAACGAAAGTCCTCCGGGTCATTGGGGAAACATGATGCGAAGCACCTTCCGGCGCAGGGGGCTCAAGCAAGGTTGAATTGTCTTGTCGTTCCATTGGGTCGGATTGTATCGCAAGGAGGTTGGTCCAGGGTGAAACGATCTTTCACTCTTGCGATGTAGAGAGTCAAAACATCCAAGACATTAAGTGAGTCGTGCCTCTTCCCCGGATGCCTAATGACAATAACCCGATCCAAATTGCGTCATACGCTTCACTGGATTTTGGCGGTGACGACGATGGCCTCGGTTCCAGATCCGGCGGCGAACGGAGAGCCGGCGATCGCGGTCGGCGCGCCGTTGGCGCCGAGACTAAGGGCCCTTACACTCCCCGGGCTGTTGTCCGCGACATAGAGAAACTTCGCAGAGGGATCGACGGCTACCCCCAGGATGCCAGTGCCAACGGCGAACGGAGAACCGCTGATGGGGGTGAGCCCGCCCAACGCGCCGATTGTGTAGCCAGAGACTTTTCCGTCACCGAACGTTCCGGCGAAAAGGAAGCTGCCTTTGGGGTCCACGGAGAGGCTGCGTGGGTCGGATCCGGTAGCGAAGGGCGAGCCTGCCAAGGGCGTGGGCGTGCCATTGACTTGATCAATGGCGAAAGCGGATATGGTTCCGTCCCCTGTGTTTCCGAGATAGACAAATCGGCCGGAAGGATCGACCAAATCGGCCGGAAGGATCGACGACGATCCCGAGAGGATTCTTGCCGACCCCTGCTGTGAACGGCGAACCAGTGACTGGGGTCAATGCACCTGACGACGAATTGATAGAGAAGGCCGACAAATTGTTCACATTGAAGCCCGTGGCGTAGAGGAACTTGCCGGCGGGATGCACAGCCACTGCAGCGGCATCAGAGGCGAATGGGGAACCGGCAATCGAGGCAAGGGCGCCCGAAGCAGGATCGATGGTGTACGCCGGGACTCCTGGAGCGGCCCCTACATAGGCAAAGCGGCCCGATGGATCGACCGTGACGCTGGTCGGACCCACGCCCGTCGAAAATGGGGAGCCAGGTACTGTGGTCAACGTTCCCGACATGGAGTTCACTAAGTAGGCGGAGACATTATTCGAAAGGACGTTGGTTACATAAACGAACTTGCCTCTAGGGTCGGCTGCGATAGCCGTCGGCGCGGTACCGGCTGCAAAGGGGGAGCCGCTCACGGCCGTCAACGCTCCAGAGGAGGAGGTGACGCTAAAAGCCGATACGTTATTGGAGCCGTTGTTCGCGGCATAAACAAACGCAGGCGTGGGGGCGGGCTTGCTGCTGCAACCTGCGATACCAAGAATTAAGAGCAAGAGGGCCCAAACTACTTTGTAGAGGGGAACCCTCGCGGGAGCGTTAGGCAAAGTAGCAGGCTGGATTCCGGTGACCGGGTTAAGTTCCTGGACTGTTTGCATTTCGAGATGACTAATTGAAGGCATGGCCGACCTTCCTATTCCGCGATAAAACAAGCAGAAAAACTGATACACGCAACCGTAGCGGAGGCCAACGGCGGGGGCAAGCGAAGAGATGCGACATCCGCGAGTGTCGCCAGATGTCGCTCGGAAGGGACGAGATGGCGGGAAAAGGGCATAGTTTGAAGTGACTGTCGAACGCCAGAAGGCTAGAAGACGCCAGAAGGCCAAGAGATTCGCTGGCAGGTATAAGGTTTCCGGCAGAATGGCTTTTGCACAGCGTCCACAGGGCTGAGGAAATGGGCGAAAAATAATTGTTACGGGGGCTTGACGAACAAAGGAAAACTGGTATAGTTACAAATGGCCCGGGGGGTTGTGGGACTCCTGGGAGTGATCAGGGGCATCACGGTCGGATTTGAAGGTCTGATTCAATCCTAAGTGAGGTTCTTTACGAACACTGGCTAGAAAGAAGTCGAGCATCGCGTGGAGCCACCCAAGTATGGGTGGCTGTACCCGGCGCTCGACGCCGGGTTTTTTATTTTGCGGCAGTGATTAGCAGCGAGTGACCCTTCAAACCGCTCAGGGTAAACGAGTGGTGAGTTTCCGCAAGGGAATTCCGAAGCAAGTCGCAAAGCTCTTAAACACGAAAGCAAAAACTCAGCGGAAGCTGAGGTAGGCAGAGCTGGAAGGCGAGGCTGCGCAACGCAGCCGGATAAGTCCCACCAGACAGAGTCCCGATGCGATTATTCGCGGCAGCTGCAGCGCGGCTGTACGGGGCATTCCGATGGACTCGGAATAAAAGCTCTTTGACAACAGAAAGGCTGGCAAGTCCACGCCGATAACCCGCGACCCGATTACGGTCGGGCGGGGTGCCATGGTGTGGATTACTTACAAGTTTGCTCGAGTCGAGCAAAACTGTGGAAGAAAAGGCGGCTTATTCAATCGTTTGAGGATCGTAGAAACGAAAGCCTGCAGGCGATACCTGGGTGACTTTCAAAAAAAGTCACGCAGCCTTCCTTGCGACCCATGCCCGGGTTGCGGGAAGTTCGGTTGTGAGGATGTATGGATCTACGAAAATCAAAACGTCGAAGATCGAAAAAGGGTCAGGGTTAACAGCCTGATCTATAAAACGAGCAACGACGGCTTGAGTGAGTTTTATGATTAAGCTACTAAGGGCGTACG
>WNFC01009559.1_pt1 | contig 10738 bp, 11 predicted proteins | sample 5400541 | NCBI WGS metagenome assembly WNFC01 (sample SAMN13153342, study PRJNA577476) | soil metagenome | isolation source: 120 cm saprolite under Douglas fir tree site 2 hole 2 replicate 1 | place: USA:California | collected 2015-04-18
CGAGGATGACGAGGCCGAGGACCGGGCCGCCGAGCTCTACGCGCTGTCGCCGGCGCAGCGCACCCCGCTGGTCGCCGAGCGGATCGTCGAGCGCATCATCGAGCGTGTCGTCGCCACCCGGGAGCGGCGGGCGCTACCGCATCGCCGCAAGGGCTACACGCAGAAGGCGCGGGTCGGCGGCCACAAGATCTATCTGCGCACCGGCGAATACGAGGACGGCTCGCTCGGCGAGGTCTTCATCGACATGCACAAGGAAGGCTCGGCCTTCCGCTCGCTGATGGACAGCTTCGCGATCGCGATCTCGCTGGGGCTGCAATACGGCGTGCCGCTCGAGGAGTTCGTCGAGACCTTCACCTTTACCCGCTTCGAGCCGTCGGGGATCGTCGAGGGCAACGAGGCGATCAAGATGGCGACCTCGATCCTCGACTACCTCTTCCGCGAGCTGGCGATCTCCTACCTCGACCGCAACGACCTGGCGCATGTCGAGCCGGCCGACCTGACCCCGGACGCGGTCGGCAAGGGCGAGGTCGCCGAATCCACGCTGCGCGAGATCGAGGCGGCGCCCGAGCCCGACCGCGCCGACATGGCGGCGATGATGCAGCGCGTCGCCTCGAACGGCTATGTGCGCAACAAGCTGACCGTGCTGCAGGGCGGCGCCAGGCGCGCGTCAGGCGCGCGAACGGAGGCGACGGCGCGGACCGAGCCCCGGGCCGAGCCCGAGATGCCGCTGTTTTCCGGCGCCCTCGCCTTCGCCGCCGCGGTCGACACCGTGACCGCCGCCGCGGACCCTCGCCCAGAATCGCTGACCCGGCAGATCCGCGAGGCGCGGATGAAGGGCTATGAGGGCGACAGCTGCGGCGAATGCGGCAACTTCACGCTGGTGCGCAACGGCACCTGCCTCAAATGCGACACCTGCGGCGCCACGAGCGGGTGCAGTTAAGGCGACGGCAAGATCAGGTGCACGGTAGTACCCTGTCTGTCGCTCTTCCGCTCGACCTGGCCGCCGAGCTGTCGGGCGAAGCCGTCGACCAGCCGGCCGCCGAGCCCGGAATCGGCCCGTCGAGGATCGAGCCCTTGGCCATCGTCGGCGACCGTCAGGCGAAGCTCCCCGGGCACCCGCTTTAGCGTCACCATGACGGTGCCCTTTGCCTCGCCCGGGAACGCATACTTGACGGCGTTCGTGACGAGCTCGTTGACGATGAGCCCGATCGGAATTGCCCGATCGGTCGGCAGGAGCTCGCTCTCGAAGTCGGTCTTGAGCACGATGGACGTGTCGCCTTCCTTATGTACTGATTCGATCAGGTCGCGGCATAACTCATCCAGATAGGCCGCCGCATCGACAGCCTCGACGGTGTCCGCTTTGCTCAACGTTGAATAGAGCTGCCCGAGGGCGGTGATGCGATGCGAGACCCTTTCGAGCGCCGCTTTGCCCTCGCCGCTCTTATGGCTCCGCGCTTCAATGAAGACCATTGCAGCGATAAACTGCAGGCTGTTCTTGACCCGGTGTGTCAGCTCCTGCAACAGCATGGCGATCCGCTGGTGCGCGGCCGCGTGCTCGCGCTCAAGCCTCGTGCGCTCGGTGACGTCTTCGATCGCCAGCAGGATCTGTTGTTTCCTGTTGCCGGGCCGATAAACCTTGCGCGCGTTCAGCGCCATTATGCGGCGGCCGGTTGACGGGAAGAGATAGTCGACTTCAAACGCCTCGATGGTTTTTCGGCCGGAAATGATGGTCTCGAGCGAGGTGCGGAGCTTGGGGATGTCCCACTGTCCGTTGCCGATCTCATAGAGCCTCCGCCCGACTGTGTCCTCGGGCGCGACTGCGAATATCTGGCAGAAGGAGCGGTTCGCAAAGCGGATGGTCAGATCGGGCTCGAGCACGAGGATGCCGTCGCGGATCGTCTCCACGAGATCCAGTGGGCTGACTCCGTGCATGGCAGCGGCTCCTGACCTCAGCCTCCCATCTGTCTTGATTATAAGCTCGTTGAGGAGGTGCTGTCGGTCATCTAAGTTACCGATTCGGTAGGATCTCGCTTTTTACGCGTATGTTTTGGGAAGGTGAAAAGCGAGGCGCGCCCGGACCAACTGGTAACACTCACAAGATGCCGCCACGAGGCCCTGCCGATCAAGTATCGTGACTTGCCGTCGGCCGCGCGCAATCAAACCGGCGTGTTCCAACTGCCGGGCAGCATTCGTGATGGTTGGCCTCTGGACCCCCAGCATTTCGGCGAGCAGGCTGTGCGTGATCTGCAGTGCGTCACCATCACCGCGGTCATGCATCATGAGCAACCAACGCGTAAGCCGCTGCTTGAGGCTGTGCGCACCGTTGCACGCTACCGACACCAGGACCTGCTCGAGAAAGGCTTGGATGTAAGCGTACATGAGAGTTCGGAAGGACGGCATCGACTCCATGGCCCGGGTAAACGCTGCGCGCGACATCTTTGTTGCGCTCCCCGGGATCTGGACGAGAAGCCGGACAGAGGAAACCTCGGCGCCGAAGATGGCTTGCACCGCCGTGCAACCCTCCCTGCCGATTGTTGCCATTTCAATGATGCTGCCGTCCGCATAAACCGCCACCACCGAGATGACACCGCTGTCGGGGAAGAATACATGGTCGAGCGCACTATCAGCGTCCATCAGGACCTGCCCGCGTTCGCAGCGAATGTGTTCAACCTGCGGCATAAGCCCTTCGAGATCGAGTGGTGACATAGCAAGTAAAATTCGATTACGTGGCCAATTTGATTGAGTATTCATTCGCCTTATATGGTGAAGATTTGCCCAGGTTACAAGACGAGCTGCATTGGGTATTTCAATTTATTTTAAAAAAGAATTTGGGGTCGAAGTTGATTTGGAGAGTGATCCCTCTCACGACTTTCCTCACGCCGCCCGCGCCACATCGAAAATGAGGCGCAGGCCGAGCGCCGCGAGGGCGGCTTCTACCTGTTCCATCTTCGAGGGGTGGCGCAGATCGAGCACGCGGTTGACCTGCGCGAGATGCCAGCGCAGCCGTCGCGCCAATTCGGCGCGTCCAACCCCCTGCTCGCGCCTCGCCTCGTAAAGAGCGGCCTTCGCCATCCCGAGCGCCGACAGCGGGACCATCACTTCGTCGGGCTGAGCCTGTGAAGGCGTGGGAGCGGCTCCTTGCCGGCCACATACATGGCCAGCGCGGATTCGAGCGCGTCTTCGGCGCGCAGCACAGCTTCGTCGCGGCTGTCGCCTTCGGTGATCGCCTCGGGCACATCGCGGAACGTGACGGTAAAACCTCCGTCCGGGTCCGGCGTCAGGATTGCGGGATAGGCGCGCATTGCGTCCTCATTGAAGTCCAAGCTGCTTCTTGATCGCGTTGACCGTACCGGCTCACGAACCGGACCACGGATCGAGAGTGGCGACGCCGGCGCGGGCGAAATCGCGGATGTTGCGCGTGGCCATCGTCATCCCGTGATATTCGGCGGTCGCGGCCAACAGGGTGTCCATCACCGGAAGCCGGACGGATACGGCGAAGCCGCGCGCCATGATGACACCCCACAATTCGGCGATGGCCCGGTCGACGCCGAGGATCCGCCCCTCGAAGCGGTCGGCGAGATCCGTGTCCATCCAGCGGCGCAACCGTTCGCGACGGGTGCCCTGCGGCAGCTTTTCGATCCCGAAGCGGATTTCCGCGAAGGTCAGCACGCTCAGGTGCAACACGGTCTCTTCGGTTGCCCTGATCCAGGCGGCCACGCGTGCGTCGGGACTAGGCTTGACCAGTTCCGAGACGACGTTCGTATCGAGCAGATAGCCGGTCACAGCTCAATGTCGCGCGGGTAATCGGTTACCCTTTCGATGGTCAGCCCCTCCTCGCGCAATGGCGAGTTCGCGAAGAAATCAACGAGATCGCCGCGCCGGCGGTTGCGCCGCTCCCACTCCCCGGCCGACACCACAACGACGGCTTTCTTGCCGTTGCGGGTGACGATTTGCGGGCCATCGCTCATGGCCCGGTCTACGAGTTCGCTGAAATTCGCCCGCGCATCCTTGATTTTCCATGTGCCAGCCATTGTCGCCTCCCAGCACAATATAGCTATCTATTCTATAGATTGTACATAGTTTCCCTAATTCACCGCCACCGCCCTTCGCATTCCCGGCGAGCCAAATCGGCTCGGCCCTGCTAGGCTAGGGCGATACCCCCATACGCGCGGAGGCGGAGATGCAGTTCGGGTTCAACGTGCCGGTGGCCGGACCCTTGTCGGGGCCGCGCGATCTCGCCCATATCGCCACCGAGGGCGAGGCGATCGGCTACGATTTCTGCACGCTGAGCGACCATGTCGCGATCCCGCGCGAGATGGAAAAGAAATATCCCTATTCCGACACCGGCGAGTTTCCCTCGGGCGCGCGGCGCGACCGCCACGAGCAGCTGACCGCGGTCAGCTTTGTCGCGGCCAAGACCTCGAAATTGCGGCTCGTCACCTCGGTCATGGTTGTGCCGCACCGCCCGGCGGTGCTGAGCGCGAAAATCCTCGCCAGCATCGACGTGTTGTCGGAAGGGCGGCTGACCGTCGGCATCGGCGCCGGCTGGTGCCGCGAGGAGTTCGAGGCGATCGGCGCCGAGCCCTTCGAGGAACGCGGCGCGGTGACCGATGAATACATCACCGCCTTCCGCGTGCTGTGGACCGAGGAGGATCCGCATTTCACCGGCAAATACGTCAACTTCTCCAACATCTATTTCGAGCCGCGGCCGGTGCAGCGACGGGTGCCGATCTGGGTCGGCGGCGAGAGCGGCCCGGCATTGCGCCGCACCGCCTGGCTCGGCGATGGCTGGTATCCGATCGGCACCAACCCGCAGCACCGGCTCGACACGCTGGAGCGCTTCAAGGCCGGGATCGAACGGCTGCACAAACGCGCCCGCGACGCCGACCGCGACCCGAAGTCGATCGCCCTCGCCTACCGCGTGACCCAGCGCGGCACCGCGATCCCGGAGCGCGCCGACAACGGCGACCGCCGGCTGTTCTCGGGCGACGATGCGGCGCTGATCGGCGATCTGCGCGCCTTCCGCGATCTCGGGGTCGGGCATGTCGATTTCAATTTCGACGGCGCCACCGCCGACGCGGTCGTCGCCAATATGCGGCGCTTCCGCGAAGACGTGCTGTCGAAGGTTTGATTTTCACCAGTGAGGCAGCGAGACAGTGAGGATAGATGTTGTCCGTTTCGCTCCCGATACCGGCGATCGGCTCGACAATTCAGCACGGCGCCTGATCTCCGATGCGAAACGACCAAACCAAATCTCACTGCCTCACCGTCTCACTGGTGAATTGAATTCATAGGAGCGACAGGTGCTGAAACTCGGATACAAGGCGTCGGCCGAGCAGTTCGGCCCGCGCGAATTGCTGGATTTCTCGTGTCTGGCCGAAGAGGTCGGGTTCGACTCGGTGTTCGTCAGCGACCATTTCCAGCCCTGGAAGCATACCGACGGACACGCGCCGAACTCGCTCGCCTGGCTCGGCGCGCTTGGCGCCAGCACCCGGCGGGTGGTGATCGGCACCAGCGTCGCGACGCCGACCTTCCGCTACCACCCATCGATCGTGGCGCAGGCGTTTGGCACCTTGGGCTCGATGTTCCCGGGCCGCGTCGTGCTCGGCCTCGGCACCGGCGAGTCGTTGAACGAGGTGCCGGCGACCGGGATGCAATGGCCCGGCGCCAAGGAACGGCGCGACCGGCTGCGCGAGGCGGTCAGGCTGATCAACAAATTGTGGACCGAGGAGCGCGTTACCTTCGAGGGCCAGTTCTATAAGACCGATCGCGCGACGATTTACGACAAGCCCAAGCAGAAAGTGCCGATCTGGATCGCCGCTTCCGGCCCGCTCGCGGCGGCGATGGCCGGCCAGATCGCCGAAGGCTTCATCTGCACCAGCGGCAAGGCGGCGCAGCTCTACCATGATCTTGTGGGCAAGGTCGAAGAAGGCCTCGGCAAATCCGGCCGGCCAAAGGACAGCGTCGAGCGTATGATCGAGGTCAAGGTGTCATTCGACACCGACGCGCAGCGCGCCAAGGAAGACACCAGGCATTGGGCGGCGCTGGCCTTGTCCCCCGACGAGAAGGTCGGGGTCGAGGACCCGGTCGAGATGGAGCGGCTCGCCGACGCGCTGCCACTCGACCGCGCCGCCAGCCGGTGGATCGTGTCGAGCGACCCCGACGAGCAGGTCGAGCGGATCCAGTTCTATGTCGATCTCGGCTTCCGCCACCTCGTGTTCCACGCCCCCAGCCCCGACCAGGCGCGCTTCCTGAAGCTCTACGCCGAGCAGGTCCTGCCGCGCCTGCGCAAGGCCTTCGGGTGACGCCGAGCGCATCGGAATCGCTTTATCTTAGGTCCCGGCGAAGGCCGGGACCCATCGATCCGCGTCCGAATTCTTGCAGGAATGGGTCCCGGCCTTCGCCGGGACCTCAGCTTGGCACAGGATGTCCTCGCAGCTGACCATCACCGGGCTGGCCGGCGTGCCGATGGTGCAGCCGGGCGACGATCTCGCCGCGATCACGCTGGCCGCCTTCGCCGCGAGCGGCCTCTCGCCGGAAGACGGCGACGTGCTGGTGGTGGCGCAGAAGATCGTCTCGAAATCCGAGGGCCGCATCGTCGAGGTGGCGGCCGTGACGCCCTCCGAGCGCGCCATCGCGCTCGCCGCCGAGACCGGCAAGGACCCGCGCTTTGTCGAGATCGTGCTGTCCGAATCCAAGCGCGTCGTGCGCCATCGGCCAAACCTGATCGTCGTCGAACACCGTCTCGGCTTTGTGATGGCCAATGCCGGCATCGACCATTCGAACGTCGCGCCGGATGACGGCAGCGAGCGCGTGTTGCTATTGCCGCTCGACCCCGACGGCTCGGCATTGGCATTGCAACAGCGGCTGGCCGAACTCTGCGGCAAGCGCATCGCCGTCATCATCAGCGACAGCTTCGGCCGGCCGTGGCGGCGCGGCACGGTCGGCATCGCGCTCGGCGCTGCCGGTTTGCCGGCGGTGATCGACTGGCGCGGCCAGCCCGATCTGTTCGGCCGCAAGCTCGAAGTCACCGAGACCGGCTTTGCCGACGAGATCGCCGCCGCGGCGTCGCTGGTCCAGGGCCAGGCCGACGAGGCGACACCGATCGCGCTGGTGCGCGGCCTCAACTGGTCGGCGCCGGAGGCGCCCGCCGCGGCGATCGTCCGGCCGCCGGAGCACGACCTGTTCCGATGAGCCGGGAGGATGGTCCAGTGCTCGCGCTGTCGGGCGGGGTCGGCGGCGCCAAGCTCGCGCTCGGCCTCTACCGGATCCTACCGCCCGATGCGCTGACCGTCGTCGCCAATACCGGCGACGATTTCGAGCATCTCGGCCTGTCGATCTCACCCGATGTCGACACGCTGCTCTACACGTTGTCGGGCCAGGACAACCCCGAGCTGGGCTGGGGTCGGGTTGGTGAGACCTGGAATTTCATGGTAGCGCTCGAAGGCCTCGGCGGCGCGACCTGGTTCCGCCTCGGCGATCGAGATCTTGCGACCCATGTCGAGCGCACCCGTCGGCTGAAAGCCGGCGAGAGCCTGTCGGCGGTCACCGACGATTTCCGTAGTCGCTTCGGTATCTCCGCCCGCCTCTTGCCGATGTCGGACGACTCCGTGCGCACCAAGCTGCTGAGCGGGCATCTTTGGCTCGACTTTCAGGATTATTTCGTGCGGATGCGTTGCGCGCCGGTGATCTCCGAGCTGGCTTTCGCCGGCGCCGAGACCGCGCGCCCGCATCCCGATTTTCTCGCCGCGCTGGCCGACCCGGAGCTGCGCGCGGTCGTAATCTGCCCGTCTAACCCGTTTATCAGCATCGACCCGATCCTCGCCGTTCCGGGCATACGCGCCGCGTTGCGCGACTGCCCGGCGCCGGTCGTCGCGGTGTCGCCGATCATCGGCGGCAAGGCGGTCAAGGGTCCGACCGCGAAGATGATGGCCGAGTTGGGACTGCCGGTCGCTGCCGCCGCGGTGGCACGGCATTACCGCAACTTCCTCGATCTCTATATCGCCGACGCGGAGGATGCCGCCGCACTCGCCGGGCTCGACCTGCCGGTGGTGCTGACCCGGACATTGATGCAGAGTCTCGCCGACCGCGAGGCCCTGGCCCGCACCGTGCTCGCCGCCGCCGAGCAGGTGCGGAAATGACCTGGATGACCGCCCTGCGTCCTTCGAGACGCACCCCTGCGGGGCGCTCCTCAGGATGAGGTCTTTTTTTAATGCCATCATAGATCCACCTCATGCTGAGGAGGCGTGCGCAGCGCGCCGTCTCGAAGCACGCCGGATACTTGTGCAGCGCTGATGAGCGACACGAAGGGGATCTGGGCGGTCGTCCCGGTCAAGGACACCGCGCTCGCCAAGCAGCGGCTCGCCGCGGCCGTGCCGCCGCCGCTGCGTCAGGCGCTGATGCTGGCGATGCTCGAAGACGTGCTGGCCGCCCTCGCCGAGGCGTCCGGCCTCGCCGGCCGGCTGCTGGTCACCACGGATCCGGCGGCGACCCGGCTCGCCGCCCGCTACGGCGCGATCTGCATGATCGAGGGGGCGCATGACGGCCATACCGGCGCGGTGACGGCCGCGGCGCGGCGGCTCACGGCGGAAGGCGTCGGCGCGATGCTGACCCTGCCCGGCGACATTCCGCTTGTCACCGCCGCGGAGATCTCCCGCCTCCTCGCCGCGCACCGCCCGGCGCCCTCCTTGACGATCGCGCCGTCGCATGACGAGCAGGGCTCGAACGCGGTGCTCGTCTCGCCGCCCGAGGCGGTGCCGCTGCGCTTTGGCGAGAACAGCTTCTTCCCGCATCTCGCCGCCGCCGAGGCGCGGGGAATAACGCCGACGGTGCTGCATCTGCCGGGCATCGCCTTGGATATCGACAATCCCGCCGATCTCGCGCATTTTGCGCAGCTCGGATCGCGCACACGGGCGGGCCTGTGGCTCGCGGAGACTATACCGACCCTCGCCGCCGCCGGGATCGGGCGGCAGCAGGCATAGCAGACAAGACGTTCCGGCGTGTCGTGATGCCCCCGCAGCAGGACTATGTCCTGTCCGCAAAGAAGCCGCGCTCGCGGCTTGGAGGGTAGTTCTGTGACGATCACGGCGATCTTGAAGCGAGCCGAAACCGGCGCGCGGCTCTCCGCCACGGAAGCGCTGGCCCTTGCCGAATATGATGACCTCGGCAGCCTGATGCCCGTCGCGGGAGCATTGCGCGATCAGGGGCACGGCAACCTCGTCTCCTATTCGCGCAAGGTGTTCATCCCGCTGACCCAGTTGTGCCGCGACGTCTGCCATTACTGCACCTTCGCCCATCCGCCGCGGCGAGGCGAGGCGGCCTATCTCGACCGGGAACAGGTGCTGGCGATCGCCCGCGCCGGCGCCAAGGCCGGCTGCAAGGAGGCGCTGTTCACCTTGGGCGACAAGCCCGAATTGCGCTATCGGGCGGCGCGCGAGGCCTTGGCGCGGCTCGGCCATGAAACCACCCTCTCCTACCTCGCCGAGATGGCCGCGCTGGTGCTGAAGGAAACCGGGCTGCTGCCGCACCTCAATCCCGGGGTCATGAGCCGCGCCGACATCGAGCGGCTGCGTGCGGTCTCGGTGTCGCAGGGCATCATGCTGGAGAGCGCGGCCGAGCGCCTCGGGCAGCGCGGCGGGCCGCATTTCGGCTCGCCCGACAAGCTGCCGGCACGGCGCCTCGCCTGCATGGAAGCGGCCGGCGAGCTGGCGGTGCCGTTCACCTCCGGCATTCTGATCGGCATCGGCGAGACCCGGGCCGAGCGCATCGAGGCATTGCTGGCGCTGCGCGATCTGCACGAGCGCTACGGCCACATCCAGGAAATCATCATCCAGAATTTCCGGGCGAAGCCGGCGACCCGGATGGCGGCGGCGCCCGAGCCCGACGAGGCCGACCACCTGTGGACGATCGCGGTGGCGCGGCTGATCTTCGGCCCTGATATGAACCTCCAGGCGCCGCCCAATCTGATGCCCGACGCGCTCGAGGCGATGGTTGCGGCTGGGATCAACGACTGGGGCGGGGTGTCGCCGGTCACCCCGGACCACGTCAACCCGGAGGCGCCGTGGCCGGCTCTCGATTTGTTGGCCCGGCGCACCGCGAATGCCGGCAAGCTGCTGGTCGAGCGCCTCGCGATCTATCCCGCTTACGCGCAGGACCCGGCGCACTGGCTCGATCCGGCGTTGCGCACCCCGGTGTTGCGCGCGATCGACGGCCAGGGCTTCGCCCGCAGCGACGGCTGGATCTCCGGCGCCGGCACCCCGCCGCCCTACCCTCACCCTCCCATCGCTGTCGCGATGGGCCCCTCCCTCTCCCGCACCGCGGGAGAGGGGCTCTCCGGCGACGAGGCTGGGGTGATCGAAATACCAACCCCCCGGGTCTACGGCCGCCGGCGCGGGCGCCCGATGCGTCAGGGTCGGCAGCTTCTCGCCGAGAACCTGCTGCCGCGGCTTGCGATAACCCTGCCGAACCGCGGAGAGCTCGACCCGAGGACCCTGTTCCCGGCGCCACCGGCTCTGGTCTGGCTTGAGATCGGCTTTGGCGCCGGCGAGCATCTCGCTCGACAGGCCGAACAACACCCGGGGGTCGCCTTTATCGGCTGCGAGGTGTTCGAGAACGGTATCGCCCGGCTGCTCGGCGAGATCGCCCGCCGCGGCCTCGACAACATCCGCATCTTTGCCGACGACGCGCGGTTGCTGCTCGATTGCCTGAAGCCGGCATCGCTCGGCCGGGTGTTCATCCT